>Ga0056115_1000277_pt1 | contig 24614 bp, 26 predicted proteins | sample WorMetOlspDAHAB1_FD_77007 | JGI IMG/M metagenome (GOLD analysis project Ga0056115, IMG submission 77007) | Marine gutless worms symbiont microbial communities from Max Planck institute for Marine Microbiology, Germany - Olavius sp. DAHAB.1 ...
CGTTTGGTTTCTTCCAGGCTGCCGGTTTTCAGTATCCGCACCCGGGCTGAGTAGGTGTTTTCACCGCTGCTGGAATTGAATTTCAGCACCCTGCCGACCTCTGGGCCCTGGCGGTGAGGCATGCCATATCCAACCATCCGGTTACAAGCTTCTTTGTAGTCAAAACATCACCTGCATCAGGGAGTTTTGAGGCGAGATAAGATAGTACAGGCCAAGTATTCGCCGCAGCTTGTTGCTTACTCTGATAGTATCCCCGTAGCTAAGTGGAACCGGGAAGGCTTTTAGCATCTTGTTCTTGATTAAAAGGGCGTTTTTACCCCTTTTAAACTCGAACACCCTCTCGCCGTAATCCCGAAGAGACCTTAGGTTAAGTACTCCAAATGCATCGAAGAAAAGGTCAAATTCATCATCAACCCAATCACCTAAGGAGCTAGCGAATGTTAGAAGATTTTGCCAGCCGTCGCCCTGGCAGTGATAATGCGGCATTTCTACATCCGGTATATCCGCCTGCAGGTTTGCTATGCCGCTCTGGTCGGCCAAGTAGTTTGCTATAGACGTAGTAGTTTGCTATAGACGTAGTAGTTTGTTGTTTGGTTGACGCTTCCGAAGCTGTTGTCTCGCAGGATGAGCTGCTGAGCTTCGCATTTTTCTTCATGATGTCCAATGAAGAAGATGTCCATGGTCTGCTTCAGCGTTGGCATTGTGTCGAGCCAAGCTTTGACATCTAAGCTGAAGTTGATAGTCCCTTTGGGAGTGCTCGTTCCAGAGCGCCTCCCCCTTGGCGTAATTCAAATTGAGGGAGGGCTTATAGCCCCCTGACCTAGTGGAGAACTTCAGCAGGTTTCCGCCCCGGTAGTAGATGTTGATGTAGTTTTTGCGGATTTCAAGACAGAGCGTCTGATCTTTCCGCACCCGGTCAAGAAGAGGGGCCTATATTTCCGTTTTCAGATCGTCCGTAAATTTTTTGACTAAGTTCCCTCATCTTGATTCCCCTGTTTTGAAGGCCTTCTTCATTGCGTTTTTCTTCCCGAATCATATTTTTCTAGGACAGGCAGGGCCCCGTCCTCGGTGCTCGCTTTCTGAGATTTCACCCAAGCATCGTATCCGAGCCGGCAACGTGCAGATCAAGGGAAGTGCCTTTAGGCGTCGCGGGTCCGAAGAGCTGTTTTCAAGCATTTTGCCGGCCAGCATGATGGGGTAGCCTGGATTATGGCGTTCATGCAAGTCTCCCCTGGCACGACTAGAAGCGCTCGGGGCTCCCTCGCTTCAAAAACACGTTCGTATCAGACGATGGTTTTTCCCCCGCCAACTACCCGTAAAAAGGGGGTGAATCCGCGCATTTTTCTGATTCTTCTCATGGCCCTCGGTTTTCGATACTGCGATTCCAACTCTCCCTGAAACTCGGGCCTTAGACCCTGCCTGTCTAACTTCTTCATTTGGAGCATGGCCCTTAGTCTTGCGCTCCAAGGCCAATCTGCCCTCGTCTTCCATCATGCGCGCGAGGACGTGATTTGCCGCGACACGACGAAACGATAGCCTCCCCGCGCATGCTCTTTCCTTCCGCCATCTGCCAGCAGACTAGGCCATTTTAGGTCGAAGAACGGTTCGATGAGGCTGTCCGAAAGCAAGGTTGTGTAGAACTCGGCCGCCTTGGTCGTCTAACCAGAATAAGTCCTTTGGATTTTTGCCCGCTTACTTCGCCATTACTTGCCTTCATTTACGGTGGCGGACAGTAGTATGGCCGAAATTTCGAGCCCTTCGATTCAGTCTCGAAAGGGCATGCGGCAATCAAATTGGCCGTCGCAAATTTATTTAAATCCAGATAAGTTGCCTCGCTCTCGGTTTAAGAAGAGCACAACCAAAATCGAGAGGATGCCACGCACTTCGAAGGGGAATCTCTGAAAAGGCAGGATTCCTATGAAATTCAAATGGAGATAGCATAGCCTCCGAGAGTTTTCAAAAGCAGAAGAAATACATACAGGACTACCCATATTTACCGATTTAAACATACTTGACAGGTCCAGCCGCATGGAACATGCTCAAAATAGGGTGTTTAATCGCCCGGGGAGATGCCCAAGAGCCCGTGATCCAAGAATAGAGACGAAGGGAGGGTGGATCCAGTTGCCGCCGCTCGTAGACTGTTGCGAGCTTAATTCTTTTATAAAAAAAGTTAATAGAGTGGTTTCGAATTGTTGAGTATTTTGAAACCCTCGCTATAGTCGGAATTGCAGCATTAATTGAGTATGAGCAATAGCAGGCTGGCCTATAATAGCCCTGGGTCAGTCATAGTTCCTAGAAATAGTGAAACGGGATGCTTCGAAGGAAAGGAAATAGTCGGGTTGAAGGAACGACTCTGAGTCTTCAAGAGTATCCCAATCATTCCAACTGCGATGGTGAATACTGCTGCGATAATTACAGAATCATAACAATAAGGAGGGGACGTTGATGTTCAAATTCATTCATGCGGCCGATATTCATTTGGACAGTCCACTGCGTGGATTATCTCGGTATGAATCGGCTCCGGCAGAGTCCATTCGAGAGGCTTGTCGGCGTGCGTTTGAAAACCTGGTGAACCTCGCATTAGAGGAGAAAGTGAACTTTGTTCTGCTGGCCGGAGATCTCTATGACGGCGACTGGAAAGACTACAGTACCGGTATATTTCTAAGCAAGCAGATAGGGCGATTGGGGAAGGAAAACATCCAGGTATTCTCGGTATCTGGAAATCATGATGCGGCAAATCAAATGACAAAATCACTAAGTCCCCCCCCCAATATGAGGATTTTTTCTCCAAAAAAAGTTGAAACGGTTAAATTGGACGACTTGAGTGTTGCGATTCATGGTCGCAGCTTTCCAACCCAGCATGTAAAGGAAAATTTGGCTTCTGGCTTCTATCCCGCGGAAAGGGGACTATTTAATATAGGGCTCTTACATACGAGCCTCGACGGTCGCGCGGGCCACGGCAATTATGCACCATGCTCGTTGGATGACCTTCGTTCGAAGGGCTATCAATATTGGGCATTGGGGCATATACACAAACAGGAAATTGTCCAGAAAGAACCACCCATTATTTTCCCCGGATGCATTCAGGGCCGCCATATTCACGAAGCTGGTGAGAAGGGTTGTGCGCTTGTCACTGTGGATGACGGTTCTGTTACCGAAGTGAAACCTGTGCCACTGGATGTGCTGCGATGGTCTCTTTGCGATATTGAAGTAACCGGCGTTAGTGAAATGCGCGGGGTTCGGGAGCGTGTTCGAATGGGCATTGAACAGGAACAAGCGTTGTCACAGGGTAAGCCTCTTGCTATGCGGATACGATTACAGGGAGCTACTAGGATAGCGGATGAAATTGCCGCCTATCCTGACAAGCTCGAACAGGAAATAAAGGGCCTTGGTGCCGCGATCGCTGGAGAGAAAGGCCTGTGGATTGAGCGAATAGAGAATCTAACCAGGGGTAAGCTCGATTTGGAATCCACCTTGGCAGATGACAGCGCTATGGGGAGATTACTGAAAGAGATTCTGAATATCACAAGCGGGACCGACGGTGTTGACGGATTGAAGGACAAAATTGCCGAACTCAGACAGAAGGCTCCATTCGAGGCATTTGGCGATGAATCTGCTTTGAACCTGGATAACGAACAAACCGTCCGTCGAATTGTTGAAGAAGCAAAGCACATGTTGATTGGCAGGTTACTGACGTGGGAGGTGCAAAATGAGAATTGACCGTCTTGACCTGCTTGCCTACGGCCCATTTAGAGAGAAATCCTTGGATCTTGCTGGTGGCGACTTCGGATTACATCTGATCTATGGTGACAACGAGGCGGGTAAAAGCACCTCGCTTCGAGCTCTTATTGCCTGGTTATTTGGTATTCCCGCAAGAACCAGCGACAGTTTCTTGCATTCGAATTCGCAGCTTCGGATAGGTGGTCAATTGCGACTTTCAGATGACGAAACCATCAGATTTACAAGGAAGAAAGGAAACAAGGATACATTGCTAAAATTCGGTACCAACGTCCCATTGGATGATAGTTCTCTGATACCATTCATTCCCGCGGGTATTGACGAAATCCTGTTTACGAAGCTTTGGGGAATCGATCATGAAAGACTGATAGCGGGAGGCCGTGAACTGCTGGAGCAGTCTGGCGACCTTGACCAGGCTCTTTTTAGTGCGGCGGTTGGATCTGCAAATCTACGGGAACTTTTGGTTAAGATGCAAAAAAGCGCGGACGAGATTTTTAAATCGAGAGGTTCCAAGTCGGACTTAAACCAGGAGATTGCCCAGTATAAGGAAGCCCAGAGAAGAATAAAAGAGGCTCTCTTACCTGTTTCTGACTGGAAGAAACTGCAAAAAGACCTATCGGAGACGACAGCGGCTATCGGGAAAATCGAGAAAGACATTGAGACCAAAGGCAGGGTAAAAAGTCGCCTGGAACGGGTTAAACGCGTAAGGGGAGTCCTGGCCGAGCGTCGAAGTGTCTTGGAAAAAATTGACATTCTGGCTCAGGTAGTTTTGGTGCCGGAAGATTTTGAGGATAAGAGAAAAACCGCCAGCGACAGACTTCAATCTGCCAGTGAAACCAAGGAGCGACTGGAAGCAAAACTGCGCAGATTAGAAGAGGAATCGGAATCATTAGATGTTAGAAACGATCTTCTTGAAAACGAAGAAGCTATCTTGGCTCTTTACAAGGAACTTGGAGCCGTCGAAAAAACGCTCAAGGACCGTCCGCAGCAGGATGGCAAAAGGCATTTGCTGCACAACGAGGCCGAAATCCTACTCAAAACTATTCACCCAAATGTTGGTTTGGATAAGGCCGACTTTTTGCGACCTCAACTCAATAACAACAAGCGAATTTCGGGATTGGCCCAGAAGCACAGCCTGTTGATTCAGAACAGGGAACAGGCTAACGCGTCCATCAAAGATATCGAAGACGAACGCAGATCTCTTCAAAGCGAATTGGACAACAACCCGGAATCCGACATTGACTTGAAAGAGCTTAAAGCCGAGATTGCGAGAGTTCGAAGGGAAGGCAATGTCGAACAGCAGTCAGCAGAAGCGCAAAAACAATCTACTTACGAAAATGAGGCATGCCAAAACGAACTGATGAAGCTGGGTAGGTACACTGGTTCGGTCGATTCCTTATCGAAGCTGTCTCTCCCTGTATCCGAGACGCTGGATCAGTTCGAAAAAGAAAATGACGCATTGTTGGAAGAATTCAAGAATACGACTCGGAAAAAACGGGAAACCGACGAGGAAAAGAGGCAGGCAAAACAAGATTTGAAGGCGCTTTTATTTCAAGGTGATGTGCCGAAATTTGACTATTTGAAGAAGTCGCGAGATGCCAGAAATAAGGGCTGGCAACTAATCAAACGCAAGTACATCGAGCATATTGATGTTGCTGAAAACGATCTTTCCGAATACGTCCAAGATGACGATTTGCCATCCACATACGAGAAGAAAGTTGAGTCTGCTGACCAGATATCTGATAGTCTCCGAAAGAATGCTGACCGGGTAGCTAGGCGCGCGGAGCTAGAATCAAAGATAGAAATTCTGCAATCTCAATTTGATGACTTATCGGGAGCCCTTAAAAGCATAAAGGCGAGACAAAACGATTTTCAGGTAAGGTGGTTTGCTATCTGGAAGCAGTTGAAGATAGAGGCTGGAACCCCCAGAGAAATGAAGCAGTGGCTTCTCAGGGTAGAAAACCTTATCGAAAAAGTCCAAATTGCAAAACACTACTCGGCAACTGCAAAATCCCTTGCCGAGAGATGCGAACAACTAAGGCAGGCTATTTCATATCGAATATCAGAATTCGACCCATCGACAGATACGAAGAAGATAAGTCTTGAATCTCTGATCTCGTTGTGTGAAAAGAGGGTTGAGGAAGAGGAAACGATTCGCAGGAAGCGTCACCAGAATAAGCATTCGCTCAACAAATCCGAAATTCGTCTAAAGAGAAAACAGAATGAATTGAAGATGGTTAGCTTGGAGTTTTCAAGCTGGAAGCAGGAATGGAGCAGGGCCATAGAGGGCTTGGGTTTGAAGGAAGATGCTCATCCTGAGCTTGCCACCGAAAAGTTCGATAAACTGTTGTCTTTCTTTGAAAAATATGACAGGTCCGAAGAATTACGCAAACGAATTGACGAGATGGATCAGGTTAGAAAGAAATTCGAAGAAAGGGTATTCAAGTTTGCAAGCAGCATAGGGTTCAATGGGGAGGGGCTAGCAGCATCGGTGATTGCCGCTCAATTGAATAAGGATCTGAGCTTGGCACGTGAGGCTCGAGCAAGCTTGACTAGAATAGAATTCCAACTCAAAGAAATCAAAGGGGAAATCATAAATGCCGATATCACGAGCCGAAATTCCAGGGAACATCTAGCTGCATTGAGGGATCAGACCAGGGTTGAAACTGACGAGGAACTGGTGGACGCCGGTGAAAAATCGAAAAACAAACGCGATTTACAAAAAAGATTGGATAGACTCGAACGAGAGCTTAATAGAAATGGCGATGGCCTGAACATCGAAGTTTTGGAAAAAGAGTCGGAAGAATCGGAGGCGAATGCAATAGAGGACGAGCTTGAAACAGTCTCTTATGATCTGAAGGAGCTTCATGGCGAACGGGACAAATTAAGAGATTGCCGCCAGACTATTCAAAATGAAATCAATGCGAAGGATGGCAACGCCCTGGCTGCAAATGTATCGGAAGAGGCAGAGGGGCATCTTGCCAGCATAGCTGCGAATGCCGAACAATATCTTCGTCTACAGGCCGCCGCACTTATCCTAGAGCAGCGAATTGAAAACTACCGAAAGACAAATCAGGCCCCGGTTCTGTCCAGAGCAGGCGAATTTTTCTCCAAGCTTACCCTGGGTTCATATGCGCGACTCCGAGACGAATTAGATGACAGGGGGAAGCCCATATTGCTGGGAGTACGCCCCAATGACAAGGAGGTTACTGTCGACGGCATGAGCGATGGTACACGAGACCAGCTCTACCTCGCCCTGCGCTTGGCCACGCTCGAACAGCATCTGAGCAAGGGTGAGCCCATCCCCTTTGTTGTGGACGACATTCTCATTGGCTTTGACGACAATCGTACTCGTGTCGGCTTGGAGGTTCTAGCGGATTTGGCATTGAGTACCCAGGTGCTCCTTTTTACCCATCACAGGCGCGTTCTGGAACTGGCTGAAGGAATCCACTCGCGAGCTGGAATTTTCTCCCATGAACTTTCTTGAAAAACTCCTTACCCATCCGAGTCAACAAGATAACAGTGCACACCACAAAATCGGTCTTCCAAGCTAACCACCTGCTTACGGCTCTAACCCGCTCTTAGCAGCTTGGGGCAGAGAATCGCCGCCGTGTCTTCAGGTTTGCTGATGGATGCGGCCAGGGGATAGACGAGGGCTGCAGGCCTTTTAAAACCTTGGTTGGAAGATGAAGGCCCGACCTTATCGAAGGAGGCTCGTGCTACCAAATAAGGGCCGGTGCTCGGTTTTCTTCGCCTGTCCTCTGCTACATAGAGCAAAATCGGTTCTGAGAGGGGGGTTCACATGCCCCGGAGAGAGCTCAGCTTGGGGGTACAGAGCGCTAGCAGCAAGGTGGCGACCATCGTGCAAACCTGAGAATTCTTACTTACGTACACTCCTGGTATAAGCACAACTTATCCATGTCCTCTAGCTCGTGGCTAAGTCCGAGAGGTCATCGGTGAATTTCTCGCCAATCCTGGTTCAGGTCCAGGCTGCGAACGAAGACGGGTTGCCCGCCGATTTTGTAGTCGAGCAGTTGTTTTTCTCCGGCACCAGCGTAGAGCAGGACGTCGATGAGCTTAGGACCCGGGGTTACCCGAAGCTGCTAGATATAGGTCAGGAGCTGATACAGGCAGCTTGAGATAAGCTTCTTGCTGCCATAGTGAGACTGGTGCGTGTGGCGTAATACTTGGTTTCTACGACAACACGCTGGTCGGAACTCTCGAATACTACATTGAGCCGTATTTCGGGAAGCCAGGCAAGCTCCGACTCGCCGATGGGCCCGACATCTCAGGGCACTTTTGTCACAGCCACCTGGAAGGTGTCCTGCTCACGCCGAAGGAAGTTACGAACAAATGCCCCGAACAGGAGTCCCATCTCCTGCTCGCTGGCCTTGAGCGAGTGGAATCGTCTGCCGCTCAAGCCTTCGTTGGGAAGAAAGGTCCTGGCAACAGGTGACAGACGTTGACCAGGAAGGCATAACGCGGCACGTTACGGTGAAGCTGGATACTGCGGAACACTGCCGACGATAGCTCGACGTCCGACACTGTATACATCCGTCGGAGGTGATTGCGCAATGCGCTGCGGAGACCGTTGTCCAGGCCAGGCAACACTATCAATGCCGCCATGGCGGCATTGATCAAACGGTTGTGAGGAACATTGTGGCTATGTTCGTCGACGTGGCAGGCGATTCTACCTTGAGGCAGAAGAGTGCACTGAATTGTTTCGAATAGCATCATCTTGCCACGCAACCGTCGTGCTTCTTCATCGAAGCCGACATATCCACGATCAAGGCCGCGACGGATGAGGTGCGCGACGCCATCGCACAGAACCCGGCCGAGTAGATTCACTACACGGTTGCCGGGAATCGCATCGACGTCCACCAAGCTGCGCGCCTCAAGTCGGTTTCACGCGTAGCACAGCAGGTAATAGATATTTTGGGCAGGGACGGCCATGTCAGTCGTCGTCAAGTAACCACGCCATTTCCTCCGCCGCACGATCAACGTTGTCAAACCAATACTCACGCAATAGCGGTTTGAACTTGGTTCGCACGATGCGTTGGTAGCAGGTTTCATCTGCCGGGCTCCCACCCGTGCGTCAGAAATAGCTGTGCCCAAGGCGAAATTCATCTCCGAGATTCGGGTCTCCACATATTCGGGCGTTAAGGTACTGGAGATGGCTAACGATGCGATCGCTCAGTGCCGATTCGACACCGAGGCTAGTGATTTTGCGAAAAAAACTTGGCTGACCAAATACAGGCGGCACATCGAAGAAGGCGAAGCGGTGTCGCAAGGCATAGTCTACCATCGCAAGGGACCGGTTCGACGTATTCATTGTGCCAGTGATGCACAGGTTCTTTGGCACATCGAACGGCGACTCGCCTTCCTTTGAATAGATGAGTTTTGTTGCCCATGTTTCGCTGCGCTTGTCTGCTCCGATCAGAAGCAGAAGCTCACCAAAGATCTTGCTCAAGTTGCCTCGTTTGATCTCGTTGATCAACAAGACGTAGGGCGAGCTCGGATCTTGAAGCGCCTGATCACAGAACTGCATGAACGATCCGTCGACGTGGCCGAATTTGCCATCATCAACCGGGCGGTAGCCTTGCACAAAGTCCTCATAAGCGTAGGACTGGTGAAACTGTACCTTTGAGAGTCGGTCAAGATCCTTCTTACCCAGAAGAAGATGCGCCAGTCGTTTGGCAAAAAAAGTCTTCTCCACTCCCGGGGACTCTGCAATACGAGGTTCTTCTTGTAACAGAGGAGCTTGATGGCTTCCTCGATTCTGTCTCGAGCCAGAAACATCTCCTTGGTCGCATCATTGAGTACGTAGGCCGGGGCAATTTTAGGTTCCGGCTCAGCTTCTGAATCTTCGCCATCGTTTATCTGGAGAGCGCCCGGATGTCCACAACCATGCTCGGGTACTTGCCGATCTCGGTCACCATTGTTCGCTCCCTGGCCACCCATTTCCCTCGTTTTTTCCACTTGATCGATCGCACGTTGGCGAAGTGACCGCGCTTGGGCTCATGTTGGTACTCGGACGCGACGACGCCGTAGTCGATGATATATCGGCGACCCTTTTCGCAATGACAATGTCTCCGACCTCCATTTCGTGTGCAAACTGGTGGCAGGCGGGTGCATCCTGAAAGAGATTTGTGCCAGATCCTCGATGCTTCTGGATGGCCACACGGACAGCATCTACGTCCGCATACTCTGACAAGTCGCCCAGGAAGTTCCAGCCGATTGCGACGATGCCCTCCTTACAAGAATCGTCGAATTGCTCTGTGCGGCGACCTGGGGAGATCAGACATACTCGCTCCCTCTGTGGCGCCTCCTCTTGTTCGTAGGCCGTGTCCACTTCCACGTCCACAACAGTGGTGCTTGTCTCAAGTCGAACACAGAGGTGCTCTAGATCCCAGAAGGGGATCTAGTTTTCTTTGGCCAATGTCGAGAACAAACGTGCGAACTTCAGGTAACCATCGCCACCCTTCACCTGCCGGTCGAGGATGCCGTTGGCATGGAGTGCTTTCCGTGCAGAGCTATACATGATCGGCCACTCTTCTGGACGCTGCATGTGCCAGAAGGCGCTGATGAAGAAGGGCGTGGTGTTCGGCTGCAATTCTTCCCGCGTTGTCTCTCCACTCTGAATCTGCTGATCCAGGTACTTCATTAACCCGTCTATCTGTGTGCGCGCCGATGATTCATTTGTAGGTACGCGCAGCACCGTCTGAAGCTCTGCCGTTACCTCGTCCTGGTTAGGAAGGTGCTTGGTCCAGCTTGTTGTAGGAACATGGCTCCGGAAAAGGCCCTTGAGGCCAAACATATCCCCTCGTTCCTGGACTTGTGGTCGAATGTTTCCCTGAAATAGACGGGAGATACGGCATCGTCTAGAAACTACTTCACGAGGTCGGAGATTTCGGGAAGCGCCTGCTTCCTCCTGTTATCTCGCAACTGTTGGCGCTCAAGTCACGCTTTGTCGCACTTGACTTCGTTCCAGAACTCACGCCACCGCCCGACATCATGAGCTGAAAGCACAGTCGGCGATTCACCTCAAGCGCGCGCCTTCACACGGAGCCGCCATCAAGGCTTCCCGCGCTGACAGTGTCTTTCTCGAACAGCTTCGGCGATTTGAAAAGCCCTGGCAGGTGTGCTGAAGTGTCTCAAGCAAGAGCTCCCAGACGTTCTGTCCGACCGAAACCAGATCGCGTACAGACTTGTCCCCAAGGCGATGACAGCCGAGTTCGGCACAGGATACTGGCTGGAGTACGGAGAAGCGGCCGAGAAAAAGAGGGTTGGGCTCTACTGCCTGGGTTGTCGTCAAATAGTATGTTGCATTTTTATCAAAAGATCCGGTTCTTGTTAAATAAGCCGCTCTCGGTCCAGCCACTCGAACGGTTTCGCTGTCAAATAAGCTCCCGTGCCCTTTACCCGCCCTCTGCTTTGGAGAGCACGATCGACCCCAAGTGGGCATTCAAAGGTACCTAGTGTGATCTCTACAAGTGTCCCACCGAGAGCTGGTGGCGACGGGAGGGAAACGCAGAAGTCCGCGGGAACTGGGCCTTTCACGAAGAGGTCCTGCCCGTTGCCGACCGGGGCCTCTGTTAAAGTCAACGCCCATCCGATTTGGTGGGCGGGATTGTCTGGCTCCTACTCCAATCAGTTGCGAGAACTATGCTTAACAACTACTGCCATAAGAGGGGATGTAATTCCCCCATTAATGACCGGCGCCATTTGTAGAGGTTTCAAAGTGACCAGTTTTAGCATCTTTGGAGGCACTCCTCCAATTGCTGGGATCGATTGATGTACAACCTCGTCGTCGCGGTTGACGATCACGTATGAACTGCCGGCAGCGCGATTGATTGCCCCCTGAAGACTATCGACCAGCTTCCAGAACTCGGTGATCTCGAATTCTGGTTCAGTATGTAGGATGGTCGAGTCTGAAAAGGTCTTCACGTATGCATCAGGCACCTGTACGGCGTTCTGTCCCTCGATTCGCATGGGGCCGGCGCCACCTGCACTTGAGTTGGTCCAGGCATCAACGGCCGCCCAGAACTTACCGAGCACGTCTGCGGCCGAACCCTGGCGAAACGCGGCCTTTACGCCGACAACGTCGAAGAATGCATAGGTGAGCTTCATACTCGCCTCCCAGCTTGTCATTGAACCAGTGCGCCAGACAGGACATTCAGGCACTCGTCGTAAAGCTGATTCCAGTCGCTGTAGGGCCCATCCGTGAGACTGATGCCTGCAACGCGGATATGGGGCACGAGCGCGGCACAGGTCAGGCTCGCCGCAGTCGTTTTCAGCGTGTCATTGCCCTGGATTGTAGGGTGCTGGATAGCTTTGTCCATACGGTCGTATGGTTGCGGGTGCGTTTGATTCTCCACTCGGGTTGGTGACGCGCCTTGTGCAAGTCGCGACAGCCGAACAGCTGTCATGAAGGCGTCTGCATCCTTCTCCTGGTCGAGAGTCCATTGCGTGTCGGGCCCGCCGGCGTGTCCAAGCCGGACGTGAGCGAGCTCGTGATGCATGATGAATCCGAAGCCGCCGAGAACCATCTCGCCAGCCTTGAGGCCCGAAGTGCTCTCATGGCTGCTTCGATCTCCGGGCTGTCGTTGGAGGTGATTTCCAGCCTCGCGGGCTTGCCACCATGGCTCTGGATCTGCGCTTCGATTTCAACTCGGAAGGCGTAGTAGGCGTAGAACGCGCACCAAAGGCATTCTGTAAGACCTCGGCAGAAGGTGATCGTACGACTGTCGGAGGAAGCGTACGCCCGACACGCGTCGTCATCCTTCAAGTGGATAGTTACACCCAGTACAGAATCAAGAAGCTCATCGAAACGCTCTGGGGCAATGGTCTCCAGGGTTGCTGGCGCTCATCGAAGCACGGGCCAGATATTAGCGGCGTTTTCGTCGGCATCGCAAACGTCCGTGACCTGGTTGTTCGTCTCAGTATCCGTCATGGGCAACCTCCTTGGCGGCAAGTTCCTGTGAGAGATTGAACACTTCACCGTCGCGCAACCGGGTCACGTTCTCGAACCCGTCGAGGTGCTGATCCCAGTCGAAGCTGTGGATCGGAACCAGATGCTTCGCGTTGATGCTAGACGCGAACGCCTGGAGGTCCGCCCGTGACGCATGCCCACTCGAGTGGATCTGCTCGAACCCGGCGCCGGGCTTGTCGAATGCGTCGCGCACCGCGAGGTAGTCCGACTCCCCGAGATAGCCCGACCACATTGAGAAGACCAAGCAGTCATCCTTGGTCAGGGCGAGCCCCTTGCGGGCGTAGTCGCGCAGCAGCGAGGGCCGCAGCATCACGACGTTGTTGCGTGGTCCTGACTCGATCTTGCTCGCGCTGAAGGCGTGTCCCGAGGCGCAGCATCGTTCGAAGAACTCGGTGTCTGTTGAGTCTGTCGGGCGTCTCGTATAGGCGCTTAATGCCCGAGGTGACGACGCCACGCAGGTTGGGCCACCCCATCTGTGGCAGGCTGTCGTAGTAGGCTCCGAGCTGTTCCAGCACATCGACGGTGTAGAGATCGACGAGAAGGGTGCGCCCGGTCTGTTTGCAGGCCCGGTAGATGGTGACCGTTCGGCCGATGTTCTGCGCAGACCACGCGACAAAGACGCGCCCGGGGGTCCGACGGAAGGCTGCTTTGAACCGCTCCTCGATCTCGCGCTCGGTCGGGAAGGCCTCGGCGCGGCCGAGCGTCGTTCCTTCGAGAAGGAGCACATCGACGTTCTTGGGGGGAGCTTTGATCATCCGGTCGACGAGCTTCGACTTCCGTTCCGTTCGACGGAAGTCCCCAGAGTAGAGGATTCTGCGACCACCAACCTCGACGAGAACCATGTGTGCGTCGAAGGCAGAGTGATAGGTCAGCAGGGGGGTGACCTTGAATGGCTCCACCCTGAATGGATTGAAGCTATCGAAGGTATGAACCCCCTGGGGTAGCGATCCGCCGGTCAACGCGGCGGTTAACCTCATCAATTTCTCGGTGGGCCCCCACACCAGACAGGCCAGCTCTCCGGCAGACCGCGAAGAAGGCCGTAGTGGTCCTGGTGCGGATGGGAGACGATTACGCCGTCGACCGGAGTCGAAGTATCCAGTGTGGCCGGTGCCGAGTCACCATCCTCGGGCTTACCATCAAGGGGGCTGCCAGCATCCAGAATGAGTCGGTGCCCCTGAAAGGTGATCTCGATGCAGTTGCCGCCGATCTGGTGGGCGGATCGGTGGACGATGAGCCTCGGGTTCCTGGTGTCCGGGATCACCTCGACCATCAGATACAGGCCTCGAAACGAGACCGGGCCTCATCTAGGGGAACGACCGCCTGGTCGAATAGGCCACAGCCCATGAAGCACCCCGTCGCGAAGTAGATTTTTGCGTGGGGGCTTGGCGGCAGAGCCTCGAGGGAGGTCAGGAGCTTGGTGCTGCCCGGATCGTGGTTCACAAGCGCAAGAGGAGCATCGGCGGCTCATCGCTGAAGGCCCCGAGGTCCTTTCCGCAGTTCATCAACCCGAGGGATCGCTTCTGGTTGAAGAGCTTCACCATCTCTTCCTTGAGAGCCTTCACGCTGGCGGGGTCTTCGAGGAAGCGGTTGATGTCCACGATGTGAGAATGGATCAGGCCGGATCGGCGATGGCGCCGTCCCCGTACTTGGTCTCGACCAGCACGAGTCGGCGGCCATCCTGCTTCTTGCGGACAGCGCCGTTCGATGGCCAATGGACGGCCACGAGGTCGAAGCGACCCTGCGGGTTGGCGTACTCGATGTCGCAGACGTAGTAGTCCGTCGCCCGGCTCACGCCTTCGAAGTTGTTGTCGCGGAGGATGAGCTGTTGGACCTCGCGCTCTTCCTTGGGATGCCGACCGAGGAAGATGTCCATCGTCTGCTTCAGGATCGGCATCACCACCAGCCAGGCATCCACGTCGCTGCCAGCGCTGATCACCGCGCCGGGGTGATTGAGCCAGGGCGCCACCGTCTCCCTTCGCGTACTCAGGGTCGAAGAAGGCAACTTAGCCACCAGGGCCGGTCGACAGCTTCAGGAGGTTCCCGCCCCGGTAGTAGATGTTGATGTAGTTCTCGCGGATCTCCAGGCAGAGGCTCCGGTCGGCCAGCACGCCTTCGCTCAGGTCGTTCATGAATTGCTGGCTCAATCCCCTCATCTCAGGCCTCTCTCGCTTGGTCGCTTCTCCAGTGAGTCACGTCCCGGAGGTTGTGTAAACCAACGGGCAGTGCTCTCTCCTCGCTCTCGGCTTCAGAGAGCACGATCAGGGGCGAGAAGGATGCCGAGCACCCCGAAGAGTGATCTCTGAAGACGATCATCGAGAGCCAGGGGGCGGTGCTCGCAAACGGCCGCGATTCCTGGCCCTTATAATCGAAAGCCCCGGAGGGAATACCTCCAGGGCTTTCTGTAAACCAAACTGGGCGTCGGTTCGCCCAGGTTTTGTCTGGCTCCCCCGGACAGACTCGAACTGCCGACCTAGTGGTTAACAGCCACCCGCTCTACCAACTGAGCTACAGGGGATAGGTCAACAGTATCCAGATCACTACTGCGTGTCAATAATTGCCGCAGTTTGCCCGTACTCGCCGCCTGGTCCACATTCCTGGAGGCTTCTGGGTTCGAATGAGCCGGTCAGTCCACACCAAGCTCTTCCTTGATAAGCTTATGAAAGGTTGCCTTGGGGAGGGCTCCGGTGAGCATTTTGGGTTCACCGCTAAGCGGGATGAACAGAATTGACGGGATGCTCTGGATTTTGAACTCTCGCGAAATTTCCGTTTGAACATCGGTGTCCACCTTCCAGATATTCAGTCTGCCCTCATATTCCTTTGAGAGTTCCTCAATGATTGGTGCCACTATCTTGCAGGGACCGCACCAGTCCGCATAAAAATCGATGATGGCGGGGACTTTGCCCTTGTATTTCCACTCATTTTCGTTTTGGTAGTCAAACACTTTCTCTTTGAAAGTATCCAATGTTAAATTCTCTGCCATTCCAAAATCCTTATCTTTCTTTGCACAGTAAGATGCGCAGCAACGACTTATTCTCGACCGAACGAAGTGTATAGATAATACATGTAGTTGCGGTAAAAGGCAAGAGTTTGATTTTGCGGTTCATTCTGAGTGACTGCAAAAATCTGTCAGAACGATAGTCTCGAAGTTCTAACGAACATCAGCGGTGGGCGAGCTAATTCGCAGGTAAATGGAGGGTAATCGAAACTCCAGAAAGGGGAGCGCAAATCCGGGGGAGTTTCACGCGGCCAGAAGAGTCATTCAAGAGATAGTTAGGAATAATCTGGGAGCTATCGTACCAAAAAAGACGCAATCTAGAGATAGGCCCTGATAGCCTCCGCAAGGCACTGGTAGGTTGAAATTCTCTTTGCATCATCATTTTCCAGAAGGGTTACCCGAAACCCGGAGAGCCGGCTGCAAAAACCGCTTAATGGCACGGGACAAATGCCTGTCGCGCCCAGAAGCCAGTAAACAAAACGCTTATCGGGAGCAACGCTGCTGGCAATCTCTTCTACCTTCGCAGCCACTGCCTTATTCGAGATTGGAGGCAGGGCGCCGTTCTCCGGAAGCTTTTGGCTAAATACTACCGTAAGGTAGAAGGCGCCATTCGGCCTTTGAACTGTAATCCCCGGAGTTCCCGAAAGTATGGACACCGCCTCATCGGCCCGCCTGGAAAACATCGCCGCCCGCCTTTCCAGGTGGCTCGGATAGCGGCTATCGGAGAATATCCTGGGCACCGCCATCTGGGGGAGGGTAGTGGAGCAAACTTCCAGGCGTTTTGCATCTAAAAGGCTCGTGATATAGCGGCGGAAAATCTCATCTCGCTCCTGGTTAAAAACCTCCATCCAACCGCAGCGTGCGCCAGGCCATGGTATCTCCTTGGAAATACTGCGGAATGCAATCCCAGGCACCTCCCCGATAACCTGACTTAGCGCCGCGGTTTTTACTCCCGGATAGATGATATTCGCATAGGTTTCATCGCATAGCACAAAAAGGTCGTTTTCGCGTGCCACCTCTATTATGGCTTCCAGGGTGGGAATCGGATAAACCGCACCCGTGGGGTTGTCCGGATTAATCAGCAGAATACCTGCCACCGAATCGTTGTACTTAACCTTCAGTCGAATATCCTCGAGATCCGGCTGCCATCCGTTATCCGGGTCCAGTCTGTAAGTGAGATGCTCATATCCCGAATGCGAAGCTTCTCCCGAGGAGAAGGTAGAATAGGCGGGCGAAGGTCCCAGAACCCGGGCTTCTCTTCGCAGATGGGTGAACGAGGTGGATACCGCGTCCCCGAGTCCATTGAAGAAAAGAATATCATCCGCGCCAATCTGAGCGCCCCCCCTCTTGTTTACCTCTTCCGCCAGAAAGCAGCGGCTGTCAAAGTTACCTGCGGAATCCGTATATCCATAGCTGCGATTCTCTTTCGTCAGGGTATTTATGATTTCCTTGATCCACGTCGCCACTGATTCGCCCTTCTGAACCGGATCTCCTATATTCTCCCAAATAATTTCCACGCCCAAGTCGGTAAACACCCTAGCCGTTTGAACAATCTCCCGAATTTCATAGCGGAGTTGTCCCGCCCCAATATGTACAATATTTCGTCTCATTACCAAAAATCCTTTGGGTTTTCCAAGAACATACGGGATAACCTTAAGCGTCTACAGAGCCGCATTGGATGCAGTCACTTTTCCTGCATCGCGGCAGGTTAAATTCGCCAAACACAGAGTATCCGAGTGGGGTGCTATTCGATCGCATTGTTCCCCCTCGTCCTGTTGGCATGGCTATTCCAATCTCGCTAATTGTCTGGGTTTTTGCTTCAGCTTCCGAATATCACTCTTTCTCAGTCGTGGTACACCCAGCAAGCACGCGTAGGATGATATGAAAATGACTCGATCTAAGCAAGATAGGTTATTGCCTAAGGACTAATCCCGAAGTTCGTGTTTTTTGTTATCAGAGCTTACGGAAGAAGTGACAGCACTACGGGCGACGCAATCAGCATAAGAGCAAGCGGCAAATCGGATAGCGCCAGTTTCGATTCCACAGCGGTGGGATTGTCCACATAGCACCTAGATAGAAGAGCCTCAGAGCAAAGGTCGGCCCTTCTCAAAGTGGCGCTGGCCATTGGCAGGCTCAGAACCAGGGCTCGTCGAAACAGCCCTCCATCAATACGCCTCACACTGAATTTCCATCTTTCAGCTCCAGTTTGCCTCCTTCGCTCCTTTCTTCGCCCCCATAGGCCCCTACACAGGGCCGCCTCTCGTACAGTAGCGGCCTCATCAAGAATCATTGGAATAAATGCCAAGGCAAGCGAAATTGCGGTAGCTAGACTTCCTCGCCACCGTACTGGCAAAAAGAAAAAAATCTTCCGAATCGCCGCCGCCAGATCCCAGGGGTCGGTCGTTGCTGCAAGTAGTTCGGCGGCCAATATCAAGATGAGCAGTCTCGCAGAACGCAGTGTTCCCGCAAGTAAACCCTCCCTTCCAAGCGGCAGGGTCTTCGCACCGAATTTCAGCCCGGATCCCACATCGCTCAAACCTCCCATCAGCACCATCGCAACGCTCATAATCAGCCAGAAGACCAGGGGCCGGCGCAAAGTTATCGGCTTCGTTTTTGCAAGAACGTGCATCAGCACCATCATCAGTCCGATTAGCGCTATCACCGAAGGCCTTGCTATCAGCACCAGTACGCTCCAAGTGAGTAGTTCGAGTATTTTCAGCCTCGCATCATGGCGATGCATCAAACTTGTGCCATAGCGAAAATGGAAAAAACCAACCTCTTTCAAGTCCCTCTCATCCTCAAAATCTCTTGCTTCCCTTTAGGATACTTGGCGAATTTTAAGCCTTCGATCTGCCCAGGTCATTGATGAAATTGCTCCGGGCGGGCGCCGGACACCGTAGGTTTCCACCTTGGAAATCAGTTTCTCAGGCGTACCATCAGCAACTATGCGTCCCTCTTCTATCAGAATTAACCGATTTGCATGAGCAAGCATCTTATCCAAATCGTGAGTTATCAGCAATATCGTCTTGCCGGCACTGTGAAGCTTCAGCAAAATCGTAATAAGCTTGGCCGAGCCCATCCAATCCAAATCAGTAAATGGCTCATCTAGCACCAATACATCGGGATGCATAGCGAGCACTCCCGCAACCGCCAGGCGGCGTTTCTCACCTCCAGAGAGGCTGTGCGGTCGTCTTTGATCAAGTCCCACCAGTCCGGTTGCGACAAGGGCGTCGGCAACACGCCGGTTAATTTCCGCTCGCCCCAGTCTCAGGTTCTCCGGACCGAATGCCACATCTCTTACCACTGTTTCCCGCAAGAGCTGGCAGTCCGAGTCTTGAAAAACCAAACCCACCCTCCTGCGCGCTCCTGAAAGGTTGTCTAGTATATTGACTCCATTGAGCAGCACGCTGCCGGTGGTGGCCTTTGCCAGTCCGTTTAGGTGTCGCATCAGAATTGTTTTACCGCTGCCATTCTCACCCGCCAAAACCACGAAACTGCCGGGGGCGATGCTCAGATTGACATCGCGAAGTCCATAGGTATTGTCGGCGAAGACATGTGTAACCGAGCGCAGTTCAAGAATGGGCGTTTTCAAACGATCCTGTCCCGAAAATAATACGCGATAACGGCGGCGGCAAGGGTCTTGATTGCGTCGCCCGCCAAAAAGGGAAGGATGTACTTTGTCCAAGTTGATACCCAGCTCCAGTCTTCGACGATGCCCGTAAGTTGGTAGTGCATCCAGGGCAAACCCGGAACATAGATTACGACTGAGCCAATAAGCGATGCAAGAATGTAGAAGAACAGGGTGCGCGGACTTGCAAGAAATCCCGCGAGTATCGCTGCCAGGGCATAGCCGACAAGAAAACCGCCGGTTGGTCCAGCCAGTATCTGAAATCCCCCCTTGGCCCCCGCGAATACGGGCAGGCCCAGAATCCCCAAAAAAAGATACAGTCCCACCGCCGCGACTCCGCGCCATGGTCCAAGCATCAATCCCGCCAGAATTACGAACAGTGTGGCCAAGGTAAATGGCACTACCGGATTCCACGGCGCCGGAAAACTGAAAATCGCTCCTACTATAATCAACGCGGTGAAAGCTGCTACCAGTACCAGAGACCGAAGTGAAGCATCCTTCATACGCGTCATCTCCCAGCAGCCCGCGAAGGCTGTAAATATTCGGTGGGTAGGCTAGCATATGCATCATCGCGATGTATAGCGGACTTGTTGAAACTCCTTATGCATAGTAAATGTTATTCCTGCTGTGTTATCGGCCAGTATATGCAGCCTTGGAGATTAATCTGCTTAAACTGATTCGGATAAATGTTGCGAGCTAACGATAGTTGCCTATAGAGACCGTCGCAGTTGCTCCGAAGCAACTGAAGATAGATTTTTTTCTATTCCTTCTCTGTTGCACTTACACCTTAGTATTCGTCATTCTGTCCCTCACTTTTAGATTATCGCTGCTAAATAATCCCCTCTTCTATGGCGCCACCGCTTTTAAATTAATGAAGTACGCTTCGAAATAGACGGAGAGGTAGGCTTGTCATAATGGGACAGAAGTTGATCGGAGTTGTCATAGGGCTGAGGAATCTGCAACAGTGTTTTTAACAGAAGCTATCATGGAAAAATCGGCATCAGCACAAAATGTACGGATAGTGTTTGGCGGTTATTTCGACCGAGGAACTGGAAAAACTCAGAAGATTTTGCAGGGAGATGAAAGCAGCAAAACCGTCCTAAAAATTTTTGGAATTGGATGGGAGCAAAAGACCAGGTATGAGGTTCGGCGGACATTAAACTTTTTAACTCCGTGAAGGTTGACTCTATAAGGGGCTTGATCTGCTTATGAATCAACCAGAGATGTTCGACGATGAGTATTATTTCTCGATTATCTAGGCGTGGGCAAGAATACGGCTTTGGGTATTGTTTATTGGCTCAAAGCTGCCGGTTTGGCGGAAAAGGGAAGCCCACGAAATAGAGAACCGATGTCTGAGGAACTAGGGCAGCTTATTAATGAGGAAATAGCCGCCCATAGCACTTATCCCATTACTGTTCAAGAGAGATGGAAAAAATTTGGGTTCTTACAATAACTTGAAGCAGTATCACCGAAGTTCTTCCCTGACTTATTGCTTCCATGCCTTCTAATCCCCGTGAAAGCAATGCTCCGTGATATCTTTCAGCTTCTTGAGAATGCGCTGGTGGGTTCTCTCATTTCGTTGAAGGGGAGCGTTTACCAAATATAGGATCACCCGCTTATCTCCTATCGCACCTAGCGTCTCAATTGCTCCATACTTCGAACCCCTCCCCCGCATCTTCCTTTCAAGGTGAAGAAGGATCTCTTTTCACCTTGAGTCGTTCTGACCGGGCCGAGAGCGCAGCAATTTCTCGTATCGGGAAAGAAAATTCCCAATATCTCTGCAGCGCCCGCGAGATGAGTGATCGTAAATTTTTCCCAAGGCGAATGCGGATTCTGCCCGGAGATGCCATACCTCGTTTTCAGGTACTTCAATCGGCTTTGGGACTGCTGTCCCAATTCCTTAAGCACCTTAGCCACGACGGTTCTCATGTATGGTCCCGAGAGAGGAATTAGCATAGCAATATGTGCAATTGTATGGGCATGTGTTATACATTCCGATGTCTTTGCTGGCTACGCATCCGCAAGCTTCTCTTTGGAACCTGTCTTTCCCCACACTTAGGTTTAGATCAAACAGACGTTCTATCAGCTCATCATCAATACATTTACCTGGGGCAACACCATAGTTCTCTAAATCAACATCCTCTGCACATGAATAGATTTCCATTCCGTTCCTATTTGCACAAGATGCTATGCTCCGAATCATATCTCCAAACCCATCTATGCTTTCGGGGTGTGAGTTAAGATTTATTGTGGCGTCCTTCAACTTTGCCATTTTGCGAAGAGTCTTCTTATACATATCGACAATGCTAATAACCACTCTCCTCGTAGAGCCTGCTAGCTTATCCGCAATTTCCATAAAATTGAACTCATGGAAGCCCACGTCTGCCATCTTGCTTATTACTATCGGATCGTACCTCCAGATTACTCTCTCAGGTCCTATTTTTGAGCTCAAAGCGAGAAACGTCTCTATTCTCTTTTCAATGGAAGGAACCTTTGGTTCGAGATCTTTTGCATAGAGTGTCAATGAAAACTGGAAGTAGTATTTATATCCCTTCTCATCAAGTTTAGATAATGACTTAAGTAGCGGACTTGGATTCTTAGTCCAGAACACAATCGCATCTACGTCATGCTTTCTGAGGGACACTTCCGATATTTGTTTGGCGTTGAAAGGATTTGGAACAGTGCAGAAGCCCTCTTCGATTCTATTTATAAACCAATCTGCGAAAAAGGCAGGAATGTCTGTCCTTCGGCTAGCGCTGATTATCATTTTTTCTTCAATTTGAAATTAAGCAAATCCGTTGATAGGATTTGCATCTTATTTTGGGGCCATGCATAGCAAATAATTTGAGAGAATAATCGAAACGCAATGGACACCGTTAAATTAATTTGCCTTGATATCGCACTCCTTGTAAATTTTATTGGCGGTATTGTCAATATTTGCATAGATCCTTGGTATTGTGCCTTCATGTCGATCATTAAGAATAAGAACAGCGTCTCCAGTAATGCCCGAGAGGCACCCTTGAAGAAGGGATTAATCTTTGCTTCGGGTTTGGTTTTCGAAAATGGAGAGTGATATTGATATAACATGGGCAGCTAAGCCGCCTCGGTAATTAAAGATATCACAGTTTCTTCGGCAGCGATTTATCTTCAATGCTTCTAGGGGAATAAGCGGATTGACGAAAGCTGCGCACTAGGATGTTCGCAATATTATTTCACCCGGTTTCTTTGTTATACCGATTGTTATCTAAACTGAGATTACTTTCTAAGAGCGGCTAATAGTCGTGCAAGCACATCAATTCCCGTACTGCCGCCGATTCTGTGGATAATCAGTTCTTGAACTGACTCAAAATCCAGATGATTGGCAATCTGGCGAGAAACGACAACGCAGTGCTTCACAAATCTCAGCAAGGCGAGCATGAAGTTGCCTTAAAGAATATAAGCAGATCTCATATTATCGCACTCGTAATTTGGAGACTCATTCATGACTCACTGTTCTCCAAGAAAAAATCCAGAAATGCTATCTTTTCATTATTATAGCCGACATTAGCGATGATGCTAGATGAATCCGTTTCAGGATATATGCGTCACCCCCAGGCGATGATTCTTGATACCGTGTCAATAGGAATTCAAAACTCTCAAAGCTATGCCCTATGGAAATCCGAGTCTCATCGGTAAAGACTAGAAGCCTATCTATGTCTCACGCAGACAAGCTTATGATAAGATTCTGATAACTAGAGCTCTCACCGAGGAAGTCGGAGTACAGACATCATTGATCTGGAGAGTGTTCAGACCGTAAGGAGAACTGGGGGACCACATCGTCGAGGGTCGGAGAAAGCCAATTAAAAGAATGTGCCGAAAAGACGGTAAGAACTGAAGTTGGCAAAGTTAAAAAAATCCCCCGAGCCAGTGAAATCAAAAAGCATTCAATGATAAGCAGCATCATAATAGCTACGAATTCCCATGCTCCCTCTGTTTGGCAAAGTCAAGACGCATTCAAAAACAGAAGCTGCTCCTAGAAGTCGAAAATGGGAGTCTGCACTACTATGTAAGTTATCTGGCAGTCTGTATAATAAGAGCATGGAGGGTTATTCGCCTTATGGATAAGAGAGTTATGTGTGGAAGAGTACTTATAACACTTACGCTTTCTCTTGCAGTTACGAAACTAGGGCATGGTTCTGGAACCAATTCTGGAATTGACTCTGGAATCACAAGTTCTAGCTTTGTCACTCATTGGAATACGGATGTTACCGGCGAGTATATAGAGACAGCAAGAAAGAAAATAAAGCTGCCCCTGAATGCAGGCGGCACCTATGATTTTGTCGTTGACTGGGGTGATGGTAATACTAGTAGAATTACTAGGCACAATCAGAAAAAGACTACCCATTAGATATATGACTCCGGGAAAGTATGAAGTCACAATAAACGGAATCTGTGAAGGATTTGGATTCGGCTATGATTCTACTCAACATGTGCTTACTGGCGATCGCGCGAAACTCTTGGATGTGAGTCAGTGGGGATCGGTGAAGCTGCACAATGAGGGATATCAGTTCGCATATTGTACCAACCTCGCAGGCTTCTCAGCACTTGATTCTCCCGATTTGAGCGGTGTTACCAATATGAGAAGTATGTTTCGGGGCGCAAGATTGTTTAACCAGGATATCGGCTCCTGGGATGTGAGCGGCGTTACTGATATGTCTGCTATGTTTGGAGATGCAGTATCGTTTAACCAGGATATCGGCTCCTGGGACGTGAGCGGTGTTACCAGTATGAGAAGTATGTTTCGGGATGCAGCATCATTTAACCAGGATATTAGTGGATGGGCTGTTACTCAAAGGACTTCTCATAAAGATATGTTTAACAACTGCCCTATAGATCAAGATAACAAGCCCAAATTCTCATCATCAAGATAATTTCATCTAGGCTTCTTTTTTGCTGGCTGATAAAGCATCGACGACAGTGCCCTTGTGGTCTTGTAATCCCCCCATTAATGACCGGCGCCATTTGTAGAGATTTTCAAGTGACCGGTTTCAGCATCTTTGGAGGCACTCCTCCAATTGCGGAATAGCATTCTGAGTTGGTTTCCCAGGCTGGATATGAACCAGGTCGATTTCACTCATTGTCAGCCCAGTTCAAAATCTCAGCACTGATATACTCTTGGCCGTTATCGCAGCGGATCATCTTCGGCTTTCCTTTCCATTCGATGATATTCTCCAGGCTTCAAGTGACTTGGAGTGAAGACAATGAGAAGTCGACATCGACAG
>Ga0056115_1000278_pt1 | contig 24464 bp, 23 predicted proteins | sample WorMetOlspDAHAB1_FD_77007 | JGI IMG/M metagenome (GOLD analysis project Ga0056115, IMG submission 77007) | Marine gutless worms symbiont microbial communities from Max Planck institute for Marine Microbiology, Germany - Olavius sp. DAHAB.1 ...
ATCCAACCGTTACGGCACCCGGGTTTAAAATATCCGGTTGTCTGAATTTGGGCAAAAAAAAACCGTGAGCGTTTTCTGTCTGCCCACGGTTTAGAATGCTTGTTTTAATTAATTTATCTTCTCAGCGCACCCCAGACAGACCGGTAGCATAAAAATAATACCGATAATAATAGGCAAAGCTGTCTGAAAAATTATGTGCCACGTTGAGTTCCTTATTAATTATTCCAGGAGCGACAGTATCGGACTGTTTATTGCCTGTCAAGCCCTTTTTGCAAATTTAACCGGCACAACGATTTGAAGCCGTGAAAAAAATTATTGACAGCGGGTAGCAAAGAACTTATGTATTGATGAATAAGTTGTCAATGGAAACAAACGCATGGAAATTTTTTACATCACAAAAAGATATTTTAATTTCGGACGCTTCTTTTTTAGCTTTAGAAGCGTCCATCCGGTTGGTTAGCGCTAAAATTCAGCTGCAAAATACCCCGGGTGGACATAAACGCCGCTCGGGGTTTTTTATTTTTTAAAGGCCCTGCGAAACGTCTCGGGGCCTTTTTTTGTCAGAAGCATATGGGAGATTGTACTCATGAAAAACCTTAAATTAGCAATGCGTGAATCAGAACAACGCACCATTATCAAAATTTCCGGAGCGGAAATCGGTCGGGGGTTTACCGTGATTGCCGGCCCCTGCAGCGTGGAGAGCGAGGAGCAAATGTTTGAGTCCGCGCGTGCAGTTAAAGCCGCCGGTGCAGATATGCTGCGTGGCGGCGCATTTAAACCCCGAACCTCGCCATATGCTTTTCAGGGACTGGGCTTGCACGGACTGAAGCTGCTATCCCGGGCCGGCAAAGAGACCGATTTGCCGATTGTCACCGAGGTAATCGATCCACGCGATGTTTCGTGGGTGGCCGAATTCGCAGACGTTCTGCAGATCGGCACCCGCAATATGCAGAATTACTCACTGCTCAAAGAGGTCGGACAAACCGGCAGGCCGGTTTTACTCAAACGCGGCATGTACTCAACTCTGGAAGAATGGTTAAACTGTGCCGAGTATATCCTCAGCGAAGGCAATCCCAATGTAATTCTTTGCGAACGCGGCATTCGGACTTTTGAAACATATACCCGCAACACTTTAGATCTCAGTGCAGTGCCGGCCATCAAGGAACTGACTCATCTGCCGATCATCATCGACCCAACTCACAGCACTGGCCGCGTCAACCTGATAGGCCCCATGAGCCTGGCGGCAGTGGCCGCCGGAGCGGACGGGATTATCGTCGAAGTGCACTATGATCCCGCCAAAGCCCTGTGCGATGCCGACCAGGCACTCACGCCGACAATATTCAAAAATCTTATGCAGCGTCTGCGGCCGCTGCAGTCATTTATGGATGATCTGCCTGCCTAACCCGGAATCCGGACAGGGCTTTATAAAATTCAATTGAAAAATGGGTACATTCACCCGGCCAATCGACTAGTCAACCTATTAACCAATCAACGATAACTTCGGTTGAGGTGCAAAAATGAAACTGAATGAAATAAGTAGAAAAATAAACAAAATCGATCGGGAACTCCTGGTACTGCTCCAGGAGCGCATGGGGCTGTCACTGCGTTCGACAAAATTCCAGGAAGCCACCGGTGATAGCGCGGATGAGGCTGATATGCTGGAACGTATGAACCTGGACCTGATTAAACGCTCGTTTTCGCGCCAGTTGCTCAAAACAATTGTTGAGGAGAGCAAACGCTTGCAGGATGAAGATCGCCAGTTGGTCGCTTTCCAGGGAGAGCATGGGGCCTATGGTGATGTGGCATCCCGTCTGCTGGTACCCGCCGGTGCCTATATTCCCAGTCTGGAATTTATTGACGTGTTTCGCGGAGTTGAAGATGGGTATTTGGACCTGGGCGTGGTGCCGGTGGAAAATTCCCTGGAAGGCGCCGTCACCCAGGTCAATGACCTTCTCACCACCACCGACCTTCATGTTGTCGGTGAGGTCAAAGTAGACGTTAACCATTGTCTGCTCACCACCGAGGCTACCGATTATCGCGAAATTCGCGTGGTTTATTCTCATCCCCAGGCTCTGGCCCAGTGCCGGGATTTTCTAATGCGTAACAACCTGGAACCTCGTCCATATTATGATACGGCCGGAGCCGCAAAAATGCTGGCCCGGGAAAACCCCAAAGCTGCGGCTGCCATTGCGAGTTCATTGTGTGCCGAGCTATATAATCTGGATATTATCAAGGAGGGTATCGAGGACGGCCCATCCAATTCCACCCGATTTTTACTCCTTTCCCGGGAACCCTATGCCGGCCAGGGCAGTAAAACGTCTATTATATTCGCTGTGGCCCACGAAGCCGGCCAGCTTTATGAAGTCCTCAAATTGTTTGCCGATGCAGAAATCAATTTGACCCGGATTTCCTCTATGCCTTTGCGCTCGGATCCTAGCAACTATAGTTTTTTCTTGGATTTTGAAGGTTCGGAGAAAGATGAAAAAGTGGCGGAAGTCATGGAAAAAGTAGAAAGGCTGAGCATATCTTTGAAAAATCTAGGCAGCTATCCGGCCCATAAGGGAAGCTTATAGTAAATTATTCTTCAAATCTGTTAAATCAGTTAAACGGGACATGGGAATACGCTATAACCTCATCACGCCACAAAGCGGTGCCTCCCAGTCTAATGATTCATCCCCGGTCAGGGTGGCATCAAATTTCCGGGCTATATAGGCGGGCATCGGGGCGCCCCGCCGGATTTTCAAATCGGCGTGTGTAATCAACGCTTCAAAAGTGGCAGCCAGCTGAGCAGCGGTTTTATTGATCATAAAATGTATGAAATGAAACCGTTTATCCGACCGACCGACTAGGCGGGTATGAATCGCAACCGTTTGTCCGACTCGCACTTCGGCAAAATATTGAATATACTGCTTTAAAGTAAAGACGCCGAATTTCCCATCGCGAAAGTAATCTTCACTTAGTCCATGCGATGTAAAAAACTTGCGGCCGGATTTGGCAAACATATCAAAATACCACCTGATATTCATGTGGCCCATCAGGTCTAAATAGTCGGCCGGAATCTTTTTTCGGTGATATATGGGTAACGTTTCCAGTAGTGCCAGGGGTATCAGACAACCGCCCGCCCGGTCCCAAATGCCGCATTCAAGCTGGTTATTCTCAACTGTCATAATATTTGTTTATCCCCAACGATCAAATTGATGTAGCGGCGGGGTTTATCCCCGCCAACACGTAAAGATTATCAGGAATTGGTCTGGTTCGCATAACTTGCCTTTAAAGCGGCAACCAACTCCTTCGGATCTTTCGGAGGTGCCGGAAAATCCGATTTTGATTCCATCACAATGGCATCAGAAGGACAACCGGTGGCACAAACCGCACATCCGAAACATTGGTCTAAATTCACTTCCGGAACGTCATTGTCTCCCATAACAAGGGCTTCCGGCGGACAGCGCTCGATACAGGTTTCACAGACCACACAAAGATCCGAGTCGAATCGAGGCTCGAAGCCCGAGTTAAAAAACAGCGCCGGTTTGGATTGTTTTAAAACACCCTTAACCACATCACAGTGCCAGCGGTCGCAATTACAAATAAACTCAATGTCCTCAGAGGTGTTGCGGCTCATGTGAATCAGCCCGGCTTCCTCGGCCTTATCGAGCACATTTCTGGCTTTTTCTTCATCCATTTGCTTCGCACCGAGCCTTTCGATGGCATATTCGGCCATACTCCCGAACCACATGCACATCTCCAACGGCATTCCGTGTATGTCTTCGCCCCGCAATTTGGCAGCTTGACGACAATAGCAGGCACCAACTGCAATCGGGTCATATCTGTCGATATAATTCGATACCTGGTTATAGGTGTGCACGGTATTGCCGGCCTCGATGGTTTTGTCCACTGTAATTACACGACTGGTGGGAAACGTCATTCTGGTTTCGCCTTTTACAGCCGCATAAGCCATTTTATAATCTTGAATGAGTCTGGCTATTTTCTTATGTCGTTCCGAATCCTGCCCCGAAATAAACTGATATTCCAAAATACCAGGCATAAAGATCTCTCCCTGGTAAAATCGGATCCCATTTCGTTTGAATGTTTTGCAAAGCCCTTTATCCGCCATTCTTTCGAGGATTGGGTTCAATCTCTTCGGCCCCCTGTCCCATCTCAGCGGCGATTTCAGCGCAAGTAGCCGGTGTTCTTGTCATAACGTTATTGACTTCAGCCTCCCGGGGCTCAAACAGCTCTTCCATAAGCGTGTAAAACTCGGGGACATCTACCCCCGTATACGGGCCCCGTCTTTGTTTCATTACATCCAGCATTTGTTTGTACACTTCCTGCGTCATAAATGTAGATCCTCCCATGATCGATTTACTTCAAATTCTATTTAAGGTTCGGGAAAATTTTTCCTTAATGATGTCCACGGCTTCCGCCATAATTCGATCGAACAATTCCTGACAGGTGGGAATGTCCCGTACAAGTCCCATACTCTGCCCGACAGACAGAACCCCTTTCCCCATTTCTCCGTCTTCAAGCATTTCTTTGCCCACCAGCCCGGATACATAGGGCGCAATATCTTCAATTTTTGTATTGCCTTTACCTTCAATATCAAGCACCTGATCGACAATAGGATTATGCAGCACACGCTCGGTATTGCGCAAAGTCCGCATAATCAGGCGCGTATCGCGCTCTCCATGACTAACCAGAGCCTGCTTGACATTTTCGTGTACGGGAGCCTCTTGGGTGGCGACAAATCGAGTCCCCATGTTCATGCCGTCGGCTCCGAGACCAAGGCATCCGACCAGCCCCCGCCCGTCGGCAAAACCACCGGAAGCGATGATGGGAATCTCAATGGCATCGCGGGTCAGCGGAATGAGGATCAAAGAGGTGACATCATCTTCGCCGGGATGTCCGGCCGCTTCAAATCCATCGATGCTGACTACATCGCAGCCGATTTTTTCGGCTTTGACAGCGTGGCGCACCGACGTGCATTTATGGATCACCTTGATGCCTGCTGCTTTGAGTTGATCCATGTAAGGCTCCGGATTTCGGCCGGCAGTTTCGACAAATTTTATACCTTCTTCAATGCAGACCTTGATGTAGGTCGGGTAGTCGACGGTGCGCAGGGATGGAAGAAATGTCAGATTTATACCAAACGGCTTATCCGTCATTTGGCGGCATTTGTGAATTTCAGCCCGCAGATCCTCGGGTTCCTCAAATGTGAGGGCCGTCATAAACCCGATCCCCCCCGCGTTGCCAACGGCTGATGCAAGATCCGCTCTGGCGATCCACATTAATCCGCCCTGGACAATGGGCCGTTCGATTCCGAATAGTTCCGTGATGCGTGTTTTAAGCATAATCCTTCCCCTTGTGTTTCGTGCTGCTGATAGCTCATAGCTCAAAGCTAAAAGATTTAATTTAATTTGTTGACAGGATCAACAGATTTACTGGACTTTTTATTCTTTGCTTTCAGCCACCGGACCATAGGGCCGATAAGGCTTAGAGGACCTATATACCAGAAAGCTCTCTCAGTGCGATCTGTGAGCTCAGCGAGCTATATAATACTATCTTCTCTGTCAGTCAGATTGAGTTTCCTCATACAGGGCGCGGGTCGCCGGATCCATCGCCGCCAGCCGTTTTTTGGCATCTTCGGGTAAAACCGCCTCGCGCAAGCCGGAGGAAATTTCCACGACAACGCCGCTTTCGACCAGTAGCTTATATCTTTTTTTACGAGTTTCTTTGTCCGGGTGGCAGATCAACTGGCAGTTGCCGCAGGTTAACTCAACCCGATCCCCCGGCATAAGAACATTATAAACGTTGCGTGCCGGTCTTTTCCGTTTGAGAAATGGTCCCACCGCTCTGATCAGGGCCGGGTAAAATTCTTCATCCTTATCCGGGATATTAAACCTGGCCGGAGACCAGGTAGACCATTTGCCGGATTTGTGAAGCCCGGTAAATCCACCGCAAACATAATCGCATCGGCTGTGATGCATCTTTCTCGAATATGAGAAATCCATCCCACCCATCGTCACCGAGGCCATATCTTCACCATGGATGTATCCGGATGCACAGACTGCTTTGCACAAGCGGCAAAGATCACAGTAGTTCTTTTCAGCCGGGATCGGCTTAGTTGGTATAAGGCGGGCTTCGGTAACCACGGATCCAAGAATGATCGCAGCTCCGTCAGTATTGGTCAGCACATTGCCGGAAAGCCCAAAAAATCCAACGCCTGATCGAACTGCCAGATATCGATGAGAAATAGGAGGCAGTTCATCATAGATACCATTTTTGGAATCCGTTCGGTAGGCCGTGTTGGCCGTCAATGGAACAGATGGATAGCCTTTTTGGCTCAGGTAATTGGCAAGCTCCAGCGAAATACCACTGGCGATAACATTGGTCTGAATATTATTTTGCAGGTGATCGGCATGGTTTTGTTTGTTGAACCAGGATTCGATATAATCCTGATTTAGGGGCACTGCAAAACTAACCGCTGATTTCGCATCCGGTAGTACATAGGTAAGATCGGTGGAAGGCGGCCCGCCCGCCAGCATTTCAGTGGTGACAACTCCCACCGCGCTGGCGCCATAACATGTCGCCAGATCTGCTGCTCTTTTAGTTATTTTTTCCATAATATTTTTATCCATCAATACCCCTATCAGAACAATTCTTATAATGTTTAGAGTAGATTACCCAGATTGTGATTATTCCCAAAATGAAAAAATATGTTTAAAAAACAAAATTAACAAATCTTTAAAATCACAAAGGTTTTTCTAACTGGATTGGTATAAAAAAACATGGTGAAAGGTGAAAGATTAGCCGCTGATTTTTTTTAATCCAGGTATTGTGCTGATACCTGAAACCCGAAACCTGACACCTGACACCAAAATCTTTTTTTGTTTTCCCGCATGCCTCAAGTATTTAATTTTCAATCTTCATTCTTCATTTTTTTATTCCCTCAACCCGGCACGGCACAAACCGGTGCAGCGGCGTTCCGAAAGGATCGCGATTCGTATTTTTTGTCAAACGGTTTACATTGATGCCATAGGTTTTACCTTCGTAAATCAATCCGAATCCATGGGGAATCAATACTGTTCCCTGGCGGACCTGATCACTCACTTGCAGTTCACCCACATCACTGCCGGCCGCAGTCGTTACCCGCACCGCTTGACCGTCATCCAGACCAAGCGCCCCGGCATCCTCAGGGTTTACCGCCACAGTGCAAGCGCGTTTATCTTTGTTCCAGTCCGGATTTCGCATCAGGGTATTGGCATTGTACATCGTGTGCCGCCCGGCATTGAGAACGAAAGGAAACTCGGTCGGCAGTTTTAAATTGTCCGCTTCAGAAACTGCGTTCAGTGCTTTGGCCTGGTCGGCAAGCTCGGGAATATAAATCTCGATTTTGCCCGAAGGCGTTCGGACCGCTTCCATGGGATTGTCCACATCTGCTCGGCCTACCCACAATCCCTCGGGAGCATCCAGCAACGCCTGAAAAATGCGATCGCCCTGGTCGATACCGGTTTCGAATCCAGCCCTGGCAGCATTTTTACGAAAGACTTTAGGCGCCGTCATCAGCATGCCCCATAACGCGGCTTTGGCGGCGCTGTCCCAGACCCGTCCAAGTGATTTGGCCAGTACAAACGGCATCGACGCTATGGCTTGGGGTTCATCCGCCGCCCATTCCATCAACTTGGCTCCATAAGTCAACCTGTCTGCTTCGGCTGCCTGCTGAACTTCCTCAGAAATTTGCGGGATGATTCCCAGCTTTTCTGCCAGCAGCGTATGGATTTGGGCCGCCTCCAGACATTGATCGGGTGGCTCCACAACCGGTCTTCTCATCTGAAAGTAAACATCTGGATAGGTCCAGGGGAAAAAAGTCGCGTCCCAGGCCTCGTAGAAAGTGCGGCAAGGCAAGACATAATGGGCCAGTCGGGCTGATTCGCTCATCACGATATCGTTGACTACCAACAGATCCAGTTCTGAGAATGCCTTCTCATAGGCCGTGGTATCCGGATAGGCCCGCAGGGGATTGCAAGCGCTGACAAATACGGCGCGCAGGCGTTCGGGATGGTCGCTGAGAATTTCCTCGGGCATTGCGGCCGCCGGAAACGAACCAGCTGCAACCGGTGGAAAATCGGTGCAAACGGTGCGCCAGGTGTTGGAATTGCGTTCATCGGCATGAAATCCCATCGGCATTACCATACCGGGAATGACATTACCGCCCCGGACGCCGAAAATTCCGCAAACCGCGCCTAAAATATGCACGAAGTAGGAGTTCAGGGTGCTGAGGCGTCCCATGTATATACCCAGGTCGGTATGGAAACTCCAACGCCGGGTGGTCATCAGACGACATAATTCACGGACCTGATCAAAATCGACTTCACAGACCTCGACGGCGCTTTTCACGTCAAAATTTTCGAACCAGGATTTGATGCCGTCCCACCCCTCGACATTTTTAGATAGGTAAGCCTTATCCTCCCAGCCCTCGTTCAGGATTATGGCGATCATGGTTTTCATGAGCAGCGCATCGGCTCCCGGTCGCACGGGCAGATGGATATTGGAAATGGCGGCCGTTTCACTTTTGCGCGGATCAATGGCCACCAGCAGCCGCTCTGGATCCTTGGAAAATTCCGCCAGCACTTTCGGAGCCCGGGGCATCTGATGGCTCTGCATGCCGTTCCAACCCCAGGCAACTAGCATCTCCGATTCATGCTCATCGGGCCCGGCAATATTGTATTGTTTGCCAAATACGCGTCCGCTGACCCACCAGGCACCGCAAAACTCCTGCCCGGCTGATGAGTAGTAATACTGGGAGCCCAATGCCCTGAGAAGACCCAGACCGAAGGCGGCTTCCATGTGCCCTCCCTGGGAGCTGCCTCCCATGTAGGCCAGACAGCGCGGGCCGTGCCGATCGACCAACGCGCGCATCTTGCCGGTGATTTCATCGATGGCCTGGTCCCAGGTGATCGGTTCAAATTCGTCGCCCACCCGTATCAAGGGATTGGTCAATCGATCTTCGGGGTACTGGTGATAAATAACCTTGAGCCCCTTGCGACAGGCATAGCCCTGGCTGCGCGGATTTGATTTATCGGGCTTTACCTTAGTCATCCGGTTATTTTCAACAAATACTTCAAGCCCACAATTTTGTGCACAAAGGACGCATCCTGTTTTATGCCATTCGCCCATTATAATTATCCCCAAAGTTTAGTTGTCATATTAAGAAATTGTCTTTCTCAACAGCCTCACGCCTGCCTTCCGATCTTCCATAAACCGCATACCGTATTCCCTTATGTCCTGCGGTGGATCGACAATTTCGTCCCTGCGTTCAAGGGTCAGCGATTCCGTCGGACATTTGTGAACACAGACACCGCATCCGAGACACAGGTCATTATCGAGCACCGGCGCCTTGCCGAATTTATTTTGAGATGTTTCGGAAAATTTCATCTGAATGGCATCCATGGGACAACGTTTGACGCACAGGCCGCATGCTTTGCAGGTTTCAGGTTCGACTCTGAGTCGATAGTTTGATGCATCCAGGCTCTTATGATGTCCCAATTTGTGATAGGCCTCCATCCACAGGCAACAACAACTGCAGCAATTGCAGATGGTATCCGGTTTATCACGCCAATTTGAAATACCGTGAACCAGTCCGGCATCGGCGGATTCCTTTAATATTTGCTCGGTCTCTTGCCGTGAAATTTCCCGTCCCAGTCCGTTTTCGACACAATACCGGCCGAGTGCATCAAAATGCAGGCAGTTGCCGATGGGATTCTGGCAGGAGTGAGAATCATCATCAAGATTTTTGCGATGACGACACGGGCAGGCCGACACGGTGAAATATTCAAAATTATCCAGGACCTTGACCACATCTTCGTAAGGCATTATTTGGAGGGGATTTTCAATGGTTTTGTGAATCGGCAGCGCCCGCAGGCCTTTTGCATGGGCAGTTGCGTATTGATCGTAGAAGCCATCCATATAGTATTTATTCACATATGGTGCCATACTACGGCTGGTTTCATCACCTGCACCCGGCCAGAACGCACTGCGAAAAAAGACAAAATAGGAATCATTCAGACTATAGCGGACCGTATCTCCGGACCGTCGTCTGAATAAAATCCCTTTTTTAGCCAATCCATCCAGGAATGGTTCCAGTTCGACAGGATCTCGCCCCTTGAGTTCAGCGAGTTCTGCGAGATCATTGCCGGAAAAAGGCATGCCGGTCAGAAAGGCTGCTTCTTCCACGGAATAGCGGGCTTTTATCAGCGGCATTAACTGGTCCGAGTCCGGCAACCCCCACCAGGTTTTGCCCAACCACGCGATGAAATCTCGATAAATTTCCTGATCTGCCATGATTTACCTCTCAAATTTAATTCGCATACAAAATATTTTAGGCCTGGATATCCCGCAACAACCGCTTTAATAGCACTTTTTCCTCCAGGCTGTATCTGGCCAACAATTCTTTGTTGGTTTTATTTCTGACTGCCGTGAGTTTAGGCTTTAGCCTCTTGCTTTTTGGTGTCAGGGAAATGCGCAGCATTCTTTTGTCTTCGGCGTCGGATTGCTTTAAGATCCAGCCGCTGGCGGATAAGCGATCCAATACCCCTGATAAAGTTGCCCTATCGAAGACAAGCCGGTTCCCAATATCACCTACTGAAAGCCCGTCTTCATCCCAGAGTGCTTCCAGAACGAGATGCTGGATCGGTGTCAGGCCATAGGTATGAAGCTGTTTTTTGAAATCTCCATGGGCTTTCTGATAAGCTTTGGCCAGAAGAAAAAGTATGCAGTCGTCATATGATTTCATGATTATTTCGTATACAAACTAATTTAAGTTCCATCTTATTGTCAAGAAAAAAAAGCTGTTTAAAAAAAAGTGTAAATCTGGTAGCTTCGTTGACGAGCTGACTGCAAAGTGATCAGTTTCCTTATTCGTGGCAGATTAGGATACTCATGCTATCGTAGCGTCGGATTTTTTTTAAGCATGTTAAGCTTGCACCGTTAGGTTGAATTCAAGGATAAAGCAAGATCAGTCAAAGGCGAAAAGAACTTGAGCGAGTCTCATTCCCTGCAAAATAAAAGCGCCGTGAAATCAAATCGCATGGATTTGGCAAAGGCCATCGAAATCCGTGATCTCCATAAATCATTTGATTCGCTTGAAGTACTCAAGGGAATTTCCCTGGACGCTCATGAAGGCGATGTCATCGCCATAATCGGTGCAAGCGGATCAGGCAAATCGACATTGTTGCGATGCATCAACATGCTGGAAACGCCAACCCGTGGGACGATCACGGTACAGGGCGAAACAATTGAGATGAAAAGTGATGGGCAAGGCGGCCAAAAACCAGCCAACAAAGCCCAGATCCAGCGTATGCGCACACAGTTGGCCATGGTATTCCAGAGTTTCAACCTCTGGCCGCACCTGACACTGTTAGGAAATGTCATTGAGGTCCCGGTACACGTTCAAGGGCGGCCCAAGGCAGAGGCCATCGAATCAGCGGATGTTTTGTTGCACCGGGTTGGTCTGTATGACAAGCGCGAGGTCTATCCGGCCTTTCTTTCCGGCGGTCAGCAGCAGCGTGCCGCGATTGCCCGGGCGCTGGCCATCGAACCGAAGGTCATGCTGTTTGACGAACCGACATCGGCCCTCGACCCGGAGCTGGTCGGCGAGGTACTGACCGTCATCGGCGATCTTGCCCGCGAAGGCCGCACGATGATGCTGGTCACCCACGAAATGAAATTCGCCCGGGAAGTGGCCAGCCGGATAGTCTTTCTTCAGGATGGGATGGTTGAGGAGCAAGGCAACCCGGAGGAGATATTCAGTGCACCAAAATCGGAGCATCTAAAAAGATTTATCAGTTCGGTGTCATAGTCGATCCTAACCCCACAGTGTAAACTACAACCAAAGGAGGTTTAAATGACTAGAATTTTAAAGAAACTGATTCTCGTTGCAGTATTGATCGTCTTCAGCGCCGGCATGGCAGCTGCCGAAACGGTCCGAGTGGGTATTGCTGCCGAACCGTATCCGCCCTTCACCACCCCTGATGCATCCGGCAAATGGACCGGTTGGGAAATCGAAATTATGCAGGCCCTCTGCGAAGAGGCCAAGCTCGACTGCGTGGTTACGCCGACCGCCTGGGATGGCATCATCCCGGCCTTGATGTCCAAAAAGATCGACATGATCATAGGCTCGATGTCAATCACCGCAGAACGCATGAAGTCCATCGATTTTTCAGACAAGTACTATAACACGCCGACCGCGATTATCGGCACCAAGAGAATGAAATTCGACGCTACACCGGCAGATCTCAAAGGCAAATACCTTGGAGTTCAGATAGCAACGATACACAAGGTTTATGCAGAGAAATATTTCACCGGTGCCAAAATTAAGGAATACCAGACCCAGGACGAGGTCAACCAGGACTTGGTCGCCGGACGCATTGATGCGACCCAGGCGGATTCCCTGGCACTGGCAGATTTCCTCGAAACAGCTGAAGGCAAGGCCTGCTGCGAGCTTAAGGGCATGGTTGCAGATGACCCGGAAATTCTCGGGGCTGGCGTTGGTGCCGGCATCCGTAAGGGTGATGAAGCGCTGAAAAGCAAGATCAATGCCGCCATCGCCGCCATCCGCGCCAATGGCGAATATGACGAAATTTCAAAAAAATACTTTGATTTCGATATCTACGGCCAATAAATTGTCCACCGGAGGGGTGTCAGTCACATTGACACCCTTTAAATCAATCGAACTTTAACCCCAGTGAATGGGTGAACCGGTAGCTATGGGCAGTCTGGAACTTCTTGCTATTTCACCGCCCGGGTGGGGCGGTGTTTTGCTGCGCGGATTAGCGACCTCGCTGACGATCGCTTTTGGCGGTTATTCTGTTGGTCTGTTGATAGGAATCGGCGGCGCATTTGGCAAGCTTTACGGCGGCCCAGTGCTGCGAGACATCTTGGCCTGCTATACGACCGTGGTGCGTGCCATACCGGAGCTGGTGCTGATCGTGTTGCTCTATTATGCAGGGTCAGACATTGTGAATCAAGCGCTGGCGTTGTTTGGCTCGCCTCCCATCGACATTAACGGTCTTGTCGCGGGCATCGTGGTCATCGGATTTGTCCAGGGGGCTTATTCGACGGAGGTGCTGCGCGGTGCCATCCAGGCCATATCCCCGGGACAAATCGAAGCGGCACGTTCCTACGCCATGGGTCCCGGGCTTCTTTTGCGCCGCATCATCTTGCCCATCATGCTGCCCCATGCCATACCGGGTCTCTCCAATCTTTGGCTGATCGCCACCAAAGATACCGCCCTGCTTGCCGTTATCGGATTCACGGAACTGACCCTGGCTACGCGTCAGGCCGGTGGCGCGACCAAGGCTTATTTCCTCTTTTTTTGTACAGCAGGCCTCTTGTATCTGGGTGTAACCTTGTTGTCGAACGTCTGCATTCGAAGAATCGAACGGCACGCCTATCGCGGCATGCCGGATGTCGGGTAGACTATGAACAATTGGCTGAAACCACACCGCATCGTTCTACTGCTGATTGCCGCCGGGCTGATTGTACTCGTGGCCACCTCCATGCGCTGGTATTGGCTGCCCAACTACTATGGCGCCCTGCTTGCCGGCATATGGAAAACCCTCCTCATCCTTGCGGCTACCTGCTTCCTGGGGTTTCTGCTTGCCGTTCCCCTCGGCCTTGTCCAGGTAACGGGCCCAAAGCCGCTGGCCATGCTGTGTCAGGGATTCTGCACGATCATTCGCGGCACACCTCTGTTGCTCCAGCTTTGGCTGCTGTATTACGGACTTGGATCACTGTTCCCGCAGATTCCACAAATCCGGGACTCTTTCCTGTGGCCCTATTTACGTGAAGCCTGGCCCTATGGGGTGCTGGCATTGACCCTGTCATTTGCCGGCTATGAGGGCGAGGTCATGCGCGGCGCCTTTGCCGGTGTACCCTATGGTGAACTTGAAGCAGCACGTGCCTACGGCATGAAACCGTTCACCATGCTGCGCAGAATCTGGCTACCGCGCGCCGTGCATCGTGCCCTGCCAACCCTCAACGGGGAAGTTGTTCTGCAATTGAAAGCGACTCCGCTGGTGGCCACGATCACGGTCATCGACGTCTATGCGGTAATCTCCAAAGTACGTCAGGACACCTATGTGATCTATGAGCCATTGTTATTGTTGTCATTGATCTATTTGTGCCTGACCGGCATTCTGGTTGTTATTTTTCGGTACTTCGAAAATAAAATTCCAACATTAAAAGCTTAGACCGGTTGGAAAATAAAGTTGAGAGAAATCCTTAGCATGAACAGTGCTGATGATATCGAAGTTGATCTTCCTGAAATGCAAGCAGTTCGCAAAGAATTGCACCGCTATCCCGAAATCGGCCTGGAGGAAACCCGCACTTCCGAGTTGATTGGGGATCATCTCCAAGCGTTGGGATACCAGGTGCATCGCGGACTTGCCAAAACCGCTGTTGTCGGCACCTTGCGAAACGGCAGGTCAAACCGCGCCATCGGTCTTCGTGCCGATATGGACGGGTTGCCGATCTGTGAACAGACAGGTTTGCCCCATGCCAGCCAGAATCCTGGGAAAATGCACGCCTGCGGCCACGACGGGCACATGGCGATGCTGCTCGGTGCGGCCAAAACAATTGCTGAAAGACGCCGCTTTGAGGGCGCTGTACATTTGATATTCCAGCCGGCTGAAGAAAATTGCGGTGGTGCAAAGATAATGGTCGAAGAGGGGTTGTTCGATTTGTTTCCGTGCGATGCGGTATTTTCACTGCACAATGACCCTAATTTGCCGTTTGGTCAGATCGCCCTTCGTGACGGACCCATCATGGCTGCGGTCGATGAGGCCAGGATCACGCTGCATGGACGCGGTGGTCACGGCGCCGAACCGGAAAATACCGCCGATCCGATCGTCGCCGGGGCGAGCATTGTCATGGCGCTGCAAACCATTGTGTCGCGGAATATTCAGGCCTTTGATCCGGCGGTCATCACGGTTGGCTCTTTTCATGGCGGATCGGCCAGTAACATTATTCCAAACGACGTCGAACTTGTGGTCGGAATCCGCTGTTTCGATCCGGCAACCCGTGATTATATCGAAAAGCGGATTACTGAAATTGCCAATTTCCAAGCTGAAAGTTTCAGCATGACCGCCACGGTCGACTATGAGCGCAGCTATGATGCCACCGTCAATCACACGGCTGAAACCGACTTTCTGCGAACCCAGGCCATTCAGTTTGCCGGTGTTGAAAATGTTGCCGACCTTGACCAACCGCTAATGGGGAGTGAAGATTTTTCCTACATACTGCAGGCCTGCCCGGGGTGTTATTTTTTCATCGGCACCAAATCTACTCCCGATGCTAGCCCTCTGCATCATCCCGGTTATGATTTCAACGATGAAATCCTGCCGCTCGGCGCCGGATTCTGGACCCGGCTTGCTGAAGCTTTTCTAGCACCGGACAAGCCTTATACCAGCGACACAAGACGATAACCTCATTCTTTTCCCCACAGCGAAATTACGCGGGAGCATAGGCGTCGCTTCATACATACCGGCAAAAAGACATTCAGACCAAACGGTCAGGAAAGAGAAGGTATTCGCTATATTCGCCGCGCATACAATGGTTGGAACTCATGGACGAGCCATAACCACCGGCATTGACGATGGCCAAAAAATCGCCCTCGACCGGCCTGTGCATTTCAATCTCTTCCCCAAACACATCAATCGCTTCATTAATATTCCCGGCAATCGAGAGTTGTACGATTGGAGCGGCCGGATCATGTCGCAGCGGGGCAAACGCATATGGCATATCGTAGTAGGCATACGAATTTTGCATGTTGAAGCCGGCGTTTACACCGACAAATAAAGCCCCCTGCTTCTCCTCGACCGTATTAATTTCAACCAATAAAACGCCTGCATCCTTCATCAAATAATCACCTGGTTCCAGCTGGATTTTCACCCCCATCTTTCGAGCATGGCGGGCAACGACAGCCGCCCATTGATCCAGATCGAGCCCTTCGTCTTCCGGTCGCATCGGCACGCCAAGTCCACCTCCGATATCCAACGTTTTCACAGCAGGACATTGTGCGAAAAATTGGTGTACACGCGACAATACCTGGTCAAATTGTGCTAAATCAGACGTCATATAACCTGACCCCATATGAAAATGCAGGGTATTGACCGGTACACCCAACTCACTTGCTAAAGCCAATGCCTCAATAAAACGATCCTCATAGATACCAAACTTCGTTATCTTATCACCGGAATAGGTAAGATGGTCATGATAGGCTACACCCAATTGAGGATTAATACGCAGTCCTATCGATCGTCCAGGACAACGCGTAGCCAGACGACGCAAGGTGCTCAGCGAATCCACATTTACATGTACCCGGGGATGCCGGGCAAGCCATTCGATATCTTCATTAGAGACTGACGTATTGGTGTAGACGATTTGCTCTTCGTGAAAGCCCAGTTGGCGCCCGAGACGCATTTCATTAGGTGAACAGACATCGAGTCCGCATCGATCAATAAGTTTCAGAAAAGTTACCAGGGGCAAATAGCGGTTGGCTTTGAGGGCAAAAAAGATTTCATGCTCGACCTTATGTTTGTCCAAAGCCGTGTGAATACGTTCAAGATTTATGACGATTCGGTTTGCATCGTAAACGAAAGTTGGCGTACCGGCCGATTTCACCAATTCAGCCAGATTTTGCTGCCCCAAGTGCAGTTCACCATCTCGATAATCCAATCCTTCGCGGATCCACCAATGCACGCTCATGAAGTCTCCTGAAATATAGCAAGGGATATTATAGCGTCTTGGGCATTACCAGACCTATGAATCCTGAAAAAGATGCCTGCGTAACAGTACTAAGATTAACCTATTGAGAAGAAAAATATAATTCTCTAATTTTGGCGATGTGTGCAGGACCCGTTCCACAGCAGCCGCCAACGACATTGGCTCCCGCCTGCAGCCAGCGACCGACATGCTCGGCGTAACTTTCAGGATCGAGATCAGTTCGAAGATCAAGCGCGCCATCGGTCGGCTTGTCCCCTTCCAGATTCCAATCCTCGGGGATGGGTTGAAACGTATTGGCATAGCCGCCGACATAATCAGCACCGCTTGCGGCCATTTGCGGCAGGGCTTTGGTTATACTCTCCGGTGCGCAGCAGTTAACCAGATAGCCGGCTACCGGTAAATCAGATAAAAATTCAGCGGCCAGGCTGATCGTTTCATCGCTTCTGAGATTGCCGGATCGATCTTCGTGCAGGGTCCAGGCGACCCAGACCGGTTTGCCGGTCTGGCATGCAGCCAGAGCAGCCGCTCTGCCTTCGGCCGCACTGGACATGGTCTCGCACAAAATCAAGTCGACATAAGGTGCCAACAGTTCAGCCTGCTCCATATACAGGGGCAGAAGATCCTCAATCTCACCGACCAGATCCGGCCGATAACTTCCGGCCAGCGGTGGCAGCGCGCCTGCAATCCGTACGGATGTCTCGGAATTCCGGCGTGCTTGTTCGGCCAGGGTGCAGGCCAGAACATTGAGATCTTCGAATTGATCTTCAAGGCCTTCTATGGCCAGATTGCTTCGGATGATGCCATAAGTATTGGTGGTGATAATATCGGCGCCGGCGGCAATGTAATCCTGATGTATTTGTCTCACAGTGTCCGGGGCCGTGATCAAGCCGTTGGCAGCCCAGATAGCAGTCATTACATTAACACCGCGAAACCTTAGCTCGCGCCCCATGCCGCCGTCCAGTAAAATGGGTCCATCGGGAAGATTTAGAATTTGCATTGTATTTGATACGTAAAATATATAAGGATATTAAATCTTAAAATTCTGTTAGCCATGAATTACTGAATTTTATCTGTTCATTTAGTCAGAGCAAGTAGAAGAAATGTGGGAGCAGCTTGCAGTTTACCTACCGGGCAGGCAAACTCACATTGCCGGCAGTATTTAGTTAATTATACCGGCCGAGTTCATCTACCAACTCATGAAACCAGTCAATCTTTTCCAGCGGCGCAATCGCCGGTACTTCGCAGCCGGACGACAGAATGTATCCGCTGTCCACAGGGGCGTTATCAAGGCAATGCTGAATCGCCTGCCGCATCTCCTCTTTGCTGCTGCTATGGAAAAGATTGGTATCCAGGTTGCCGATCAGGACCGCCTTGCTCCGGGTGGCTGCCACGGCCTTTGCGATATCCGTCGGTGCGTCAATACTGACATTTGTTACCCCGGTCTTGACGATGTCATCTAAAATGGGATCGGCATAGCCACAGATGTGTAGTCCCAGGCCAACCTTCTTTGCTTTGAAGTGGTCAACAATCTGTTTGTGGTAGGGAAATACGAATGTGCGGTACATTTTAGGCGATATCAGACTGGAGGATGCAGGGGCTTCAGAATACCCGAGGCCCACCCCTAATGGGATTATGGCTTCCGCAAAACTGATCGACTGCCGGGTGCAAAATTGCATGAGTTCGTGGACATAATCCGGATCTTTTAAAGCATCCCGGATCAGTTCGGTTGCCCCCCGGAGGCTGATAGCGATGGTCCAGGGGCCAGCAATCACCCCGGAGACAACTGCATCGCTGATGGCCTTTTTAGTTTCGACCAACGCCGCTAAATAGTCGGGTAGGCGTCCATCCTTTGTCGGGTCCGGGATTTGAAGGCTGCTCAAATTACCCTTGTCTTCGAGGACCATTTTAGTGGAGATGCAAAGGCCATTTTTGGGAAATTTAAGTTCATTGCCGATGGCCTCGGCGTCGGTCAGCAGATCCCACATCATCAGCAGGATGTCCGGCCGGTAGCGTTCATAGGCCGCCACCTGGGCCTTGGCAAAAATTTTAGGGTCCAATAACCAGTCCCTGATGGACACACCGATAAGTTGAGCGTTGCACTGACCGGTGATGAGATACGCAGGGATCCGGTCAATCTCGGGTTTCTGATCGCTAAACGTCTTTTTAAAGGCCGCGGATACGCGTTGTCCTCCGGTTAAGGCATCCATCTATAATTCTCCTTCTTCTTCCCAGATTTTCATCTGTTCCTGATAGGATGGTGGAAAGGTGGCTTGAAAATTGAAAAAACTGGTAATCGGATATCGTACACCGGATTTATGGGTTTTGGCCATTCCGTCGATAACCGTATCGATTTTGGAAGCTGGGATCAGAAAGGCCATCTCCCAGTCCTGGGTCATACCGAAAACCCGGTCGCCGTTGCCGGGGACGACGTAGCGGCATTCATCGTTGGCCATCACCGTGATAATCGATGCGCATCCCAGCCTGCCCATGGCTGACGAAGTCACGGCACCCCCGCTGCTGTATAGCGCGCCCTGAATGAGTCGCATAACTTGAGCCGGATTCCCATACATCATCAACAGATCCGGTTCAAACGCCGCCCGGTTCAGGGGGGCAACCAGGATATGGCTGTATAGTCCGTATTCAAAACGATCGATGAGATCCTCTTCTTTTTTTCCGATCTCCTTGGATTCGGTAAACATCCCCCCGGCAATATTGCCCTCACTCCAATAATCAATGTTTTTAAAAAATCCAAAAGGGGCGGCCCCCAGAGAACATTGCATGTCCTCTTTGCCCATCGCAATTGCCCAGCCCAATTTCCGTGCCATACCGATTCCCTGGCATATGGCGACTTTCTTTTTCATTTGTTGAAATGGGCGCCGTGTTTTTTCAGGTATTTCGTCTTCCGACTTCAACATTTTAATGGCCAGTGGGAAAGTCAGCGGCCGGATGTAAGTGTTAAATGCTTGTTCGACTTCTTTTAAATTTGACATTTTTACCTCCTATAAAGCTAATATTTATATTTTTTGGAAAAATCAAGATCGAAAACGAACCGCCGCCAATCCCAAAATTTCACTTTCAGCAAGTTAATTGTTTTTCCTGGTATTCTTTGATTTTTTTAATAAATTCGGGCAAAAATTTACGGCAGTCATCAACAATGCCGCAATCCACCTGATCGAATATCGGTGATTTTTCATCGCTGTTAATCGCGATCATGAGCCGCGCCCCGACGATACCGACCATGTGCTGTTGCTCGCCGGACAACCCCACACCGATATAGACTTCCGGACTCACCATTTTTCCGCTCTGCCCGATCATGCTTTCAAGTTCGGTCCAGCCTTCATCAACCGCCGGCCGGGTCGAACCCAAGGCGGCCTTGAGCGTTGCGGCCAATTCGGATATATCCTGCCAACCTTCGGGGTCACCGGCCCCGGCGCCTCCGGCCACAATGGTCGATGCCGTTTCAAGCGGCACACCTTCCGGTTCTTCACGAATAATTTCAAGGGTTTTAATGCGGCCGGGCAGACCGTTCGGAATCTCAATCATAATCGTCTCACCAGTACGTGTATCATCGGGCTCCGGGGTTGAAAAAACTCCTTTGGCAACGGTGGCCATCTGGGGGCGTTTTTCAGGGCATACAATCGAAAGCAAGCCGCCATAAGCCGGTATTCGCTGTTCCAGAATCATGTCTTTATCGAGCACCAGATCAATGCAATGCGCAGTCAAGCCCGTCTTCAGCCTTGCAGCGACGAGCGGCGCCAGTTCCCGGCCCATGTCGGTTGAGCCGATTAGCATGATTTCAGGCTGATGTTCTGCGGCAAGCTTAACGACGATTTCAGTGTACAGCTCCGGCTGATAAATTTGCAGCTCGGGTGCATTTCCCAGATAAACCCTGTCAGCCCCGGCAGCAATTAACTGGCCGGCCTGTCTGTCGATGTTGTCTCCCAGCAGGATTGCTTCGACGGGACTGTCGAGTTTATCTGCCAGTTTGCGGGCCTGCCCGATTAATTGCAGCGATACGGATTGAAGGTGGCAGTCAATCTGTTCGGCGATAACCCAAACCGCTCCATGATCTTTTTCCATCGTTACCAAACCTTTCTGTATTTCCCAGAATTGAGAAAATCACGCCTAACGTGGCGCTTTACTTTCATCCCGTTATTATTCAATCAAATCAGCCTGAGTGTGATCTTATCTTTTGGAATTTGGATTGCGGATTTTTTGTTGTATCGCTTCGCTCTATCATTTTTTATTAAATCGATCCACCGCAGGCGTACCTAAAATCCAAAATCCCAAATCTAAATTTGATGCGGCATAAAATTGGAACAATTTTTTTGAAGCATCATAAAACTCCCGCATCCACCAGCTTTTGCACCAGCATGTCGGCCTTTTCATCACGGGTACCGCTGAAAATTTCAGCCTGCCGTTTGCTTTCTGCCTGGGTGCTCAGTCCGGAAACTATCGTCGGAGAGCCTTTGAGGCCCAGTAATTCCACCGGCACCCCGAGTTGATCGCTGCTCATCTGACTGATTTCTTTTTTGCGGGCTTTGATAATTCCTGAAAAACTGAGTGTCCGGGGTGTATTCAGCTCCCGGGTTACCGTAAAAACGGCCGGAAGCTGAACCTGCATTAATCGATATCCGTTTTCGACGCTGGCTTTGACTTGCCAGATGGATCCGTCACATTCGACGATTTCTTTTACCAGCGTGACTACCGGCAAATCCAGAAAAGTGGCTATTTCAGGACCGACCCACTCGGTGCTGCCGTCACTGCTGGCCATGCCACAAAATATCACATCAAAAGCACCGGTTTTTTCAATGCCTTTGGCCAGGGTAAAGGCCGTTGCATAGGCATCCGCCCCCCCGAAAGCCGGGTCGGAAAGTAAAAAACCCTGGTCGGCACCCAGCGCCAAACATTCTTTGACGATATTACCCGCCTCGGGCGGCCCCATGCTGAGCACGGTAATATGGGCATCGAATTTTTCTTTTAATTGCAGGGCGGCTTCCATAGCGTTTTTATCCAACGGATTCACCACCATCGGAACATCACAGCGCAATAGGGTTTTGGTGTCCGGATCGATTTTAATATTACAGGCTTCTTTGGGATCCGGAACGGCCTTGACACAAACAACTATGTTGAGCATTTTTTTGTTACCTCTTTGATTGCAGTCAACCCAAATTATCGTATCAGACGCTTTGCGATATCACATGGACAAGTTATCGTAGATGTTACCGCGTGCGTTGATAGTTCTTAGGTTTCACGTGTCAGGTGTCAGGTGTCAGTTTTCGGGTGCCGCCGTTGACCCAAAAAGCGGGCAATCCAATCGAAAAAGAAACTAATGAACATTGAACATCGAACGCTGATCGTCCAACATCGAATAATGTATTCTGCCCGTCGTGAGCTTTTTTTGTCGAACGGTCAATTTAAATATTTAACGATGGCGCAATGCGACTCCACATTGGACGTTCGATGTTGGATGTTCAATGTTCCTCTTTTATCGCAGTTGCCCCGCTTGATAAACAGGGGAATGTAAGCTCAAGCCGCTGCCACCTTCTCATCTTCTCACCTTCTGTCATCTGTCCTCTGTTCCCTGACACCTGAACACCGACACCTGAAATCTATATAGCGCTCCATCAATAGCATCAGTGACTGCTTTTCCCGTGCACGGACTCAGGAAAAACGCTGTTGATGCGGCCTAGGACAACACCCACCTTCCGATGATCACCTTCATAATGTCGGAAGTACCGGCCGATGGTCCGACCACATACGAATCACGCAAAAAACGTGAAACCGCATATTCCTCCATACAACCGTATCCGCCATGGATATCGACGGCCATTTTGGCAGCTTTCTGGCAGGCTTCGGTGGTATAATATTTTGCGACGGCAAATTCGTTGCTGGATCGTTGGCCTTTATCCTGCATAGCAGCCGCGCGGTAGCCCAGCAGCATGCCGGCTTCCAAATCGATTTTCATGTCCGCCAGTTTGTTTTGTATGGTCTGCAGGGCGGCTATGGGTTTGCCGTAGAGAATTCTCTCATTGGCAAATTTGATGGATTCTTCCAGACAGGCCGCCTGAAGCCCCAGGGCAACGCCGACCATTCCACCCCGGCCGACATCGCCAATAGCAGCCATGGTCACCCGCAGGCCTTTGCCTTCTTCACCCAGCAGCTGAGAAGCGGGTATCCGGCAATTTTCGAAAGCCAACTCACCGGTATTACAGCCCCGCATGCCAACCTTGTGCTCCTTATGAGTGGCCTTCCAGCCTGCCATGTCCTTATCCAGCACAAAGGCGCAAAAGGCTTTGGGATTGTCTTCGTCTTTGGCCAGAACCGTAATAACATCTGCAATGTGGGAATTGGTGATAAAGCACTTGCGGCCGTTGAGTATAAAATCTTCGCCATCTTTTTTATAAGATGAGCGAATACCCGTCGGATCGGATCCCCCGGTGGCCTCGGTGACGGCGGTCGTGGATAAAAGTTCACCGGAAGCCATGCCCGGCAAATATTTCTTTTTAAGTTCCTCGCTACCGAATTTTACAATCGGCTCGATGCCCAGGGCAAAAACCTGGAGCATCATGGCGGCTGCCACCGACACCCGGCTGACTTCCTCAACCGCTATCATACGCGCGGAATATCCCAGTCCCAAACCGCCGTATTCTTCCGGGATCGTAATGGCCATCATTTCCGCTTCACCCAGGGCCTTGACCACGTCATCACTGACTTCTCCGGTTTCCTCCATCTCGGCTACCTTGGGGGCAATCTTGGTTTCTGCAACCTCTCTAGCCGCTTTGCGAAACATTTCCTGCTCTTCGGTAAATGTAAATTCAATCATTCTCCTCTCCTCCTTTGGTTTTTTGGGTTTTTAAAATCTTTATTTTTGTGCTTTTTGTGCCTTTTTGCGGCCACATCAAATCTTGAGTTTAGCGAGATAATCGATCAGGGAATTAATTGATTGATCCAGAGCTTCATAGGATTTATCCACACTGTAATTGACGGAGGCCCCTAACATCCCGTTAAAAATAATTTCCGTGATCGTGTTGGAGCTCAATCCGTTGTACTCCGTTGTGGATTGTTGTCCGTTTTCCAATATTCTTTTGAGCATCGCCTTTAAACCCGTAAAGCCTTTCTGGACTTCCCGGGACAGGTGCGGACGCGAGTCGCCAAGTTCAACCGCAACCATGATAAATATGCATCCACCGGGAAAATTTTCGGCATCCAACAGGTATCGGTCTTTATAATTTTCAAGTAGCCTGATGATTTTATCAATCGGTTGGTTTATTTCATCCAGACCCTGCAAATTTCTGTCACGCCAAATTTTGCGGGCTTCGTCCAAAACCTGAAAAAAAAGATCTTCTTTGCTTGAGAAATGATTGTAGAAACCGCCTTTTGATGTGTTGGCGGCTGATAGGATATCTTGAATGGATGTGCTCAAAAACCCATTCAAAGAGAAAAGTTTCAAGGATTCGTGAATAATCGTGTCTTTCAGATTCAATCCATAGTTCCTTAATATATATAGAGACAGACCGGTCGGTCTCTCGGTCAAGGCTTATTTATAAGCTGATGCCTTGGTTGTTCTTAATAAGCAGATTAAATACTTTTAAACGAAGGAGTTTTTTTAGAATCAGTTGACAAGCAGTGGGGGATTATCAGAATAAATGGGTCTCAAATTTGAGGCCTTTTTTTATTTTAATAAG
>Ga0056115_1000280_pt1 | contig 24429 bp, 21 predicted proteins | sample WorMetOlspDAHAB1_FD_77007 | JGI IMG/M metagenome (GOLD analysis project Ga0056115, IMG submission 77007) | Marine gutless worms symbiont microbial communities from Max Planck institute for Marine Microbiology, Germany - Olavius sp. DAHAB.1 ...
AGAGTAGTTTAACCGGAACAGGGAATAGGAGTTTCGTTGACAGTTCTGATATTATCGATTTTTAGTTTCATTATTTCATATTCATTAGATGGGTATAGAGGCCTCGGCCTTCACCCGTTTTTTACAACTTTGCTTTGCTTTGTGTGCAGCTCGTACCAACAGCTGTGCAATGCACGTGGGTTTTCGTGAGAAAAAACAGAACTGTCTGCAGCGCGGGTTCGATCCTCCTGGGAGTGCGACCTCTCGCGTCGCAGTCAGACGTGCTAACCATGGGGTCATTTCGAGGGAGAATGAGTGAGAACTGTGTTCTCATTGTTAAAAGTATTTAAGAACGCATTATGGACGGCACCGCGAACCATTTTCCGACCAAAAATGCGCGCGCAGGATTTTGCATATACAATCTCAAAAAAATTTTCCTGGGTCACACCCCCGGACTCCCGCAGAATCGCGCCGGTGCTTGGACCCAGACACCAATTTCCGTTTGGCTCGCCAGCGTCCCCTTGTTCCTGTTTTACCAAACGACCAGGTGGTAACCACTAGACCCCTGCCACCTGTATTGACACAATATGCCAGCCACGATACAGCAAAACGCAGTTACACAGTAGCGCAGTCTTTTAATGATTTACATCTATGTAAAACACATTTTTACAAGTTTCACAGCTGTATAGACCGCCAACTAACAACAGCACAGAAGCAACGACCTCATAATCACAGAATTCCACAGTATGTGCACACTGCACGGTCTGTTTTACCACCAACGCAAAACGTCAAGTTTCTCTGCATCCGTTCAACTGGCATTAATAGACGAATGAAGGCACGAAAAAAGCCAGAAAACCCCAAGCACGCGGGACTGTCAGTAGTCGCGTATTCTGAATTCGGCAGATAGAAAGATAACTAAAGCATACCTGCAATGTCTAGCCTATTTCGTTTCACCTCTCGTCTCATGCACGCTTCTTTGCTGCCACAAAAAACTGACACGCGTGATATTTTTTACAGACAGAGGCACAGCCGAACTTTTCCCGATTTTTGTCGAGAGACGGGTGGATTTATACAGAATTTTAATGTTAGAGATATGTCTGTAAAATGGTCGGAGGGAGGGTGTAAAGTTGCCGCCGCGAATAGATCAGGGTGCAAAATGTGTCGACAGGGAGAATGGAGAAAAGGTGTCCCAATCCACAGCTAACTTGGAGGTCTGGGAGGTCGTGAGCAGTGGCGGATCCCAAAATGTTGAAAAGAGGGACGGAAGACAATTTATCAGCTCCGTCCTCATTTATCGCAAATGCGCACAACGAAATATTATGCCTTTTACACGGAAAAAGCGGCTTTTTGAAACAAAAAAGAGCCAATAGGGGGGTGGGGCGGCCCCCACCGCCCCCCCCCTTTGAATCCGCCACTGGTCGTGAGCTCCCGAACGGGGTTAGGGACACGCCCCCGACAGAAAACGAATTTTGTTCAGTGTTCTGTGCGTCAGAAAACCAACCACTGCGATGACTTTCCGGATATTTAAACGCGCCCGTGATGAAAGCTTGTTCACGCTTATAAGCACAGCTACACAGTTGACACGGTCTTTGGGCAGATATTTGTCTGGCGCCCTCCCCCTCTCGTCCCTCCCCTCACAAAGTCTAGATCCGATTACCATGCAGTCCGTGCTCGCATTCCATACTTTTAACAATTTTGCACCGGCAATAAAGTTATGCTAAAAATTCACTGCAATAATTATCGCACAATTCTTCTTGGTTTTTTTTTCGGGCAGCCCACCCTCGGGTCGACAAGTTTTCACAGCTGAAAACCACAACAGACGCAGGTGCGGACTGGGCCGCCTGCCACTTCAAATGTTGAAGGAGGAAGTGGAACGGAGAAGGGGGTCCATAGCTAGGAGGGAGGGCTCCTCGGATAAATTATTCGCAGCGACCCCGAGTTCCTAGTTACGCCAGTGCTCAGGGGGCCGGTCTGCCTGATTAGCCAGGGCCGGTTTGAAGAGCCAGCCCGCCCCTGCACGCATCTTCCACTTTTCAAGCGCCACCCTGTATGAAACAGCCGCTTGATGTACGTTCTAAGTGGAATGTTCATTCTCGGACGACGTATACGGTCCTTACGGTTTATCGGTGCCGACACCGTACTGCACACAACATAACGCACACCCCACGACACAATCAAATAAAAAACCATTGTGGAGTTTCACATTTATCACACCACTTACATTTTGTCGTATAAATCAGTCCGAAAGGGTACACAGCCCGCCGAATGCCATTTACACTATCCGTGTAGGCGCGCTGAATACGTAGGTGGTCATTCTGTCTATAATATTTGCTGCCTGTTAGTGATGGGAGAATCGTTTTTCTTTTAGCCGAATCGCTCATCACTACTGCCTGCGGTAACGTGGACACGACGCCGTTAAGCTTCCAAAAACTATGGGAAAACGACATTATACTATCATACTATGCAACTGAATAATTTTGTAATGTATGTAACACTAAGTACACATTTTTCTGAGCCACAGCGTTACCCTTCCGAAACATTTACCACTACAACTGTACACCATTGGTTACTGCCGCCATGTTGTGGGAATACTGTGTCGCAGCAGTTTGCCGTCGTGAACTTGACGTATTATCAGATCTGTTTTATATTCACAATGTGCTACCGCTCCAATCAATGGGCACATGCACTTGCAAATTGCTCTGTGTGGAATTATGCGCCAGTCGAAATGCACTATCTGCGACTAGCCTTGGAATGGCCACAAGTCCACACCGTAACTCACTCTCTATTCACACTAAGTATACCTCCAATATGGCGGCGTGGTTTTATGTTCAGTACTTCACGTATATATCGCAACGGTTACGCGTCGTCAAAGTATTTTTTGGTAAATGTTGATGGGAGGAATATCTGTCACAGACAACTGTCGGTTACTTCAGTGTTACTGGCTGTGCAATTGCTATATGCGTCTGGAGTAATATGTATACAATGCACAAAAGAAAAAGACACTGTCCGACAAAAACACAAATCGTTGACATCTGTAACCTGTAACAGGAAAAACATTCATAAACCATTCGATTCGATCACACAACTTCAGTCGATAACTAAACACAGCAAAAAACCAAAACAACGAAAAACATTGAACGGACAACAATCACCTGTTTTATCAACGTGTAGCCGAAAAAAAGCAGATCACCAGGTTCTATTGGCACTAAGTATACCTCCAAGATGGCGGCGTGGTCCTACGTTAAGTTGTCACTGGATGACAAATCCACTTCTATGCACGGCGTTAAATGACAACTTAAACACTCCATTTCCGGCTCGCTTTTAACTCGGAATTTTGGAGACATTTCCAGCAAACTGTCATTTTAATTTCCGTTCCATATTCTCTCTCTTGTTATTTTGTGTTTCTTGTTTTAACCTTTTTTTTTTACTCGTGAAAAAAGTGCAATGCGCGTGCGTTGTTCGTGTAGTGGGCGCAACGGAAATTACTGACGACGATAATGCAGACGATACACTGTGTTGTGTTGACATCAGTGCCAACTGTTAAGTGTAACGACTCTCTCTTTTCACCAGCAGTCTTTCCTGCCAACTGCTAACAAAATCGACACTGATAACAGCCAAAAACCATTTTCTCACAAAAGCAAAAGTCCCCGAGTGAGTGAGTATGGTTTAACGTCCCACCCGACACATAATAAAAGGTCATTTCGGGGACGAAAAGAAGAACATCCAAGAAAAAGGCTAGCAGTCAACTCTTCACCATACAAATACAACGGTGGACTAAATGTCAAAGACGCTAACAAGGACTCGAGGCTCGAGGACAAAGATAAGGATTGAACGTGCAAGGACAAGGACTTAAAATTAGTCCTTAAGGAGTCGTTAAGGACAAGGACCAGCACAAGGACTAACATCCTTGCTAACATCCCTGATAAACGTCACATAGTAGGGTTATGGTTAACAATATGGTTAGGGTTAGGGCCAGTGACGGGTTAGGTAGTTATTAATCAGTACTGTACAACATCCCAAGTGTCATTCTTCCAAAAAATGCCGGTGACGAGTTGACCGTGTGACGAGTTGACTGTGTTCCGCAGAAAAAACACACACACACCCAAAGACCACAAATATAGCTGTAATAACACCGTGCGAGTGAAGCAAGTTCGATTTAAGCTGCAAACGCACACAAACATGGACAGAGCTGAAGGTAGTCGCACACTCATGACGAGCAACGCCAGTCTCCAGGCAGTCAGCCGGCCCGCAGGTGACTCGAGTAATGTGCGACGGCGGGCTGCCATTACTTTCACCTTTTGTCACAGGCGCTGGGACGTCTGAAAACAAAGTGGCAGGACATAAAACGCCATGAAACGTCGAAACTGCGGTTCGACGGCTTTGGACATGTCGGCCGAATTGGATTCGGTGCGCGTGCCTTTCGTAGAGCGGCGCCACTGACACATTACACTGCTTGGTGACAGAGTCACAATGCTAAGCGCCGCACTCGACAGCACAGTGGGTGAGAGTGGGACCCGTGACCCGCCGAGTCCAACAACCTACCCACTACCCTACCAAGCAACACTAAATATATACACTGTTCTATATACACAAATACCACCAGTTATATACACAAAATATAAGCGCCGCACGAGTCAGGGCACATAGTAACGAATTTTTAGAACAGCACAATCTTCTTCCCTACCTCTCCCTCCCCGCAGAAGTCGGTCCCTTAAATCCAGCCAATGGGTTTGGGGGGCACTGTAAGCTAATTCGAACTGGTGCATTTTTGCCTTAAAATTTTGACATCTGGTGACAAGATTTTTAATGATTTTCCTTTTTTGGACTGCACAAATTTCCATCTTGGACTGCACATTCTGCTTCGTGGACTGAACAAAATTGGTTGGACTGCGCGGTTAGAATTTGCCCTGGCACGAGTTGCGTAAAAATGCCCACGCCGACTCAATGTGCTTCAAGTAAATATCGTAGTCTGCCTGTCAAACTCGAGATAAACACACGAAAAGCTCAAACGCTGGCTGACGGCTGATAAACAGCGGGACGATAATGATATTTTAGTAACGTGTGTGTGTGAAAAATTCGTCACACGATCGGCGTCGTCGTCAAAATATCACCACAAACACCATAAATCCTCAACGAAAAGGTGGAAAATAACAGTTAACAGTGAAGCTTCGCTGTGTGTTAGTTTGAGATGGTGACGGTTGCTTGAAATCGAGAGAAGTCAGCAGTTCCGATAACGGAATTGTGGCAAAATCAAAGGAAAAACACCGGGAAAACGACCGATAATTCTTCTTTTTTCATGCCCAACCAATCCACGGTCACCGACAACTTCTTGAGCATGATAATAATGATAAGAATTCCGATAATAATAATAATAATCCAACGCTACAATGCAGTCGCTGTCTTGGGTACCTTTGCCCACACCACCCCCGAGGACGAAATGTAGCCGTTCCAGCACTGTTCTAGTTTTTAACTTAGTTTTTAGCCCTCCGGATCTCTACTACGGAGGGCAAAAATTAATAATAGACAAATATGCTGATCTCGATTATGGATAACCTGGTGGCGCACCACACAAAATCGGTCTATCAATGTCTGAGTAACATACAGAGCTGTCAACTGTACGAACTGGTGCTCCAGTGCAGAGCAACAGCGAAAGGTCGGTGCATAATCAAGCAAAGTTTTCACGGAACGTTCAAATCACTGAATATCCAAATACAAAACATGCGCAAAAGCATAAAGCCACAAACTCCCGACAGCGTTTGTAGCAACGACGTGCAACAAGAGGTAAGTGCAGCCGACACAATTAGCCAAAGCTCCGGCCACTTCAACTCGTACACGTGTTACGTTCACCGACAACGGAAGCCGGTACGAACATGTGTGCATAACAACTAACCAGCCAAAAAACCAAATCCGATCCTAATCCTATCTGTAACCCAACCACAGCACAGCACGCCGCAGTCAAACGCACTCGTGCTTTCTACGTATGCGGAGGAATTCGTACGAGGCAGCGTTACTGTACCGTTTTCACTACTTTCCGCTGTACCACTCCCAGTGTTACAGTCGCAACAAGCACATTTGCCGAAACTTGTGACATCTCCTCTTAAACATTTAGATGTTCCAGTCAGTAGGCAATTACCAAATTATTTCAGGGAGAGGGGAGTGAGACAGACTAGAAAGAACAACAAAAAGTACACGTCAGATTTACGTATTTATTATTATTAATATTACTATATACAGACTTATTACCATTTGTTACGCATTATTTATCAAATCTTTTATTACATTTATGCATCCACTGCTTACATGGGACCAGAATATGCTGGGACTAATGGCAGGTGGAAGCAGGTCGCTGGAGCCTGGAATAAATTAGAGAAAAATCCCCGAGAAAGTGCAGCTCGTACAGATATGTTAAAATGTTCGCAGTAAAACAAGATATGTTGAAAAATATACGAATTATATAGAAGAGCAAAAAAAAAATTCGAGTGGACTCGCAGCCATTTTTGTGTACACCAATAGACAAAGTGGTATCTAAAGCCGAGATTCAACACAGCAATCATATGCAAATATTTGGCCTTGAAAACATTCCGATATTTGACGGAAGTGTCAACAATTTCGCGACTGTCAATTGTCGACTTTGTTTCAACATGTCTTTTGAATTGTTTGCTCAAGCCAACAAAATACTAAAACCGCAGATGAGTGAGTCACTTAATTACCCTCACTACCAGGAATGAGAACAGCTCAACTAAATACAATAAATCATTCAAACGAATCCCCTCAAAAAGCTTAGTGCAAAAGAATTAAAATAACGCAGAGTACTCGAATATATACTATACTATACTATATGCAACACATATCACCAGTGAATATATTCGAAGTGATCACTTGAAGAGATACCGATGATCATAATTCATTCTGCTGTCGATGTCAGTCACCGACAACTGTCTGTAGTCTGGTTGACAACGTACGTAGTTAGTAACACAGACATTCAGCGGGCGATAAACGCATGCAGAGAGCTAATGGTGATAAAATATTGGAGGCGCGGAATATTTCGAAATAAAACCGGTCGACGTTGACGCAACGTGCAACGATCACAATACTCTAACACAACGGACGCAAAAAAACAACACAGCCAGAGACGGAGAAGCAAAAAATTTCCCGAAACGGTTTAGCGAAACTTTCGAAAAAAAATTTCACGACTTCTCAACACCAGCTTGCCAGCTTAACAGCTTTCAGAAAGATTCATCTACTTTTAACGATCGATTTTTCCACGCGCGCATTAGAAACTGGCACGCAAAACTTTCACAATCAAAATCTACAAACGTCAAACAAATTCCAAACCATCGTCACTTATGAGGCATGCATCGCAAAAAAATCTCTTACATACGATTAACAATTTTTCGACGCAATTTCAAAACTGCGGGATACATAAATTTCAGGATGCAAACGAAACTTATTTAAACGTTGAAATCTGCACGACACACGCACGAGTCGACCAATTCTTCCTGTAATGTGTTCGGGTGACGTCGCTCAGCAGTCGGACGGCATGCTGCCGTCCCCTCTGACGCCCGGCTCCGACATTACAATGCGAGCACCTGAAACAATCACTGCAACTTACATGAGAGCGCACACAGCATTCATTACTGCGCTTCGAATCAGCTCTTAAAACATTCCCATTCAGACAAGCATTTAATATTTTCCAACTCTGCTTTATTCCGATTCCAATTTTTCGTAAATTTTCTATTAAATTTTACATTCATTTTATTTCAATTGATATAAGACTGACTATGTCGCATGTGGTTTAACGTACGCTCTTATTGTAGCAAACGATTTCACAAATGTTTTTCTTGACGATAACACAAATACTGGTGACCGTGGACTTTCAAAGCAGGTCATCAACAGGCAGGAAATTTTTTAAAAACATAATACAAACACAACAACAAACGACCCAGACTCGTGTCGCCTCAGTAAATGACTTATCCCACCAATCCTGAGCACCAACTTCGGCGACAGAGTCTTCAGTGCAGCTGGACCTCGAGCCGGACTTGTCGTGCAGGCGTATCAGACACCCTCTGCAAAGTGGCTTTAGTTGGTCAGTGGGACTAAACCTCCCCTTTAACTGCAAAGGCACGATATAGCATCATTATGCCGAAAGTGCCGACAAACTGCAATCATTCAATAAATCAATGAATCCTTTAACTGCACTTGAAAAGTCCTTTTCCGTACCGACTTTACTTACTTACCACACATGGAGACCTTTAAAACGGCAAATAGGGCTGCATATGGCTCTGTGGCTGCAGACCAAAGTCCTTGTTTGCGGGCTTGGGCAGCGGCCTAGACTGAACGCCAGCCCGCCCTGTCTGTGACGCACAGCGCCGTTTAGGCTGCATATGCGGTGCTGTATTAAGTGCTGACCTTTATCACGTGGTGTCGTCCTGTTTCAGTGCTCTGAGGCAGATCAAATCCATCAAGCGGTCTCTGCCGGCACATGCACTAACTGCTCTGGTCACTGCCCTGGTACACAGTCGGCTCGACTACTGTAACGTTGTATTAGCTGGTCTCCCCAACTACGACATTCAGCGCCTGCAATCCGTTCTCAACGCGGCCGTTCGTCTGGTCGCTGGCGCTTCCCAGTGGGACCACGTCACTCGTCGGCTTCCAGTCAAGCAGCGTATTGAGTACAAGCTGTGCATGACTGTTCAGCCTTCGTTTAGCTTTAGCATATTGTTAAGCGCCCTTGTTGTGTTTCGCGCACTTTCGTCGCGGTAATGTTGACTTTTTGATACGATTCGATCGGATGCTTACATAGCAAGTCGTCGTCGTCGTTGCGGTCGCTCAGCGCCAGTCGGTGATGCGGTTCCAAGCTGGTCGGATCGATCAGAGCATCGTCATCACCGTCACTCTCCTCCAACAGATTGGTCACCATGTCGGCGGCATTGTCGTGGTAGCGGCTGTGCAGCACCGAGTAGTGACGAGTCCTCTGCAGACGCCTGCAATGAAAACCCAGGACACCCGGGTTTCCAGTGAGTGAGCGAGTAATAATAATAATAATAATAATAGTAATAATAATAATACATTTATATAGCGCCATAATGCCGTTAGGCGGCTACAGTGGCGCTAAATAGAGTTTAACTATGTCCCATCCAACACGGTTTTGGTCATTTCGGAAGCAGTCTTCTCGACAGCAAATCACGTTTCTACTCACTCGCTCACTCAAGCACTCGGCTGACACTGACAACACTAAAAAACACAGGAAAATAAAACAACCCAATAATCCTATACAACTAAACACGATAAACACAAAAGCTAACCCTGAATTAGTCGACTCTTACAACACTCGGTCAGGAACGAGGTGGCCCCCTATATATTCTGTCGATCCCGGACACCACGCGGGACTTTTTCCAGTACAATCACTCTCCAGACACCGTGACATTCACAAACAATAGGACGATTTTCTAATCTATTCACATACGCCAACCTTATATATAGATGTTAAATATATCCGTCTCTTCATCGCGTGAAAAAATATTCCATGCAAGGATGACAAAGACTGATATGGTTGTGGTAAACTAAACGTTTTTAGTCACATAATGCCTCATGCTTAAAAAGTTTTAATATAAAATATAAATAACCACGACACCAGAAAATCACGACCTGTTGAAAACACCACAAACAGTATTGACATGGTCACAGGTAATTCTCCGTGCAGCGACGTGTCTACGTGCGGGTTAAAGCTTCAACCTCTTTACACAATGAAAATCCTAGTTCCACTGTTGCTTGTCCAACACGACAATGACATTCAACACTCGGTTGTCGCAGAACAAGACGCAGACGACATTCGGGGACAGTTTTTCGCGACCATCTTTTTCGGCACAAGCGTCCATTTCGGGGGGCTCTTCGGGTCCCGCATAACGAAAGCTCAAAGTTCTGTCGACTTTTCCGGACCCACGGGAACCCCGAATAAATGCTAGGTGGGACTGACTGACCTTCTGTAGAGGTAAGCGAATACTGCACACGCAACGATGACACACACGGCAGCAATCACTCCGAGAGATATTCCAACCGCGTTTGGACCGCTTCCGTGCTTCCCTATATCCGAAAAATATAACAATTATAATAAAATAATAACAATAAATAACACCTTTTATTTGCTGTGCAGGTAGAAACTGATAATAATGATCGTTGTGTCGATGATGATTGCTCATAAAAATATTAAAAAATAATGGTAATGATATGTCTTTGAGCTCGCGGGCCAAAAAATAATAGAATTTTTATTGCTGCATTTGAAGAGCTGCAAGCACATACAAAATAGTTAATAAGTGTCTGAATGCTTTAGGCTGGAGTTGAAAATGCACCTCTATGCCTGGCTTCAGAGACATAAGTGCATTAGAGGTGTCACCGTTTCATGGAATCGCGGCATACAAATCTCGACATTTACTTACTTACTTACTTACACATTTGATTGCTTACATAATTGCTTGCATCACAATGATGCAACACTTCTGAAGTTACAGATCCACCACCTCCTCTACTCGGAAGTAATCTAAGCACTGGATATCGATTGCACCTGATTTCACAGAACCACGGGTAATGAGTATCTCGTCGTTGTTGCCGAACGCTTCGTCGGGCAAAGTGAAAGTAACTTGGCGGCTGTCGATAAGAAACAGCAGGTTGTCCACAATCTGCCAGCAAACAAAACGTTCCAGATAGTGGTCAGTGACACTGACAAAATATCCCAACCCCCACAGAAAACACCACAAAATTTTACCAAATAAAACAAATAGTAAATAACTTATAACACTCGGGCAATATAAACACGTACAGCAAAGGTTTGCAGCCATTCATTTCTAGCGTGAGCGAGTAGGGTTGGGGTTTGGTTTTTTGGACAAAAATGCCATACTCGACAGCAAAATTAGTAGAATTACCGCACATAAGCACACGGTGGTGCCGTGTTATCGATGAATACAAAATTGTCAACAAATCAACTGCCAATGTGGAAAAAATCTAATCATACTGGTATGCTTTCTGATAATGATTAACAATTCAGTAGGAGCGTACATTTTTGGGCCACCGAGAAAATAACCGGGATTTTTAATGTCACGAATTCCCTTCCTGCAAAGTTCAAACTGGCCCACCCCTAAAGTAGGTGACAACAGGAGCTATTCTGACTGCATAGGTGCTGATAGGATGCAAACAACAATTGATAACGTGAAGACTTAATGATCAGAGACGGGGATATTTCGTGAAACTGTTGACAAAAAATTCAACAAAAGTTCCGCCGTAAACAGCACGACTTCTTAACTCCAGCTTGAAGGGTTTAAAAGCAACTGGTAACAATGTGAAGAAATGATAACTAAATATCAAACGACTTGTAACAGCAACAGGCTCCATGAACGACGATACTTTGAGAAAAAGTGCGTGAGTGAGTTCAACGTCCCACCTGATGCACAATAGTTCATTTCAAGGATAATTTTTGAATAAATGATAAAAACTTACATAGCGCCATAATAAGAAATGCAGAGGCACTTGATGGCAAGAACGTTCCACATGAGGCAGCGTAAAAATGAATTTTCAGTCGTTTTTTAAAAGTTGCCAAGGTGTCCGAGTTGACGACACTGTCCGGTAATGAGTTTTTATGGGTTACAAAGCCCAACCAGCAGCATCAGAGCACTGAAGGACAAAATGGTCTCAATCTCATGAAAATTGGCTGTGAAAGAAAGGAAAGCGATAAAACTTTCAAAGAAGTGTATAGTGCCATAAATACCAAAAAGTTACAGACACTTCGGACCGAAACTGCCAACCTTGTCGATAGTGCTGTCCGACGTCATCGTCTGCTCGCGAGGCAGAACCGAAACCGTTGCCAGCGGAGACATCTGGTCGTACGTAACAACGAGCCTCGATTCATCCTCACCGAGCTCCTAACAGAAACACCACAACATGCATGGATAGGCAGGCTGAGTTCACATCACCGACCGACCACCCACAGAACAAGAAGCAGCTCTTTCAGAGAACATGTCGCAGACTGAGGTACAAGACACGACTTCTATCGAAATATGTGTTCCTACTGCTCAATCCCGGCTGAAAACCACTGCACTGGGCTGACGTAAACTTACAATTGCAGAGCAATACCAGACTGAGGCCGTACTTCTAAGAAGCATACGTGTGTATCTGTGTAAGCAGCTTAAGCAGTGCCGCAACTGACAGCACATACGGTGGCTGCGTATTTCTGAACGCATTAGGTCATATGTTGCCATCCTGGTGTACAAGGTCCTCCACGGCTCTCCACCATCGTACCTTGGCCCGTTCACTTACGTTGCCGACCTTCCAAAGTCGCCGAGGACTTCGCTCTTCCTGCAGCGACTGCCTCGTCCAGCCTCTGGTTCACCGCTCCACTGCTGACAGCCGATCATTTTCGGTTGCTGGCCCTCCGATATGTAACTGCCTGCCACCAGAGGTTACGTCGGCACCGTCGCTGGCGACCTTTTTCACTCGACATAAGACGTTTCTGTTCACTGACATTCGGCTCGTCTGACATTTTTGTGTCTACAGTACACACTGTCCACAGTGGACATAGCAGTGTTTTTAATACACAGGCCACTCTAAGAAACATGACTGAGTGATTGCTTGAAGTCAGGCCCTTCATTGAGTAGAAAAATGCGAATCATAAAAAAATCCAGCGAAGAAAAAATGTGAAAATACGAACAAATGTGAGAACTTGGTGAAGACTGCGCTCCACGAGATCCTCGAACACAGTGTCCGCAAGTCCGTACGGCGTTCTGATGCCCGACAGCGACAGCTCCACCTCTGTCAGTGTGCCTACAGCAGACAGCATTATCACAACTGTCATCAATCCAACGCAAAAAAGGTTTGTTTGACACCCAGTACAGCAGTCGATGGACTGAATGTCTGGTGTAATATGCTGTAAAAATGGTAGAAAGGGCTTCCGAGAAGCACTCAATATGCATTTTTAACACCAGCAAATATCACCGCCACCGACCTGTTCCTAACCATTCAATCACCAACAGAAAAATGAATAGAAAGAAATCCCGTTTCTATTCCGGAGCAAAGTATCACTGGTTCTTCTACACAAAAACAACAGACTACCACACATATGGTACTGCGATAGAGAATCAGCCTTCCACCTTCCGATGGCTGGTAAATGAGTATCAACCTCATGGTTGAGTATAAACACAAATATCCATGGGCAAATGTTTGGTCTATGAACACGTTTATTCACCAGACACACACATACCGCTATATACACGACAAGCATGTATAAGATACGTACGACATAACACCAAAGTATTTAGGCTTAGCGATTTACATAATTCTTAAAAGATAGCCATACATTATTAATGACATCAGACCTAGAACAAAAACTGGCATAAGCACATCATCATTACAAACATTACCGGTATCTGGTATAAATTTTAAAAACACATGCTTTACGTTGAGCTTACCTAGGCCTAACAAAACTGCATTGACCAACTCCCATTTGTGGCACCCAAACAACCTGCATATAACTGAGTTCTAATAGCAGCCAATGGCCGGACTCGAAGGTCAAGCTTGTGGCTTTGCCTACGAGTTGGTGGCCACCTGGCGCCCAAAGTGAACTATCGCATATCGTTCGTGCCGTAAATGATAGCACTATAAATATCGTCCGGGTACTACTACTACTACTACTACTACTACTACTATTATTATTATTATTATTGTAGAGTGCTGGATCACTCACCATAGACGGGGATGATTGCTGTGTCGATAACAGACCCGACACCGGTGAAAGCTTCCGCCCAGACTGTGAAGTTAGCCGCCTTTGCGTACGTGTGTGTTACTGTCGGCAGCCAACTCAGCATGCCCTTCTCACTGGCATCCTGACAACACCCGCAGTGTACACACACACAAATATAGGCCACGGTTGAAATGCGGACTGCAGATCATACAGTGGGTTAAAATGCAGATGGTGATGCAGACAAGATCCTAACACTAACTAACCCTGACCTAATTCGTCGACTCTTGACAGTTCTGCACGATTTGGATGCACTATGAGTCCGCTTTGTGAGAATACTTTCTGGACGCAGGTCTAGTGACCTCGATGTCCAAATCCAAACATCCAGCACTGTTTTCCTAATGAACAACGAGGCCATGAGGCCACACAGCTTGGAACCGAGGCCACAGCATCTACGAGGCCAAGGCCAATTTCAATGAGACCGAGGCCGTACTTTTTGGCCTCGAGGCTGAGGTCACTGCGAGGACTTATCACTCGAAACTTGCAGTGACTGAGCGAGTGAGGCTTAACGTCCCAACTGGTAGTGACAATGTCCGATGAATTTATAACCCACAAATTACTGCTTCAAATTCAACCAGTTTCAGATCAAAAACAAGCGAAGCGTGCACTTCTTAACCCAGCACCTACTGTAGTTTAACGTTAATTCATCAAGACAAAGTTAATGAGATTTTCTGAGTAAAACGATGCACTCCAGCAAGCACTGTATCAATGCCACAAAAAACATTCCGCAAACAGTGCATAACTACGGGACATTAAAAGCACCGTCATAAAGCTAAACAATTTACATCAGGGATTCCCAACCTGGGATGTTGGCACCCTTTGGGGGTGTCAGACGCAAATCCAGCGGGTGTTAGACTCGTTTCCGGGACATAATACAAAAATTCGAAATTTGGTGCCCTGCAACGCGTGTCGCAGATCTGAATTTTGACCAACAATACTATAGGGATGTGAGCGATCAACTAGGATTGACGGAGGGGTATTCGATCATAACAAGGTTGGGAACCCCTAATTTACATCGTCAGTAAAAAAAGTCACATAGAGTTAAGTCGCAACTTGCCTCGTCACCAAACACCCATAGATAATGCACGTCGCTGGTCTTTGTCGAAGGAGTTGACTCGAGTCTCTGGTTGCGCTTGAGGATAGACACTAGCTCGAGAGTGACCGGGCTGTTCACCTGGGCTGCATGAGACGTACTGAGGCGCACTCCCGAAAGTTTTTCTGTCACAATAAAACACACCGTCAGCCACTGAGAATTCTTTGTCATAATCATCGTCATATCATCATTTATATGCTCTTAAAACTTTGACAGAATTTCAAATAAGCATCTGCGCCGTCACTCGCGGTTTTCAGACAAAGACTCAAGACCTTTCTGTTATCCCGCAATTCTACCAAGACACTATCATATGACTTATTTGTTACTATTACCATTCATAGCTACTGTCTGGACACCTGTGGTCCTTGCAATATTTAACATTATTTGGGCCACGTTAAAAATGTTTATGACGATGAAAGATTATGATGATGACGAAGTAATATAAGCTGGGCACACACAGTTGTGGAGCTCTTACAGCTGCCCATGAAAAACCCACAAACCATGCAGGTACGCTGTATACAATGAAAGGGGGACAACTAAACAAAAATAATAAATTTTGGCATATGCAAATGCACAAAAGAGATAGCACATAATAAAATAAGGTATATCGTGCCTACATAAAGTATGCTGCACTCAAAAAATTGAAATTTATTAAGAAATTGTTAATTAAGAAAGTTCGTTAAACCGCCACTGTTATCTTAACCATACCACAGAGTGTACCAGGTTATTTTTCCATAGATACTAGTATGCATGTTTTTTTGCCGAATCGAACAATCGGTGCTAACATATCCGAACGGTGACAGCAACGCACCCTGCGCCCAGACTTGGACCGACGTCTCGGCGAAACCCATCGAGTTGGCTGCGACCACGCGCACCAGATACAGTCCGGGCTTCTTGTAGATGTGACACCGCGACCGAGCCGAGCTGAACCCGACAACCGAGACTGTCAATCCGTCGCCGAAACTCCACGTGTAATTGGTCACGTGTGCCCCGCGTGATCCCTACAACATCGCAGAAGCAGCAACCCACATTTATCAATCACGACCACAACATCAACACTAACCACTCGTCCAGCTACCAGTACATCCCACTGTCTACGTTCCTCCACCAACAGCACCCCACAACTTCTCCATTCCCAAAACCCGCGACAAACTCGCCGAGTGAGCCTTCTTCATTTCCGGTCCAACAGCTTGCCACTCTATTCCTCTGCATATATGACAACTCATCAAAGCTGCTGTTTTTAAGCAACAACTGAAGTCTCACTTTAAAAATTAGCTTTTAATCCCCGACCATTTCATCGACACTTGTAATATGATACCGTACTGTTGTTGTACTGTAATTAGCATACACTAAATAACGCATTTTTACCATTACTACAGTCACTGTGTGGAAACTACAGGTGGTTTGGGGAAAAGAATGACTGAAGCGATGGGTTTCTAACGTTTCCTGAAAACAGACATTGGCAACGCCGACGTGACGTTCTGTGGCAGAGTGTTTCATAGTCGGAAAGCAACGACCGGAAAAGAAAGATGGGTGCGTCGGGCGACAAGTGATGATGACAACGAGGAGCGGAGATGCTGACAAGCCTCAACATCAGACGACTGGTGGAATTCCTCAGCAAGGTACGGCAGAGTAGTGTGCGGTAAACTAAGCATGACCAGCTCTCTCATCAACTTTTCAGCTTTGATTTGATTAATATCAGTTAGATTTTCAGCAGATTTGCAAATTTAAACTGTTATTAACTGTTTCGTTTCCGCTTCAATACCGTTTCCTAAGGATTTCTATCATTTCCACGGCAGCTAATTAAAATCAAATTTTTCCCATTCAACAGCCAATTCAATTTGCATGACCATTAACTAAAATCACACAGCACAAAAACAACCACATCTCGACATTACCCGTTCCTGTGTAAGGCTGAACGAGATGTTGCTGTCAACGGTAACCACCTGTCCCTGAGCCACCTCAATGCCGAGACCTTCCGGTTTCATTACTGGACACTGTGCTTGAACCGACCGATACTTCTCAACCAACGGACCACCCACACACTTGTCAGAGGCAACCTTGCGGTATCTGACAGAACACGCTGGAGCATTGTTAGCATCCAACACGCCTCAAGGATCCACAAAACATTACCTTACCGTACTCCCGGTGTTTTTAAAACAATAATCTTAATCATTTTATCGTATTATTATTGTTGTTTTCAATGGCCTGAAAGGCCACGAATCTGTATTCATTATAAAATGGATAACTGAATAATAATAATCGTCATCAATAGTTTATTTTCACAATGTTACTTTTACGCATTGTGTTATTTACCCCCACTCAGTCATAACCTGCTGACACTACGCTACACAAGGGCATATGCCAAAAACCCAGGTGGTACACTACACGCAAAGAACTCACATAACATCTCTGACAGCTATTACAATGCATAACTGGTTTTCACACTGTTCTTCTCTGAACATCAAGAATTCGTCTCACTGTATATTCATTCCGCCTTACGATAATAACCACACAAACTCACATGAACAACACATATTTACCTCCCTCCAAAATCATCATCATCATCAACACAACTTTTTCTACTAATTTTAAAATAGTAATTTGTACTGCACTTACTACACGAAGACCGCGGGTCCATTACAAGTATAAACAACTGAAAGAGGACAAGTAAAATATGACAAAATGGAAAGCAAATGCATGCGAATATAATGGAATCGACGAATGTCTCTGAAAGTCCGCGATGGAAAATTAATGTTTTTTTAAGTTTACGTTTAAACTTGACACAAGTGGTCTCAACGGCAAATGTATTCAGGAAAGAGCGTTTCCAAGGCTTACTATGTCACAGCTATTACAATATATCAGTTACAGAATACGAGCAAGCAATGAACAAGATACGACGATAAAAAGGGAGTTGGCATGGGCACACTCTAAAAAGGTGCGACGACAGCATTGCCCGGCAAGCACTCCAGTGGATGCCACATGGCCGCAGAGGAAGAGGACGACCAAAGAAAAGAGATCTGGAGAAGGAGACGTGGACAGCAGGACACAAGTACAGCTGGAGGAAGATGGAGCCGGCAGCACAGAACAGTGCTGAAGATGGAGAAAAGTGGTCTGTAAGGCCAATGGTCCAACTGGAGTGACAAAGGTTTATTTCAGTCACACAGACAGAACTGGACACACACCCGGAGCTGTTGAAGAACGTCTTTCCGACTTCGCACGTTGTAATCGGAACAGAAGCATTGAACCATGCAGCCGCAGTGCACTGTTCGCCGTTCGGCTCAAACCCATAGTCACTGCAAACCAGCAATGAATTAATTAGTTATAATAAATTAAAACACAAACTGTAAACACTATCGACTAATACTATCATGACCATCATCACCGATAAAAATTGGTAGTGACTGAGTAAGGCCCAACACATAATCGATCATTTTGGGGATAATTTTTACAGGCTACACAGGCCTTCCAAAGCATACAACACTTATATAGCACCTTAAGCACTTTTGTGTCACAGACAGAGCGGGCGTAGAATGCCTATAGGCCACGGTCCAAGCCCGTGCCCATGGACTTTGACCAGCAATCAAACAGCTATACGCAGCCCTGGTCTGCTGTTTGATGGTCTCCATCCCCATTAGACACGTAATTACATGGATTACTCCTCATTTACTGACCCTGGATGGGATGGAAGACTGAGTTGTCCAGGTTGGGAGACACACAGTGGACAGTTTACCCACAAAGTGGTCATCTGTCAACCACAGATCAGGCACAGGCTTGGGAAAGTCCGCCAGCCAAAGACCTACGTCCTAACGACTGAGCCACGCCACAATCAACAGTGTCATAGCACTGAAGGACGAAATTTGTGAAGTGCCTATTACAAGGAACGTAAGTGCAGCACAAAATACAGTAGGTTGTCTAACAGCAGTTACAAGTATATAAATAAAGAAAAAGATAAAAAATCTAATGAAGCGACATAAGTATAGATTTAATAGAAAACAGAGTTGAAGCGTATTGACGTACCACTCAAAATCCTCCTGCGAGCATTTGCATGCTGTGGCATTTAGGTAAGCCTCGTAATATCTGCTGTTGTAACACTCGACGTTCGGGCTGCGCCTCTTAAAGACGAGCGTTTGACCCAGCAAACAGTTTCCCTTTGTCAGCTACGACATCCACAAGTGGTAATGGGTTAAAAACAGTTCAGCTCAGTTAGAATATTCGCACGGTGTCTCGACCCCCCCAAAGAAATCAGCCATTGCAATATCGGCAACAAATCTTTTTAACCCCCTACAAATGTGATAAAATAAATTTTTCGTCAAATTTAAGTGCCAGTCATGAACTATAATGATGTTGGTATCAAATATTCTATGCGTGACCCTGATTGTGACGTAAATTATTGTGCTTGAGGCGCATCATATAACGTAAATGATGTCAGCGATCCTTCTTCATTTCGTCTTTGTAAGCTGTTATTTCCACTCCTGAACCTGGCTACGGCCCTGAACATGTGTGAAAATTTCACCACTTAGTGACCGGCGAAAAAGTCGACTACACAGAGAATATAAATATGCGCCTCTGATTCGCTTGCGACATATGGCACTATAGAAATGTGTTTTGATTGATTGATTGATTGATTGATTGAAACACGTGCGAATATTTCACAAGACGATCGATAAATCCTTCAGTGACAAAATCTACACAGATCAGCCACTAATAAATAATAATAATAATAATAATAATAATAGACTAGACATCGTTGCAGTCATAGCTTGCTTAGTACAATGTTTAAAGCCTGCGGCTTTATGCTAGTGGGCGAAAAAATAATAACAATAATATAATATGCCCATAAAAAAAACTAACTATCAAAATCATTAAGTCTATATCACAGTGAAAGGTGACCATGGCTCTTATCCCAATAAAACACAGACAAGATTCCAATCTGTCAACAGACTGGTAGGCGTCACTCCAGAAAAGCAGCACTATATCAATAATGAGCTAATTTTTACACTGAAGACAGGATGTGCGGCATTTTTTTCAGTCTGTTACAGTTTTTGTTAAAAATCTTGGTAGTTACCCCGCTGGTTGGGTACCACTCGTAGTAGTGTGTTTCGTTGCATCTTCGACTCAGAATTCCCGAGAAATCGATCTTCACCACAATCCAACCAGCTCGCACCTGATCTCCAGTCGTGTGACCATAGATACTGTGCAAAAACGCCATAGAGACATAGAGAACAAACACAGAATTTTCACTGACTCTCCGGATATTGGACCACACATGCTGCAATCAACCGCAGGGGCAAATTCTGCAGACAATAACGGCATGCAAGAACTGTCTCCGCCTCCGAAATGACCTATATTGTGTCGGGTGGGGAGTTCAACTCTACTCACTCACTCACTGCAACAACTGCAGTTCTTTTCAACAATTCCCTCGGCGTTTTACATCACATAAATTTAAAGTGAAAAATGCTGAAGCACTTCAGACACTTTACAAACAATATAACGATTTGGAAACTGTGGAAACGACGCCAATAATAAGTGAGATTTTAGTCTGGTTCTGAAAGTTGCAGGAAATTTGATAACGTCACTTCAACTGGCAAACTGTTTCATGTTTGTGTCGCAGCTATGTTCCAACATATAACCGCAGATAGAACAGCACAACGCCACGCGCATCAGGAAGATTTCAACTCCAATGGCTGACCTTGCACAATGTGACTACGTCCGTGTAGACCTCTATCGTGGAATTTCTTTTTATTTACTTTCTTCAATTTTTTAACGAGGTTTCACGTTCAACATGTCTGAGATATATTCCTCCCTTTCTGTTTATCCGGAGATGGTGGGGGTTTCTGTCCCAAATCCTACATTAAATTTATATTTCAAAAATATAAATATATTAGCAGAACTGTCTACTGGGACCTCTTGCACTACAGTCAGACGTGCTAACCATCCGATCTCTGCAACCCGCCAAAACCAAATATGAAACTCAATTACTTATTTAAAGCCACGAAACTAAATTAGCGATAGCACAGTGCACACTACAGACATATGACCAATAAGCTAACATGACTGACAGTATATTTTTTAGATGATTCCACACGATGCTTAAACAACATTGTCCGGCAGTGACCTCCAGATGGTATGTAACAGAAATAACCTGGCGATCAACGACGTAATGCCTGGCTCATTCAGCAGACCGTCAGCTTTAAGCCTCAGACCGAGAGGCAAAGAGTAGTTTTCCCAACTCTGGCCTTCCGTACAACTGTACCTGTGCGCACAGCATACGTAACAAAAGTCAACTGCTAAACTGCTCACAGCTTCACTAACGTCTCGTTTACTTTATATTACAGAATCTGGAGTATCACAGAGTGTAAATCGCAATTATAAAATTAACCCAATTAAAGGTAAAGGTTCAGCACTTTCATAGAGCTGCAAGCCACCTCAGCAGTGCTATGTGTCACAGACAGGGCCAGCATTCAGCCTAGGCCACAGCCCAAGCCCTCACTCGCGGACTCTGGCTTGCAGCCATACATCCACACACAGCCCTAGTTTGCCGTCTTATGGTCTCCACCTCCATGATCTGTGCAAATACATGGATTACTATTATTTGACACGAGAGGGATGGAAGGCTGAGTAGGGTTAGTTGTAAATGACCATACGGTGTGCAATACTGGAAAAAAAACATGCATCTATACAACAGCATTCAACAGCACTTAATGCTCAAAATAAAATAAACATCTACATGTATCATGCGACAACTACATCTACATGCAATAACCAATTAAAAATAAATGAAGAATTAATACAAAAGCCCAAACAGAAACAACAAACTAGCAAAAGCTCGTAAGGCACTTAGTGTCTTTAGTGGCGTAATCCATGTATTTATATGGATTACAGGGGGATGAAGACTATTAAAACGGTAGATTGTGGCTATGTGCGGCTGTATGGCTGCAGGCCAAAGTTCGTCAGTGCAGGGTTGGCTAAAGCCTAGGCTGAACGCCCGCCCTGTCTGCGAAGCACAACGCCGATGAGGTGGCATATGTGACGCTATATAAGCGAACCTTACCTTTTTACTTCATCAAATAATCAGTATGAAAAACACACAAAAAAGGCACGAGGACAGCGTTTTGCTATTTTGATGCTTAATTAATAATAATAATAATAATAAGCATATTTGTATAGCGCCATAAGGTCGTAACTTCACTGTTAAACATGGTGACGAGTGAGTGTGGACTGACTAAAATGTCATAATTATACGACGATTATTACAACAAGACAGAAGATTAACACATCACCGAATTTTGAGACATTAACAGGGCTCCCACATCTATCGTTATTATTAGTGTTGTTCTTTATTTCCAGAAAGTAAACAAAACAAGGAACAAAAAGCCGACATAAGGGTGTGCTTCTCATCACAGCTGGTGACATGCACACCAGACAGTCTTTACACTGTGTCTAAAAAACGCCCTCCTTTTTATATTTTGAATATTTCGATGAAAAATGAAATGATTTTAATAATTTTTAGTGGACAAAATCCTGAGGAAATTTCACATCATATTATTATAAACACACGCCCACCACACCTAAATATTGTTGCCACACTACGTTGTAAAAAAACGACTCATCTGGTGCTGCTTGCTGAATAGCCCACACACACGCAACACATCAACTGGCTCTTGTCAGAGCCACCCACGTGGGAAAGACTATTATAAATTCGGTTATCTGAACATTGCAGACAAGACAGTAGATATAGGTGATATGGATACTTATTTCCTTATGTACTGGTGAAGTAAGACACTTGTAGCATTATAACTATTATACACTGCAAACAAAGCTATTTTGGCATTTTACAAGGTAGTTCAGCAACACTATTCAGGCGAGGTGGGTGAGTTTCCTATTTTCTGAACTGAAAATTCCTCAGGATTGAGTACACCAAAAATTATTAAAATCGGTTCATTTTTCGCCGAGTTATTCAAACTATAAAGAGGGGGGGACGTTTTTAGACACTGTATATATTATGGGCGTATGTTGGCAGCATTCAGATCACATACAGTTAACACATACGGGAGGATGGCACTGGTACAAGAGACAACTTACAATACGTATGTGATATCGGGGTTGGCGGCGCCGGTCGGTATCATGATGATCGCACCCCCTTGGTCGAGAATGCTCTTGCGATAGTTTCCACTCATAACCTGCGATGGCAGAAAAACACACAGACTCTTTAACACTTAATTCACGTTTCAATGTCACTGAAATTATAGAAAATAATTTGTTGCAACTTAGAAATTTTAGGAGAAAAAATAACCAAAAAAACCCGCAAAAAAAATCAAGAACTCACCGTCTTCCAACTGAGACCTGCATCTTGAGACATAAATAACATCGACTCTTTGCTGTCGCCTATACGTCCTGTCGACAACACAGACATGCATACCATTTATACAGTACACGTCTACACTTGACCCATTTCAGTTATTCATTTATTTTAGTATAAATTCGTTAAAATAGTACACAAAAGCCTAAAACCTAATATTAAAATAGAGTCAATTGAAAAAAGGCTATAAGTAAATATTAAAAATAAATAAATAGTGTAAATATTAAGCATCAAAACTCTAATACATTTCAAATAAAAAAAACATAAAATAATACAACAAAACAAAATAGAAACACACAAGATACAAATACGAATACGCGTAGAGCTTTTTTCTCTGAGCAACCAAAATGACCAACTTTCACTTAGATGACCTGAGTGAACTCTCTAAATTAGCTTTGCAACAGACAATAGAACTATAAATAGCATCATGTTGTTGTTGTTATTATTTTGATTATGATTACAATTATTATTATTATAATACCCAAGCCAGCAGGTATAATGAATGATTGCTGTATCATCAGCATCATCCTTTCCATACTTTGACACTGTAGGCTTTCCAGTAGAGAGTACTGCAGTCTGTAAGCCTTAAGGCTGCACAGCCTGGAAACCAGGGACACAATGGCACATCAACATCACAGCTGGTTCGCAACTAAAACGCTGATGCCGCCATCTCTCCACCACTTACAAGAAACCCTGAATTTTTTCCCTGACCCAGGCTGTTCCTGAAATAGGTTAGAAAAAACGAGCTCCCTCTCCATGCAGTGACAGCACCGACAAACTTTAAATAGAAGTGTCGGTAAAAAAAGCTTATCTTTTAAGCAGTGTAAGCATCTTACTAATCAGCTCACATTCTGCAAAGCTACATGAGATGCCAAAGGATTTGTTTTCTGTTTGAAACTCGGTGCCTCAGTATACACATACATATACATATATTAGATTAATAATCCAATGTCGTACGCAGACGGTGCATCAGCAGATTTGTTATTATTATTATTATTATTATTATTATTATTATTATTATAATTATTGTTATTACTATTAAAGTTATTCATTGTTCACCCAACTATGAGACGAAATGGCCAAGCATTACAGAGTTAATAAAAAATGGACAAAATTAAAAATATGGATATTAAAAACGTTAAAATAAGAAGTCTTGTAAAATGGTGTTTGGTGGAAGCAGAACAGACATGATTCGGGAGTTAAAACAGTATA
>Ga0056115_1000282_pt1 | contig 24214 bp, 21 predicted proteins | sample WorMetOlspDAHAB1_FD_77007 | JGI IMG/M metagenome (GOLD analysis project Ga0056115, IMG submission 77007) | Marine gutless worms symbiont microbial communities from Max Planck institute for Marine Microbiology, Germany - Olavius sp. DAHAB.1 ...
CGCGAAAAATGGTATGAAAAAGCCATTCTCGAATATCAGAAAGTGATCGAGAACTATCCCAAAGGTAACAAGGTGCCGGCTTCTCTATTAAAGCAGGGTTTCGCTTTTTTGAATTTGGGTGATAAAGCCAATTCACGACTAATTTTACAAGAGTTGATTATAAAGTATCCTAAAACAAACGAAGCCAACATTGCGAAAGATAAACTAAAAAACTTAAAATAATCAGAACGGTCAATGATAACAATCATCGGTATAGATCCTGGCCTGTCGGCAACCGGTGTCGGAATCGTTCGAGGAAATGGCCGCCGGGTCACCGGCTATTCCTTTGGCAGCATTAATACCCGCAAAAGCAATTCTTTGCCACACCGTCTCGATCATATCTATTCAAAACTTCTGCAAGTGTTAAAAAATGAAAAACCGGACTTAATGGTCGTTGAAGATGTATTTTCTCTGACCAAGTACCCCAAGTCCGGGATAACCCTGGGGCAGGTCACCGGGGTCGTGATGATCGCCGGTTGGCAGACCGGTGTAGCGTCGCTTGAGATTCCCGTACGGGAGGCAAAACAAGTATTGACCGGAAACGGCAATGCCAGCAAAATGCAACTGGAAGAGGCCGTGCGGCACCGATTAAAACACCAATCCGCCATAAGACCCTATCACGCTTCAGATGCCATGGGACTTGCCCTTATTGGTTTTTACCGCTATTATGAAAAAAATTTAACGAACGACGGAAATTGAATTGTGATTGGCTATCTTGAAGGGAAATTGTTAAAGAAAGAGGACGACCGTGTCCTGCTTCTGGCGAACCAGGTCGGATATGAAGTGTTGCTGCCGGCCATCGTTATGAAATCTTTACAGCATAAAGAGATTGGGGCAGAGATATCGTTTTACATTTTTTTTCAGCAAACCGAGCGGCAGCCTAAACCCGTTCTAATTGGTTTTAATCTTGAGGTTGAAAAGGAGTTTTTTCAGTATTTTATTTCAGTGGAGGATATTGGTCCGCTCAAAGCCGTCAAGGCGTTAAACGAGCCGATCAGAGAGATTGCATCGTCGATTGAGTCCGGCGATGTTGCCGGACTCACCCAGCTAAAAGGCATCGGTCGCCGAACCGCGCAAAAGATCATCGCCACCCTGGAGGGGAAAATGGGTAAGTTTGCATTGATCCAGCCGTCGGAACATCAGGAAACTCCCCTGATCGATGATTTTACCAAACAGGTGCTGGATGTAATGATCAAACAACTCGGCCATAAACCGTCCGATGCCAGAAAGCTGATTGCAAAGGCAATGAAACGCAATGAATCCATCACCACGGCTGAAGAGTTGTTTGATGAAGTGTATAAGGGGGAAAAAATGGGGGAATAGTTATTGGTTATTTGTTATGGTACCTATCACGAAGAAACTGCCAATTACAAATCATTGACCTGGAACCCTTAATTTCTTACCGCATATTGTTAAATAAACTCGATAAAGTCCTTTAAAAAATAACTATTAACGAATAATATTCAGTGATGTGCCATGTCCGACGACGTCTTTTCATATACTTCCGATAAGCCAAGTATTGTATCCGGTGAGCCGATGCAGGAGGACCAGGAACCGGAAATCTTATCACTGCGCCCGGAATATTTATCCGATTATGTGGGACAGGCCGAGGTGGTCGAAACCCTCAAGATTGCCATTGAAGCCTCCATGCAGCGCCGTGAACCCGTTGACCACGTTTTATTACATGGCCCACCGGGTCTAGGCAAAACTACCCTGGCCCATATCATTGCCAACGAAATGGGGGGCAATTTAACTGTTACATCGGGTCCCGCGCTGGAAAAAGGCGGTGACCTGATTGGGTTACTGACCCATCTCGAGAGCAGCGATATCCTTTTCATCGATGAAATTCATCGCGTCCCCAAAGCCGTCGAAGAATTTCTCTATCCGGCTATGGAGGACTTTGCCATCGATTTTGTTTTCGATAAGGGCGTGCATGCCCGCAGTCACCGCTTTCAATTGAAACGCTTTGCCCTGGTCGGTGCAACCACCCGGGTGGGTCTGCTGAGCGCACCGCTACGGGATCGCTTCGGTATATTTCGCAGTCTGGATTTTTATGGCGAGGCCGATCTGGTGAAGATTACCAAACGTTCGGCGACGCTGCTCGGAATTACAATTGGTGACCGAGCCGCCGTCGAACTTGCCAAACGGTCGCGGGGAACCCCACGGATTGTAAATCGGCTGCTGAAACGGGTCCGGGACTACACCCAGGTCAGAGCAGATGGCAATATCACAAGAGAGACGGTTGCTGCTGCGCTGGAGCTTGAAGGGGTCGATGAAAAAGGTCTGACCGACCTGGATCGCCGTTACCTCAATACGATTATCAAGTTTTATCACGGAGGCCCGGCGGGAATTGAGGCCATTGCGGCAACCCTGCAGGAGGAGTCCGACACCCTGGTGGATGTAATCGAACCCTACCTGTTGAAGATCGGCTTCATTACACGTACATCTTCCGGCCGAAAAGCATCCGAGGCATCCTTCAAGCATCTGGGCTTTAAGGTCCAGACGAAGATGTTTAGCTAGCGAGGTTCAGAGGTTCAAGGTTCAAAGGGTCAGGGATTCAGAGGTGTCAGGTGTCAGTGTTCAGGTGTCGGGGTTTAGCACCTTGTTTTCCTGACACCCGAAACCTGAAACCTGCAAACAATGCCCTTGCTGCCCGCTGGGGTCGCCTTTTTCGCGCTAAGCCTCGGAAAATACCTATAACCTTTGAACCCAGAACCTTGAACCCTGGAACGATAACACCCATGTCGATCATCACGCTTCTCACTGATTTTGGTAACCGGGACGAATATGTTGGGTTGATGAAGGGAGTGATCTTAACCATCAACCCCTCGGTTACCCTTGTCGACATCACCCACCGGGTCGATAGTCAGGATATCGTGCAGGCCGCTTTTGCGATTCACTCCACCTACCGCTACTTTCCCGCGGGCAGTGTCCATTTAATTGTAGTCGATCCCGGTGTTGGCACCGGGCGATCCCTGCTGGCCTTTAAAATGAGAAAACATTATTTTATTGCGCCGGACAACGGGGTACTGACACTTTTATTCAGCGAAGACGCTGCCACTACCCTGGTCCGGCTAACGAATTCGGATTATTTTTTGGATACCGTCAGTCAAACCTTTCACGGCCGGGATATATTTGCACCGGTGGGGGCCCATATATCCCAAGGCGTCGATATACATCAACTAGGCGATGAAATCACTCCGGCCCATGCGGTCCGGCTCGAGAATTTTCAACCGCGTATATCGGATACCGGTGAGATTGTCGGTACCGTTGTGGCGGTCGATCATTTCGGCAATCTGATATCAAATATCGATTATCAGACTCTGACGCAGGTTAATCAAATTGTTCATAATAATAAAATCAGGATCCAGATCGGCTCGCATACTATCTATGGAATTTACCAGACCTATGCAAACGTTCGATCCAACACCGCATTGGGATTAATCGGAAGCCGTGGATATCTGGAAATTGCTGTAAATAAGGGCAACGCCGCCCGGATATTAAATGCCGCCAAAGGCGATGCGGTGCGGGTGAAAATTTGACAAGTCACCGGCAACGTGTTTGAATATAAATTCAAAGATGGATAACTTCAGCGAAATATCAGAAAATGGCAGGCGTTCTGCAAATACCGGTAAACGAACCAAACCGGACAAACGCTGGACCATTTTATTTATCGGGAATCATGGCAAAACCATAACGCTTAAGCGCTTTAAGGGCATGGTGTTACTGACCGGTCTGGTATTGTGTATATCCATAGCCATTACGGTCGGCCTACTGTATTTAAGCCTCAACATCCGTCAGGAGAAGAATCAGCTTGAGTCGGATCTGCAAGATTTGAAAGCGCAAATCAAAACGATACGTTATGAAAAGGACGTTCTCATGACTAAATTGGTTTTGGCTGAATCCAGAACCAAAAAAAGCCCGGTTAAGATGCCGCCCCAAAAAATCGAAACCACAAATCCGCAACAAAAATCAAACGAGTATAAAAAATCCAGGCATTCCACTCAGCTTGCGAAGGTTCAGGAAAAGGCTCCGGCAGAAAAAAAAGACGAACCAACTGCGGCAGATAAACAAACCGAAACTGAACTCAGTGTTGCCCTAGCGGGCTTCAAAATATCCCCCCGGGCCGACGAAAATTTGCTGAGAGTCCAGTTTAAAATAAAAAACACCAGTCCCGGTTCTCAGCGTGTTGCGGGACATGCAATCGTGGTGTTAAACGGAGAACAACGCCGGCAGAAAAAATGGCTGCCAATCCCCGCAGTATCGCTTTCTGGTGGTAGACCGACCGGCAGGCAGCGGGGCTATACTTTCGGCATTAACAATTTCAAAACCATGCGGTTTAAGGCTAATTTACCGAAATCAATTGAGATTTATCAGAAGGCGACCGTATATATATTTACTTCCAAAGGGGATCTATTACTTGAGCAGGATTTTCCCGTGCACCTGCCGGCTACACCGCCGGCCACAACATCAAAGCCGCCTTCCAAGGCATCTGCTGCAGTGTCGCAGACATCATCATCCCGATCGTTGGCCGGTCAGCCTGCGGCGACTTCCCCCAATCCCCCCGCGACGACCACTGCGACAAAGCCCGCGACCCCAAAATCCACACCGCCTTCCCCGGATGAGTTAATGAACACTCTGAAAAATTCGACAAACGAATAAAAACAGAAGACAGATGGCAGATGGCAGATGACAGAATCAGAAGACAGATAACAGAAGACAAGGACATTGAAATTCGAAAGCCATAATGGGGAATTAAAGCGCATGGAGCAGAAAGCATAGCGTTAAGAAATCCGAATACCTGCCTCCATAGTTACGCTATACAATCTCCTCTCTGCGCCATGCTTCTTCCGACCTAAAAAGATCTTCCCACTTCCACATTCCGACTTCCGACTTCATATGACCTTCCCACTTCCACATTCCGAATTCCCACTTCCGCACTCCAACTTCCAATCACTCCCCCACAACCAACAATTCCAGATAATCGATCAGATCCATATCGATACGTTTAAAATGGTCAAAAGTTACATCCGAAAAATTAAGGTTCAGACTATTTTGTAGAATCTCAAAGATGTGGAGGTAATTGAGCAGGATTCGTTGATTCCACCGCAACCCGACTTGGGCGGCAAAATTTTTTATATCTTGTTTTTACCCTTCGATTTCAAGAAAGTCACCATATGGCATGCTGTCCAGGCAGAATAGGGTTTGATCCAGCACCAGGGTTTCACACCATTTCTCATATACTTGTTCATGATGAAAGCCCAATGCCTCCAGAATTGAATGCATGGTATCGAAATCACTGACTTCGACTTCCAACTCCCTCATAATCTTAAACTGATTATCCGGTTCAGGAGGAGTGGATTTATAAGTCAATTTGGCCTTCTGGTCACGGCGCAGGCGCAGAAGAGATTTTTTCCTTTTTAAGGCCTGTCCGGGGGCTTCAAACCGGACATTGCTTTCAAAGAATCGTCCCCGGGATTCGGCGCCTAAATCCAGGATGCGCCGGCGCATCGACGACAGGTCGGTGAGATAAAATTTAATTTCAGTTTCGAGCTGTTCCATAATTCCAATATTCCAGTATTTCATCATTCCAATCGCACGACCCTGAGACTCTCGACAGGTCATGAGGAAAGCGACCGAACCAGTTATTTCTCTTCTTGCAGGTCTTTCCTTGCAACTGAGATAAACCTGCTTATCTTAGTCTCTAAATTTTGCACCAAAATTGGGGATCTGTAAAGAGCCGGCAGAATTTTTTCAAGTGCGGAGGCGTGTTTTTTTTCTTGACACAGGGTGAATAATTGTTTAAGTTCGCTGATTCATTAAATTTAGGAGTGGATTAAACGTGAAAAAATATACATACAGTGCTAAAAATTCGGATAATGAAGGCCGCTGGTGTGTGGTCGATGCCAGTGGCGCCGTTCTCGGTCGTCTGGCGACGACGATTGCCTCGCGTCTGCAGGGTAAGCACAACCCGTTGTATACCCCGCATGTCGACACCGGTGATTGGATCGTCGTGATCAATGCGGATAAGGTTATGCTGACCGGAAGAAAAATGGACCAAAAATATTACTACCGTCACAGCGGGTATATTGGCGGTCTTAAATCGACTACGGCCAGAGAACTCATGGACAAACGGCCGGAAGATCTGGTCCGGTTTGCCGTCAAAGGGATGTTGCCGAAGAACAAGCTGGGACGCAAACAGTTCAAGAAATTAAAAGTCTATGCTGGAGATCAGCATCCGCATGAAGCCCAGAATCCTGAGGCTTTGGAAATCAATTAATGTTATATATTGTTAGGGGTAAAAAATGCAGCAAGAAAACGTTTTTTATGCAACCGGCAAACGCAAGACGGCCATATCGAGGACCTGGATAAAACCGGGCAACGGTGAAATCACCATCAACAATCTCCCGGTGGATAAATATTTTCCAATTGAAACCATCCGCAATGATATGGCCGAGCCGTTTAAGATTACCAATACGATGGGCTCCTATGATGTTAGGGCAACGGTCGGTGGTGGTGGTATTGCCGGACAGGCTGGAGCTGTCAGGCACGGCATAACCAAGGCACTCGTTTTAGTCAATCCCGACTTTCGGCTGGCGCTTAAAAGAGCCGGCTTTATCAAACGTGACCCCCGGGTAAAAGAAAGAAAGAAATACGGCCAAAAAGGCGCCAGAGCCCGCTTTCAGTTTTCCAAGCGTTAAAATTATTGATATCGATGTTTTCAAGGGAATAGGTTTTAACCTATTCCCTTTTTTGTGCCGAATTGAGGGCCTTGGTCCCAAAGGTTGTCTGACCGAATCAAGTGTTTGTCCCAGCATCAGCAAGGAGTACTGGAGTGATGGATTGTTGGAGTGCTGGAGATTTTACTGATCCGCCGAAATCGTCCTGGAACATATTTTCCAATACTTCAATACTCCAAAATTCCAATATTCCATTACCTGATCACTCCTCTTGTATTGCCCTAAGAATTGTGCCATATATTTTTTGTTTGATATCAGAAAAATTAAGGGGAGGGGGGGTAGATTTATGCCGGTTAATAAAATTGACCTTAATTCCGATGTCGGGGAAAGTTTCGGAAATTATAAGCTCGGGTTGGACGAAGAGGTTGTACCGCTGATCAGCTCGGCCAATGTTGCCTGCGGATTTCATGCCGGTGATCCGACAGTCATGAAACGGACGATTAACATCGCCAGGGAAAACGGCGTGGCCGTCGGCGCACATCCGGGATTTCCGGATCTTATTGGTTTCGGGCGGCGCAGCATGGACGCCTCTCTGGAAGAGATTCATGATTATGTGCTCTACCAGATTGGCGCTCTGCAGGGATTCGCCACCGCCCAGGGGGTTAAGCTGCAGCATGTGAAGCCCCATGGAGCGCTTTACAACATGGCGGTTCAAAATAATGAAATTTGGGATGCCGTCGCCCAGGCGATTGCTGCCCTGGATTCGGATTTGATTTTATTTGTCCTGGCCGGATCAAATCGCAAAGATCTGGAAGCCATCGGTACCCGACACCGCATTCGCATAGCGTTTGAATTTTTTGGTGATCGAGCCTACAACTCCGATGGGTCTTTGGTTTCCCGCAAAGAGCCCGGCGCGGTGATCTACGATCACGAGGCCGTGGCCGAAAAAGTGTTAAAAATGGTGAAAGAGGGACGAGTGGTATGCCAAGACGGCTCGCAAATCGATATGGCGGCCGACACCATTTGCGTTCACGGCGATAATCCGTCCGCCCTGGCTCTGGTTAAAAACATTCGGACAAGCCTTGGAGCGGCAGGAGTGCAAATTGCTGCGCCGGAGACGTTTTTATAGTCCCTTTTTGGCAATAAGCATATTTGACAGTGCAATGAATAAATAGAACTCCGTTCAGAATTTTTAAAATTGACAGAATACCTTATTCGATGTTGTGCGTTCAATGTTCAATGTTCATTTGTTTCTTTTAAATTTAACCTGCCGTTTTGGTGGCCAGAGATTGTGTTGAATTGCCTCCGACGGGACCCCAGAACCTTGAACCCAGAACTCTAATCCCGAAACCCTTTTTTGCATCATGCTCTACAATCAACCTAAATTTCGTTCCATGGGCGATCGTTCCCTGCTGGTTGAACTGGGAGATGAAATCAGCCCCGCCATCAACCAGAGTGTCCAGGAACTGTTTGTCGGATTAGACCTTCAGAAGCCCAAAGGAGTCCTCGAACTGGTGCCCGGCTATCGTTCCCTGCTGGTGATCTGTGATCCCTTGGCCATATCCCTGGCGGATCTCGAGCAGATTGTGGTTGAAATCCATAGCAATCTGGACCGATCACAATTGCCGCAACCGCGGACGGTCAATATCCCGGTCGTATACGGTGACAGCTACGGACCTGATCTGGAGGAGGTGGCGCAATATCATCAACTAACCCCTGAGGAGGTGATCGGGTTCCACATCCGACCGACCTACCGTGTGTACATGATCGGCTTTACACCGGGATATCCCTACCTCGGTGAACTGCCTGACGCCATTGCCACGCCCCGGCGTAATACCCCGCGCACCCGTGTCCTGCGGGGATCGGTGGGAATTGCCCAGAAGCAGTCCGGCATTTATTCGGTTGATAGCCCCGGTGGTTGGCAAATCATCGGGTGGACACCGGTCCATCTCTTCGATTCGGAGAGGACTCCGCCAAGTTTACTGATAATGGGGGATCGGGTGAAATTTTATACGATATCCGCTGAGGAGGCCGACCAATGGCAGACGGATCCATCCTAGAAATACTGTCGCCGGGTGCCTTGACATCCGTTCAGGACCTGGGCCGCTATGGACACGGCCGTTATGGCGTGGCCCCCAGCGGTGCACTGGATACCTTCGCGTTGCGAATCGCTAACCTTCTGGTCGACAACCGGGAGGATCAGGCCTGCCTGGAGACAATGCTGCTGGGTCCCAGAATCAAAATCTTGGCGGATACACTCGCTGCCGTCACCGGCGGCAACCTTCAGCCCCATCGCAACAAACAGCCCATTGAGATGTGGCAGGCTCATGTGTTCAAAAAGGATGACATTTTATCATTCAAAACTCCCGTCTGCGGCTTTCGAGCTTATGTCGCCGTCAGCGGCGGTATCGCTGTGCCGCCGGTTATGGGCAGCCGGTCGACAAATCTGACTTCAGGGTTCGGGGGCTATCAGGGCCGGCCGGTCAAAAAAAATGATTTTCTGTTGTCCGGGCAACCGTCTCATAATTTGGGTGTGGTCGGTCGCAGCTTTAATTCCGCTGAGATACCCCACTATCCTGACAAATGGATGATACGGGTGATCTGGGGCCCCCAGGATGACCATTTCCCGGACACCAGCCGCATTCGATTTATAAATGCTTCCTATAAAATGTCACCGCAGTCCGATCGGACCGGGATTCGGCTGCAGGGGCCGGTGATCGATCGCAAAGCCGATATAGAAGAGTCCATCATTTCAGAAGGCGTGATTTCGGGGTCAATCCAGATCCCGGGCGACGGTAAGCCCATAATTATCCTTGGCGAAACGGTTACCGGCGGATACCGCAAAATTGCTACCGTGATTTCGGCGGATCTGCCGCTTTTAGGGCAAATTAAACCTGGGGACGAAATACAGTTCGAAGCGGTAACTCAGGAAACGGCTTATCAGGCGCTGCATGATATGGAGGACAGGATCAGAAGCTTTAAGGAAGGGCTGTCCGCCTAGCCGGTTATTTCCAACCCGGATAAACCTGAAAGAATAGCCACAAAGACACCAAGACACTAAGAAAAAGTAGTTATTAAAATTAAACTTCGTGTCTTCGTGTCTTGGTGGTGATAATTTTTTATTAGATTAGTCCTTCGCAAACATGATGTGACTTCAATAAAATAGGTAATCCGGATCATGTATTTCACCGCTATCTGGTTGTAGCGCAACGAAAAGGAGAAAAAAATGAATATCGATGGATATAAATTGTTTATTGACGGGCAGTGGGTCAGCAAGACTGAAACCTTTGCCGATTATAATCCTGCCACGGGTGCTATCTGGGCCGAAATTCCCCATGGGACCCGGGAAGATGCTGGCCAGGCGATAACCGCAGCAGCTGCCGCGCAGGCTGAATGGGCAGCATTGCCTCACCCTCAACGGGCTGGGTATCTGCTCAAGGTCGCCGATATCCTGGAAAAGCGTCAGAAAGATTTTGCCGATGCCCTAATCGATGAGAGCGGCTCGTGGATCGGCAAAAGCATGTTCGAGAGCGGTTATGTTTCCGGCCTTTTTCGTACCGCTGCAGCTGCCGTTTACCAGATGACCGGCGAAATCTTGCCTTCCGACCACGGCAAAGTCAGTATGGTGGTGCGTCAACCCCTGGGCGTTGTATCGGTCATATCGCCCTGGAACTTCCCATTGCTGCTCTCGGCCCGTGGTCTGGCCTTTGCGCTGGCAGTTGGCAACACGGTCGTGCTGAAGCCTTCGGAGGAAACACCGGTTTCAGGCGGTTTGTTGATTGCCGAACTTTTCGCTGAAGCACAACTGCCTGTGGGCGTATTTAACGTGGTGACGTGTCCCCGTGACAATGTCGCCGAAGTCGGCGATGAACTGATTACGAACCCGCTCGTCGCGGGGATCAGTTTCACGGGATCGACCGCTGTCGGACGGCAGGTGGCCTCCAAAGCTGGGATGATGCTCAAAAAAGCCTGCGTTGAACTGGGCGGTAAGGACTCACTGATCATTCTCGAAGATGCCGACATGGAACTGGCGCTGAATGCAGCGTCCTTTGGTACCTTCATGCACCAGGGACAAATCTGTATGTCGGTGGAGAAAATCATCGTCGATGAATCCATCGCCGGCAAATTTACCGAGCGCTTTGCTGCCAAGGTAAAATCTTTCAACGTCGGTGATCCGCGTGAGATGCCCAATGTCATCGGGCCCATCATCAATCAGCGGCAACTGGATAAAATTCATGGCCAGGTTACCGATGCGGTCGATCAGGGCGCAAAATTGCTGGTGGGGGGCACATACGAAGGATTGTTCTACCAACCGACGGTGCTGACCGACGTAACTTCGGCTATGAGTGTATATCAAGAAGAAACATTCGGCCCGGTTGCACCGATTATAACGGTGAAAGGCGTCGACGAAGCGGTGGCTGTGGCCAATGATTCCGAATACGGTCTTTCAGCCGGCATCATCACCCGGGATGAAGAGCGAGGGCTTGCAGTTGCCAATCGCCTCCAAACGGGTATGGCACACATCAATGACAGCTCCGTAAATGATGAGCCCCATGTACCGTTTGGCGGCATGAAAAACAGCGGCATCGGCCGCCACGGCGGTAAAGCTTCCATCGAAACGTTTACCGAGCTGCGCTGGTTGACGCTGGAGCGGGGCGGCCGGCACTATCCGCCGCCCTTCGTGGTTGGACCCCAGGGATGATGTACCCTAACTTCCTTTATTCGGCGCCCGATTCCAGATAATCTCCGCTCTTCTCCGGGGAACGGTCCGTCTGAATTGGTATTTAGAGTATCCGATCACCAGGGCGACTTCCACCCGGCGGTTTTCCGGCAGCCCCAAACATTTTCCCAGGTGTCCGCTATTTTCGAGAGCGTATATAAAAAAGCCGATCAAGCAATTGCCCAACCCCATCCGCTGGGCAGCCAGTATGATGTTGTCGGCCGCATAGGCGGCATCATCTCGACCAAAGGAGTCTTCCACCGGCAAAATTAAGGAGTACATCGATGAACGCAAATCCAAAATCAACCCCCCAAAACAGATATGAATTAGATCAGATGGCTGGCGGATACTCGGCCTTTGTTGAAAGCTATCCAGCGTTTAATCGAACCTTGCTGTTAGATGAGTGGCGGGAAACCCAATACAGCCGACTTGATGCTAACGGACAAATTTATCTCGATTATACCGGTGGCGGACTATACAGTGAATTGCAGCTTGCTGAACATATGGAATTGCTGCGAACCAGCGTACTCGGCAACCCCCACTCAGCCAACCCGACTTCGCTGGCCATGACCGATCTGGTTGAGGGTGCACGTAAATATGTGCTGCGTTATTTCAATGCATCACCGGATGAATATATGGCCATCTTCACGGCAAACGCCAGCGGTGCCTTAAAACTGGTCGGGGAAGCCTATCCGTTTACAGCTGCCGACCGTTGCATTCTCACCTTCGACAATCATAACTCCGTCAACAGCATCCGTGAATTTGCAAAGGGCAGCCGGGCACAGGTAACCTATGTACCGTTAACGAAGCCGGATTTGCGTATCGATAGGGAAAAACTGGATGACATTCTAAATACCGTGGATAGGGATCGAAACAATCTGTTTGCTTTCCCGGCCCAGTCCAACTATTCCGGTGTAAAGCATCCCCTGGAATTGATTGAACAGGCACACCGCAACGGGCTGGATGTGTTGTTGGATGCGGCGGCGTATGTACCAACCAGTCGCCTTGATTTGGCTGAGATTAAACCGGAGTATGTCGCCGTTTCCTTTTACAAGATGTTTGGCTACCCGACCGGTATCGGCGCACTGCTTATTCGCAAATCGGTTTTCCGGAAGATGAAACGACCGTGGTTTGCAGGCGGTACGGTGAATTTTGCCAGCGTGCAGGCCAAGGGCCACTATCTGGCCCCGAACGAAGCCGCATTTGAAGACGGTACGGTAAATTATCTGAACATCCCGGCAATCAAAACCGGATTACAACACCTGGAAAAGGTGGGAATCAAAACCATCGACCAGCGGGTCCACTGCCTCACCGGCTGGCTGCTCGATAACTTGCTGTCATTACAGCACCGCAACGGCAAACCGATGATCCGGATTTATGGCCCGACGGATACAGAGATGCGCGGCGGCACGGTTACGCTGAACTTCTACGGGCCGGATGAACGGCTGCTTGATTATCGTCGTATTGAAGAACTGGCCAACGCGGAGGGCATCTCGTTGCGTACCGGGTGTTTCTGCAATCCCGGTGCCGGTGAAATTGCAGAAGGGTTGACGGCCGAGGATATGATGGCCGGGTTGAATGGTGGACCGGATTTGACCCTGCCCCATTTTCTGCAGGTGATTCAGCACCGGGGGAATAAGAGCGCCGGAGCAATTCGTATCTCAGTGGGCCTGGCAACAAATTTTGCCGACGTGTATCGGTTTATGCATTTTGCAGCCGGCTTTCGAGACCGGACCAATATGAATATTGGTAAAGTGACGTTTGATATTCAATCTTGCCGGGTGATCCGGGATGGCAGTTAGGTGGAACCTGGGATGATGAAAATGTACATGTATCTTGATGCACATAGACTCGACTTTTTTTCAGCGTTTTTCTTCCGCAGATTTAGTTTCCCCGCTTACGCTTCGCTTCAGACGGGATCGCAGACAGGTGTCAGGTTTCAGGTGTCAGAAGAGGCAGAGGTAGTCGTCTATCCTTATATTAAACGACAAATGAACCGTGTCGCGCGAATCACGCTCAGAATTTGATCAAAAACCGCAGGGCAGCGGTATTTCGTCAATAATCTAAAATTTTTTTTAAATCGATTCCGTATTTGCATGCGGTTCCAGACGGTCACGCGGTTGATTCCCAGACTGCGGGCCGCCTGGGTCTGGTTGCCGTTGCTTTGCCGCAGGGCTTCAATCAACAATCTTTTTTCTTCCGAATCACCGGGCTTGGAAGAAAAAACGGTGGGTTGGGCCAAATGCTCCTGCTCAGCAGTCTGATATAAGAAGGAGCCGGCTGCGGCTGGCGGGGCTTGCGGCCGCACAATCTTCGGCGGCAGTTGATCAAGTTCGATCAATCCCTTGTCTGCGATGACAAACGCGAATTCGAGGGCACTTCTCAATTCTCTGATATTTCCGGGCCAGCCATAAATCATAAAACGCTCCATGGCAGCCGGCGTCAGTCCTGATATTTTTTTAGCGGTTTTTGCCTGCAGCTTACGGATAAAGCCGTCTACCAGAAGCGGAATATCCTCCGATCGATCCCGCAGGGGCGCCAGATGAATCGGAAAGACGTTAATTCGGAAAAAAAGATCTTCACGAAATTTTTTTTGGGCAATCAATTCTTCCAGGTTTTTATTCGTGGCCGTAATAATGCGGACATCCGCTGAAACCGGGCGATCGTCGCCGACATGCTCAAATTCTTTGGTCTCCAGTACCCGCAACAGCTTGACCTGGATGGACATCGGTATATCTCCAATTTCATCCAGGAATATATCGCCGCCGTTGGCGGCTTCAAAGCGCCCCGGGCGGTGCCGGTAGGCCCCGGTAAACGCTCCCTTGATATGACCGAATAGCTCGCTTTCCAGCAGCGCTTCATTCAGGGCGGCGCAATTGAACTGGATATACGGGCCGTCTTTTCTGCGGCCGAGCTGATGGATGGCCCGTGCTGCAAGTTCCTTGCCGGTCCCGCTTTCGCCATAGATGATAACCGGCGCGTCGCTCATGGCCGCCTTTTCAATAATATGGATGATATTCTGCATGACGGCCGACTTGCCGATCATGCCCTGGAAGTTGCCATCATCATCGAGTTGCCGCGAGAGCTGCTCGACTTTTTGATCAAGCCGGTCAAGTTCCGAGAGATCCGTCAGGATTTCCACGGCCCCCAGATGGCCACCGTTGTCATCCATTAAAACCGAGGCGTTTTTGAGAGCCGAAATATAGCTCCCGTCTTTTTTCAACAGGTGACAGCGGCATTTTATGACCTGGCCCTCTTCGAATAATTTGCACCATCGGTTAGCCGAGGCTTGCATGGTGCCCTCGCAGGCATCACACTCCAGCATCGTGCACGGTCTGCCGATGATTTCACCTGCCGTATAACCGGTGAGTTCTGAAAAAGCATCGTTCACCATGACAATGGTTCCGTCCGGTCCCACCAGCATCAGGCCTTCGGTCATGGTATTGACAATTTTTTTCCAGTAGCGGTTGATTTCCAGTTCATTCATACCTAAGCAGTCCCTTAGCGCCCCAACCCGGACAAGTCGGACTTGAAAATTTGTGGACACTATTTATGTCTATTTGTGCCAAATTGAGGGATTGAGGAATTGGGGAATTGAGGGATTAAAAGATGAAATCAATAAATTAAAACGATAGAATTCCTGAATCCCTCAATCCCAGAATTCCTATTTTTCAAACTAAACGACGAGGCCCGAACTGTTTAAACAATCGTTTAACTGTTTAAGCAGTCGTTTAAATAGCATTAAACACATTCCTAGTGCAAGCAAATCAATGATAATTTTTTATATAACCATAACAATGGGTTGTGAATAATTTAAAAATTTCTGCAGTCCAGGCATAGCTGTTGCAAAGTTGGCTGTCAGAATTTTAACGCTTATCCATTTCCAGCCAGGTAAAAAATGCCATTTAAATCAGAAGTGGATCTTTGTGGAATCACATGGCCGGTATGTCTGCTCAAGTTTAAGAATGCTCTGATCGACTTGGGTGCATGCGATGTTCTGGAAGTTTTGACCCGGGACCCCGAAGTGGTGGAAAACATTATCATGATTGTGGACCGTTCTGAGGACACACTTATCAATCAACAGAAGGAAGGACATATTTATCACCTGTCTGTCGAAAAGGGATAATGAATTAAAAGCCAAAAGGTGAAACATGGAAATAAACAGAAGGCACTTTTTTAAAATCTCAGGCGCAATGGCCGCCGCCTCCCTGGTGAACACCGACCCGCCGGCCCGGGCTACCACGGTACCGAAAACCGCCAACGATGAAAACGGTTGCCTGGTGGACACCACCCTGTGCGTCGGTTGCCGCAAGTGCGAAGCGGCCTGCAATCACCGCCACGGACTGCCCCAGCCAAAGGAATCCTTCGAGGAAATGACGGTGCTTGAAAATGAACGGCGCATGGATGAGACCTCTTACACCGTTGTCAATAAATACTACCCGAAAAACATCGGCACCTTGACCTGGCGTACCCGTCCGACTTTTGTCAAGTTCCAGTGCATGCACTGTAACGACCCTTCGTGCGTCTCCGCCTGCATCGTCGGGGCGCTTACCAAGCAACCCAACGGATCGGTCATATACGACGCCGCCAAATGTATCGGCTGCCGCTACTGTATGGTGGCCTGTCCCTTTCAGGTCCCGGCCTATGAATATCACAATGCCCTGACGCCCGAGGTGCGAAAATGCACTTTTTGTTTCAATTATATCAAAGACGGCGGGCTGCCGGCCTGTGCCCAGGTCTGCCCGCGGGAAGTCATCACCTTCGGCAAGAAATCAGAGCTCTTAAGACTGGCGCGCTGGAAGATAAAAAACAATCCCGGCAAATATGTGGACCACATTTACGGCGAGCATGAAGTCGGTGGAACTTCCTGGCTGTATCTTTCCTCCGAACCTTTCGAGACGGTTGGCTTCCCCAAACTGGGCACCAAGGCGCCGCCCCGGCTGACCGAATCGATCCAGCATGGTCTGTTCCAGTATTTTGCCGCCCCCATAATCCTGTTCGCTGCTCTGGGCGGCATCATGGGCCTAACCGGCTATTTAAAAAGTGCTAAAGAAGATTTCAAAAGCGATACCGAGGCGAAAGGAGATCCACAATGAATATGCACTCTGAAGCGGCGCCGATCAAAGAAGAAAAGTTTTTGACCCCCGGGGTGATGGTCATGCTGGCCCTGATGGCCGTCGGTCTGGCGTTTGTCGCGGCGCGTTTTACCTTTGGCATTGGTAAAGTCGCCAATCTCAACAATCAATTTCCCTGGGGACTGTGGATCGGAGTCAACGTGGCATCCGGCGTGGCCCTGGCCGCCGGTGGATTTACTACCGGCGCGATTGCCTATGTCTTCAATCGCGACCAGTATCATGCCGTCATCCGTCCGGCCCTGCTGACCGCCATGCTGGGCTATACCTTTGTGGTGTTGGGGCTTTTGGTGGATATCGGTCGCTACTGGAACATTACCAGCCCGTTGTATAACTGGAACGGGAATTCCGTCCTGTTTGAAGTGGCCATGTGCGTCATGATTTATTTACATGTGCTGTATATTGAATTTCTGCCCATTGTGATTGAGCGATTTAAAGGGCGGGTCAAATTGCCCGGTTCGCTGGCCATGCTCAACAATCCAATCGAGGCTTTTCTGGCTTTTGCCGAAAAAATTTTGGCCAAAATCATGTTTCTTTTTATTATTGCCGGCATTGTTTTGTCCTGCCTGCATCAATCCAGCCTGGGATCTTTGATGCTGATCGCCTCCTACAAGGTCCACCCCCTGTGGTACACGCCGATTCTACCCTTACTGTTTCTGCTTTCGGCCTTTGCGGCCGGTTATCCCATGGTCACGTTCGAGTCCATTCTGGTTTCCAAATCCTTCGGCCGCCAACCGGAAATGGGCGTCCTGACCCCGCTGGCCAAATTTATGCCGCTTTTAATGGGAATCTATCTGGTATTTAAAATCGGGGATATGATCGTTCGCGGAACCTATGTCTACCTGCTGGACGGAACCTTCCAGACAAATGCATTTATCGTCGAGGTTCTTGGCGGCGTGGTGCTGCCCTTTGTGCTCCTGATGTTCAAAAGGGTTCGCCGATCGGCCGGATGGCTGTTTTTTGTATCCACGACATTTGTGCTGGGTATCCTATTAAACCGCATCAACGTCTTTGTGGTCGGTTACACGCCGCCCTATATCATTGTTAAGTATTTCCCGGCCCTGGGGGAAATTTTTATTACAGTGGGGTTGATCGCCACGCTGATGTTCGTATACCGGGTGTTTGTGTTCATTTTTCCGGTTTTGGGAGCGGAGCCCAAGAAAATGTCCACTACGACGGCGGCCGTGCTGGCTTTGACAGTCGGTCTGATGATTTTAGGCAATCCGTCCGGGGCTGAGGCGGATCAGACGCTAAAGCGGCTGCTGCCCCTAGAGGAGACGATTACCCCTTCGATTGCCGATGCGCCCAAAATGGCAATGCTCAACAGCCCGGTGGTCAACAAATACAGCGATCTGTATGGACCGGTGCGGTTTATGCACAGCAAGCATGCCAATGTTTTGGAAGACTGTACCATCTGCCATCACCGGATGCCTAGAGAAGAGGGGGATAAATACGGCGAACCGGTATCCATGGCCAATCTCAGAATGATGCAGGCCGAACCGGTGGTTTGTTCGGTTTGCCATGCCGATCCGTTTAATGCCAAGGACCTAAGTACACCGGGCTTGAAGGGCGCTTATCACCAGCTTTGCATGGATTGCCACGAACAATCGGAGCAGGTGCCCCATGCCCGTGGTCCGGTCCTATACAGCGCCATGGTGCGCGGCCCCATTGCCCGAACCCTCGATACACGGGCGCCCACCGACTGTTTGGCCTGCCATGCCAAAAAAGTGCCGAATCACAATCAACTCGTCAAGCTGGCAGGCAATGCGGACGCCCTGGCGGTGACTGAGAATTGCCTTTCATGCCACCAAAAGGAGGGCGAAGCCATTTTAAAAACCGCCCACTGGAAGTGGCACGGCCCGTCGCCTTACACCGTCGGTCAGGAAAAACGGATCGACCTGGGAAAAAATCATGCCACTATCAATAATTTTTGCATCAACCTGAACGGGAACTGGCCGCGATGTACGAGCTGTCACATCGGATACGGCTGGCAGGATGCCAATTTTGATTTTAATGATATGTCGAAAATCGATTGCCTGGTGTGCCACGACACGACCGGCAAGTACAAAAAAGCACCGCCGGCTGCCGGGTTTCCGGAAAAAAATCTGGATCTGGTTGCCATTGCCCAAAATGTGGGGCGGCCCAGCCGGGCCAACTGCGGTTTGAACTGCCATTTTCGCGGCGGCGGCGGCGATGCGGTCAAACACGGCGACATGAGTTCCACCTTGGCCAATCCGGCCAGGGATCATGATGTGCACATGGGGGTTGCCGAAGGCGGAATGGATTTTCGGTGTCAGGACTGCCACAAGACCCGCAATCACATGATTTCCGGACGCAGCATATCCGTGGCGGCAGTCGAAGGAGATCTTTCCTGCGAATACTGTCACACGGACAAACCCCATATCGGCAGCGAGTTGATCGATCACCATTTAAATAAACACACCAAACATGTGGCCTGTCAGACCTGTCACATACCGGTATACTCCAAGAGCAACCCGACCAAAATATTCTGGGACTGGTCCACGGCCGGCGAGGATTGCACCGTGTCCAAAGACAAGTACGGCAAGCCGACCTATGCCAAAAAGAAAGGAACGTTTAAGTGGAAAGAAGCCGTCAAGCCGACCTACCGCTGGTACAACGGCACTGTCAAACGCCATATTCTCGGCGATCGCATCAGTGAAAACGGCATAACCGAGCTAACCCAACCCGTGGGGGATTTCAATGACCCGGCCTCACGGATATACCCTTTCAAAGTACATAAAGGAAAACAGATCAGCGATGCCGTCTACAAATATCTGATCGCCCCCAAGCTGTGGGAAGGCTACTGGAAGCACTGGGATTGGGACAGAGCCGCCCGGGACGGCATGAAATCTGCCGGACTGGCCTACAGCGGCAAATATGAGTTTGTGGAAACCGCCATGTACTGGGGCCTGACACATGAGGTGGTCCCTAAGGAACAGGTCCTGTCCTGCGCCGAATGCCACGCGTCCCTGGCCCAGGCACCCTATTGCGGCAGATGCCACCTGGAAAGGCCGGATGTGAGTTTCAAGGATCTGGTTCACAAAGGGATTAATTTTAAATCGCTGGCGCAAAAAGGCCGGGATGTGGTGGAATTGATCGGTAAAACCAATTACATCGACTACAAAGCCCTGGGTTACGACGGCGATCCGATCGAGATCGGCGGTCGGTTCGACAAGCTCGGGCTGGGCCTTTCACAGTTGAAAATGTCGAATGTCGAATGACTAATGTCGAATTAAGGAATTCTGCCATTTAACTTTTGGCTAATTGCTCTATTTCATGTGTCTATGAGTTGTGAATACAGCTTAAAATCTTTATTTGCCTGACCATGTGTGCCGGAAGTTGACTGTTTTTCATTTGCCTTCGTTTGCATCCCGCTTCAGCAGGACCTCTCAAAGGCAAATGAATAGAAAATTTATCCTTGCGGCTTTCGAGGATTTGCGGTGAAATCAAATAATTGGAGATTTATGATGTCGGCTAATATTAATGGAGTTATGACGCGCCGCCGTTTCATGCAGCTTTCCGGAGCAGCCGCGGCCGCTGCAGCCCTGGGAGGTCCGCGGATTTTGCATGCCCTGGTACCATCGACTGAAGCAGAAGCTGCCGAGCAGGTTCAAGAGCTGTTTTCCGCCTGTGATATGTGCTTTAACAAGTGCGGACTGATCGCCAGGGTCGAAGACGGCGTGGTGAAAAAACTGGATCCCAATCCGAAATCCTTGAAATCGCACGGCATGTTGTGTGCGCGCGGCAATGCAGGCGTCAAGCAGCTCTATGATCCGGATCGCCTGAAGTATCCCCTGTTGCGAAAAGGGGATCGGGGAGAAGGCAAATGGCAGCGCTTGAGCTGGGACCAGGCCCTGGATCACGCCGCCGAGCAACTGGATCGGATCGGAAAAGCGTATACCCGTTGCGGCTTTCTTTTTATGGCCGGCACCGATATGCAATCGACCTTTGTTCACCATTTTGCGGAAGTCTATGGGTCGTATAATGTTATATCCCATGAATCCAACTGCCTGCTGAGCCGCAACCGGGCCTTTCTGGATACTTATGGTGTGGTCCCAACGCCCGATGTGATTCACAGCAAATATATCATCATGCCGGGCGCCAACCGTTTCGAGGCCCTGGTGACCCCCGACAGTATCGACCTGATGGCGGCCATGCAGGATGGCTGCAAGCTGGTGGTGCTGGACCCGCGTTTTACCAAAACCGCGGCCCTGTCCGACGAATGGTTTGCCATCAAACCCGGTACCGACATGGCATTTTTCCTGGTAATTGCGCATGTCCTTATTTCAGAAAATTTGTATGACAAAAAATTCATAGCTGAAAAGACCCACGGTTTCGAAGAACTGCGCACCCATGTCCGCAAGTACACACCGGAGTGGGCTGCCGGAGAAACGGACATTGCGGCCTGGGATATCCGCCGGCTGGCCCGGGAACTGGCGGCCGCCGCGCCTGCGGCCATGGTGTATCCCGGACGCCGCAGTTCGGATTACAAAGATTCCACCCAAATTAGAAGATCCTATGCCATTGTCAATGCCCTGCTGGGAAACTGGGACCGGAAGGGGGGCTTGATTTTGCCGAAGAAAATTAAAACCGGGTCCATGGACACAGATCCGCCATTTTATGATGAAAATCCGGATGACAGAGTCGATGCCGGCCGGGCCCGGATGATGTTCGATGAGGAAGGCTCGTTTAAGCACACCCGCGATGCGGTCATCGAAGGTAAACCGTATCCGGTGAAAGCCTGGCTGACTTATAAAACCAATCCCATGCAGACGGGCGCCAACCGCAACAAAACCATCGCGATGATCAACAAGCTGGAATTTATGATGACGGTTGATATCACCATGAGCGATACAGCCTGGATGGCGGACCTGGTTTTGCCGGCGCCCAGCTACCTGGAAAGGCAGGATCCGGTATCGGCCTTTTTGGCCTCATCGGCGTGTTCCGGAGTGCTGACAAGAGATCCGATCGTACCGGCCATGTTTGAAGCAAAACCGGTCTTCTGGATAGTCAAAGAATTGGCCAACCGCCTTGATCTGGGCGAGCATTTCGACTTTACGATCGAAGATTTTAGAAAGGCTCAGCTGGAGAAACTGCCGGAGGTTGCCGAAGCGCTCAAAAAAGACGGGGTTTTTAATATTGTCGATCACAGCCACGGCATTCATGAGGGCAAACCGTTCAAGACGCGCTCCAAAAAAATTGAGCTCTTTAATTCGCGCTATGCGGAAAACGGGATAGATCCCATGCCGGTTTATCATCCCCCGAAAACCGTACCGACAGATCATTTCCGGATTGTGGTGGGACGCAATGCCTATATTACCCAGAGCGCGAGCACCAACAACGCCCTGCTCTGGGAACTGGAGCAGGAAAATTCCCTTTGGATACACCCGGTGGCGGCCCAAAGACTCGGCATCCGGTCCGGCGACACGGTCGAGGTCAAAAGCACAGCAGGGCAGGGACGGCTGAAAGCGCGGGTGACGAAGATACCCGGCCGGACACGGTATACATGGATACCGGATTCGGGGTCATTTCAAAAGGACTGTCAAAGATTTATGGCAAAGGCGCCTGTATCGCGGAGGTTCTGGAAGACCCGGCCGATGAAATCTCCGGTAATATGGCCATGCATGAGACGATTGTAACCGTTAGTAAAGTATAGCGGGTTACAGGTTAGGGGTTGCGGGATGCGGGGATATAGCAGAGGGCAGAACTCATAGGGCATGGGGTGAGGGGTAGTGAGGGCATGGGGCATAGAGCATGGCGCAGGGAGTTTAAAATCGGCAATGCAAATTCGGTTATCATACTTCGACGTGATGCACTTTGCGCTCTGCTCTCTGCCGGCAGAGTCTTTGAACCCAGAACCCAGAACCCAGAACCCTGAACCCAGAATCCGGTACCGATAACCCAGAACCCCGACAGAGGACATCAATATGAAGGACAGCAAATTGAAAAAATACGGAATCGTTATCGATGGGTCTAAATGCATCGACTGCAAAGCCTGCATGATTGCGTGTAAAGTTGAAAACAATGTTCCGGAGGGATTCTGGCGCAACTGGATCCGGCCGCTGTGGGATATTAGCGACAGCCGCAGGACCGAGTTCCAGCCCGGCCAGTGCATGCAATGCGACACGCCATCCTGCGTGGCAGCCTGCCCGGTGAATGCCACTTACAAACAGGCAGACGGCCTGGTGGTGATTGATTCGCAAAAATGCATCGGCTGCGGCAACTGCGTGACGGCCTGTCCATACGGGGCCCGCTACCGCGATCCCGGTTCCCGGCGGGCCGATAAGTGTGACTTTTGTGAACACCGTTTAAAGCGTGGTGAGGAACCTGCCTGCGTGGTGACCTGCCCGACCAAGGTCCGCGTCTTCGGTGACCTCAACGACCCGAACAGCGAGGTCAGCCGGATGGTCAAAGGCGAAAAATTGGTGCGGGTGATTGCACCCCATGTAAATACCCAGCCAAATATCTTTTACCACCAGGGCACCCGGTTGCTGGACTGGGCCGTTACGCCGACCCTTCCCGGAGGCGTACATATGGCAAGGGATTTCTGGGAAAAAACGGGATAGTTTCGATAGGGATTACTAAGTCATCGAAGGATTAGTCTTTTTTCCGAGAGCCCATTTTATCGAATTCGCTGATAAAACCGAGGCTGGCCGTCACAATTGAGGCGGCGAAAAAATAGAAACGGCATTTCGATTCACCGGCAAGCCGTTCGCGAAACTTAGATACCCATGGGAACATGGTATTCGCGGCAAACGATACGGCTTCATTGAAGAGTGCCGGCCTGCCTTCTGTCCATCCTTTTTCCAATAGATAATATAGATATTCCAATTCGATCGAAATGTGATCCGGTGGTTCGGAGATGCCATCGCCTATGGACAATCCGCTGGACTGGAGACGTTTGTACATCATAATGGCGGGCTCTCCCATCAGCGATGCGGTTTCGCCCGACTCGACACCAACATAGCAGGACTCATACAGCGATGCGGTTATTCGGTCGCGGTTGCTGATAAACAATCGAACATACTCCGGTTCTAAATATTGAAAAAGCGAATCTGCATCAGAAAAGTTTTTGAGTTCAGATTCAATTATTTGGAGCATATCGGGAGGATGAAACTTAAGCACGTCTTTTAAAGTTGCAAAAGGCTGAAAATATGTGCCTGCCACAATTTCGCGGCACTTTTGAAGATCGGGGCCCCAAAACAATTCACTTAGTATTTGAATGCCCGAAACCAGGGCGGAGATTTGCTCATTGATCGGTGACATTAATTTACACCCACTTTATCATTTATTTTAAAGAAACAATCCACTGGAATTCCACCTACTCTCCCCACAATATATATGAAGCAAGAGCATAAAGACAGGTTTTATTCTGATTCCGCCGTGGGCCCGAGCGTATATGTTGGTCATGTTTTCGGGCTCATTAATCCGGTGCACCAACCAATAGCCATTCTCCAGTTCGACCAGTTCCATCCGTAATGTCCGGACCAATGGTTTCTTTGTTTTATGGCCTAAAAAATGCAGCCCTCACCGTTTGATCCATTATCTCGTTTCACCTCGAAGTGTCAGCGGCAACCTGAAACAGTATTAAACTTAGCGGTCTGAAACTGTTATATTCTTCA
>Ga0056115_1000283_pt1 | contig 24186 bp, 22 predicted proteins | sample WorMetOlspDAHAB1_FD_77007 | JGI IMG/M metagenome (GOLD analysis project Ga0056115, IMG submission 77007) | Marine gutless worms symbiont microbial communities from Max Planck institute for Marine Microbiology, Germany - Olavius sp. DAHAB.1 ...
AAACTACGCCCTTGGTGGTGCTGATTTACAGGGCAGACTAATTAGGAGAATCAGAAATGACTTTTGAAAGTTATCCTCAAGAAGCTTTAAAATTCCAGGTCCAGGCTTATAAAAAACCGAAAGACCTTCATGTATTGAGAAAAACTCATGTTTCCTTTTCAGGTTCGCCGCAAAAACATCCTTATGATACAGATAAGGTGATAATAATCGCAGATCCTTTCAGCACCAATAACCTTTATTATGAATTCAATAAAAACGATATATCCTATGTGGAAGAACTTCCCAATCTGGTAAACATAGATGGGAGTGCCATTGCAGTTGTCAGGGTGTGGGTTAAAAAATTAAGTGTGGCCATTCGGTGCTCTCCATTTATCGTTGAAGATACCGTAAAAGGCAGATAACTATAGTGGGTGGTCTATCAATGAAAGCAGATCACATGGTTCAACGGATATGGTGGGAACGTGAGGACCTATCTTATCGAAATGGCCGATTATTATTCGGCAATCGGGATTTACTGAAATTTGTTCAGTCTGCCGGCACCCCGGTTTATGTTTATAATTCCGCACGCATTCAGGACAACCTCACCCGGCTTGCGGTCAATCTGAAAGAAGCGGGAGTCAGATTCAAAATCTTTTATGCGCTCAAGGCCAACCGCTATTTACCGTTGGTAACGTTTCTTAAATTGCTTGGCCGTTGCGGGGCGGATGTTTGTTCTCCCGCTGAATTAGTATTGGCTCGTCAGATTGGATTTCGTGAAAAGGAAATAACCTACACCGGAACGTCGGTTGCCAACGAAGACCTCGATTGCCTGCAACGGCATCCCGGAGTCCAGGTCAATTGTGACGCCATCAGTACCATCAGAAGATTGGGCGAGCGCTGTCCGGGGCGGACCATCGGTATCCGTATTAATCCGCGACTGGGAGCCGGCTATAATGAGATCCTTCGATACGCAGGGGAGAAAACCACCAAATTTGGAATTTATCAGGAACGATTTCAAGAAGCACTTGATCTGGCTCATACGTACAATCTGCAAGTAAAAACCCTGCATTTTCATATCGGTTCCGGGTACCTGACCCCCGAAATACCCATTCTGGATGATATTTTAAAACGCTGCCATTGGTTTTTGGATCGCTGTTCTGACATCGATACCCTTGATATCGGAGGTGGTTTGGGCGTGCCGCTTGTTGAAGGTCAAAAACCCCTTGACCTCGGTCGGTGGGCCCGCACTATTGCCGCTCACGCACGGGAAAAGGATCTTGTCATCCATTTGGAACCGGGAGACTATCTGGTCAAAGATGCCGGAGTTCTAATAGTTCAGGTCAATACGGTTGAAGAAAAAGGCGATACAAAGTTTGTTGGGGTGAATGGCGGATTCAATATTCATAGTGCGGCGGCTTACTACGATGTCCCTTTTATTGTAGCCCCGCTGACGGGCAATCCATCCGCTGTCCACCAGAAAAAAACAGTTGCCGGCAATATCAACGAAGCGATCGACCTCCTGGCAGAAGACGTCCTGTTGCCACCGATACAGGAGGGAGACTACCTGGCGCTATTAAATGCCGGTGGTTACGGCTCTGCCAGCAGTTCCAATCACTGCATGCGGGGAAAATTTTTGGAGTATCTCATCGTTGATTAGTGCAATGTCCCGCCAATAATTAAACAAAAACCCATCAACCAAATTAACGCGGACTATTCCCGGCAGAATCATGCTCGGCCGGCGATGCCGAAGAGTCATTTTTCAGCTGCGAAAGCTGGAGACGGGCTTCCCGCGATATATTCTCATCACCTCCCTGTTCGGCCAGCTGCCCAGCACGAGTTAACCACATCCGGGCCTGCTCTGCATTACCTTGCAGGGCGGCACTCTGGCCGGCGCGCAGGTAGCGCCGGGACGCCGCCACCAAACGGCCGGCACGCTCATTGGCTTCACCTGCCTTGGCCAGGGCTTTTACCATTCCACGGTAGTCAAGCATCTGTCGGCGGAGGGCCGCCGATTCGTCAAATGCCAAAACAGCCTCGTTCCAGCGCCGCTCCATCATTGCCAGGTGTCCGATCAGCTCTTCTCGATCCGCTCGAACAACCGGGGAGTCTGATTTTGCGAGAGCTGAAATTTCTATTCTAAGAGTGTGTGGATCCCCACGGTCATTGGCAATCAGGCCGCGCAGATATTGGGTTTTGCTTTGAACTGCAGCTGTCAACGTGTCCGTGCGGTTTAAAATGTCATCGGTCAACTGCCAGGCCTCATGCAACTGCCCCAGGCGATAGCGAATGGTTGCCTCCAGCAGAAGAATATCGGGCGGTACCGGCTGGCCGGCACGGGTTAATTCCTCGCCGGCCTGCCTAGTCAGTTCCAATGCTTCCCGATCGGATTGCAGCAGGGTCAGACAAACGGCCAGATTGTATTTGGCATCAATAGCGGCCGCCAGATCGTCTCGCAGATAGGCCCGCTCCAATGTCTGACGGTACAGGGCGGCGGCTTGTTGGATTTGGCGATTCTCGATAGCGGTGCGTGCCGCACGGTTCGTACGCTCAAGATCTTTGTCCACCGGAGGTCCCGGCGGCGGGGCCTGTCGCGATCCGCAGCCGGCTGAGGTGAACAAAAAAATTATTATCAATAGCCGAATCAAGCGGAATGTTAAACCGAATTCCTGGCTATGAGTCATGGCCGCACCTCCAGCGGAGATATGCGGGTATTGGCCGGTTGTCTGTCACCGACTTTGCGGCCAAGCAACCAATGGGACTGAAGCTGTTTGATCAATTGCTCCAGTTCGGCCAATACCTGCTGGGTCTGGAGCATCAACACCGGCACATTGTTGGTGGCATCGCTTACATTTTTTGCAATGCGGGGCAACTGCGGGGTTGAACGGCTTAAATCTTCCATCACCGCTCGCACGGACACCAGCAGTTTCTTGAGATTTGTGGTAATTTCCGGCAGTTCCTGGGCCTGCCGGTTAATTTTATTCGTAATTTTGGTTACATTACCGATGGTCAGTGAAAGATCATCAAACAGCGGATCAAAGCGATCCATACTCTGGTTAAGCCGGTTAACCAGTGCCAGTAACTCATCCATCATTTTCTCATCTGACAGAAGGCGGCCAATTACACCTTCCCCCCGGGCAATCTTGCTGGAAACGGTATTTAAATTTCCTAACAATTTTTGCATATTACCCTCGGGAGCGTGCAATTCCTGCACAAGTGTTAAAAGCATGTTAATGGCTTTCTGGGTGTCGTCGATGACCGGAAATATTTTGGTGCGCACCTCGTCCAGCACGTCGCCAATCGTATCAGTGGGTGCCCGGTCAGCCGAGGCATCGATCACTGCGTATTCCCAGTCGAGTGGCTCACCGAGGCCCCGTGATATCTCTAAATATGAGTCACCGGCCACGCCGAAGCGCTTGCGGATTAGCGCCCTTGAATCACGCCGGACAAATGGAATCATGTCGCTTTGGATTTGCACATTGGCGTGCATTTGCTGATCGGGACTGATGACTATTTGAAGCACCCTTCCCGCTTTAGTTCCTATGATTTCAACGTCTGCGCCTTCCGAAAGTCCGTACAGTCCGTCCGATGGCAAAATGACTTTAATGCGTTCACCGGGGTCAAACCATTCTCGAATTTGACCGCTTAAAAAAAAAGCCGCAAGAAATATGATTACCGACAGGATCACGAATACGCCGACAGCCTGATTGGCGTATCGAAACCGGGTATGCTGGTAATTTATACTCACCGCGCCACCTCCATCAGCTTGCGCGCCGTTAACCGGAAGCGATAGGTTGCCGGCAGCAGGGAATCATTCCAGACCTGATCGTCCAGGGTCAGCCAAATAACGGCAGCACCCCTCTCGCAAGCATTGCGGATCGCATTGACCAGCGGTGGTATTATTTCCGGATATGCTCCAAAGGTCGGTTCTTCGAGTAAAATCAGGGAAGGTTGACCGAGAAAAGCCCGAATGCAGGCAGCTCGCTGATGATCGGCCCGAATAACATCATCTGGAAATCCGGCAGGCAACCCCGGAAGTCCGAAATGTTCGGCCAGTTGCTCGGCCTCATCCCGCAGTTCGCTATATTTTCGCCGGGTATGGTGAAGCTGGGGCAACAGGATATTCTCCAGCAAAGTCATACGATCTATCCAGTTGCCGAAGGTAAACAAGCGGCCGATCCGACCCCGCAGCGCATTGGCCGTATCGGATGGCAGCATGTCCCAATTCTTGCCTAAAAAAAAGATAGATCCCGCCGCCGTCTGATGCAGGCCGCAGCAGGCATCGGCCAGAATCGATCCGAATCGCGGTCGCTCAGGGTTGACCAGGGCCAGATCACCGCCGAACAGATCCAATTCACAATCAAAGGTCTCCCCACCGCCTTCCTGCTCGGTAACCAGCCTAACTTGATCGAATCGAAGTATACTGCGGCGCTCTGCAATGTCAGTTATCATGATTCTTCACTACCCGCCCGTTGCCGCTACAGCAGCAATGTCAGCATGCTGGATATGAAAAGTGTTGCCAGCACAGATTTAGTAATACCGCGCGGCAGTGCCGCCAGCAGCTCGGATCTGGAACCGGCAATGGAAAAACCGGTTATGCAGGATATTAAAGCCACGACAAAGCCGATAAGAACGGATTTTAAGTGTATTATGGCAAATTCGGCTAAACTCATCTCTGTCAGAAATCCAAAAACAAAGTCATACAATGTAAATTCCATTGACCCCAGCACATTGCCCGCTATAATTCCGGAACTTAAAGCAACTATAATAAATGCAATCGTCAAGCTGAACATGCACACCGCGACGGCTGCCGCCCGCGGAATAATCAGAAAAAGAAATGGATCGATACCCTGGGCGTCCAGCATGCGAAGCTGCCCGCTGATTCGCATGTCGCCAAGCTCCATCGTAATAACCGAGCCACTGCGGCCGATCACGATCAGCGCCACAAAAAGGGGCGCAATTTCGCGTACCAGTACCAGAACCAGAATTGGGCCGGTAAAATCGGTTTGCCCGAAAAGCCTCAACCAGTAAATGGCCTGGTATACAATTCCCAAGCCCGCTATACATCCGGCGATCAGTATGAACGGCAGCGCACGCATGCCGATCTGATGACACTGCTCCATAAATTCGGCCCGCACCGTTCGTCGCCAGGTCAGCGGCCGCAGACCCTGCCGGAAAACAGCAGCGGCAATACCGCCAAATAGTATCAATCCATGGAGCTGTGCAATAACCCATTGACCGATACCAGCCGCAAAACCGCCTGTCCCATCTTTGTCAACCACCGGCGGTCGCCGTTCGAGCGTCCTTCCCCGGGATTCACTCATATCCGCCCCGTCAGCAAATAGGTTGTAATTTCACCGACATTTTGTAAATAAAAGCGGCCCCGCACCTTGAATAAATAATTTTCGCGAAGGCACCGGTAGGCAGCTTGACTGACCTGAATCCCTCCGGTCACACCCTTGTCGGCCAGCATGGACGCAGCGCTGACCGCCTCACCCCAGATATTGTATGATTTACGCCTTCGTCCAATCTGGCTTCCGATAATCCCTCCCCGGTCTATACCGATCTTAAATTCCATCGATTTATTAAGGCCGGCAAAAAGATGACCGCATTTATCCTGAAATTTCAAAGCCAGATCCGCGATAGATTGCACGGGGTGGTCTGATCCGTCCTCCATGCCGGTGGCACATATGATTTGATCGTTCATTATCTTCCAATATTCAATATTGCGTGCGGCAAACAAATTCTCAAAATGGCAGACCAGATGATCGACCGCAGTGGTTGATTTATCGCCGCCAAAGTGTTCGGCCAGGGCAAAAGGGTCGGTAAAACGCAGCACGAGTACCGTGACATCATTGAATACATCTGCGTTGATGCTGCTATGGATAAGACCTCGTTCCAGCATTCGTTCTGAAAAGCTTGTTTTCCGTGCAGTACCGTTCAGCGTATCATTGTCCGGTTTAGGTGTAAGCGGTACATCAGAGCTGATCATCTCCATGGTTGAATGAGCTGTTGTGATTTTTGCGGCGGTGGTGTTTGCCTTTGCGACATCAGCCTTTAGGCCGTTTTCAGCCGGAGCGCCAGTATCATTATAAATACCGGACGCTGATAATCTCAGATCCAATAAGCTGGCAATTGCGCGCGCAAACGACAAATCTGCCGTCCCCCAGGATCGAATGGTTTCCTCGTGCTCAAACCAGATGGCTCCGGCCAGCAAGCCTCCTGGTAAGACCGGCATCGCCAGAAGTGAAGTACAACCAAGCGGGCCCAGGTATTTACGGTGCAGTTTCGCAGTCAAAGGATCGGCTGCTGTATCGTTGATGACAACTTCCTGGCCCTTGATCAATTCCTCGAAAAGCCGGGGATAATCATCCAATTTCAGCACAGTTCCCCGGGTGTGTCCTTTTGTCACCCGGTCAAAAGAGTCTTCGCACTGAAGATGACTTTCCTCCTCATAATATCCCCATACGCTGGTTCTTCGGACCGCCATGGTGACAGAAACAATTTCAGTAAGCTCTTCAAGGGATTTGACATCCTCCGGGTCCCACAGGGCTGTTTTAGAAGCCAGATCGGAAAAAGCTCGGCTTTGAGCCTCTAGTTCCTGTTTGCGCTCAAGAACACGCAGGGCGTTACGGTCGGCTCTCAAGCCCTGGTATACCAGCAGCACAGCCAGAATTCCGGTGATGGCAATGATCACACTGGTCATGGACAGCACCTTGCGCAGATTGGCCCGCAGAAACCCGATAAAGTCTTCTTCAGGAACGATTATCATCACCGACCAGTCGCGGCCGAATGATGGTTTTAGGGAAGTTACCGTATTGAGGTATCGCCGGTCGTCGACTTCAAGGACACGCTTTCCATGACCTTCTATTTTAAAGCGATTGAAGGCACGGGTTAGAACCGGATCATCGAGTTCATCCAACAAAACGGTTTCCAGTATGTCCTCGCTGCGCCTGAACGCACGCTCCAGTTCCGGGTAAGCCACCAGTACCCCATCGTCTTCAATGATCATTGCCCGGCCGCTTTGGCCGATTGTTAAATTGGCCAGAAAGGAGCTGATCTTTTCCAGCCGGATATCAATCCCGAATACGGCAAGGAGCTGGCCATCCTGCGAATACAGGGGATAGGACACCGTTAAACCGGGCACTTTGTCCGTAAAAAAGACATAGACATCACTCCAAATTAAATTCCGGGTTTTGACAGCCCCTTTGTACCAGGGCCTGACGCGCGGATCATAACCGTCATCGCCGGAGATTTCTTTATCAAGCACACTGCCGTCTGCATCACGGTATATCCAGGTGACTGTCACTTTGGATGGCTCACGATTAATGATTTTTGTGTCGATGCTCCCATCGGGTTCTTGCCTGTGCATGACAAAATTGCCCTGCTGGTTGGCACCAAAAAAACTGGACAGCTGAGGATAGGTTCTGAGTGCTTCGAGTCCAACGGGTGTTCGATCGGGCGACCAGATCTGGTCGAGGTAGGTTCTGGTAGATTCTGCACCAATTCTGACAATATTGGAGGCCGGCATCAAATAAGCGTTGACCGCACTGTGGATGCGGCGATCCAGGGCATCCAGCATATCCTCGGACAGGGCCAGCGTATCCCGCCGATTGTGACGATAGTTGACCATCGTCACTGTCACTATCGCCGCAATAATGAGCAGCACACATCCCAAAGGAATGATCACTCGCAAAAAACGACGTTTAAGTCGTTTCCGGCGGGTCTGATAATCCATATTGATGTCAACCAGTTCTTTGGTTTGCAAAGTAATGTGCCTCCGAATCAACCAATCAGATCGGGGATTATGCAGACATAGACATAAGGCTTTATCGCTAGGTCTCTGCTGCTATGCAGATAATGCTTTGGGTCAGTGCAGTTTCAGACCATTTTCGTTGCTAAGGGTTCGCTCTAAAATAAATTCGCAAATTTTCAGAGTTGAGGCGCCTGCCTGACAAGGCGCGAAAGTACAAGAATATCAAGCATATTCAGAGCTTTCGCAACGCAGTCAGGCGGGATGCATCGGCGCTGAAAATGTGAAGTTATTTTTGCGCGAGCCCTTAGCGCGGGTGGCAACAGATAGTCCATGGCGAAATTGAATCAGCCATTTGTAGATACCTGGATTGCCAAAATAATGAAAAACTACTAGAGCGTTTGATTTAAGATTTACAGAGAAATGATATTCCAGATAAACACTAAAAACTAAACGCTGTCGGAATTGATTTTTAATAAACGCTCTATCCGAAGCTGAAAAAATATACAACTTATTGGGGAACGTGTCAAATCCTGCAGGGCCTCATGAGAGCATCACCGTTGACTTGAATTCGGCCGGTTTAATCACAAAGGAGTCTCAAATATGCGGATTAATATAGAGTACAAGTGCGGGATTTTAAGTGCAGGTATAATTCGGGTTAGTTGATTAACTATTATGCGGTCCCTTGCACCGGGCGATTACGCCGAGCAGTGTAATTGCAATTACAATCATGATTCGCCCCAATTCCAGATTGGCAGAGTGATCCCCTGAACTCGAAGTTATAAAACATCCCCCTCCCCCGCCGCTGGAGCTGGACCCGCTGGCATTATCGGCGGATAAATCCCAGTTTACATCTGCGACCAGATCCAGCAGGACGCTTTCATCGATTACTCTTACGATTTTGACAATCTCATTTAAGGCGCGTCCTCCTCCGGAAAAGGAGACTTCATATGTACCTGGCTGGGTAATCGGCAGTGCATAGCCACCGGCATCGGATGTAATGGCGTAATAGGCGCCTTGATCCGGCATGACGGTCACACCGCCGATTCCTTCGCCCGGATCATAAAAATCATCGCCATCGTCATCCGACCAGACAGTTCCCACAAGAAATCGGTTGAAATGGTTTCCAGCCGCCGCATTTGCCTCGCAGAAATTGCCGGTAATAACCAGAGGTCCCACATCCGTTGCAAAATCAGATTCAGGCACGACTGCGTATCCGACATTGGTGTAGTCACCGTCAATCGACATGATTGCAAGCCGGTGTCCGGGCGGAGACTGCATTCCCGTACCACTGCCGCCGTCCGGCCCCCAATCGATATTAAAGGCAGCGTGGCCGTATACAATGCCTAATGAATAAGAAAAGACATTGCCCCGCGCCCGCCCATAGAAAAAGTCTTCGTCATCGATGCGGTCGAATTGACCGGTGTGGTTTTGACTGTCAGTACTGATTAAGTATTCTGAATGATTTTTGGCGGCCCGATAAAGGCGGACATCAAAGGCCGCCGGCGGTTTGGCGTCATAAGCGGCAAATTCAGTTTGCAGCAGGTCGAGATCAACCCCCCAATGGTCTTGGTCTACAGCACGGGCTATATAACAATACTCAATACCTTCAGCCAGTTGGCTGCAGTCTTGCAGGTTGATATGATGATAGCGGTCATAAATACCGGCCAGCCATATCCCTTCGACCGTCGGATTTGATCGGGCGCGGTTCATGAGCCACATCAGTTGTTGTTCATTTTCATCCGGATGCCGACCATCAGCGGTTTTATGAAATACCCATTCCACTGTTGGCCCCAATGCACGTGATCTTATCGGATGCTGAACTGCCATTTTGGCAGCACGTTCATCCCATGGCGGGTTCGGTTCCGGAAAAAAAACGGGATTGCCGTAGGCAGCCACGGGGCAGACAATCAATGACAGCCATATTATAATAACGGCAGCAGATTGGCCGACTGTAGAATACATTCTAGGCAGGGTCTCCGATGGCAAAGGGTTTATTTATCCGGACAAACGCTTTCTAGGGCAGGATTGGTTGCAGTAGAACAAACTTTTCGCGGCATTCCAGGCAATGATAGTGACGGGTTCCGGGTAATAACCGCATCCACCATTCACGTCTGTTTCGATAAAATGAAATTCTCCCGCAACCGGTTCATTTCTTTCTAATAGTTAACATAGATCGGTGGTCCTTTTTTGATGAGGTCGTCGATAAGTTTGTAAATTTCCTACCTCTATAATTGATAGCTCATATTTTAGCCAGGATCGGATTCAATCAGAGGTTATAAGGCAAAATCCCGATAAATATCAATCGGGTCAGACTTAAAGTATGCGACCGTCAACGCGCCTTGAATAAAAACAAAATCCGTCGTAATCTTTGTTCAATTTATTTCATCCCCAATCCTAAGTCAAACCGGAATCTTCGAATAACTTTTTGATTCCGGGTTTATTGGCAAAGATCTCATCCCGTGTAAGGCCGTCCAGTTCGTGGGGAAATACCAGCCATTGATTGGTTTCATGGATATAATAGTCCGGCACAATGTCGGTTACGTTTTTGATGGGTTTATACCAGGGTGTGGCGATCCGGATATCGTTGGGCAGATTGCGACGCATCTTCGATTTAAGAGTCCTCATTATAGCTTTTAGGCTGTTGCCGCTGTCAAAAACGTCGTCCACAATAAGCAGTCCATCCTCCCAATTGGCTTGCCGGGTGACATACTCCAGGCCATGGACGCGGACCCTCTTTTTTTGCTTGTCGATACCGTAGTAAGAAGAGGTCCGAATGGCAATATGGTCGGTCTTAACACCTAAATGGTCCAGTATTTCCTGGACGGCAATCCCCACCGGCGTTCCGCCCCGCCACACGCCGATAATAAAGCTTGGCCGAAACCCGCTTTGGTAAATACGGATGCCGAGTTCAAAAGAATCGCTCAATAGCTCCTGGGCGGTGATATAGATTTTTTCTTCCATAGTTAATCTCTTGGAATTTGTTTTTCTGATTTCCGGTGTTATAGACAACAATTATCCCTTCATAAAAAGGCATATCCTAGCGGTGAAATGATTTAAGGTAATTCTCCGGTTTGTACGGATTGGGCAAATTACTCCGAAAATAAAGCCATGCTATCAAAAAATAGGCGGATCAAGATCATTCTGTATGGCAAACTTTGCCTCAAAAATCAATACCTGCCGGTTGATTGATTTTAGGGTAGGTGTTTCCGATAGGCCATTCGGAATTCGTGCTAAAATGAAAATCCCCGGCAACCGCATAAGGCTGCCAGGGATCCATAGGTTAAGGATTAATAATTACCAGTCTTTACCTTTCTGGGCTTTCTCGGCCATATATTTGATCATCTTATTCATCAGCTCAATATGTTCTTTTGTATTGAGTTTTCCTTTTTCGCTGACCTTCTCCCAGAGCTTCTTATCGGTCATATTCTGGTGGCAGCCCATACAGGCACCGGCCCTCAACAGCGTATCAAGCTCCTCTTTGTTGAAAGCCCGGCTCATGGGCCAGTGGGTGCCGACGGTCGCCAGCTGTGTGCCGTCCCGCTCGACGATCTTGGACCAGTCGAATTTCAGCTTGGATATCCCCGGGATCTGAACCGAATACCGCTTCGGTATGACTTCGCCGGTCTTGGCGTTGATGAGATCCTCGACGATGTCGGTGTGCTGCATGGTGCCGAAGGTGCCGCCGCCCAGTCCCAGCCCGGCGGTTTTCAGGTTGGTATGGCAAGACTCACAGGTCCTGGCCTTGCGTTGGGCCGTATGGGGTTGAACCGGTGCCATATCAATAGCCAGGGGCACATGGTCCTGCTTGCGCGCAACGGCCTCATCCGGACTATCAGCTATGGCATTGTGCACCAGGGTCTCACCCGCCTCATTGATCACCGTATAAGTTATCTGGCAACCGGGCATGAGGGGCGATACCCGTCCTTCGCCGCCGATTCCAAGCACCGGGTCCTCCCAGCGCAGGTAGGAGCGGGTTTCGTACGGTTTACCGGCCGTTTTAATCCCGCCGCTGCCCAATACGGATTCGGCGGTCTGGCCGTTTTTCTTTCTGGCATTGCCGGATGCCACCCAATCGATGCCGGACTTCTGCTTGCAGTCTTTATCACGGGAGTAGTCGACCAAGACATGGCAGCCATAGCATTGCGGTACCCAGGAAGCGTGGCAGCCATAGCACTCCAATTTATCCATGTGGGCCGATACGGCGGACATGGCCACCGGTGCAGAAGGATCTTTCCACGTTTTTTCCTGGCTGATATTTTTCAAAACCGGCACCTGGAAATCCTGGCCGGTCGCCGAGTGGACGATCACCTGGTTTCCCTTGCGGACGACATTGCCGATGGGGTTGCCGCGGCTGGTCAGCAGAAAACCATCCTGGGCCTCGTAGCGCGTTCCGAATTGCCAGCTCAACTGCAGTCGTTTTTCAGCGACACCGCGCGCCTGACCGTTTAATTTGCGACCGTATTCGTCACCATAGCCCAACGGCAATTCCCAGGCGTACTGGTCGGGTCGGCCGTGACAGTCGGAGCACTCAATCTCAACCTGACCCATGGTGGTGCCGTGGATATTGCCGTCACCGTGCATGTCGACGCTGGTGTGGCAGTCCTGGCAAAGCAGTCCGCCTTTGGGATTCTCTTTGCGGCTTTCCTGTTGATGATGAAGATCGTCGGATATAAACAGGTATCGCTTAGTATGGAGTTTGGGCTGTTTTTTGCCTTTCGCGTTGAAGGGTGATCCGTAGGGAAATTCCATCAGGCCCTGAAAGGATACGCCAATTCGCTTGCCGCGGTTGTGGCAGGAATTACAGCTTTCAACCGGAATTCCACCGGTTTTTCTTGTAGCGACAATCTCATGCTTGAGCATATGACCCGGTTTGTCTTTGGGTATGGTTTTGTCGTTGCCTTCATAAAATCCGTCATTGCTGTAAAGAACGTGGCAGGCCGAGCAGCCCATGCCCCGATAATCACCCCTTTTTTCACGGCCCCGCACCCCGATGTGGCAGCGCTGGCAATCATGGCGCTGATAGGTCAATCCAGCCTTTTTGGGATCCTGGTTGATTTCGTCCATGGTGGCCGACGGCATTTTTTTGAGGCTTGTCGGATACTGGTCCGGATAAAGGGCGATCTGCTGTTTCATATAATCCTTGTATTTCTCGGATCCGAAGAACGGTTCGGGACCATCTAAATCCTCAACATCGTAATTGCCCCAAGGCACCTTATAGTTGGCGACTTCTTCAAATCCCCAGGTATGAAGATTGCCTTGAATCTTTCCGGCCTCACTGTTCATCAATGACAGCTGGGCCCGGTACCCGTATCCCACGTGGCAGGCCCCGCATGAGTTCTCGGCGATCCATATCGAGCCGGGATCCGGATAGTAGTCTTTGGGTCCGGGCGCAATTCGCATAGTTCCGGGCACCCCCTTGTGGGCTTCTTCTTTTTCCGTTGCCTTTGGATTACCGCCATGGCACATAACGCAGCCGTCAGGGTCGCCGTGCTGGGAGCCGTTTGCTTTGATCGTCTGCATCATCTCACTGTCGGACGACCGGATGTCGGCAATACCCTCATGGCATTTAGCCGTTGTGCAGCCCCCAGCAGCATAAACAGAAGAAGCAAACACAAGAAGACCGCTTATGAGCAGTTCTATAAACGCTATCCGTTCTCTCCTCTTCATACTACCTCCTTTCGTTATAGATTTACGGTTGCTTCGTACAATACACGTTTTCCGTTTATCGAATCACCTCCTTTTTTACTCAACATTTTGTTGATTAACTATGGGAATAGCCCCTTTTAAAAACAGGGTGTATAAAAGCAACCCGAAAGCCCAGATACCGATACAGAGCATTATCTCATTAAAAGATGGTAAATACTGAACAAAATCACCGAGTGTTGAGGGTATAAATCCCGGTACAACAAATCCAAGGCCCTTCTCGATCCAAATGCCAATTACAATCATGATGCAGGAGAATATGAGGGCCAATGGTTTGTGTCGAGCCGGGGACAGAAGGATAATTGCTGCCAGCAAGTTCATCGCCAGGGAAGCCCAGATCCAGGGAGCAAGCAGACTGGCACCATGTATACCGAAAAGATGGCTGATATGTACCGTATGGGCCGCGTCGGAATAAAATTCAGCAAAAAGCTCTGATCCGGCCAGAAAAATATTGATAAGCAGACTGACGGTGACAATGATGCGGATCCTGTCAATCAGTCCCGATTCAAACGAAATAGCACCAAGTTTTTTTAGGATTGCGAATACCAGAATCATAAAGGCCGGTCCGGCGGCAAAAGCCGAAGCAAGAAACCGAGGGGCGATGAGCCCGGTGTTCCAAAAGGGGCGTCCGCCCAGGCCCTGAAAAAGAAAGGCCGTCACAGTGTGAATGCTGGGAGCCCATCCAATGGCCAGGAAAACAATTGGGATGTAAAGAATCGGTTTTGGGCTGCGGTCATGAAATCCGGTGTATAAAACATAAATACACACATAAAGATTTAAAAGGAGATATCCGTGCAAAACGATGACATCCCAGGTCAATAAGGAACCGGGCCAGTTAAAATAGCCGATGAACGGTATGAGATGCCAGAAACGGTCAGGCCGGCCGAGATCCACAACAATAAAGAGAAGACACATGATCATTGCCGCAACTGCGAACAATTCACTGAAGATGACCACTTTGTGCATCTCTTTGTCTTTGAAGATGTAGGCCGGAATCACCATCATCACCGCCGCAGCTGCCATGCCGACCAGGAAGGCGAAATTGGCAATGTACAACCCCCATGAAACCTCGTCACCCATGCCGCTGGTAATTAGTCCGTGGGCCAGCTGCTTGGCGTAAGCATTTAAACCCAGCAAAGCCAGTACCAGCAGAGTGGATATCCAGATCCAGTATGCCCAGCTGCCTCGAAAGACGGAACGAAAACCGTGAAAAAAGAATTCTAACATAACCTCTCCATTATTTGGCAAATACGTAATAAAATTTAGGTATAGTACCCAGATCCTGCTTCAGAATATACACTCTCTCCTTTTCAATAATTTTGCGGACTTCACTTTCGGGATCATTGAGATCGCCGAATTTTCTGGCCCCGGTTGGGCAGACCTCGGCGCAGGCGGGATAGCGTCCTGTTCGGGTTCGCTGCAGACAGAAGGTACATTTTTCTATAACGCCCATGTATCGCGGCCGGTTTGACAGGTAGGCCATATCCGGATTCAGCTCTTCGCTGGAGACCCGGGGTTTGGCAAAATTAAAGCGGCGCGCGTGATACGGACAGGCCGCCTCGCAGTAACGGCACCCGATGCACCAGTTGTAATCAACCACCACGATGCCGTCTTTTTCCTGCCAGGTGGCTTTGACCGGGCAAACCTTGACACAAGGTGGACTGGAGCATTGCTGACATTGCACCGGCATATAGTAATAGTTTGGATCTCCGGCTTCTTCTTGGGGATAATCGTGAATGGAAGTTTCCAGATCAATTCCCTGGCCTTCTTTTTTCATTTTCAAAACCCGAATGTATTGAACCTGCGGGTTGCGGGATAGATTATTCTCCTTCATACACCCATAGACGCATTTACGGCATCCAATACAGCGCCCGATATTCAGGGCATAGCCATATACAACACCGTCCAGCGGTTGCGGATCGTTGACGGTTGCTGCGACACCATAGGTCTCACTGATTTCCTTTTCCAGTCGTGAAAAAATCGCCTTTTTCTCATCACTGGTCAACCGTTGGTAATGTTGCTGCAAAAAATCATCTATAGACGGCACATCTTCAGCGTTTATAAGTGGGCTCAGAGCGGCGATTCCGGCCCCGGCAGCCGCAGCAGAAACAGCCAGACCGGTAATAAAATCACGTCGGCTCAAATTGGCAATGGGCTTCTGGTCCTTACTCATTTAGAAATCTCCTTGGCATGCTCCGACATCTATCTGCGGCTGAGCCGCCAGTTTTATCCCTCTGCGCTCTGTCGAACAAAATGTTCCGGCCATACCGGCGGCGGTGTATACTTCTTGAACTGGAATACCGGTGAATGGGGATCGTGGCATTCGGTGCATTTAGGATTGGTTCTATCAAAGGCGGTTTTTGGCAGCCATTGTCCATGCCGTACACCATGTGTGCCGCTTTGCCAGTCGTTATAAATCAGACCGTGACACCGGGCACAGAGTTGTTCCACGTTAACATGCATAATTCCTGATCCGTCATTGGCAGTATATTTATTGCGGTCAAGAATATGATGGCAATTGAAGCAGCGGTCATTGGCGCCATGATTTAATTTGACGGTCCCATGTACAAATTGCGGGCGAACCACATTGGGATCCGGGATACCCACCCAGTAGGCATGGCACAGAAAACAGTTGCCGACCATGGACTTGTTTTTCAGATCTTCTCCCCGTGCGGTAACAGGGGTGTACCAGTCAGGCTTGAGAGCCTCGGCAGTCACCTTTTTTTCGGGGGGTCTAAAGCCGGATACCAGGAAAAAACTTAATAAAAGCAGACAGATGGGAACCATAATAATAAGCCCCCAGTTTCTGTCTCTACCAGAGCCATTTAAGGTAGGTTTCATTCTGTGACTCCATGACTTAAGCGAATTGTGGCCGGATCATGCCGTTGTTACAGTCAAATAGGAATCACTGGGGATAATAATGGTAAAATTGCATTTCCCCAGAGGTTTGAAATGTATAATGCTACATTGTGAACCTACATTTATATAATATCAATTCCAATACCGGGAACACGGTATTTTTAGGTGGGAAAATCGGGGATTTTTTCTCTATCGCTGTGTATTCTGCCAAAGCCGATATGATGGACGACGCTTTGGAGATGCAATGCCGTTTGCCCTTGACAGACACTGGTTGCCAATTGTAAGCAATTAGTTGTGGAAGGAGGAATTGCACTCAAAAGAGGTTTTTTGCTGCTATGCTCAAAGATCTTCGCGGGAAAATAGTTCTGATTTTCATCGCAATTACCATAGGCGCGGTGACGGTAAGTACCGGATACACCGTTCACATGCAGAAGCAGTTTGGCCTGAAACGGGCAAAAGAACAGGCCAGCGTGGATTTAGGATTGATCAGCAACGAGATCCAGACGATACTTCATTGGGTAATAAAGGACCTTTATGTTCTCCGCGATCTTTCCCACCTCGGCCGTTTTCTGGAGACGCATGATCAAATGGAGCGGACCGACGCCCTTGAGTCTATCAAGAGGGCCTTTGAAGTAGTGGCGACTCACCACCAGATATATCTGCAAATTCGATACCTTGACGAGTCCGGTATGGAGATGGTCCGGGTAAATTTTGACGGATCCCGCACAACCCCGGTTCCGGCGTCCGAGCTTCAGCAAAAGGGACACCGCTACTATTTCAAGGAGGCCATCACCCTTCAGCATGGGCAGGTCTATATCTCACCATTGGATTTAAACGTAGAGCACGGGGTTATCGAGCGCCCTTACGTTCCCACAATCCGCTATTCCACGCCCGTAAGGGACAGCCAGGGCAAAACACGGGGCATTATCGTATTGAATGTACTTGGAGCCGCCATCCTGCAGGTGTTGGAACGGCAGCAGGTTCAAGTCCGATCCCACGATCGGCAATATTACCTGCTTAACACCCAAGGGTATTTTCTTTTTCATCCGGATAATACGAAAAGCTTTGGATTCATGCTCGGTACAGGAGAGCTGCTCGAGCGCTACGAACCGGCACTGACGGCCTGGCTTTCCAGATCTTTAGACAAAGGAGAAGGGGTAGCAGTCCAAAAAAGCGATTCTACAGGCGCAGAGACACTATTTGCCTTCCATCGTATTCCCTTATGGACCGGCCCGCTGGATCACTTCAGCTTCGGTTCGGAAAGCGCCAAAGGCCATTCAACCGATATTTCGGAAATAGCGCCCCACAAGGCTTATTGGATCCTGCTTTCCAATGTCGATGCAAAAAATCTGCTGGTCGGTTTCGAGGAGTATTCAAAAACATTCGTTTTCTTTACAATTTTTTTGCTCATGGGATGTGTGCTGGTTGCCACGGTGGTCGGGTTGCTTGTTTCCAGGCCGGTTGTCTCCCTGGCTTCCGCTGCTGGGCGGATTCAGGATGGGGATCTTTCAGCTAGAGCTGAAATATACTCCAAAGACGAAATGGGACAATTCGGTCGATTGTTTAACAGAATGGCTACAAAGCTGGAGCAATCGGTTAACAGGCTTAAGGCATCGGAAAAAAAGTACCGACAGCTTTTCGAGAATTCCCGTGATTGTTTTTTCGTTGCCAACAACTCCGGCCATATTTTCGATCTGAACAGCTCATGTGCGGCACTACTGGGGCTCTCGCATAAAGATGATATCCCGGCCAATCTTTCTCTGCCCTGGTACTATGAAGATTCTAATGATTCTGAAGCCTTTTTCGATACAATCAGAGCCGCCGGTTTCGTAAAAGACTATGAGGTGCATCTCAAGCAATCGGACGGTTCTCATATTGTCTGCTTAATGACTGCCACAACCAGGTGAGAAACCGATGGTACAATCCTGGGATATGAAGGCGCTATTCGGGATATAACTGAAAGACGCAAACGAATTCTAGCAAGGCGCGACTTTCGCAAACGTCTTTTAGAGGAGATAGTCATGGCTGAAGAACGTGAGCGTCGTTCAACCGCACAGGCTCTCCACGAGGAATTGGCCCAGAATCTTGCCCTTGTTCACTTGAAAATTCAGGAAACGGAAGCTTTACTGCCGGATTCTAATGGGGACCTGAAAAGCTATCTGCAGGAATCACAAAACCTGCTAAACCAGATGATTCGCCAAATTCGAACAATGATATTTGATCTTTATCCGGCCATGCTGGACGAACAGGGTTTGCTCCCCACTTTGAAGTGGTATGCTCAAATATTTACAGATCGTACGGGCATCCCTGTGACAACCTATGAACTTGTTTCAGAGGTCGAACTGGCCCACCCCCAGGAAGTGTACCTGTTTAGAGCTTTCAAAGAATTGCTGCACAATATTTGGAAGCACGCCAAGGCGAAAGAGTCGGTGGTGACAGTTGTTGGCAAAGAAAACAGCTTGCGCCTTATTGTTGATGATGACGGCATCGGTTTTGATACCGAAGAGGCGTTCGAATTCTCACAAAAGATGAAAGGAATCGGGCTCTTTAGCATCCGGGAATGGGTCACCAACATGGAAGGGAGCCTTTCAGTAGAATCGCAAAAGGGACAGGGAACCAGGGTACTGATAGAAATTCCGTTTTCGCGGAATTCGGGAGCGAAACAGTGAATTACTGTATTTATCGCCGACGACCACCTTATGTTTCGACAAGGATTACGCACACTTCTTAACAAAACAGACGGAATTGAAGTAATCGGCGAGGCCAGTGACGGCCATGAAACATTGAAGCAATGTGAAATGCTTAAACCGGATATTGCGGTTTTGGATGTTGCAATGCCCGGCCTCAATGGTGTCGAGGTATCCAAGCGCATCCGCAAAAAACTGCCTGAAACACGTATCCTTATTCTTACGATGCATGCTGATAGTTTCCTCACTATTGAGGCGCTGAAAGCCGGGGCACTGGGATATCTTCTGAAAGAAGATAGCTTCAAGCAACTGGTGGACGCGATTCGAACTGTGGCCAAAGATGAGATTTTCGTCTCATCGCAGTTGGATACTTCTGTAATGAAAGGATTTGTCCACTTGGCCCGGCATCCACAAGAACAATCAGCCAGCATCTTAACCAACCGGGAAAGAGAGGTAATTCAGCTCGTAGCTGAAGGTATGACAAATCAAGGCATAGCCGATTTGCTTTGCATCAGTCCCAATACGGTTGACACCCACCGCAAAAACATTATGTCGAAACTTAACATCCACAGCGTTGCCGGGATCGTCAAATACGCCATTAAAAACAAGATTGTTACCATATAGCCGGTTTCAGGCTATATGTCCATAATCAAAAGAACCTCTGAATTGTTACTGCTGGAAGAAGTAATCTCCAATTCTTGAATTTCACAAGTTCAAGAAACAAACCTCCCTCATTTTCAAATCTTATCATTATACCCTTTTCTTTTTATTAACCCTCTTCTAATCAATTTTAGCCTTGATATTAATCAAAATGAGGATAGCTCTATGAATATCTTTCGTTTAGCATAGCCTGACTGATGGACTACCACAGTTTGGCACAGAATAATCAGGAATCCGAACGCCACCTATGATGACCAGTCATTAGATGCCGGAATTACAAAAGCAAGGGGATGTCAAATGATAGCCCTTTGAAAGCGGCTTCCCCTTGAGATCACCGATTACCTGATCAATACAGATGAACCTGAGATCCTGAAACATTTCACAGAAAGGAAGCTCAGGCCTTTGACCCGATTGGTGTCAGGTTACAAAATATAGAATTAATGAATATGAATGATAAACTATTACAGCTATTTCACTGGAATGTTTTTCAAATTAACCCATCACCGGCTCTGTTGTTTCGTTGATTTGTTTATTATCAAAGGCTTGAATGTTAAAATCCCGATTACAATTATCGGGACCGGTCTTGTTTTTATCGAACCTGGATTAATGGTTGCAATCAGATCGGAGTTTGTCTTAGGTATGAGTGAGGACGGTAAGAACACCCGATTTTTTAAAATCGGAAAAAAGTGATTTTTACGCATATCAGATGGAACTCAAAAATGATGGCGGTTGAGATGAAAAGAATAAGAGGTCCGAACCGGTTGATATCCCAAACAATCGCCATCTTCGCCGTATTTTTACTAATGACAGTGACGATTCATGCCGGCGATACCGGTCCGAGACTAATCTTGCAGATCACCGTCGATCAATTACGCGGCGACCTGCCGGGCCGCTACCAGGACCGCCTGGGGGAGGGTGGGTTCCGTTATCTGTTTGAGCAGGGCACCTGGTACATAAATGCCCATTACCAGCATGCGAACACAGAGACTGCCGTGGGGCATGCAACCCTGGCAACCGGTGCAGACCCCTCGCGGCACGGCATTGTGGCCAATGATTGGATTGATCAAAAAACCGGAGCGTTCGTTTACAATACCGAGGATAAACGTCACCAAATCATCGGAAGAGAGCCCAAAGCCCACGAGGGAGTTTCGCCGCGCAACCTGCTTTCCTCCACTTTTTCTGATGAATTGGTTGTCCACAATGGCGGCCGATCCCGCGTATTCAGCGTCTCGGTCAAGGACCGCGGTGCGATTCTGCCAGGCGGTCATGCCGGCAAGGCGTTCTGGTTTTCGAAAAGCACAGGAGAATTCGTAACCAGTACTTACTACTACGAAGACTATCCGCCATGGGTGAAACAGTGGAATGCCGCCAAACCGGCCGATGCTTATAGGAACAAGTCCTGGGAACTGCTCCACGATCGGCCCACCTACATTCACGGACAGATTGACGATCGGCCCTACGAAGCAGACTTGAAGCCCCTGGGACGCACCTTTCCGCATCCCTTGGGCGGGAAAACAAAATACTTCTACCTGTTTTTAACGCTCACGCCGGTGGGCGATGCGCTCACACTCGATTTCTCCAAAGCACTGATTGAGAATGAAAAGCTGGGCCAAAATTCCCATGGCGCGCCGGATTACCTCCAGATCAGCTTCTCTTCCACCGACTATATCGGACACGTGTTCGGGCCGTCCAGCCTGGAGACAGAAGACAATATCCTGCGCTTGGACCGGACCCTGACCGAGCTATTTCAGTTCGTTGATGAGAAGGTTGGACTGGATAAAACTCTGATTGTACTAAGCGCCGACCACGGGGCGCCTGAGGCACCCGAGTACATGGCCTCCCTTGGACTTTCCACCGGGCGGTTTGCTTTTGATTGGTTCAAGACAGAAGGGCCTCTGACGGAGGCTCTGCAAAAAAAATTCGGCCGGGATGATCTGATTGCCGGTCACAGCCACCCCTATCTTTATTTGAACCTTGGCGCTATCTCCTCCGCAGGACTGGATCTGGCCAATGTAGAGCGCTTCGTTGCCGACAAATTGATGAAGATCCCTGGCATCGCCTATGCCCTGACCCGCGGCGATCTGCTGACCGGCCGCATCACAGAATCACCGGTCCAGAACCAGATCCGCCGCAGTTTTCATCCAACCCGCTCCGGCAACATCCACATGGTCCCCGAACATTACTGGTTCCTGCACTCCACCGAGGAGGCCGAAAAGATGGGGATCGGATCGATTGCAGCAATTCATGGCTCTCCCTGGGTGTATGACACTTATGTGCCGATCTTTTTTGCAGGCAATGGTGTGCCGGCGCAGAAGATTAGTCGATTGGTGTCTCCAACCGATATTGCACCAACACTTGCCGCTTATCTCGGCGTCAAGCCTCCTTCAGGTTCGGTGGGCAGCGTGTTGAAGGAGATTTTACGCTGACAGGACGACGTTTGTTTGGATCACAAGAATGTTCAAAATCAATGAAAATATCTGAAAATTGGGGTGAAAATCGACATAGAACGAATTCCAGAAGGAAAATATCCATTTGGAGAAATCCGGTTTTGGAAGGTCTGAGGTATGGGAGTGCCCAGGAAAGCATCATGCGCATTGATAGCTCCAATATCACCAATGAAGTTGATGAAAAGCATATAGAGTGCATAGCCTCATAATAATATTCGTTGAAATCTTTATACTTGCAATACACAAATATTTTGTTATTATGTGTAAATAGTCGAAAAAAGGAGTGCTCAAATGAAAAGGACAAACATTGTACTTGATGATAAATTAGTTGATAAATGCATGGAGACAACAGGCATAAAAACCCAAAGGGCTCTAATTGACCACGCCTTGCGAGAATTGTTGCGGCATGAGTCTCAGACAAAGATACTCGAATTAAAAGGCAAAGTAAATTGGGAGGGTGATCTTAACAAATGGCGTAAGGTTCGAAACTGATGATGGTATTAATTGATACATCGGTATGGATCGATTTTTTTGCTGGAAGGCAATTGCCGCATGTAGCATCTCTTGAGAGCTTAATAAAAAAAAGGGAAGATATTTGTATCTGCGGAATTATTTTAACGGAGGTGCTTCAAGGTATCCGCAAAACAAATGAATTCCGAAAAACACAGAAACTATTCAAAGCCATGATCTTCTTGCCGATGCCCTATTCGGTTTTTTTGGGTGCTGCAGAAATATATAGAGATCTTCGCCGTAAAGGAATTACGATAATAAATTCTGTTGATTGCATGATAGCAGCAGTTGCAATCGAAAACGATATCATTCTTTTGCATAACGACAGAGATTTTAAACCTATTGAGAAACACCTCGGTTTAAAAGTGTTAACCTCTATATAAACGGGATAACACTGGCATTTGTTTTGGATCTCATTATACCCACCATACAATCATTGATCAGGATGTCGCACGACTCCGGCTCTGACCATATTTAGGTCAATATAGGCCAGGCAGCGAATTAAATGGACGCTAGTTTCAACAGCCATTGCATGATCGAAGTCAACAACGACCGCTTTGCTTTGCCCCTATTGATGAATGATTTATGTGGCCGATGGTCAATGGTCTGAATTGGTTCGCTGAGTGGATGAATTGGCAATTTTTAGGTGAGTCTGATTGTGGTTGGATACCGGAACAATTACTGATCACTGTCATCGTCGTGACTTGTTGCTGGAAGATCAACCTGAATTAACTTCGTCCCGGAAAAATCACATCGGTAAAACCGTGCACCTGTCATGTTGCACAAAGCGATAGTAGCGTTGGAAAAATCGCAAACTTCCAAGTTGGTATAGTCGAATTCCGTTTGCCTGAAAACGGCTTGTTCAAATTTTGCCTCCTTTAGAAAAGCGGATGCAAAACTGGCAAAATGGAAACAGGCTCGGGTAAAATCAGTCCCGGTGCAAACGGACCGCCAGAACCATGCATTGTGCAAACGGGTATTTTCAAAACCGGCTGACTCGAGGATAGCCCCGGAGAAATTGGTGAACTGCAGATGAGCACCAGTTACGCTGGCCTCGGAGATGTTGGCGTCCGCAAGATTGGTCCATTGAAGTCCCGCGTTCTCTAAACAGCAACCCACCATTTCAGCACCATTTAGATCGGCAGCACGTAACTTTGTCCCGGTCATGTCTGCCCCAAGTAAATGGGCACCTTCAAGCCTGACTCCCTGGAGATCCAGATCGGATAAATCGAAGCCGTTTAATACGGCCCGCTGTCCAGACTCGCCGTGTGATTCCAACCACAACTGATGTTCTTCGATGCACATTTTCAGTTCAGATGTGATAGATTTTGGCATCCATGAGCCCCCTTTCACAGTTTAGTTGATTATGCTTTTTAGGATATGACGTATTGGCGAACAAAAAGGTTACACTACCGGAAGGTATAGAAATCTACATAATTTAAGGGGTTTTACCCTTATTTGTCAGTCTAGAGCCTGTCCGACAACCTAAGGGTTGTTTTTTAGGCAACAATTTTTGTGAAACGGGCTAAAATCTTCTTAAATTACTTCTTAATTATATAATAACCATTTGATATTACATTATAATTAT
>Ga0056115_1000284_pt1 | contig 24186 bp, 16 predicted proteins | sample WorMetOlspDAHAB1_FD_77007 | JGI IMG/M metagenome (GOLD analysis project Ga0056115, IMG submission 77007) | Marine gutless worms symbiont microbial communities from Max Planck institute for Marine Microbiology, Germany - Olavius sp. DAHAB.1 ...
ACAATTTTTAATGCTAAAACAAGGTGTTAGCAAGCTTTCCGAATAATGGCTTAAAAATGAAATTAGGCGGACTTTCAAGGCGTTACGAAATTTTACCTTTTTTTCGTATATAGTTCCGTAAAATTTATACGGAAAGGTCCGGTTGGTATAGCGCTCCCAGTTTAGGCCGGAGGGATTGACAAATTTTCCCTTGTTATTGATAATTTTAAGACCGGTTTGATTCAGGTAGTCCGGATTCTCGCGCAACGCCGGCAGATGTTCCCGTTTTGCGATGCCCGGCGGAACCGTCCAGGAAGGGTTTAATACTATATATTGGATTTCGGCCTTGAAACACGGTGTCTGGGTGTAAGGATCGCCTACCTGGGCACGTGCCTTCCAGTTTAATTGATTCCGCTTATAGTAGTTGATGATATATCCGGCAATGTCTACCACTACAAACCGATCGGGTAAATCATGCAGAAACCATCGCATTCGCTCCAGATTCGCGCGAATTTGATCGATGCGCCACTCAACCGGATGATTTAGCTCAATTAAGGTTGGATGGCCAACGACGCCGTCCGGATCAATTTCTTCGCGGGTCTGAAATCGTTTTACAGCCCGTTCGAGTGGTTCGTCGAAAAAGTCCGGGTCATCATGTATAGCAGTCGCCTCATCTGTGAATGCCAGTCTTTGCCGCATAAGGGCAATGCGTGGACCCCGATCGCCTTTTCTTATTGCACTGCCTTCCGGAATGGGTTTCCATCCTCCGTTTGACTGAATCTTGCGGTATTTAGCAAGGGCGGATTTTAATTGCCGATATACAGTGTAATTCGGTTTGAGGGAATCGATGGTCGATCTGATCGAACCCGTCTGGATAATTTCCAGAATCATTTGAGCCGGGTTGCGAGATTTCAACTGACGTGACAAATTCCAGCCGGGATTGAGCGTGGTAGGATCAACCTTGCCAAAATACAAATGGTAAACCAGGCGGATGAGGCTGTCTGTCAAGAGGATGTCGAAATCAGCCGACAGCCATGGATCACTTTTGCCGATTGCCTGGATAGTATTGTGGTAAAGCAACAATTCTTTGAGATGGTAATCCTGGGAATTAAGTCCATCGTCGCTAATGTTTCGGATCGCTTCGATCAATTGAAGAATTGCATCGGAGTCGATCCAGATGAGTCTAAAATTTTGCTTCTCATAAATTTCAGGGAGCACTTTCGTCGAGGCAATTGCGGCCTCGCCTAATTTAACTTCCTCAAAAAAACGGATTTGTTCAATTTTATCCCGGATTATTTCTGTAAGCAGGTCATCTTCCCCATGAATAACCGCGGGAAGGAAAACGACCCAAACGATTAAAGATAGTACATGGTAAACTTTGCGAATTTGCATTTCAGATTGAACCTTAAATTGGCTATATTTCAGGCGGATTAATTAAGGCAATATCTCAATTGGTGTCCCGATAGGTACCAGCTGCCATATCTCTTTCATCTCATCATTTGTAACGGCAATACATCCATCGGTCCAATCGCGCTCAATATAATCCCATTCTTCTTCTTTGGTGCTTACCGGCAAACCATGAATGGCCAGATCCCCGCCCGGATCGACGCCTTTAGCGGCAGCCTGCCGGCGGTCCTAATCATTCGGGTATGAAAATAGAATGGATTTATAGAATTTGCTTGCCGGATTACGCTGATTCAGCACATAAATGCCTTCCGGTGTGCGCTGGTCCCCTCTTTGCTGCTTGTGTCCAATGGGATTTAGACCCAGGGATATGGGATATTCCCTAATAATCTGCCCATTTTTTAATAAAACCATTTTGCGTTCTGATTTTTTTACCACAACTCTGTCAGCCCGAATCTCGTTTTCAGCCAAACCGGGCAGCGGGAGTAGAAGTATGAATAAAAACAAGAATGTTGGCTGGAGTTTCATACTTTTACAGTTTCTTCATCAACTGATTGGCCGCCGTCAGCGTCGGATCCCAGGTCGGTCCAAAGGGGGGGGCGTAGGCTAAATCCGTCTGGCTGTATTGTGCGACGGACATCCGGTTGTGCAGGGCCACTGCCGGGCCGTTGATGCGGTGGGCAGCACCTTCTTTGCCTACAATTTGAGCGCCTAACAGCCGCCCTGATTTTTTATCTCCAATCAGGTTGACCCAGAGAGGATGGCCGTCACCGTAGGAGTGGGCCCGCGAGCTAGATTGAATCGAATTTTCGACCGCTTCGAAACCGGCTTTTTGGGCCTCTGTCAGGCTCAACCCCGTGCGGGCAACTTCTAACTCAAATATACGAAACACGGATGTTCCCGCCACGCCTTCGATGCTGGCATGCTTTCCGATCACATTATCGGCTATTGCCCAACCGGCCCGGTTGGCGCGCAGTGCCAGCGGAATCCAGGTTTTTGCTCCGGTTACCACATGATAGGCATCCGCACAGTCACCGGCGGCATAGATATTTTCATTAGATGTTCTTAATTTGCGATCGACGGCAATCGAATTATTCGTGCTTAGTTCAAGGCCGGCCATTTCGGCAATCCGGCTGCAGGGAGTCACACCGATGCCCACCAGCACCATGTCGGCGGACAGCGTCAAGCCCCGGCAATTCACCTGAAGGCCATCGGCGGTCTTTTCGATACTCTCAACCGCGTGACCGGCATAAACAGCGACGCCTTTGGCTTCAAGCTCCGTTTTGATGACCTGGGCCATTGACGGCTCCAACCACGGTAAAAACACCGGATTGGGTTTGATCATTTCAACGGCAATGTTCAACCCAACCAGAGATTCACACATTTCAAGGGCAATATATCCCATACCGATAATTACCGCTTTTTTGATTTTGTTGCTTTTTAAAAGCTTTTTAATCTTGCGGCCGTCTTCCAGGCTTTTGAGCACCGTAACCTCCGGCAATTCGATTCCGGCAATTTCGGGTTTGACTGCCGTACCGCCGGTTGCAATCAGCAATTTATCATAAGGAAATTCGAAACGTTCCCCTTCCGCTGAGATTCCGGATACCGTTTGCTGTGCGGGGTCAATATGATCGACGTGATGACCGGTCAGCAGATTGATGTTTTGTTTGTCGCGAAATATCTGGGCATGTCGCACGACCAAATCCTCGATGTCTCTATCCGGCGCCGCCAGATTGTAGGGCAGGCCTCAGGCGCTGTATGAGACATCGCTTGTTTTTTCCAAAACGGTAACCTCCAATTCCGGCCGGTTTCGTTTGGCGCGACTGGCAGCACTCATCCCGGCCGCATCGCCTCCGATTACGACAAATTTCATTGGTCGCTCCTTTGCTGTTGACTGGTTAATTAGTTGATTGGTCGAACATGGCAACTTCCCCTATTGATTTTTGAATTGTCGGCTTGTATTTAATATTCTATTGTCAGGTTTTTTTCAATTATTATATCATCACTTATGCCTGAAAGGCTTGATGCTTTGGCCCGGGCAGGTCGTCCAAGCCAAAATAAATTTTCGTTTTAGATAGGTCGTAAGATTGAAAGGTACACAATTCTACATAAAAAAAATTAGATCTTATTTGCCCCGGGTTTTAGCTGCTGACCGGTTGGCGGCGCATCGTGAAATCCGGCGCCTGATGCATCGGAATAATAAGTCCAAGTCAAAATATAATTTCAAACATAGACTCGATCGGCTGCAAAAACTGTTGATAGTCTCGGAACAAAAACGAAACCGGCGTCTGAAAAATTTGCCTGATCTGCGCTTTAATGAGGAATTACCGATTTTTGCCAAAAAAAACGAGATCATCGCAGCCATCAAACGCCATCCAATTATCGTGGTCTCCGGCGAGACCGGGTCCGGCAAGACAACCCAGCTGCCCAAATTTTGCCTGGCGGCCGGCCGGGGAATCGATGGCGTCATCGGATGCACCCAGCCGCGCAGGATTGCCGCCACGACGGTTGCCCGCCGCATCGCTGAAGAACTGGGGCAGGAAACCGGCCGGACGGTCGGGTATAAAATTCGGTTTAAGGAGCGCACAACCGGTGATGCCTATATCAAAATCATGACCGACGGGATCCTGCTGGCTGAAACCCAGGGCGATCGCTACCTGAGCGCTTATGATACGATCATCGTCGATGAGGCCCACGAACGCAGCCTGAACATCGATTTTATTCTGGGAATCTTGCAGACCTTGTTGAACCGGCGGGACGATTTGAAACTGATCATTACATCGGCAACCATCGACACGGATAAATTCTCAAAAGCCTTTGGCAATGCACCGGTGATTGAAGTGTCCGGGCGGATGTACCCCGTCGAAGTTCAATATCTAAAGCCTGATGAGGATCGGACCGAAAACGGCGAACTCTCGCATTTGGATCTGGCGACCGAAGCAGCGGACAGACTGTTAAAACAAACTGCCGGAGGTGATATTCTGGTGTTTATGCCCACCGAACAGGATATTCGCGAAACCTGTGAGCTCCTTGAGGCAAGTAAACTGCCCGGGGTCCGGGTATTGCCGTTATTTGCCAGGCTGACTGCTGCCGAACAAAACAGGGTGTTTGCCCGCCTCGCCCAGCGCAAAATCATCGTTGCCACCAATGTTGCCGAGACATCCATCACCATTCCCGGTATCAAATATGTAATCGACTCCGGTCTGGCACGCATCTCCCGCTATTCTCCCCGCACCCGCACGACCTCATTGCCGGTTACGCGGGTATCCAGAAGCAGTGCCGATCAGCGTCAAGGCCGTTGCGGCCGGGTGGCGGACGGCGTGTGCATCCGATTGTTTACTGAAGATGATTTTCAGTCGCGTCCGCAGTATACGCCGCCTGAAATTATGCGGGCTAATTTAGCTGAAGTCATTTTGAGAATGATTTCGCTGAAGCTTGGGGATATCGCTGATTTTCCTTTTATCGATCGGCCGGATTTAAAAAATATCAAAGATGGATTTAATCTCCTTTTTGAACTGGGAGCGATCGCGCGAAGGGCAGAGGGTAAAGGACAGAATTTGGAAGTCGGAAGTCGGAATGCGGAAGTCGGAAACAAAACTGAATGCGGAATGCTGAGGTCGGAAGGAAAAAAAGAAGAAAGAGACCCGGGGGGTAAGGGAAATGGGTTTTATGAAGCTGCAGCGGGAACAGCGAGCAACAGGGTTGAGTTGACGAAAAAAGGACGCATAATGGCCAGAATTCCACTGGATCCCCGGTTGTCGCGTATGTTGATTGAAGCTGATAAGGAGGGGTGTACTTCCGAGATTGCAGTTATCGCCGCTGCCCTCAGCATTCAGGATCCCCGAGAACGACCTGCCGAAAAAGCGCGGGAAGCCGATCGGATGCATGCGGTCTTTGATGATCAGCGCTCGGATTTTGTCACCCTTCTCAATATTTGGAATCGTTATCACGCTCACTGGCAAAAAGTGAAAAGCAATAACCAGATGAAGCGCTATTGCCGAGAGCACTTTATTTCCTTTAAACGGATGCGGGAATGGAGAGATGTCCACGGTCAAATAGCGGGTCTTTTAAAAGAACACAATCTATGGAATTCGGAAGGGGGAATTCGGAAGTCGGAAGTGGAAGTTGGAAAAGGGAATGCGGAAAAAGGAAACGGGAAGTCGGAATGCGGAAATCGGAATTTAGAAGGTGAAATTTCAGATGACCGATACGAAGCGCTTCATAAGTCAATTTTAAGTGGATTTCTATCCAACATTGCCCAGAAAAAGGAAAAAAACTTTTATCGGGCTGCCAGGGGCCGGGAGGTGATGATTTTTCCCGGGTCAGGGCTTTTTGATAAAGCCAAAAGCTGGGTTGTCGCAGCGGAAGTGGTCGAGACATCCAGGGTTTTTGCACGTACGGTGGCCAACATCGATAGCGGCTGGCTGGAAGACATCGGCCGGGATCTGTGCAAATATACTTATTTGAATCCGCATTGGGAGAAAAATCGGGGTGAAGTGGTAGCCTCGGAACAGGTATCCCTGTTCGGGTTGATCATCATTCCTGAAAGAAAGGTTTCATACGGAAAAGTGGACCCTGAAGGCGCATCCGATATATTTATTCAGAGTGCGCTGATCAATGGAGATGTCAAAAAACCGTTGGCCTTTATGAAGCATAACCAGAATCTGATAGACGGCATCCGGGATGTCGAGAATCGCATTCGTCGCCGGGATATCCTGGTTGGTGAGCCGGAGCTGTTTGCTTTTTACAAGGAAAGGCTGCCGGCCATATACGATATTCGGAAACTTTCTAAATATTTAAAGCGAAAAGGAAATGATCGGTTCCTGCGGATGAACCGCGATGATCTCCTCCTTTATGATCCCGATGAAACTGCAATTGCCCAGTTCCCGGATCAACTTGAACTCGCAGGACACCCATTTAACTGCGCTTATGTCTTTGAACCGGGCCAAAAGGATGACGGCATTACAGTTAAAATCCCGGCAACAATCGCTTCATCGGTGCCCCCCGAGTCAATTGACTGGCTGGTACCCGGAATTTATCCGGAAAAAATTGAAGGATTAATCAAGGGACTGCCCAAGATCTACCGCAAAAAACTTGTACCGGTCAAAGATACCGTTGAAATCATTTGCCGGGAAATGTCGAAAACCGAAAGCTCATTGCTCTCCGCCCTGGGGAAGTTTATTTATCAGCGTTTCGGTATCGACATACCGGCTGCGGCCTGGTCGACTGAAAGTCTACCTGACCACCTCAAGATGCGAATTTCGATCACCTCCCCGGACGGCAAAGAATTGTGCGTCGGCCGCGATGCGTCCCTGTTGCAACAGGAAACTGCCGGCAATGCAATATCCGAGGAATTCGAAACGCTGCGCCGCAAATGGGAAAGAGATTCCCTGACTTCATGGGACTTCGGTGATCTGCCCGATTATATCAGTGAACCCGGGAATCTGAGGAATAAATGGGTAGCTTATCCGGCCCTGGAAAAAGATCCGAAATCGGATAAAGCGGTCAATTTGCGTCTGTTTCAGCAACGCGACAAAGCACGGGCGGCGCACCGGGAAGGGGTGCTAGCCCTGTATTCTATTCAATTTGCCAAAGACCTGAAATTCTTGAAGCGTCAATTGGTATTGCCGGCCGACAGATCCGCTCAGGCTGACTATTTTGGAGGCCGCCGACAGTTTGAAAAGCAGCTGTATCAGCATTATGTCCGGACCCTTTTCGGTCACGATATACGGTCGCAGAAGGAATTTTATGACTATGCCGAAAAAATCTGGCCAACAATTATATCCGGCGGCAGGGAATTGCTCGAGAGCACTTTGCCGGTGTTAACGGCCTATCATGAGACGCGCAGCCAGATTAATAAGTATCAAAGCGGCAACCGTGTTAACCCCAAAATAATGGCTTTTTTCAATGAACTGCGTGATGGACTGGTACGCCTGGTTCCGGATAACTTCGTTGAACTCTACCATAAGAAACGCCTGGTCCACCTTGGAAGATATATCCGGGCAATACTGATACGCGCCCAGCGCGCTCCGGTTGACTTCGAAAAAGACCAGGCCAAAGCGGCTGAGGTCCATCAGTTTGCCGATGGCTTAAATCGAATGCTAAAAACGCTTTCGCCATCCGTATCCGAAGAAAAACGTCAGGCCATCGAAGCCTATTTTTGGATGCTGGAGGAATACAAGGTTTCCGTATTCGCCCAGGAGCTTAAAACCGCCATTCCGGTATCCGCTAAACGGCTGCGAGATAAGCTGGGGGAGATTGAAAGGATGATTTGAAGTGGGAAGTCGGAATGCGGAAGTCGGAAAGGTGAAAGCATAGGGCAGAGGGCCTGGGGCATAGAGAGAAGGACTGAGGGCTGAGAGTACAGGAATTCGGGATGTGGAATGAGGAAGTTGGTAAGTAAAAGGTTAACGGTATCCAACTAAAGACACACAAGAAACTCCTGCGTTTATGTGTCATCCCTCGATAGAGGGAGCTACAAGGGAAATGTATAATGGGTTAGACAAAGGTTGAGAAAACCAAGGGAGTTGGGAAAAACGGTTTTCCAATTTCTGGATTCAAAATTCTATACTCATAAATTTTTCCGACTTCCGCATTCCGAATTCCGACTTCTATTAAATCTCTCGCCTTTTCATCTTCCCAACCTCTCAACTTCTTTCCTTCGTCATCTGATATTGCTATGTCATTAATAACCAATAATCCAATAGTGTCCGTCATTATCCCTACCTACAACCGGGGATGGATCCTCAGGGAGGCTATCGATTCCGTTCTTAGGCAGGAATTTTCCGACTATGAACTGATTGTGGTGGATGATGGGTCAACGGATGATACCCGGGCAATTCTTGATTCCTATGGTCAGGACATCATCGTATTGCGGCAACCCAATCAAGGTGTCAGTGCCGCGCGCAACCGGGGTATTGCCGAATCGAGTGCGCAACTAGTTTCCTTTTTAGATTCCGACGATCTCTGGCTGCCGCAAAAACTGGCCCGCCAGGTTGCCTTTTTTCAATCCAATCCGGATGCATTAATCTGTCAGACCGAAGAAGCCTGGGTGCGAAACGGGGTACGGGTCAATCCCAAAAAGCGGCACCAAAAACTTTCGGGAATGATCTTCGAGCTCTCCCTGGGCCTGTGCCTGGTCAGCCCTTCAGCGGTGATGATTCGCAAAACTCTGTTTGACACGGTCGGTCTGTTCGATGAGAGTCTGCCGGCCTGTGAGGATTATGATTTGTGGCTGCGAGTCAGCTGCCGATATCCGGTGCTTTTGCTTGATGAACCCCTTATCATCAAGCGCGGCGGGCATGAGGATCAGCTCTCAAAGGCTGCCGGCCTCGATAAATACCGGATCCAGGCGCTGAAAAAACTCATTGAAATCGGGCAGCTTTCAGACTCTCAGACCAAAGCGGCTGTGCAAACCTTGAAAGAAAAGTGCGCTATTTTCGCAAAAGGCTGCCGCAAACGAGAAAGGACTGATGAAGCGAAATACTACAAAAAGCTTGCCGGGACGTATACCAAGATAGAAGGAGGATAACGGGAGGCAGATGACAGAGGTCCGAGGACAGATGACAGAAGTCAGAAAACAGATGTCAGAAGACAGATGACGGACGCCAGATTTTAGAAGTGGGAAGTCGGAATGCGGCCTGCGACGAGCCTTTCGGCTGTGAGCTCAAGGTCGAACGGCTCAGTCGAATCGAAGTCGGAATGACGAAAGGCTGTGCCGTTGACTGTAATACGGTATATCGTTGCGTAAAAATATAGACTTTTTTCAATTAAAATAACAACGTCTCAGTTGTCATCTTTTGTTATAATTTCAAAATTTTACATGCCGGATTGCGCTTGTTGGAAAAACCGGCAGGCGCGTCATATTTATAACAACTGCTATAACCGGTTGCAATTCATTATTCGATTTGATACATCGTTAGGGTTCCTGAATGGTATTCAAAGTCTAGTCCATTATTAATAATTAAACTTTTGCGGAAGGGGGGGAATAAAGTTAATTTACTAATAGATTAGGAAACGTTCTACGAATGATTTTAACCATTTAAATTAAAAGGAGGATCCAATGAAAAAACTACTCATGCTTACCGTCGCCCTGGTCTTTGGCCTGACACTGCTTGCCGGGTTGGGGCCTTTTGAACAACAGGCGCAGGCCGGTCGCACCACATTTGTTACCATCGGAACCGGCGGCATCACCGGTGTTTACTATCCCACAGGCGGTGCAATTGCTAAAATGGTCAACAAAAAACGCAAGGAGTACGGCATCCGGGCAACGGTTGAGTCCACCGGTGGATCCGTGTTCAATATTAATGCAATCATGTCCGGCGATCTCGAATTCGGCGTGGCCCAATCCGATCGCCAGTTCCAGGCCATCCAGGGAATCGCCAACTGGAAAGACAAAGGGCCGCAGAAGGATTTGCGGGCCGTGTTCTCCATTCATCCTGAGACGGTTGATTTGATTGCCGCGGTGGATGCCAATATTAACAGCCTGGAGGACCTCAAGGGCAAGCGCATCAACATCGGAAACGTCGGCTCCGGCTACCGCAAAAATGCCATCGATGCCTTGATGGCCAATGGTCTGGATTACGATAAGGATTTTCACGCCGAGAGCCTGAAAGCTGCCGAAGCTCCCGGACTGATCCAGGATGGCCGGCTCGACGCCGCCTTTTATACGGTGGGACATCCCAGCGGCTACTACAAAGAAGCCACCTCCGGCAAGCGCAAAGTGAAATTTGTCCCCATTACCAATATCGAAAGCCTGCTGGAAAAATACCCCTACTATGCCAAAGCGGTCACCCAGGTGACAAAACACTACCCCGGAGCAGGCAACGATGAAGATGTCCCAACCTTTGGCGTTAAGGCTACTTTCGTGACTTCCGTCAAGGTGCCGGACGAAGTTGTTTACGCGATTACCAAGGAAGTGTTTGACAATTTCGAACAGTTCAAAAAACTGCATCCCGCTTACGGCGGATTGACCAAGGAAAACATGCTCGACGGTCTGTCCGCTCCCATCCACCCGGGGGCTATGAAATATTACAAAGAAGTCGGACTGAAGTAGCACGGTAAATATGGAAAAGGGCGGCGGCTCAAGGCCGCTGCCCTTCTTACCAGCTGATTTGTGATTTTTAGCGATGACGACACCAACGCCTTAAAAAACACCGGGTGATCTGGTACAGTCATCCAGCCTGATCTTTGAGATTTTGCGATATCCCCAATTACCACGCCCTGAAAAATAGCCATACCAGGAGTGTATTACCCAAATTTGTTTCTTGAATCTGATGATAAAATTGGGCAGGGCCAGGGCGGGTTAATTGGATCCAAACAGGGAATCTAGGTGGGCCCAATGACGAATAATCACGACATAGAGCAAAAAGATGAGGGACTTGAAGTTGCCCGGAAAATGGCCGAAGAGGAGGAAGGCGTTGCCAGACGACCCACCGGCCCCACGAAATGGGTGATCCCGACCATCGGGGTGATCTGGTCATTTTTCCAGCTTTCGATTGCCAGCTGGTGGATATTAGACACGGTGTTTATCCGCTCCATCCACCTGGGATTCGCCCTGCTGATCGTTTATTTAAACTACCCCGTTTTCAAGGAAACCCGGTTCGGCCTCAAATTTCTTTCCATTAAAAATCGGATCCCGATCTGGGATTTCGTGATTGCCATCATTGCCTGTTTTTCTGCCGTTTATATTGCCGTTGACTATGCAGGAATCAATGAACGCTACGGCTCACCCATTACACGCGATCTGATAATCGGCCTTATCCTGCTGCTGATGCTGCTCGAAGCCTCCCGGCGAGTCATCGGTCCGGCCCTGTCGGTGATTGCCACTTTTTTTTGTCTCTATGCTTTTTTCGGGCCCCACATGCCCGATATCATTGCTTTTAAGGGGGTGTCGGTCAGTCGCTTTATCGGCCAGATCACGATGTCCACCGAAGGGATTTACGGTATTCCTCTGGATGTGTCGGCTACTATTGTTTTTTTGTTCGTGCTATTCGGCGCCATGCTGGAAAAGGCCGGTGCCGGTCACTATTTTATTCAACTCGCCCTGAGTATTTTGGGCGGATATAAGGGTGGTCCGGCCAAAGCGGCGGTCATGGGCAGCGGGTTCACCGGTCTGGTTTCAGGCTCCAGTATCGCCAACATCGTCACGACCGGGACATTTACAATCCCGTTGATGAAAAAGGTCGGCTACCCGCCCACAAAGGCTGCCGCAGTTGAGGTTGCCGCCAGCACGGACGGACAGCTGGCACCACCGATTATGGGGGCTGCGGCCTTCATTATTGCCGAATATGTCAACGTTCCCTATATCGAAGTCATCAAGGCCGCCGCAGTTCCCGCGTTTGCCTCTTACGCCGCCCTATTCTACATCACTCATATCGAGGCCTCCAAACTGGGATTGCGAGGCCTGTCGCGCGATGAACTGCCCCAGTTTTTCAAGACCTTGCTCAGTGGCGTACATTTTCTGATACCGATTGGGATGCTGCTGTATGAACTGATCATCGTGCGCCATTCGGCGGAGTTAGCCGCATTTAATGCCATCTGGCTGATGGCTATCATTATGTTGCTGCAGGATCCGGTGAAAGCCTATTTAAAGAAGGAGCCCATTGGTCCGGCCTTTAAACACAGCATCGTCCAGATCTTCTCGGCCCTGGCCACCGGTGCCAGAAACATGTGTTCCGTTGCCCTGGCCACGGCAGCCGCCGGCATTATCGTGGGCGTGGTTGCCATGGGACTCGGCGGGTTAATCACCGAGGTTATTGACGTTCTGTCCGGCGGCAACATCTTCCTGCTGCTGACCATAACCGCAGTTGCCAGTTTAGTTATCGGAATGGGACTGCCCACGACGGCTACTTACATCGTGATGGCCTCCTTAACGGCGCCGGTCATCGTTGAAGTCGGCGGCTATATGGATTTTATCGTGCCCCTGATGGCCGCCCATCTGTTCTGCTTTTATTTCGGAATTCTGGCCGACGATACGCCACCGGTGGGTCTGGCAGCTTATGCCGCGGCAGCGATCGCCAAATCGCCACCCATCCCGACCGGATTGCAGGGCTTTATGTACGATATTCGTACTGCCATATTACCCTTCATGTTCATTTTTAATTCGGACCTGATTTTGCATAATATCAACAGCTGGCCCCAGGGGCTGCTCATATTCGCGATGGCCTGCATCGGTAATTTCGCCTTTGCATCCGCTACCCAGGGCTGGTTTGTGGCCAAAAATAAATTTTACGAAATACCGTTATTTCTATTCGTAACGTTGAACTTAATGCGGCCGGATCTGATTGCACGTTGGCTAGGCCTGCCCCATGGTCAGCGATACTGGACCTATCTGATTGGTCTGGCCATATTTGGACTGCTCTATATCATGCAACGGCCGCGAACCCCGAAGCCGGCTGCTGCGGTGGCCGCCGCTTAGTCGACGCCGCCGATTGCCTGTTGCTGAATGACTAGAGCCTTTTCGAAAAATGTGGGGGAAAGGTAAATACCGGATGGAAACTAACTAGGGTTAGCTAGGAGTTGATAAGATGGATCCTATAAAAAAAATCATGGCTGCCGTCGTATATACGGAACACGCTGAAGGCCTTATAGCCTTTGCGGCTCAAATAGCTGAAAGCATGAATGCCGAGTTGATCATTGTCAACATCATAAATGTGCGGGATATGGAAGCTGTCGGCTCAATTGCCGCTATGGGATATGAGGTTGATGGAGATCATTACGTATCCGGCATCGAAGCGGAACGCCGGCAGGCCCTTGATGATATTCTGACCAGAATTTCATTTCCGGCGGATAGGATTAGCGCTATTTTTCAACTTGGGCATCCGGTTGATGAGATACTGAAAATAGCTATGCAGGAAAAAGTTGATTTAATGGTGATGGGGATCAAAGGTCGTTCAGATCTTAGTCAAATTCTGGTTGGATCCGTGGCGGAGAGGATTTTCAGACGCTCTCCCGTTCCCATTGTATCTTATCGCGATGAAAAAAGTGTCGCACGGTTGAAGAAGCAAGTTGGTATTAAGTAAAGGTTGAACGGTTTCTAACCTTTTTTCTGGGGCAGCTATCCCGAAAGGAGGGCAAGATGTTCAGACATCTTTTACTAAAGCTCGCCATCATCGTGGTTGCAATCGTTTATAATTTTTTCCCGGTGCTTGCAGGTGAGCGTTTCACGGACAATGGTGATGGCACGATTACCGATCATGAACTCAATCTGATGTGGTCGAAGACGGATAACAACGGGAATATCGACTGGAATCAGGCCGAGAAATGGTCAAAATACACCTTCCCTTACAGCCTTCCGAAAAGATATGAAAACTGGCGCCTGCCAACCCTGAAGGAACTCCAGAGCCTGGTGAAAAAGGATAAAAATTTTAAAGGATATGAGACTGATTGTGGTCAGTGGGTCAAGACCATCCCGCAGATACAGCTGAGCTGCGGCTGGATCTGGACCTCGGAGTCGGATGCCCGGGCACCGACTGCGCGAATATTTAATTTCGACAATGTCTATCACTACACGGTTCGTAAAGTGCAAAGCCGGGGTTACCGGGCACTGCCGGTACGAGACCTCGAGTAGCATGGGGCAGATGAAGGCTAACGGAAGTGGGAAGTCGGAATGCGGAAGTCGGAAAAAGGTAGAAGTCGGGATTGCTTGAATTCGGAATGGGAAATGCGGTCTGTGACGAGCCTTTAGGCTGTGAGCTCAAGGTCGAACGGCTCAGTCGAATCGAAGTCGGAATTATTTGATTTGGGATATTGGAATAAAAATTTGCCGGTCGCAACTATAAAGTGAAAGTATGTCTTAGTAATTTAATTATATACGCCATATCCTCTACGGTCTGCCTTACCCCTATTGCCATGAGCCTAACGCCCTGAGTCTACACCATATACCCGATACCCGCTCTTTTCCAGCGACAGAAATCCAGGCCTCCAGCATCCAGAAACCAGAAGCCAGAATCGAGCATCGATCCCGAATTTTCCGACTTCCGCATTCCGACTTTCGCATTCAAATGATTTTGCCCCGGCAAAATCATTTTTGCGTTACCCGCAACACTTCTTCCATGGTCGTGATGCCCTCCAATACCTTCTCGAGACCGTCCTGCCGCAAGGAAGCCATTTTTTGTTTGGCGGCTTCATTTTTAATGAGGTTGGAGTCAAAGGTTTCGAGAATCAGGCCCTTCAATTGCTCGTTCAATACCATGATCTCAAATATTCCCAGGCGCCCCTTGTAGCCGGTACTGATACATCTTTCACATCCCACAGCTTTATAGATCCGGCTTTGGTTGAAGTCATTAGGAGAGACACCGATGCTTTTTAAATAAATGGTGCTGGGTTGGTATGCTTTTTTGCAGTTGTCACACAGCACCCTCACGAGTCGTTGGGCCGCTACGGCCAGTACGGATGAAGAAATTAAAAACGGCTCGACGCCCATGTCCACCAGTCGGGTAATCGCACTGGCGGAATCGTTGGTGTGCAGGGTGGAAAAAACCAAATGTCCGGTCAGCGCAGACTGGACTGCTATTCCCGCAGTTTCCTTATCGCGAACCTCACCGATCAGGATTACGTCCGGATCCTGGCGTACAATGGAGCGCAGACCCCGGGCAAAGGTCAAATCAATTTTAGGATTGACCTGGATTTGACTGATTCCTTTTATCTGATATTCAACCGGATCTTCGATTGTAATAATGTTAATATTCGGTTTGTTTATCGATTGCAAAACGGCATAAAGGGTAGTGGTTTTGCCACTGCCGGTGGGGCCGGTGACCAGAATGATACCATTGGGAGAATCCACTAGTTGTTTTATCAGTTTTAAGCGCTCTGGACTAAATCCCAGATCATTTAATTCCAGCAGGGAACCGGATTTGTTCAGAAGCCTTAGTACAACCCGTTCCCCGAAAGAGGTTGGAATGGTCGACACCCGCAGGTCGATATTTTGATCTCCCACCTTAACCTCAAAACGTCCATCCTGGGGCAGTCGTTTTTCGGCAATATTCATTTTCGCCATGACCTTGATGCGTGAGATCAGGGCGGGTTGGATCCATTTGGGCGGCGTCAGCAAATCGTACAGTATTCCGTCAACCCGGTAGCGCACGGTGAAGCTGTGTTGATATGGTTCAATATGGATATCACTGGCGCGGGCTTTGATGGATTGTGAAATTATGTGGTTCACCAGTTTGATAATCGGTGCTTCACTGGTGTCATCCAACAGATCGGCGGTTTCTTCAATTTCGCTGATGATGTCACTGCCGTTTTCCTCCATGTCCTGAACCAGTTGCTGGGCCGAATCCCGGCGCAGGTCATACTGCAGATTTATGGCGGATAGTATCGTTTCCCGTTCTGCCAGCACCAGTTTAAAATCGGTTAACTCCATCAGCCGCACCAGATCGTCAAGAGCATGAAAATTAAGGGGATCGTTTATCGCAACCACATATCCGGCCGGTGCGACCTGCTGATCGGAGTCATCCGAATCCAACGGTGTCAGGTCGCAATCCGAGGCAGATTTGGGTTTACGATACTCCAGGGGCACCATATTGAACTTTTTTAGAAATTGAATCGGAATTTTGTCGGTAAATTCCGATTCAGCATTTACCAGGGGCAACTTGGGCCAATAGGGCAAATTATATTGGATGCTAAACGCCGTGAGCAGTTGTTTTTCGGAAATGTTTTTCTGCTGAACCAGTATATCCCCGATGCGTCCGCCTTTATCCTGTCGGAGGCGTCGGGCTTCGGCCAGAGCGTCTTCATTCAGGTCGTATTGGTCGACCAGTATTTCTGCCAAATTTGCTCTCATGAATTAAATGCCTAAAGTTTAAAATGCCTAAATTGCCTAAAATTAAGGTGTTCCGTCTCTTTAATTTTTAATTATTTTTCAGCCACGAATGGACACGAATGATCACGAATTATTGCAATGGGCAAAGGCCGGGGCACTGATATTGAAAATAAAATTTGTGCTAATTCGTGATAATTTGTGGCTTCTTTTAATCTTCAATATCACTTCACCGGGGTTCGATCACAATGGTTTCCGGGCGGCTGGGTTCCTGGATTGGTTCGGAAATCGTTACCGATTCTTCCGGGGCTGAGTGCTTTTCATAATATTTGATTTCGCCGCCTTTAATCGTGTCAAGTTGATCTTTTTTTTGCTGGTAAATCCCTGCCGCTTCGCCCGGATTTTTGATAACCCTTGGAGTTAAAAATACGTAAAGATTGGTCTTAACGGTATCCTCTGAACGTTTCTTAAACAGCCAGCCCAAGATGGGAACATCGCCGAGCACCGGCACCTTATTTTCACTTTCGGTGGTCGTATCATCAATCAGGCCGCCGATCACGACGGTTTGCTGGTCCTTGATGATAACGGTGGTGTCCACGGTGCGCTTTAAGGTAACCGGGAGGGTGGATGAGGTTGTCAGCGTTTGTTGCCGATCGACGGCGGTGACCTCGAGATTGATCTGCATCCGGATCAGACGCCCCTCGGTGACATGGGGGGTGATCTTCAATGTTTTTCCAACATCTCGATATTCAAATGATTCAAAAGTACCCCCGGATACATCGGTGGTGGAGCGCGTCTGGAAGGGCCGGTTTTCGCCAACCGTGATTCGGGCCTCCTCGTTGTCGGTGGTCAGAATCTGGGGAGTTGATAGAATGCGAAAATCATCGTCGGTTTTAACGGCATTAATGATGGCTGAAATATTAGAGACATCGACTCCGGCGATATTAACCGGGTCGGTCAGCAAGCCGACAGTCATCCCGCCCTGCAATATTTCCTCCGGCTGCACAAAGCCATTTCTGAACCCGCCGCCGATCAGGGTGTCCTTGCCGTCAATCGAGGTCTCGCCAAATATCGACCAGTCGATACCAATATTAAAGCTTGTGGACATATCGACTTCCATGATTAGAGATTCGATGTATACCATGGATCTTGGGATATCCAATTTTTCAATGACATCCAACAGGACGTTATAGTCTTCTTTGTCGGCCATGATAATCAGGCTGTTAGTGGCCTTGTCGGGGGAGATTCTAACCTTGCCCGCCACGACTGACGGCGCTTTGGCCTGGGGCGCTTTGGCCCCTGTCTGCTGGGTCGGCAAATCCTGCAGGACTTTGGCCAGGTCTTCGGCGGTGGCATGCTTGCAGTAATAAACATGGATGCTGCCCTTGCCGCGCGGTGTTTCCCTGTCGATCATCGCAATCAGTCTTTTAATCCGCAGGCTGTCGACTTCACTGGTCAGCATGACAATCATATTGGTTCTTTCATCCGCTACCATGGTGAGTGTTTTTTGCGCAGCAGCCTTGCCCTTTTTGCGTGTCGGCTTGAAAACAGTGGACAATAGACCGACAAGTTTGCTTGCTTCCGCATATTCTACCGGGATTACGGATATTTGCTGACCGATGCCGGTAATGTCGATTTCTTTTAAAATTTTGATCAGCCGTTTGATGTTCGAATAAACATCCGTAATGATCAGGGTATTGGTCGGCGCATAGGCCAGTATTACGCTGCTTTTGGAAACCATCGGGGTAAACAGGCGTTTGATTTCCACCGGATCGGCATACCTCAGGGGGATCAGCTGGGTCACGATTTTATCTTCAGGACCCGACGACTCTTCTCTGAGTTTGGTCTCAATGCTTTTTGACCGTGCATCCGGCGAAGGAATAATTTTGACCACCTCACCGGATTGGACTGTCGTGAAACCGTGGACTTCCAGCACCGATTCAAACACTTTAAAAGCTTCATTCAGCGAAATTTTCGATGGTGATATGATCGTGACTTTGCCCTTAACCCGTTGATCGACCACAAAATTGGTGCCGGTCAATTCGCTCATGAACTTGATAAAGACATTAATGTCAACATTGTTGAAATCAATTGAGACGAATTGTTCCGAACCTTTTGCCTTGTTGGATTTGGCGCTGGTCTGCGCTGGAGTTGACAGAGCCGTAACGGCAACAATCAACAGAGCTGCTATCGCAACAAAAATGTATTTGGCGGTGATATTGGTTGAATTCATATGAGTCCCAAGGTTAAAACCAGTTAATATTCAATTTTCTAATTTCAATTTCCAATTCCGGATCTTCCGGGTTATGATTTTATTAAACCATGCTTTACCCCACTAAGGGGTTTATTATTCGATCGAATAATCCAACGTCTGTTCGCGTCCGCGCCGTTTTATTTGAAGTTGAATGTTGGATCCCGATGACAATTGTTCAACCACCTTGATGGCATCTTCAACGGATTCGATCGAATCTCCATTGAGACCGGTGATAACATCACCGTTTCTCAGGCGCATCTTTCTAAAAATGGCGTTAGGCTTAATACCGGTGATGGAAATTCCGGCCGGCTGACCGTTAACGATATGCGGTCGCAGGTTTGCCTGATCCATGAGTTGGCCCAGATTTTCCATCGCTTTTTCGATTTGCGCTCCTTTTAATTTTATTTTGCGGGGATAACTAGATACCGGCAGCTTGCGCGAACCGGTCGAGCTTGGAGTTCTCAGGCTTCGTTTGCTCGATCTACCACCTCTGCCCGAGCGAACTTCTTCCATGGCCAGAATTTCATCTTGATTATCAACTCTTAATACCACTTTTTCTCTTAAAATTAATTTAACGACCGCCTTTTGAATTGAATCCCCGGCCCGGTAGAGATTTTGTTCTCTGGCTTTGGTATCTTCGATGACTGCATAGGCTCGTTTATCTTGACCAGTGACCGTACCCCAGAGTTTTAATTTCAGATCGGTTTCCTTAAGATTATCAATATCGACCGCTTCGATCTTCGGCGCATCGGTGACGGGTTGGTTTCCCGAGTTGAAAATATTCCGATTTACGATCGCCTTATAATCCGTCAGCGGCGCAACGGTATATTCCACCTGTGGCGGCGGGCCGGTCTGATTCGATGTGATGCGGAAAGAATCGCCGTAGTCCAGTCGTGAAGTTATCAATGTGTAGAAGGTGTTCACACACAGGTAGACACCCATGGTGATGAGCAAAAAATTTGCTATGCTAAAGTAGCGATTGACCATAATGGATTAATTAAGTGAAAATCCGGGTTCTTCCAGGGTACCGTCAATTTTAAACTTAATTGCCGTTTGGCCGGATTTTTGTTTGCGTATTAAATTAACCGGTATGTCTTTTTCTATTTTCGCCAGAAAGACATGATGCGGTGCCACGGTTCCGTTTAAATTAAGCGCGTTTTTAGCGCGACCGTTTGCATTTAAATTAATTTTGCCGGCAATTTTAAGGTCCAGTTGACTTCCCGTGGCACTGAATCCTTTGATCACCAGATTCCGGTTTTGCAGCACCAGATCCGCGTCAATATTTTTGAACTCAAATCTATCTTGGTTGAATATGGCGGTGGCCAATTCCAACCGGCAGGCGGACATCGTCAGGCTGCCGGATAATTTTGGATTCGCACTTCCCACGGCATAGCTGAAATTGCCTCCCAGTCCGCCTGAAATGTCATGGTCGGACCATTGCTGCAGGGCGGATATCTGTTGTAGCTGGACATCGGCAATCTTGCCGTCGACTTTTATCCCCCCCTCTTTGGGATCGCTAATTTCTGCGCGGCCGCTCATGGTGCCGTCATAAAGGCGGCCGCTAAAGTTTACTGTAATTGTGTCACTGAACAGCGATCCCAGCCCGGGCATAACTTTCAGGCTTTCTACCTCCAATACGGCCATATTCCGATGAGCAATATCAACCTCATGCAGCTTAATGCCCGGCGGCAGCACAGGACTTATCCGATCAATGGTGACCTTAACATCGGGATTTGCCTGACTCAATCGATAGGCCAGGTAGCCCTTCAGCATATCGGAGGGGAAAAGATACCATAGAAAAAACAGTGTGATGCCGACGATATAGGCCGCGTACAGTAATGTCGTTTTGTTTGGTTTCATGCTAAATTTCAGTTTTTGCCACAATGGCAGCAGCGAAAAAGGTTTCAGTGTTCAGGTGTCAGGAGCCGGACTGAGACCTGAAACCCGACACCTGGTACCTATATCTCCACCGTCTCCACCTGCAATACGGCAGTGATCAGCCCCTGTTTTTTATCCTTTTTGGTAATCGAAATTTTTTTGATGTCGACCATATTCTTGGAGGTTTCAACTTTGTAAAGGTAATTTGTCAATTGCTCCAGGGTAATGGCATCCAGTTTCATTTCCACCCGCGAAAGTTTGTAGGGGCTATTTTTTTGAACCTTTTTGGTGGGTTTCATGTTGGTGATGCGATCCTTGATGCCAGCTTCTCCGGCTAACTGATTCAGAAAAGCATACAAGGTGAATCCTTTTTGCCGTTTGCGAAAGCGTGATTGGGATAGAGTTGCCTTTTGCGTCAGGCCGTCATACTGCGCTTGCCACTGCCGCATTTGTTCGAGCATAACTGATTTGGCTTGCAATTTTTTTTTCTTTTGCTCCGTTTTGCTGAATAACGGCTCGATAATAAATTGGGCGATCAGAAAAATACTGAGAACGCCGGTTGCGATCATAATTGCGTATCGTTCGCGCTTATTGAGTTTGTTAAATTTTGCCAGCAGGGTCATGCTTACAACTCCACTTTCAGCACGAATCGGACTTCGTTGCCGGAACGGTCAAGATTGGTGGAACTGATGGTTACTTTTTTAAAAAATTCGACTTGTTCCAGTTTGCTTTTAATGTCGTTCGGCGATTCAAAGTCGTCTGTGGTGCCTGAAATTATTACAGTTTCCGGTGAGATGACCATGCGGGTAACATCGACTTTGATACTGTCCGGAATACGTTGACTGATGCTGTTTAATATATCGATGCTGCGGATGTGGGGTCCGACAGTCGATTGAGAGACGACACTTTTTTTCGCTTCCTGCACGTTGACCTGCATTTCCCGGTGCGGATCGACAATCCGTTTTGCCTCCGGAAAGGTTGCCTTATAGACGCCGGTTATTTGTTGATCAAGGCGATCGAGCCTGCGGTTTAAAGTGTAACTTTCCATGACCGCACTAACAAAAAATAGGACCAGTACCGCCGCAGCCAGTATTCCGGTTTTAATCCATTTTTTTTTGTGTTTGATAAATAATTTCTTGGCAGCGAATTGATCTTTATGAAAATTCAGCCCTTTGATTCCTTCAATTGCCATTAGCGCGAGAGCCAGGGCATTGTCCATCAATGGCGCATTCCAGGGTTTGGTGTTTTCGCTGTCCATTTCAATGTTCAGGCGGTCGGCAAAATTTAATCGATTGATCGGAATATTCAAAACTTTGGCGACGTCATTATCTAAACCGGCGCCATTTAAACCCGCGCCGGTTACGACGATGTCCAGTGGGTTAAACTCTGTTTGACTCAGTTCATCATAGGCTGCCAGAGTGCGCTGGACGAAGGCACCCAGAATTCCGGCCCGGTTATCGGCCGCCGCCGGTGTCATAAACGATCGGATAAGCTGTAGCCGCCCCCCGCTGACAATGAACAGGCTGCTGGACGCATTTCCGATTTCCAAAACCATTCGGTCTTCACCCGGGTCAGCCTGGCTGGCCAGGCACATGGCCGAGGGCAGGCCGCCGACGGTTACCATTTCCGGATCGATTTTTAATTCGGCCAGCGATTTAATGTAGGGGATCAGTTCGGTCCTGGGTACCGCAACCGCAATAATTTCGCTGTGATCATCCGGTCCGGCTGACTCCAGATCGATATAATCAATTTCCAGGTCATCAATCGGGTAGGGGACGGTTGGCTCCAGTTCAAACGGCAGAACCATCCGAATCTTTTTAGCATCTTTAAAGGGGACCTGCAGAATCCTAAAGGAGAAATGATCGGCGGAAATCGAAACCACACATTCACAACCGCTGGGATCAATCTCATTACGCAGCATATTCAGGGCTGCTTTGAAACTATTTTCGCCCTCCTCAGCTTCGGGAAGCGGAATGTGTGCATGGGCATCAATCAAGTTTTCACGCAAACTGGTCTTTACCAGCACCGCGGAAACGGACTCCCTGCGTATGTCTATACCAAGAACTTTTCTGCTCATTGGGTTTTCCAGCTTAACACTTTACACGTCCATTTACGGGATTCAGGATTTTGTACCCGCTGTACAACCGTGATAACGGATGTTTTGTTCGCATTGTTGGCAGCTTCTGATTTTATGCGAAATACGTCACTGGCTATGGTAACCAGGTTGGCATTAATGGCGACATCACCAAGACCTGCTATTTCTTTATACCACTTAGGGTTTGAAAAGTCATTGTTATCTTTATCTGCCGCCGCTTCCTGGCGATATTCAACGATTGCCTGGGCCAGGTCTTGATTTTCGAGTCCCAACAGGGCGGCCAGCACCGGCGCATCCGCTGTGTTAATGTTAATTCTTCCCGGCCAGTTGAAAGCGGTTCCAGCGCCCACCGTCATACCGTGAACGGTCATAAAACTTTCCAGGCCCGGGGCATCCTGGCTGTCCTTAAAGATCTGAGGTGTAATGCCTTTTATCAGCAACAGTTCGTTTAAATCCTGCATCGGGCCGTTGCGGCTGGCATACGGCGGATCAAGATCTTCATAGTAGCTGGACTCTGCTCCGCTTAATCCGGTGGTTGCATCATCGTCAGCACTATCAAGCCAGTCTTTAACTGAATTGACGATCGCCACCGGATCGCTGTCATCCTGCAGGTCTTCTTCATCCCTGATATATCTTAAAAATTGATCCCACAGCAGAACCTGAGCTGGATTGAATTGATGGCTGTCAGGGAATTGCACCAGCGCATTGACCTGAATTTTACTCAGTTCATCAGTGATTGTAACGGCCAGTTTGCCCGCTTCAAATGGTATCTCCTGAATCAGTTCATCAATTATTTCCGGATTCGCCCAATCCTCGTTTAAGGCATCAAAATTGGAATCCAGTTTATCTTGGACCAGCAGTGCCATGGCGATTTGAACCCCCGATGATGCCATATAAGAAAGTGTCAATCGGTCACGCGCAGCAGCAGTAGAAAGGACCGCAAAACGGGCTCTGCGGTTGTATTCGAGAGCCGCCGCCACCAAAATCGTTGTAACCGAAATTGTAATCAGCAGCGCAATCCCGCGGTTGTTTTGTGCAACATTTAATAATTTCACGCCAGTCTAAATCCTTGAGCCCAATTCGTTGATCTGAATCATTCCAACTTTTGGCGGTGAACCGCCAACCGAACCGTCGTTTCAAAGGTGTATGAATTGGAATCATTTCCAATTTCAAGCTGAATGCCGATGGCTGTTGGGGTTGCATGATCATAGTCGTCTGTATCGGAATTCCACTCCTCGGACTCTCGGCCTTCGGCGTCATAATATTTAAATGCCAATGATTTGACATGTTGGCACAGTACCGGATCGTCGCCCTTTTGCTCAAATGGCGGATACGAAAATAGATGGTCTGCTCGTTGCAGTGCCAGCTGACCGTCTGTCTTGCTCCGAACGTAGTAAACTATCTCGGCGATTCCGCCGCGGCTGGTATCGTCTAAAGGTATATGCGCACTGCTTGTGAATCTTAAAATTGCAAAATTTGTGCCACCGACATCGGCATTGGAACCCACTATACGATAGATGTCGGGGGGATCGTCAAATTCAGGTTTTTTGTAAAATGGGGGCTGTGTGACATACAGGGCATTGAGATCGAGTGACATGCGGTTCAGGCAATTTTTAGCCATTGCATAATATTTTCCACTGTTTTCGAGTGTATCCGTCGTCGAAAATACTGCATTAAAGGATCCCAAAATGGTGGACCCCACAATTGCCAGAATCAAAAATGCCAGCAAAATTTCCATCAGCGTGAAACCGGATGCGGGATGCGGGATGCGGGATGCGGGTTTCGGGTTACGGGATGCGGGATGCGGGATGCGGG
>Ga0056115_1000285_pt1 | contig 24185 bp, 17 predicted proteins | sample WorMetOlspDAHAB1_FD_77007 | JGI IMG/M metagenome (GOLD analysis project Ga0056115, IMG submission 77007) | Marine gutless worms symbiont microbial communities from Max Planck institute for Marine Microbiology, Germany - Olavius sp. DAHAB.1 ...
ATTATAATGTAATATCAAATGGTTATTATATAATTAAGAAGTAATTTAAGAAGATTTTAGCCCGTTTCACAAAAATTGTTGCCTAAAAAACAACCCTTAGGTTGTCGGACAGGCTCTAAAAGAGCAACTACCAGCATAATTATTGCGCCAAGTCCAACAGGTATAATAGCATATAAATAACCCAAATTATGGATTTTGGTACTTCCTATTACTGCGATTAGCGCGGTTGCACCACCTGGAGGATGCAACGTTTTAGTTAAATGCATAACAGCTATTGCTGTGGCAACAGCAAGTGCGGAGGCTAACCACATCTGGGCAGGGAATAGCTTATAACAGGCTACTCCAATAAATGCAGAAATAAGATGACCGCCCAAACAGTTTCTCGGTTGAGCCAATGGGCTTTTAATCGCACCATATAGAAGAACCGCAGTTGCTCCAAAAGAGCCTATCACCATTACAAGGTCTGTATCTTCAAGAAAATAGTGTTCAATGTAAGATACCGCAACAATACCAAGAAATGCCCCAATCCATGACCAAACAACTTCAGAAAGACTTACCCTTGGTGGACTTTTAGTCGTTCCTTTCATTTTTGAGAAATAACTTAATTTCAACTGACTTCCTTTCGTCATAATTGTGGTGATAGGGATCTTTTATGCTTTAGTTTATGAGAAATGGCTTCAGGATAATTTCTTAGCACTTATAACGCTCAATTGGATGAGGTCAAATAATTTTTAGACCGATCCTTCTTTTCAGAAAGCAATCTCCCATCAGCTTGACTTGAGTTTTGCAAGCCCGAGCGGGTTAATCAGAAGAATAATGACGGCTTAATGTGAACGCCTACACCCGGTAAAAAGTCAAAATTTTCGAATTTTGGTTTTATAACTAATTGAAATTACAAACTCTAAATTTTAATTTTTGTGCTTTTTGCGGCCACATCAATTTTGATTATTGTAAAATCCTCCCTGCTCAAAGACACCTATTTAAATCTGCTATTTAGACCATCTCCGAGTACACTTAAATGTAAAGCGAGCCATTAACCCTAAACGCCATTTGTTTATCCTAATTTAGTGCACAGGCAACATTTTATCTTTTATAGTTATTGATGAATAAATCCAGTCAATCTAATGTCCATATTTATCTCTGTCAAATCACTTTAACCATTTTTTATTAAAGGAGGCCTTCCATGTACGGATATTATGGTCGCATCCTGACGATTGATTTGAGCCGCAAGGAATTCAGTGTTGAACCGGTTGCGGATGAACTTGTGGCGGGTTGTTTCGGTGGCAAAGGTCTGGCCACCCACCTGCTGCTGGAGAGAAACCCATTCGGCGTGGATCCGCTGGCGCCGGAAAACCATTTAATCTTCGCCACCGGGCCCTTCTGCCAGAGCAGACTCTGGGGAGCCAGCCGTTATGGTGTTTTCACCAAATCCCCTTTGACGGGTTTTTATGCGGAATCCTATTCCGGCGGCAGGGTGCCCGAGGCCGTCGATTCGGCCGGCTACGATGCCGTTGTCCTTTATGGGAAAGCAGGTCAACCCACCGTTTTATCCATCCATCCCGATGGGGTTGAATTTCATGATGCCGATAATCTGTGGGGTGCGGATACCTATACCGCCGAGAAAGGGGTCTTGGAACGGTTCGCCATAGAGAAAAAGGGCTTTCGCAAGGGGGCGGTGGTCATTGGTCCTGCCGGAGAAAAATTGGTCAGGTGCGCCCTGATCAACAATGACAAATGGCGCTGTGCGGGAAGAACCGGCGTCGGGGCCGTAATGGGGTCCAAACATCTCAAGGGCATCGTTTACCAGGGCGACCGCAAACGTGAACTTGCCGATCCCGAAGGCGCCGCCCAATGGGCCAAAACCTTCAGCAAAACCCACATGAAATCGCCCGGCGTGGAGGCTTTCCGTGCCATGGGCACCACAATGATGGTGGCGGTGATGAATACGGCCGGTGCATTTCCAGCAAAATACTGGCGACAGGGCACGGTTGACCACTGGGAAAAAATCAGCGGCGAAACCTATCATAAAGAGCATGAGGTCAAGCCGCATGCCTGCGCAAAGTGCTTCATGGCCTGCGGGCGCATGGCCAAGATCAGCAAGGGACGCCATAAGGATCTGAAGTTTGAAGGCCCCGAGTATGAGACCATATACGCTTTTGGCGGTTTGTGCATGGTCGAGGATATGGCAGAAATCGTCTATCTCAATGACATCTGCGACCGCTTGGGTATGGACACCATAACAGCCGGCAATCTGTGCGCTTTGGTCATAGATGCCAAAGCACAGGGTCGGTTGGATTATGATGTCGAATACGGTGAGGTGGACAAGATCGCCGACTTGCTGGAGAAAATAGCTGCGCGCGAGGATATCGGGGACATTTTAGCGGACGGAATTGTCTCCGCGTCCCGTCAACTGGGCATTGAGGACCTGGCCATTCACGTAAAAGGAATGGAACCGGCCGGTTACGAGCCGCGGGTACTCAAAGGCATGGGGTTGACATTCGCTACTTCGCCAAGGGGTGCCTGTCATTTGCGCACCACGTTTTACAAGCCGGAACTCGAAGGTAAGATTCCCCCTGAACAGATCGAAGGCAAGGCCGAGATGTTTACGGATTACGAGGATCGCATGAACATATTCGACACATTGATTCTATGCCGATTCAATAGAAGCATATACCAATGGGAAGACCTGGCAGAAAGCATTCAACTGGCCACCGGTCAGTCCCTGTCCACAGCTGAACTTCGAGCGATAGCAGCCAACATTGCCACCATGACGAGACAGTTCAATATCAACGAAGGGTGGCAACTCCAGGACGACCTACTGCCGAAAAGATTGCATGACGAGGCACTGCCATCAGGCCATTCCATTACCGCCGACGAGATGGCGTATATGCTTAACGATTATTACCGGCTACGTGGGTGGGACAGCAAGGGTTTACCTGAAAATAAATAATCCAACCAAACGGAGGTGATGTGATGCCGTCTTCCATACCGATTGTGTGCCCCTACTGCGGGGTTGGCTGCAACCTCGAACTGTCCTTAGACGAAAAAGGAAAGCCGGTCAAAAGCAGTGCAACCGGCAGGAACCTGGAACTGAATGCCAAATATTTGTGCGTCAAAGGCTTTACGGTGCACGAGCTTATCAATCAAGAGGAGCGTCTGACCCAACCCTATATCCGTAAAGTGGACAAACTGAAACTGGTTTCCTGGGATGAGGCGATCCAATTTGCTGCCCAACGGCTGCAGGAGATCTCCAATAAATACGGTCCTGAAAGTATCGGGATGCTTTGCAGCGGCAAAATTCTCAATGAAGAGAACTACCTTTCGCAGAAATTCCAGCGCGCCGTCATCGGCAACAACCACGTCGACAATTGCGCCCGATTGTGACACGGGCCGACCGAAGCGGCCATGAGACGGCAGCTCGGGTATGGTGCGGTCAGCACCTTTCTGGAAGATTATGAAGCTACCGAAACCGTATTTCTGGCGGGAGCGCATACAACTTATACCCACCCGGTCATCTGGATGCAGGTCAAAAAACGCGCTAAAAAGGGCGGTCTGAATCTGATCCTGGCTGACCCCCGGGAGACGGATCTCGTAAAAAATGCCGCGGTGCATCTAAAGGTAAAGCCGGGTATGGACATATTCTGGATCAAGGCCCTGGGAAAAATTATAATTGACAACGGCTGGCACGACCGGGAATTCTGTGAAACGAACACCATTGGCTTCAAAGCCGTCTGCAACACTCTGGTTGGTTTTGATATTGATGCCGCCTGCACACGATGCGGCGTAAAGCGCGAAGAGCTTGAAAAGGCAGCCGAGTTAATTCATGGCAAAAAAACCATTTTTATCTGGGGAATGGGATTAACCCAGCACGCCCACGGGACGGACAACATAACAGCCCTTGTTAATCTGGCGTTGCTGACCGGTAACATCGGCAAACCCGGTTGCGGGCTGTCACCCCTGCGGGGTCAGAACAACGTACAGGGCGCCTGCGACATGGGAGCCCTGCCCAACCTGCTGCCCGGGCATATGGAGGTGGATGATGAAGCCGCCCGGGTGCATGTCGGCGCTCTCTGGGGAACCGATGTTCCTTCCAAACGGGGTCTGGCAGCTCCTGAAATGATCCATGATATTGCCTCAAATAAAATCAGGGCCCTTTATGTGATTGGCGAAAACCCGGTGGTCGCAGAGCCTCAATCCAACTTCGTGACCTGGATGCTTCAGAAACTCGAATTGCTCATCGTGCAGGATATCTTCCCCACTGAGACAACCCGGTACGCCCATATTGTCCTTCCGGCTGCCATGGTGGGAGAAAAAGAGGGTACCTTTACCAACGCTGCACGGCGGATTCAATATACGGCCGATGGCCTGAAGCCCCCCGGAGAAGCCAAAGCAGACTGGCAGATTTTGACTGAAATGGCCAATGCCATGGGAGCCGACTGGCAGTACACTTCCACCGAAGATATCTGGGAAGAAATTCGTAAAGCGGCCCCGCTTTTCAGCGGCATCACCCACAAACGGTTAAAATCCTCTTCCGGGATATTTTGGCCCTGCTATGATGAATCCCACCCGGGAACACCCCGTTTATACGAAGACGGATTCGGCTTTCGAGACCGTCGTGCGCGTTTTCTGCCCGTCGATTTACCGGATACCCTTATGGAACCCACCGAGGAATACCCCTACGTATTGATCACGGGGCGCCTGCTGGAGCATTTCAACACCGGGGAAATGTCACGCCGAACCACCAAACTTTCAAAGCTCAAACCGGCAGCGTTTCTGGATATGAATCCGAAGGACGCTGAGGACGCTGACCTTTGTGAAGACGACAACGTGTGTATGACCAGCCCACACGGTTCGGTTATATTGCCGTTGAAGATCAATGCGAACCTGCAACGCGGAAATCTTTTCGCGCCGATCCATTTCAATGACCCTAATTTCAATTCTCTGATGAGTGCGGTGCCTATCGATCCCAAGGCCAGGATGCCTGCGTTAAAAGTGATTCCGGTAAAACTGCAAAAGGAGAAATGATACAAAAATTTATTTATCTTTTAGATTAGTATCACAACTTTTCACAAACCTGCGATAAGAGAATACTATATTTTTTGACATGTAAGAGGTTTAGGAAAGGGTGCTCATTGTTATCACAATCCTGGTGCAACCGTCTTCACGGCTTTGACTACCTGGTCGGAATAGTTGATGTATTGATGCTTGACACCCTCGGGAATAAAAATAACATCTTCCGGCCTTACTTCCAATGCTTCTCTTGTATCCGGGAAAAACACACAGAGATCACCTTTGCAAACATAGGTGGCTTCATCACCCTGGTGTGAGTGAGCTTCCGAACAGCGCGGGCTTAAGCCTCCGGCGGGAAGAAAGAACTCCGCCATGTGAACCAGATCATTACTGACAAGGAATTTTAGCAGAACCGGGTATTCCTGACCCCAGATCACCGACAATTTATCTTTTTCCGAAATAACCATATTGTTTACCGGCTCTTTGCGGGCTTGCGGACCTGCAATGGGCCAGCGGCCTATCAGATCGGGTGTACGGGGACTTTCGAGTGGCGGGACAGGGTTTGTTTGCGGTTTCGGACCTGGCTGTTTATTGAAAGAAAAGATCTGTGTTTCCCCGGGAAAACCGTCTTCCGGCAGCCCTTTTGGTGGCCAGATCTTGGGGGCGATGATAAGAAACATGCGTGTCTGTTTGTTAGTAAAATTATAACCCTGATGCCATCCTCCCAATGGTATAAAGAAGCCTTCGTTTTCTTCAACCTGATGAACTTCTCCCGTTGCGGGATTGAATATGGTCAACGTTCCTTCAATCACATAATAAACCTCATCACCGGTATGCACATCTGCCGGCAGGAATTGCACGCCGGGCGATAGCTGATACTGGGTAATAAAAAATTTATCCGTACTGGCATAATTCCAGTTAAAGTCACTGTTCTCCGGTTTGTCCGGATAAATAAACTGTTTGGTCTGGGATCGTGTAACAACAATCGGTTTCTTTTTATCTGGCGGAAAAGGGAAATTTCCTATCCATTCCGGTAATTTGCTCATGGGACCCCCTAATCCGGACAAGCCGGAATTGAAGATTGAAGATTGCTAATTGATCCGCCGAAGGCGGAATGGATGTCGCTTTGCTCCGTCTTATACTCGATTTCATTTAAATGGCTCAAGCTATGAGTGCGTCGAAGAAAGTTTGTCAGAGGCGTGCATCTACCTACTATGAATCGATATCGTGCCTTCTTCTGTTGTTATTTAACCTCTGAACCATTGAACGCAGAACCTTTGAACCTGTTAGCTGACACCTGAAACCTGTATTACTTGCCGGATCCTGCGGTCAGCCCTTTGACAATGTAGCTTTCGAGGAAGAGTCCGATCAGCGCCAGGGGGAGAATGGCCATCCCGGAAAGCGCCGCCATGGACCACCAGCTGATTCCCTGGGAGCCGGTCTGGCTGGCGACCATAACCGGCAGGGTTTTGGCTCCTGTGCTGGTCAATAGCGAGGCAAAAAAGTACTCGTTCCAGCTGAGCACGAAGCAAAGGATGAACGCAGCGACCATGCCCGGAAAGGATAGTGGTGTTACGATTCGCAGGAAAACACCCCAGACCGACAATCCATCGATAAATGCCGCTTCCTCCAGCTCGATCGGTATGGTGCTGAATTGATCCTGCATGATCCAGATCACAATCGGCAGCACCATCAAAGTGTATAAGAGTATGAGACCCAGCTTGGTGTCAAGCAGGGCCAACTCCTTGTAGAGCACCAGAAACGGCAGCGCCAGCACAACCGGCGGCAGGATCAACTGCGACAGGAAGAAAAATGAAATGTCCTTGTTTTTAAAAAAACCCCACTTGTATTGGAAACGGGTGAGGCCGTATGCGGCCAGGGAGCCGATCAAAACAGCCAGGGTGGAAGCCCCGACTGAAGCAATGGCGCTGTTCGACAACCGTTTGAGAAACTCGTCCCGCACGGTTGAGATTTCGAAAATAGTATTCGGTGACAGGCCAAGTGAACGCAGACCAATCCATTTGGGCTCGAAGTCAACCCAGGGGATCAAATGGCCCTGGGTGACATTGACAGCGGCCTTGAAAGTCGTGGTTATGGTCCAGTAGACGGGAAAGAGACAGATGAAGGCCCAGAAGATCAAGCCAAAGTAAATGAATGCGCGGATCCAGAAGACGTTGAACCGCCGAATCGTTTTACGGTCGTAGATATTACTGTTGAGAATAGAAATGGCCAATTATGAGCTCCGTCTGATGTTTGGGTTCGAAGGTTCAGGGTACCGAAGGCATAGGGCATAGAGCCTGAAGTATGGAGCTGAAAATTTGTTATACGGTTTCGGTCATCGTACTTCGACGCTATGCGCTTTGCGTTATGCTCTCTGCCGTTTACCAGAACCTCTGAACCTTTGAACGTTGAACCTTTGAACCAGGCGCCTGAAACCTAGACATTGCTACAAAACCCTACCACGCTGTTTGCTCCTCCCAGAGTTTACAAACCTGGCCACTTGGCGCCGGGTTTTAGTTTAGGCCGCTAACCGACTTTTTTTTCTCCAGCGGTTTATCAGGGCCAGCAAGGTCAACATAAAAATAATAATCAGAATTAAATATACCTCGGCCAGCATGGTGCCATACCCGACATTGGACCGCTCCCGATAGACGCGGTAAATGTAACTCGTGACAGTGTCGGTCGCCCCGCCCGGTCCGCCTGCGGTTACATTGATCACAATATCTGCGAGTTTCAATTTGAATATGATTCTTAAAATGATAACCGTAATGCTGACCGGAACCATCAACGGGAAGACGATCTTGAAAAGTGACTGCCTGGCATTGGCCCCGTCCATCGTGGCGGCTTCCAGGATATCTTTTGGGATGGCCTGCAGGCCGGCCAGCAGGAGGATCATCATAAAGGGGATAAACATCCAGCCGTCCATCACTTCGATACTGATTCGGGCCAGCCATGGCGTGGAGAAAAAGGCCGGGGTGTCCCATCCCAGAAAACGCGCGAATGTAGCGGCCGGGCCGAAACGATATTCCATCAGTGATTTGCCGATCATCCAGCTGACAGCAACCGGACTCAGCATGAATGGCATCAAAAACGCGACACGAAAAAACTTGCGGGCACGGATAGCGGTGTTTACAAGCAGCGCCAAACCGAAAGCAATAACAAATTCCACTGCAATCGTAGCGATGTAGTAGACTGTATTCTTTAGTGCATTCCAGTAATAGGTATCCTGCAGCATTTCCCGGACATTGTCCAGGCCGTTGAATTGACGGCCTTCAAACGAACTAAGGTTCCAGTCCGAAAACGCGATATAAAATCCGAAAAAGGTCGGAAAGATTACCACTGAAATCGTAAATAACAGGGCCGGCAGCAGGAAAAGGCTGCGCCTGCCCAATTCTCCTCTGATAAACACCTGTCCGATGGCCAAGCAAATTGCCCAGAGGATATAGGCATAAAGAATCGGGCGCCAGGTTTCAAAACCGAGTGCGATGGTATCCGTGCGGTGCAAAATTTGAATAAGAATCACCGCTGCCAGAAAAAGAGAGGCCAGCAGAATCATTCCCTTGCCGAGTCTCTTCCGATTGGCGGAAATATGCTCGATACCGACTTTGAAATGCTTTTGACCATCCAGCGCTGACGGATTAGCCATTAAACCCTTTTCCTATCTATGACTCTATGATTAAAATAAAGATCGGCTGACGGAAATAACACCGTCAGCCGAATTTAACTTCATTTACTATTACCCGAGCGAAGCTTTATATAGCTTGATTTGTTTTTCTCTGCCGATTTGATCGGTGAGTTTTTCCCATGCCGCCGCAATCCGGTCGGCACCTTCCTGGGCCGAGTATTGACCGGCAAATATCTTGGCCAGTTCATCCTCGGCCGTACTATAATACTGGAAAATACCCGGGATGCGAGGTTCAATCGCTGCATTGGGATGGTTGTATGAATCTTCCTGAGACTTCAGGTACGAGGTGATAAATGTCTTATCGTAGCCAGCCTCCGTCCACTCATCAATGTTGAAGTGACTCTGGCGATAAGGCTGGAACCCGGACGGATAGGCAGCCGTCCAGAGCGAGATGTCTTTACCGCCGACATGGGCCGCGGCACTCCAGGCAGCCTTGCGTTTATTAGAATCGCCGTCAACCCTTGCCATCACGTAGACGCCCCAGCCGATGTAAGCCATGTTCGGTGCAAAGTTCGGACCGCTCGGCAGTTTGTCCCATTTACCGGTTTTTGAATTGTATACATCATCCGAGCCGGGTAAAATGGAGAACCCGGTCACATCTCCGACAACAGAAGAGTCACTGGTCTTTGCCATTGATCCGACATCCCCCCACCAGGAAACCATCGAACCGGTACCGGCCAGAAACTGCTGAAAGGCTGTGGTACCGGGGTCGGCATTCAGTTGATTGGGGGGTTCATAGGGCAGGGCGTCGATCACATCTTGAATCGCCCGCACCCAGGCCGGGTTGTTGACGCGGGGCTTCATCGTATCCGGATCGAACAGCCAGGCTTTGTCATCCGGGTGTTTGGCATAAGCCGTAGCACGGCTTTCCAAAAAGTAGAAACCAAACCCGCCCCAACCCTTCGCGGGATCGAGATATCCATAGGCATCCATGCCCTGAAATTTCTTGCCACCCAAAAACTTTGTCACTTCCTGCACCTTCTGCCAGGTTTTGGGGACTTCCCACGGGCCTTTGTGGCCTTCATCTTTCCAGGCTTTGGCCAATCCGGGATCAGAAAAATAGTCGGTTCGATAATTGAAGTTATGGCAATCACCGTCGATTGAAATTCGATGGGTCTTGCCGTCCCAGGTTCCGACAGGGGCTTTCAAATAATGGACGTAGTCATCCATATCGATCAGCTTTTTGACCCAATCCGGCATCTCAGAGGCCAGCCCCTTGCCGCACACATCGCCTTCAAAGGGGGCTCCCATTTCAATGATGTCGAAGTCAACTGTTTCTGTTGCAATCGCCTGCTGCAGTCTTGCGTTGTAATCGGCCTGGGCAAGGTCGATCCATTCTATTTTGGCACCGGTGTAAGCCTCCCAGGGCTTCAGGAAGCCACGGAACAGGAAATTGTGCAGGTTCTGGTTGTTGAGCCCCATAAAGGTCAGTTTTACGCCCTTGAATTCACCTTTTTTCACAGTGCTCTTGGTGCCTCCGAGGCATAGTGCGCCGACTTTCTGCCAGTCGGAGTCGGTCGGGGAGCCTTTCCCAACCCCGGGAATTTTCAGCATTTCAGCCCTCAGGTGACCCATTGCATGGGCTTCCCGGGTGAGCAGGCCCAGGCCACTGGTTCCTCCCACAGCAAGAGCGCTGACTCCTGCTGCGGCGATTGCTGAATCTTTAATAAACTCTCGGCGGGTGATCTTTTTTTCCTTTTTCATAAAGTCCTCCTCTTAATTATTACATTTCATAATAATTCAACAAATGTTGTCCAGATTCGTACCATTGGTGAAAAGAAAGATTGAGCGTGGTTATTGTCCCCCCTATTTAACCCGGACAGACTGGGATTGAAGAATGAAGATTGATTCCTTAAAAGTACCTAATTTAGCCAGATAGTTTTGTCAACCCCTAAAATATGGGGCTCTTTTCACCATTGAGTGCGCTGGTAAAGGGGACTATAAATATATAGCGGCTGTCACAAATATCTTCGGTATATATGAGCTACCTCCGGGCTGGGTGACGATCAAAAATATTTCAACCTAACAGCCGCTATATTTTGACAATCTCTATCCCGTCAAGTATATTACCTCTGCTGACAATAATGCTTATAGAAGCTGTTTCAAAAATTGTAGATAGCGTTTAAGGGCAAGACGCCGATTCAGTTGAAAAGCGGAGCGAACACGCAGTACGTGAGTATTTTTAACTGAATCGCAACACTGCCATTGAACGTTAGATGCAATTTTGAAACAGCTTCTGACAAGAAAAGGAGATACAATGAGCTGGCTGAAAGAAGTATTCCAGGTCAACAAACCGATAATCGCCATGTGCCATCTCCAGGCTCTTCCGGGAGATCCGGGATATGATAGAAATAAAGGGATTGGATGGGTGATGGATATGGCCCGTCAGGATTTGGTTGCCCTTCAAAAGGGGGGTGTCGATGGGATAATGTTTTCAAACGAGTTCAGCCTCCCTTACCTGACCGAGGTCGAGCCAATAACCTATACGACGATGGCCCGCATAATCGGCGAACTGAAACATGACGTAAAAATACCCTACGGCGTAAACGTTCTCTGGGATCCTAAAGCCTCAATCGATCTGGCGGTCGCAACGGACGCTCTCTTTGTGCGCGAGATTTTTACCGGTGTTTATGCGAGTGACTTTGGTATCTGGAATACCAACTGCGGTGAAGTCATCCGGCATCAGCATCACATCGGTGGCGAAGATGTCAAGCTTATGTTCAATATTGTTCCTGAAGCTGCCGCTTATCTGGGTCAACGGGATGTTACAGACATTGCCCGCTCCACCGTATTCAATAACAAACCGGACGCAATTTGTGTTTCCGGACTTACGGCAGGATCTGAAACAGATTCCTCAACTTTAAAAAAGGTCAAGGATGCTGTGCCTGACACACCCGTTTTTGCAAACACCGGTGTCAGTCTTTCCAACGTAAAAGAGCAGCTTGCCATTGCCGACGGTACCGTAACAGCCACCACCTTCAAACGAGACGGGGTCTTCGAAAATGAAATCGATCAATCCCGCGTAGCAGCCTTTATGGATGTTGTCCGTGACGTGAGGAAGAAACATGGATAAACGCTGGGAAAAACTGGGTGAAATCCTGGTTAACTACTCCACCCGGGTTGCACCGGGGGAGCGGGTAATGATCGCCATGATCGAGCCTGAAACCTACCCGCTGGCCAGAGGTGTCTACCAGGCGGCAATCAAGGCCGGAGCCCTTCCCCAGGTCCAGTTCCTTTCAGAAACCCTCCGCCATTCTGTATTAAAACATGGAAACCAGGAACAGATCGAATGGGTTCCTGAAATGGAGCTCTGGGGTATGGAATGGGCGGATGTCTACATTGGTTTAAGGGGAGCCCATAATCTATTCGAGCTGCAGGATATTCCCGGGAAGAAACTTGCCGCCAACCAGACCGCCATGGGAGTTGTCTCTACCCAAAGATGGGAGCAAACCCGCTGGTGCCTGGTCAGGGTTCCCAACAGTGCCTTCGCTCAGCAGGCGGAAACCGACGAGGAAACCATCACGGACATGTTTTTTGATTCCTGCTTTCTGGACTGGGAGAAGGAGGCGAAAAAATGGAACGCCTGGTGCGACCGGTTGAATAAAGGCAAGAATATTCAGATTACCGGCAAGAATACGGATCTCTCCTTTTCAGTCGAGGGACGCAAGTGGATTCCATTTAACGGAACACTCAACATGCCCGACGGCGAAATTGCAACCGCTCCGGTAACTGAAACCGTCAATGGAACGATCACATTTGAGCACCCGGGAGTTCTTGGCGGCAGGCTTATCCGGGGCATTCGGCTGACCTGGAATGATGGGGAATTAACCAAGGCCTCCTCGTCCACCGAAGAGGCGTTTTTTCAGTCGATAATCGGCCAGGATAAAGGGGCGTCTCTGCCCGGGGAATTTGCCTTTGGTACCAATTTCATGCTGGATAGATTTTGCAATGACATCCTCATCGACGAGAAAATCGGCGGAACCATTCACATTGCTCTGGGAAGAGCATACCCGGAGTGCGGCGGAACGAACCAATCACCAATACACTGGGATATTGTCAAAGATATCCGCAGCGAGGGCTGCGTTTTTCTTGATGGTGAGCCCATTCTTCAGGGTGGAAGAATTCTCCTTTAGACATCATATTAAGATTTAAAATATATATCACCGCAGAGCCGCAAGGTGCGCAAAGAGTATTTATTTTATGTTTGCCGTTGAGAGGACGGCAAACATAAAGAACAATCCGCCTCAAAAGTATTAAAAACTTAAGTGTGAAGGCAAGCAAATAACGGACCACACAATTGCCAGAAGGGCTTGGTATTTTTTAACTTTCTGGCCTCTCAACAGAAAGCTAAAAGAAAAGTTCCTCTGCGATCTTTGCGACTCGAACGAAGCGGGCGGTAAATTTATGCCTAAAAAATCATGAACTTCTCAGTAATTTTTAGGCAATATGAGGAAACAGATGAACGAATGCTTTCTGGGATTAGATATCGGGACCGGTTCATCCAAAGCCGCCATTGTTGATATTGAGGGCAATGTACTCTGCCAGGCATCCGTACCGCACGAGATGTCAATGCCTCAGCCTGGGTGGTATGAGCAGGATGCGGACCGGATCTGGTGGGGGGATTTCCTGTTGCTAACCAGGAAGTTGCTGGACAATTTGCAGCAACCCAAAGATTCGATAAAAGGTGTGGCCGTAAGTACCATCGGCCCCTGTGCATTGCCGATCGATAAAGCGGGCAAGCCGCTGCGTCCCGGGATTCTCTACGGAATCGATACGCGGGCAGAGAAGGAGATTCCGGAAATTGAAGAAAAACTCGGCAAAGAGGTGATCTTTGCCAAAGGAGGGCAGGATCTCTCCTCCCAATCATGTTGTCCGAAAATCCTCTGGATACGTAAAAACGAGCCGGAAGTTTGGGAAAAAACCTCAAAAATTCTGACAGCCACCGGATACCTGGTTTACAAGCTTACGGGTCGATTTACAATGGATATCTATACTGCCATTGGATATGCCCCTATCTTCGATATCAAAGATAGAACCTGGGATCCCTCATTTGCCGGCTTCATTTCAAATATGGACAAACTTCCCGAGCTCCTCTGGAGCAGTCAGATCGCCGGGGAAATTACCCAGGAGGCGGCCGAACTGACAGGGTTGCCGCCTGGATTGCCGGTCGTAACCGGTACAACTGATGCGGCTTCTGAAGCGCTGGGTGCCGGAGTGGAACGGATAGGCGACATGATGATGATGTACGGCAGCAGCAACTTCTTTATCTTAAACACTGAATCCCTCCGGCCGGTTCGCTCATTCTGGGCGTCCAATTTTTTGGAACCCGATTCCTTCGTTTTAACCGGGGGAATGTCCACCGTGGGAAGTATGTTTAAATGGTTTGGGGAAACCTTTCCCGGCCGGAGTGTTGCGGATTGGGAAAACCTGGCATTGGAATCTTCTCCGGGTGCCGGCGGCATTACCAGCCTGCCTTATTTTGCCGGAGAAAGAACCCCCTTACACGACCCCGCTGCCAAAGGGGTATTTTTCGGTATGTCGCTTTCCAGCACGCCGGGAGATCTATACCGGTCTCTCCAGGAAGCGGTGGGCTACGGAATCCGGCATAATATTGAAGAGATGGAAAATGCAGGTGCCTGTGCCGACCGAATTTTGGCAATCGGAGGCGCAGCCGAAAGCCGCCAATTTATGCAGATTATCACAGATATAACCGGATGCCCGCAAAACCTTCCCCGGCAGAAGCTGGGCGCCTGTTACGGTGACGCATTCCTGGCTGCAGTAGGTACTAATTATTTCGCCGGTATCAACGAGATAAGCCGCTGGGTTCGTATGGAAGAAGAGATCACGCCGGGTGAAACATCCAAAGGGATTTATGATGAAGGGTATGCAAGGTACCGCGAGCTCTATAATTCAACCCGGCACTTGCTCGGTTAACGCCGGAGCCCGTTGAATGTCTAAAATGTACTAAAATGCCTAAAGTGCCTAAAATTAAGGAATTCTGTCAATTTTAGTTGAAAACGCTCATTTATGCGGGATAAACAATTCTCAAAAAAGGATGATTGACAATGAAAAAGATTTCAGACGCAGAGTATCAGGCAAGAATTGCAGCTGCCCAGAAAAAAATGGCTGCAGAAGGTATTGATGCGATTATCGCGCACAGTCACGAAGCTGATTTCGCCAATGTTAGATACTTCAGCAACTATTGGCCACTGTTTGAAACGGGCGGTATTTTTATCCCGCAGGAGGGTAATCCCACTCTGATTATCGGGCCCGAATCTGAAACATTTGCCGCGGGTCGCAGCAAGATCCAAAACATAGCCAAGATATTGGAGTACAGAGAGTCGGCTGAACCCGCCTATCCGGGGATTGAGCTGGATACTTTTGAAAGCATTGCCGAAAAAGCCGGCGGCCTTGCTAAATTTAAGAGGATCGGAATATGTGGATTTTCCATCCTGCCGGTTCCAATTTATCAGGCGATCACCAGTGCGTTCCCGGACGCAGAGATTTTCAACTCGAAGCTTGTTTCCGAGTTAAGGCAAATAAAAAGTGCGACCGAGATCGAAATTTTAAAAGAAGCGTTTGAAATATCCGAAAAGGTTTTGGAGCAGGTCATACCATTCATCAAACCCGGAATGACCGAGACCCAGGTTGTAGGTCATATCCAAAAGTACATCTATGAATTTGGCGGCGAATATGAAGCGCATCCTGTATATGTTCTTTCGGGCCCCAACAGCAATAACGCGATTGGACGCGCAACGGACCGGGTGATCCGGAAAGGCGATATGGTTCAGATAAACCTGGGTGCCCGTATCGATGGATATTCTCCCAGTGTCGGCCGACCCATTGTAATGGGCAAGGCAAGCGACGAGATGCGCAAACTGCTTGAAGTGGGTTTGGAGGCTCATTTTAAAACCTACGAATGGCTCATAAACAGTGCCGTCGCAAAAGAGGTCGTTGACAAGTTTTACAAGTTTATGGTCGATCACGGCTGCAGTGAGAATTATCTTTATGGTCCGGCGCACGGCCTGGGTATGATGGAAGTTGAAGAACCGTGGGTCGAGTCGAATTCAGAATACCGGTTTGTACCCAATATGACATTTCAGGTGGACACGTTTTTGGCAGCCGCCGATTTTGGCTTACGCTGGGAAAACGGCATCCATATCACCGAAGACGGCTGTGAAATGTTGTCCAAATATAAGACGGAGATAATAGAGATAGAATAGTATAGATTAAGGAATTTAGGGATTTAGGGATTTAGGAATTCAGGAATTGAAGGAATTCTATCTTTTTATAATTAATTGATTTAATCCCTCAATCCCCCAATCCCTTAATCCCTTGATTCCTGAATTCCTGAATTGGAGGTTTCCATGCGTTTTGAACTAATGTTTCCCGATCAAATCCGCAAAGCCATAAAAGAAAACTGGCCGGTTGTATTACCGCTTGGCGTATTGGAGTACCACGGCGAACATTCGGTAATGGGCGTTGATACGCTGCTGGTGATCAAAACGATGGAGATTTTGGAAAAAGAGGTCGATATGGTGATTTTGCCGCCGTTTTACTATGGTGCTGCCAGTTATGTCGTTGAATCTCCGGAAGGCGGCAAAGGCTCCATCCATGTGCCGTCAGAAGTCTTGAATACCTTTGGTCGTCATGTGTTTTTTAGCCTGCTGCGCACAGGTTTCCGGAACATCCACTGCTTTATTCATCATCAAAGTGAAAATTTTGTTGCCGGTATGCCGACCGACCTGGCCTTCAAACTGGCGGCCAGGCAGGCAACATTTGATTTCTTAGAAAAAGAACGCGGTGAAGATTGGTGGGGTCGGGATGAGATGGAAAATTATTATGCAGATCATGAAGCTCAAACAGACCCTTTTAACTGGATCCGTTTGCATCCATTGCTGAACGCCGATATTCAAAAGAGGTTTCCGATCGATCACACCGGCAAGCAGGAGATATCACTCATGATGGCATTTTGCCCGGAGGGTGTCGATATGACTAAGTACAAAGATGATAAATGGTATTCGCGCAGTGCCATAGACGCCAGTCTTGAATACGGTAATGCAGCCAAAGAAAAGATTATAGCAAGTGTCAAGGCGATTTTGACCGGAGGGAGTGACGCCTAGACGCGGTGTCGGGGATCGGATAACCGATGACAGAGGTCAGATAACAGAAAACAGAATTCAGAACAAAGGATAGATTTGACAGAATTCCTTGCTACCTTTCAGCTTTGCTGATCTTTCAACTATGTGCTATGTGCCTATTTCTCACCCTATGCGCCATGCCTTTTGTACCCTGAACCCAGAACCCAGAACTTCTGAACCCGGTTCTTTGCTTACACCCATTCCCCCTTCCTGGCACTTTCAACCACCGCATCGATGACTTTCATGTTCGCAACGGCATCTTCCAATGGTGTCGGAACTTCTGTGTCGTTTAAAATCGCCCTGGAAAACAGGTCTCCCTGGATTGTGTATTGATCACATACCGGAAAACTGATTTCCTCTATTTTATCCCCGATCTGGAGCCACAGCCTGCAGGGCTGATCGGGCGGTGCGTTTACCGGAATCTCAATTTCGATACGGCCCAGAGTACCGAAAATATTGACTCGCTGGTAGGGTGCCAGCTGAGTCGAGCAGGTAAAGGATGAGGTGGCAGAGCCGAAATCAAGTATCGCCGATGTTATGCGATCCACATCGAGCCTGGAATCATATTCCATCATAGCGCACACTCTTTGAGGTTCCGCACCAAAAATAAATCTGGCGAGCGATATCGTATAACATCCGATATCCATCAATCCGCCGCCGCCGATATCGGCCATGTTTCTGATATCATTGGGGTCATCGTTGTAATAGGAAAAAAAAGACTGGATCGTCTTTAGTTCCCCGATTTCCCCTGAGGCTGCCAGCTCGCGGGCCTTTTGCCATTGCGGGTGATGCCGGTACATAAAAGCTTCCATTATTTTTAGATTTGGATGTTTTTTACTGGCGTCGAGGAGTTCCCGGGCTTCGGTCGCTGATAAAGCGATCGGCTTTTCGCAAAGAACATGTTTGCCTGCCTCGAGCGCCTTGATCGACCAGGGCACATGCAGGTGATTCGGCAGCGGAATATAGACTGCATCGATTCCTGCATCATCCAGCATTTTTTCGTATGATCCAAACGTTCTGGGAATTTTTAGTTTAGCGGCCAGGGCCTCTGCTTTTTCCAGGGAACGCGATGCAATCGCTTGAATATCGCATAGGGCGCTATTCTGCATTGCAGGAACCACTTTTACTGCCCCAATATCGGCCGTACTCATAACCCCCCATCTGACCTTATCCATATTCAACCTCCTCCCTCAGGATTTCACCAATTAATGATTTATTTTAAGTTGTATAAAAAAATTAACCCATCTCATTAAATTTCATGCAAGATTCAGGTAATAGCTATTTCGGCTCGAACAGGCTCACCGCCGGACCGTCCAGCATTTTTTCATTTATAAAGACCTCGGAACGATAGCGGGCGATTCTTTCGACGGATGCTGCATTGTGTGCGGCCTGTTCCAGTGTGGCTTCTCCGGTAGAGATGACGGCATATCCGGCCACGATGCAGCAGCCTTTATACCAGCGGAGCATATTGAGAATCGGGTTGTCCGGTGTCATATCGGTCAATTGCGACATGTCAACAAGTCCGACCCTGGGGTTCAAATAGATTGCTTCGCCGTCTATCGGTTTCACTACCGGATGATCTTCAGCCCGATAAGGAATTTCAGGTGCGCGGTCCAGCAATACTTGCATACCATAGTCTTCTGCTAAAATCGCCATGCCTTCGGCCGTAGCCAGCGGGCTTGACGTAATCATACAGGTATTCTGGTGGGTATTTTGATAAATCAGTTTGTGCAGCCTCAAATCCAGCGAATCGTCATCCTGAAAATCGATGGTTGTGCGGTATAGCGGAAACTCGAAATTTTCGGGGACAGCAGAAGTTGGACAAAAGATCATCTCCCTGGAAGAGATCTTTTGGCTCATGGATCCGGTTCCGAAAGCACTGATGGATTGGCGGTAGTTATAATTCAACCTGATACCAAAATCCTCCAGTACGGATGGATCTTTAATTTCACACTCGGAAGAATCGCTAATTTCTGCAATATCGGGATTAAGTGGAAAAAACCGGTCATTTCCCGATTCAATGATCGCTTTTTGGATGCGGCCGATGTCGACACCTCTCCTGCGGAGAAAAATCGCCAGGCTTGCGCTGTTTTCCAGAACACTCAAATAATGAAATGCATTTTCGAGAGATGAACCCCGGGCAAACGGACCGTGGCCTCTCACAATCGTTAAGATGTTTTCGCCCATGTATTGCGGAATTCTTTCCTCCATTTCGGACGATCCGACCGGTTGTTCGTAACTGCCGACCTTAACGCCCCCGATCGAATAGGCACCGATCAGGTCAACCGGATAGAAGAGGAATTCTTCTCTATCCTGGCGGTCGGTTCCCAAATATCTGAGAAACAACTGCTTTTCTTTGGTGTCAAAGGAGATAAAGGTGCTGTTCAAATAATGGGCGTGAATTACCGAGTTGACTCCCGAAAGCTTCAGGATCTCCCTGTGAATTGTCGATTCGGTCGAGCCGCGCGCATCGCCCCAGCTTACTCCGGAAAAATATATCGGCACGATATCCTGTCTGACCAAATTTCCCCCCTGGGAACCACTGGCAGTAATATAAAATAAATCGGGATCAGACGGATCGCGCACGGAAAGATTGCCGCTGTGGGTGTTGTTGGCGTTAACAAAAGAAATCGCCGTTCCGATCTTTTGCATTCTTTCGAATATGCGATGTTTATTGTCGGTAGTCATATGGTTTGGTTCCATTTTGTTATGTGACTTATTTTTGAGGTAGCGTTATTTCGATATTTTAGTATGGATATCAGACATCAAGACTGCATTGGGTTTCAGGTGTCCGATGACAGAGGTCAGAGGTCAGAGGTCAGAGGTCAGAGAACAGAAAACAGAATTCAGAACAATGGAAAGAGAGGGCAGAATTCCTTCCTGCCTTTAAGCTTGGAGCTTGGAGCTTTTCTAATCTTTTCGTTGTGAGCTATGAACTTCTTTTCCGCCCTATGCGCCATGCTCTATGCCCCATGCCTTCAGAGCCCTCACACCTTCCCAGCTTCTCACCTTCCGCCCTCTGCCCTCTGCCCTCCGACATCTGTCCTCTGTCTTCTATCCTCTGGCACCTGAAACCACCTCCAATAGCCCCAAATCTCCCAGCGTTTCCTCAGTCGGCTTCCCATTGCTGTCCCAGCCCAGGGAATCAAAATACTCATGGTGCATCTTTTGAAAATCTTCGCGGCGGCATACTGCTTCAGAATCTTTGACCCGGATGGATTCGGTATAAAACCGGTCCGGCAGCCAGTCATCGCCCGGGGTCAATCCACACAATATATTAAACATCTTTTCCAGCGTGATAACCCGGCTGGCGATTGTTTTAAGCGTGCCTGAGTTGTATTCAAGCCCGGTAACGGCGCTTACCAGGGCAGCATATTCATCCAGATTTAAAGAGAACGATCCGTAGGCACAGGCGCAGATGACATCCAGGGTCGTATTTTTCAAGGTGGCGTTTTTGGCAATCAGGGGCGTGCCTTCGATTCTGTTGGCAGGCCATTCGGCATATCCTGCGCAGTAAGCGTGAGGCGCCGTGTAACCGCCTTGCAGATGGCATCCTCCCCGGTTATTCATCTCATAGCACAAAGCCTGGCTAAATGAGGTGCGTGGGTCGTAGGCCGGCAACTCCAGTTTTTTTACGCTCATCGAAAGTTCTTTGTGGCCATATCGTTCGCAGAACCGGTAAGAGCCTTTGGCCATGTGGCGACCGATTCCATCCCCTTTACCGATCAGGTGCACCAGCGGAATCAACAGTTCCGATTTGCCGAAGCCGGGTGTTCCGTGTTCAGCAATAAAATCCCGGGCGTCATCTAAAAACTTTTTTTCCAGCGGCAGGAGATTGCCGGCCTTTTCAGCCACAATCCCATAAAGGTCAAAAAACGAGGCAATAGTTGCACCCAGGGAAATGGTGTCCAGACCGTAATGATTTGCCAGATTATTGGCCCGGGTAATGATAGTCAGATCATAAATGGACAAATTGGCCCCCAGCAGGGCGGCCGATTCAAATTCAGGTCCTTCGCCGGGCTCGATCAGGTTTCCCTTGCCATCGATGAGTTTGGTTTCTCTTTTACAGGTAATAGGGCAGTTAAAACAGGTGCCACTCTTGACTTCGATTCGGGTTGCACCCGGCTTGGCATTTTTCGCATGGTTTCTCAGGGCTTCACCGTTGATCTTGCTGATGTCGGCCGGAATGTGGTCAGTATCCCGCATATTGTTGTGAACGAGCTGGCCAAAATTTTCGACCATTCCCAGAACCCCCAGAGACCCCATGGAAGACAATATTCCGAAATGCGCTTCCTTTTTGGTAAACTTTCCCATATTAAGCTTCATTCGGGCTTGATAGGCCGCTCTGCTTTTATTTTTTAGCTGAAAATCCTTTTCGCTGGCGACTTCGATGGGCAAGTCCAGTCCAGGCAGGACGGCAACGGCATAAAGGTTTTTCGATCCAAAAACTGCCCCGCCTCCGCCTCGGCCCAGGGCTTTACCCCTGTCGCTCAATACGGATGCAAAATAGGACAGATTTTTTCCGCCGGCTCCGATCGTCAAAACCTGTACTTTTTTTGAATGCTTCTCCTTTATGGCGCTCCTGGTTTCAATTGAACTCAGGTCTTTAAAAGGCCCGGCATCAATAAATTCAACACCCGTATGCGAGACCACAAGATAGACCGGCCTGGGAGACTTGCCGTTCAGCACCAGCAGGTCATACCCCGATTTCTTGAATTCAACCGCCCAGCGACCACCGGCATTTGTACTTCCTAAAGCTCCGGTCAAGGGAGATTTATAATTCATGTGGACTCTGCCGGAAGTCGGCATCCTGGTTCCCGTTGCGGGAGAGGTCGCAATGACGATCACATTGTCGGCTGAAAGCGGGTCTACTCCGGTAAAAGGATTATTATATTTGCCGTCCTGTTGCAGCTTTTTAAAATGATCAAAAAGAAAATAGATTCCAAAACCCCGGCCTCCAAAAAACAGTTCCGCGGTTTTGGGATCGATCGGTTCCGTATGATAAGATGCCCGGCTAAGGTCAACATAAAGGATTTTATTCATATAGCCTTTCGGCAGTGAGTTATTTTTTGATGTCATATGTTTCGCTCTGTCTTTACTGTAAGATAGTTGTTGTCGGATTAAAATTACTATAGATCACTTCTATCAAAAAGCAATGCGGGCGGGTATAAAACCCGCCCCTACATTTTCTAAATTTCAGGTTATTTAAAATTATTACAACGTCTCAATTATTTATATCAAAACGATTGAGCATGGCGATACCATCCTTCGATAATCGAAATTCTGCGGTTCGCTTTTTATTGTAGAAGCAATTTATATTCACCGAGCCTATCACTCCAATAAGATGACTCCTTCGGTTCATACGTTGTCAGTTCAAAACTATTGCGCATAATTTGGCGAATTTCCTTTGGCTCCTTGATGATGTCAAGGGCATAGGCCTGGGTCAAGGCATTGCCCAGTGAAGTACATTGCTGGGCGCCGGCGTATACGAGAATTTGGCAGGCATTGGCCGTTAACTGGCAAAGCAGTTTATTCGCGCTTCCTCCACCAACCAGGAATAAGGAATCCACGCTTTCTTTACTGAGCGAGCATAATAGTTCAAGGCGATAGGCATACTCCAGAGCCAGGCTTTCGAGTACAGACCGAATGAGTTCTCCGCGGGAATCCGGCAACGGCTGTTTAAAACGACGTGCCAATTCCAACAGCGAATCTTCCATATCATCCGGCGCCATTAAACACAGGTCGCCAACATTTATAATGGCTCCGGATTCGGCGCGGGAGGCTTCAGCCACCATGCGATTATAGTCCCAGGGATCGGCCGGGGTATCCCACTTGCGGCAGAGCTCCTGCAACAGCCAGAGACCGATGATATTTCGGCACATAAACCAACCGCCCATCGTATATTCATTGCTGAATCCATTTGCAATAAATTCTGTGGTCGTGACGGGCTCAGAACGAAACCGGCCCAGGATGCTCCAGGTTCCTGAGCTCAAAAAAGCCCAATTTTCGCCACTGGCAGGAATGGCCGCAACCACAGCGGCCGTGTCATGGCTGCAGGTTGCAATGACCGGGACATCTGTCATATCGGACCCGGGGGCGATTTCAGGGATCACCCTGCCAACCACAGTTCCCGGCTCTACCAGGTCTTCAAAGATGTCAGGCAACTGGAATTTGTTAATGACGTCATGACACCAAGTACCATCTGTTTGCATTAAATTCGACGTACTTGCGATAGAGCGCTCTGATACTTTTTTGCCAGTCAAGCAGTAATTAAATAGATCCGGCATATTCAAAAAAGAATCGGCCATTTTCAGGATGGGGGACCGGTCTTTCTGCATGGCCAATAATTGAAACAATGAGCTGATGGCCCACGGCTCGCAGGCAGTTGCCGCATATATATCTTCTCTGGACATGATCGGATCCGAAAACTCATGGATGATTTCGGTTCGTGCATCACGGTAATGGACGGGATTGGCCAGGATTTTGCCATCTTCTCCCAGCAATCCGAAATCGACACCCCAGGTGCTGACGCCGATGCCGTTTAAAGACAGGTTTTTATCCGTACACTTTTGCAGGGTTGTGAGCAATTCTGCGAATAGAAATGGAAAATCCCAGAACAGCGTTCCACAAAAGCTGACAGGCCTATTGGGAAATCGATGAATTTCGTCAATTTGAACCTTACTTTCACTCAGTGTAATGAGCTCTCCGCGTCCGCTTTCGGCGCCGAAGTCCATAGCAAGGAATTGCAGGCTGCTGTCATTTTGAGTTTTCATTCGGTTCTATCCATATAAAGGTCCAAAGTTTGCGCAGGCCCGGTAATCGGATCCTTCCGGATTCATACCGAAAGCATTCCAGGCACCCGGTCGAAAGATTTTGTCCGCAGGGTACGTTACTCATCGATCCCGGCTCAGGCAAACCGGATGGGCACTAATAATTTAACCGAATGCACTGAGCCTGACATATAATTTTGTAATTTGCCAGAATAACAATAGGGTTGTCAATAAAACCTCTCGAAATTTCTCTTTGACTATTTTTTTGTAAAAAAGTATATTTTGCATGTTGCTGCAATATATTGCCGGCAAGGCTGTATTTGAGATATGCTTAATTATTGCTGTGCCGTTCCGGAGAGTTGAGATGACCACCATATCATTGAAAAACCTGGTTAAAAAATATGGCGACACTGAAGTCGTTCACTCTATCAATCTCGAGATTAAAGACGCTGAGTTTATCGTTCTGGTCGGCCCTTCGGGATGTGGCAAATCTACCACGTTGCGCATGATTGCGGGTTTGGAGGAAATCACCGGCGGAGAGATCGTAGTTGGCGACCGCGTTGTGAATAACATTTTGCC
>Ga0056115_1000286_pt1 | contig 24164 bp, 25 predicted proteins | sample WorMetOlspDAHAB1_FD_77007 | JGI IMG/M metagenome (GOLD analysis project Ga0056115, IMG submission 77007) | Marine gutless worms symbiont microbial communities from Max Planck institute for Marine Microbiology, Germany - Olavius sp. DAHAB.1 ...
TCAAAAAGCTTATGATTGCAGTTGCTAATTCCGGTTCAATAAAACTTAAAAAAAAACGGTTCAATCCGGACAGGGAGAGTGTTGTCAAAAAAAAGTGTTGATTTTTTTCTGGTACTCTTGCCAAGATGCTCATCAAGCCTGGGAATTTCGAATGCAATAAAGTATACAAACATGCCTATTGATATACACAAACAAACGATATTATAGGTAATCAGTGCTAATCCAAAATAGGCAACAGCATCTCCGAAATAATTAATATGCATGGAATATTTAAACAACCCTGAGGTGTAGAGCCGTCCTTTGTTTTCGATTTGTCTTTTCCAGGAAAACCACTGGTAGTCTGCCAACGTATTTATGTATGAACCAATAAGAAACATGGCGATGCCGGCCATATCGATTGGTTTAATTGGTTCTGGGTGGCTTCCAGCAGAGATGCCAAAAGTATAAAACATCAGGAAGAACAGAACGGTAACAAGGCCGCCTTCAAACCAGCTGATTTTTCGCTGTATGAAAACGAACAGGCCCATGCTGAATCGAAGAAAGTATACAAAGCAGCAGATGAACATGACGATTTGCCGATAGATATTTCCCTCAACTTTTTCAAAACTCAGAACACTCATGAGCCAGTCCGAATAGCCGGTCGTCAATGTCGTAGCAGTGAGTGTTCCCGCTAAGACACCCATAGACATAAGTACCTTTGCTGGAATTGACGGCGAGTGCTCATTTAGAAAAATCATTTTGCTCCTTGATGAGAGGTCAGTCCAAAAAAGTCGTTTCAAATAATAAGAACTATGCTTGTTGCCTTTATAATTTTAATGGTTTGAATGTCGGCTCGTAGTATATGTTCTTGCCCTTTATGCTGCCCTCTACTTTTTGAAAAATGGCCTGTTTCGGACAATAATTAACACAACGCATGCACTGTTCACAGGTTTTTAGCCATTTAGGTTTGCTATTTACAATCTGTATACTGCCTGTTGGGCATATTTTTTCACACAATTCACACGCATCACACGTTTCATCGGTTCTAAACTCTCTCCACAAATTGCTGACACCTAACCATTTGAACAAATAATAATCTTTGTAAAAACCAAATTTACTATACCTTGATGGATAATTAAAAGCATGATGGTGAGGCACGCCATTTAGAATGTTCTGTACGACTTCCTTTGCTTTATTTACACCAGTGTTAATTATTATTTCAGCCTCTTCCTTGGATGGCGGATTCATTGATACTGTCCAGTTTGAAGGCATGTGAATGACGTCACTATATATTACATTAAGTCCTTTATTCTTCAAAATCGTAATACTTTCCTTAATGGACAACCCGGATTCGTCTGGATCACCTGCTGTAATCAGTACAAAGGTATTTATCGGCTTATTACTATTTGGCAGACTTAACAAATAGTTCCTGCATATGCGGGGAATTCCAAACGCATAAACTGGAAAACAGAATCCCACTAAATCGGTATCTTCGTTAATGCCGAATTTATCCGTGATAGCAGAGAGTGTGGCTTTGCAGCCGTTTTGAATAAAAGTATCTTTGCATGTATTTAAAATTCTATACGAGTTGCCTGTTCCTGAAAAATAATTTAATTCTACATTCATATCAATCTCGCGAATCGCTCTTTCAATGTGTATTTTACTTCCTACTTTTTTAAATGCGCAATGTCTGGCGCTGTCCCTTTTCTATAAACTTCAATCTCATCACCATATTTCAAAATCCGGCAGTCAGAACCTAATTTTTCTACTTGGATTTTAAACATAGCCTCGTCAGCTTTACAGTATTCTTTGGTAAAAAATGCCGGCACATTATAATGACAGGGAATGACTACCTTTGGCTTCAAACCTTTTATAGCCTGCAGAGCCTCTGTTTCATCCATTGTATTATAGGCTTCCCTGCCGCCTATTGGCAATATTAAAACATCCGCATTTTTTAAGGCTTGCCAATCTTCAAGATGAAGCAGTGTGTCACCAAGATTTACAATTGTGCTTCCATTCAATTCGATCTTAAAGCCTATGGCACCCCATCCAACCCTTTCTTCAGGTCCGGGGTGTTCGGTTTTTTTAATTGGACCGATTTTCAAAGTAACCGGTCCGTGGACTGCTTTCAGTCCGGTAATAGTCATATCATCAAGCTGAACAGTCTGGTTCACGGAAAGAGTGTGTACATTTTTCATTTCTTTGGTGAACCCAAGCCCTTTGTTCCGCGGGCCAAGCATAAGTAATTTTCCATTTACATTTTTTACCATGTTCCGGTTGCAGATAATCGCAGCATTTGAAGCCTTTGCCACTCTGTCCATATGCCAATAATGATCCGGGTCTCCATGTGTAATAAATATGTGTGTAATATCATTCCATTCCGATTTCGGAATAAGCGTTGTCATCCTGAAATAATACAGAAAGAGACCGCCCGGATCGATGGCAATTTTTTTATCGCCTGATTCGATTACGAATGAGTTATAAAGATAGTGTTTAATTTTCATAAGTTAGATCTCCTCTATTCCGCCTTTTTATCCCTGGATTTTGGGTCTTTTAGTCCGCTACCCAGATGGTGTGATGAATCCGGCCGAAACCTTCCAGGACCGCAGTCAGTTCAAATCCTAGATCGCTTTTAGACGGCTCTACTCCATCCACCTCCCATTGAATGTGGATGCCCAGATCCGTTTCCACAAAAGCGTTACGATATAAAGTCGCCGCTGTGATCCCTTTTGGGCCTTTATTCTGAATCAACTGATTCACCAACTGTCTGACCACCGGTTTGTGTTGGTTATCCATAGCCCTGACAACGATGAGTTCTATCCACTTCATGAGATGTTTTTTCCTTTCTTCGGAATTAGTCTTAGCTATTTTTGTGCCAAATAAATAAATACTATGATTACATGATGTTAAATAATGTCTCAGAATACGGGTGCGATATATCGCAATAATGGGTTGCGATATATCGCAAGTCGTTATATTGTGGCGATATATCGCAATCATCAATGTGGCCACAAATCATTCCTCAACTGGGGAGGAGGCCGTGCAAGTAGACGAAAAGGAATTTTTTCAAGAAATAACCTTGAGGATATGCGGGCATCTAGAAATTGAAGAGGGGCTTGGAGCCTGCCTGGAATACCTGGCAAGGCATATGCCCGCCGACACCATCTATCTGCAGAAAAACGAGCCCGAACTGGGTGCCATGCGCCTCGTCGCCCGGGCCAGGCCGGGACAAGGTGAAAAAATGGATATGCTGGTGCCATTCACACAAGACGCCAAGCAGGCCATGGCTGAACTAGCTGAATTGTTCTTTGCCGGCAGGCTTCCCGACATACTTGTTGCCAACAAACCAAGGGAAGAGCCCGTCGCAAGGTGCATGTTGGAGGCCCTGGGCGAACCGCCCTCATCCGTCATGAGCTTGCCGCTCTTGATCGGGGAGCAGATCGTCGGCTCACTAGCGCTGCTCGCCGCAGGGGAAGACCGTTTCACCGAGGAACATATAGGGCTCTATACCACCTTGAGGGAGCCTTTTTTTGTTGCAATGTCCAATATCCTAAAGCATCAGGAAATCGTAAGACTCAAGGAAATGCTGGCCGACGACAACCGGTATCTTCACCAGGAACTCAAGCGCCTCGCCGGCGATCGAATCATCGGCGAGGATTTCGGTCTGAAAAACGTCATGGAAATGGTCCGGCAAGTATCCGGGCTTGATAGTCCCGTGCTCCTTTTGGGCGAAACTGGTGTAGGCAAAGACGTCATCGCTAATGCCATCCACTATTCATCGCCCCGCAGGGATGAACCGTTCATTAAGGTAAATTGCGGCGCCATTCCGGAAACCCTTATGGACAGCGAATTATTCGGCCATGAAAAGGGCGCCTTTACCGGGGCCTTGTCGCAAAAACGCGGACGATTCGAAAGGGCTCATGGAGGAACGATTTTTCTTGATGAAATCGCTGAGTTGCCCCCACCGGCACAAGTCAGGCTGCTTCGGGTGCTTCAATCCAAGGAGATCGAGCGTGTCGGCGGATCGAAAACCATTGAATTGGATATCCGGATCATCGCCGCCACCCATCGGAACCTCGAAGAGATGATCCGGTCAGAGAGGTTCCGGGAGGACCTCTGGTTCCGGCTGAATGTTTTTCCCATAATAATCCCGCCGCTCAGGCAGCGAAAAGAGGATATCCCCACACTGGTCAATCACTTGATCGAGCGAAAATCCATGGACATGAAGCTAGCAAATATTCCAAGGCTGGCCAATGGTGCAATCGAACAGTTGATGTCCTATGACTGGCCGGGCAATGTGCGCGAACTGGAAAACGTTATCGAACGCACTCTCATTCTAGATCGGACCAGCCCCTTAGATTTTAAAAACGTGCTTATTAAGCAGCCGCGTGCCCATGACAAAACAACTGCGCATTCCAAATCAGTGCATTTACTAAAGCTGGACGAAATAATGTCTCTGCACATCCGCCGGGCACTGAAAATGACCAATGGTAGAATTCATGGTCCTGACGGAGCCGCTGAGTTACTTGGGATCAATCCAAGCACACTGAGGAGTAGAATTAAGAAACTCAGAATAAAAATTGCCCAATAATTGCCAAAACTGGCGATGCTTCACCATGATATTGATAGTATTTACTTTCATTCTAAGAATCTAAAAGGTTGTCTTAGGTGTGGCAAGTGTAATCTATGTATTTAGTATTATTGATGGGGCATACTTCTATTTTGCTTTTAAACATTTGATAGAGATTCAAAAGTTAATTTCTCTTATATGCATCATTGTTATAAGTGTCATGATTCATTTAGGTATTTATAAATATGAAGCATATAATGCTCAGGCTAAATGGAAAGTAGATTAAAATATTTAAAAAAGATATCCACCAAACAAAAATTGATCTTAACTTCAAGTTCTACTTAATAGGAATCAATTTACTCAGTAAGCACCGTTACGTATCAATTTTTACAAAAACAACATCAAAAATGCGATTCCGGAAACCACACTCGACAGATTTTTCTGAAAAATGCGATTTTCAAAAAAAGATTCAGGTCAAAAAAAATTTGTATCTTGGATTTTGAAAATGGACTTGCTTGGAAGGTGGGTCGCCCCAGATATTCAAAGAAAGATCCCGTGAGGATTTCCCAGAATCCCGTAGCACTTGGTCAAACTTAATTGGAATATTGTATGGACGTTTGATTAATCTTTCATTAAAAATGAAGCTTAAATATACGTCTATGTCTTTCGAATAAGTTGAGTTCCTATAAATCCGAATAAAAAACTCGTTCGGAACGGAGTCGGAACGAGTTAAATATATATAACATGCTGAAATAACAATTAAAAAATGGTGGAGGCGGCGGGAGTCGAACCCGCGTCCGAAAACATTCCACTCGGGCGTCTACATACTTATCCTGAAATTTAAATTTCGCCCTGCAAGACTCCTTCAGGCTGGATTCCTGAAGGGCTAGCCTGCTAAAGTTTCGCCGATTCCGTTACAGGCAGCCGGAATCAACTATCCCGCTAGTCGATGCCCTTATCAGGTCCGCAGGATTAACCTGACAGGACACTGGCTATTTATGCAGCCAGAGCATATTCATAATCATCTGCGATTATGTTTAAGGTCCCATCGTTTTTACGAGCTGACAGGAGCTCGGTATGCAGCCGGAGCTTCTTTGTCCCCGTCGAAGCCGTTTCGCCCCCAAATACAAACTTCGTTTGTGGCTCAAAGCTAAAAGCTCATTGCTCAAAGTTGAGGTGGGTGAAAAAGGGGTATGTAAAAGAGCAAGTTTTGGCTCTAATTTAAGCTATAACATGGGTGTTGTCAAGAATGATAAGAATTTGCATCTACGCTTGTAGTTTGCTGATTCTATCAAAAAATTGATCATTTTTTTATCCCTTAATAGAGCATAAAACAAAAGAACCGGAAAGCAAGGGGATATGCGGAATTCGGATTTCGGAATTCGGAATTAAGGATGGGACACAGGTTACAGAGGACGGACTGCAGGTTGCGAAATTCGGAATTAAGTGTTTGGACACAGATCAGTGAAAATCTGTGTCCGAATATTTCGATGATATATTGTTGCGTGATTTTGGGGCTTCGCCAGAAAATATTTTCAAGAAGTAGCGGGAACATACCGATATTAAATAGAAAGCCGAGCTAATCTCAGCAAATTACTACCTGATTCTTGCATTTGAAAGCCTCCGACCCGTGCAAAATCCAGGTACTTTATGATGCCAGTTAACGTGGCAAAGGACGAAAAAGAGTAAACAATGAAACGATTATGGAATGCCCTGTTTTTAACGGCCGCCATTATATTTTTTCCTGTCAGCTGTTCATTTACTGGTGCCATGGGAACTATGATTTATTCCGAACTGGATGCTCGGGATATGGCTAAAGGCGAAGAACCGCATGCGTCTCTTTTCTTTGTGGTGACCAAAGCGAATATAAACGGTGAGGAATATTATGACTTTCATTCGTTAAGCGGGCTGGGACCAATTCGAAATTCGGAACACAATTACACTTTCAGTTATGCCTTTGGCGACCCTCAGCCTGATGGTGACGACTCATCGGGTTGTCTTAAAACATTTGAAGCATCAGTCAGCGGCAGGGCCAACTACCAGGCAATGGACATAACGGATGACCAGCAAAATATCGAATACACATTTTTGATGTCGGATCAAAAGGGAAAATTTTCTCAGGATTTGACTCGATACCGGTACGAAGTAGAAAACCTCTCGGATGAAAAGCAGCTCATCGAAGTCTATTATTCAGATGATGATTATCAGTCCACAAGCCGCTACATAGCAGAAGCACACTCCATCACTCCGGTCTATTCAAAAATTCTCGACCCGGGCTATATGTTCATCTCATTTCCCGTTGCCATAGTGCTATCAACGCTGTTAATGTTTATAGGCAGGTATTTTCGCAGGAAATGGTTTCCAAAATCGTGATATGCCTCAAATTGGGAATTAGCGGTAAATTTCCATTCTAAAAAACTCTAAAAGGTTATCTAAAAGGTTCCAGTTGAATTCGATCCAATGTTTTTTCACCACGAAGAACACCAAGATCACGAAGCAAAGACAGAGAATATGGTCAATCGATTTTAGCGCTCTTCGTGGTAATAAGTATACGACTTGAGCTTTCAGCATAACCGGAAGATTTTATTTCTCCGAAAATCAAACGAGGATCCTTTTCATTTCAATATTTCTCACCTGAACCATGAATGAAGAAAAATCATGGTTAGCAGACGTACTTTTTCTATATGTGTAATTACACTTCAGATTTTCGTGAGTCTGGCAACATCGGGGATTGCATATCCATGCCAGATGATTATCATCCGATTATTGGTTTCGGCAGCCGGATGCTTGCGATACGGTCTGCTATTACATCTGCAAGTGGCCATCGCTAACAATTTATAACAATCGAATTTTGATTTAAAAAGGTGTGACTATGAAACAGCTTTTATCGATAAAATTGATTCTACTTCTGTCAATTGGAATCCTTGGTTTGTCCGGGAGTGCTTCTGCGGATACCGGCAAATTAATAGGCTCACTGGTTGATCTGCTTGGTGTGACCGAATCCCAGGCTGAGGGGGGTGCAGGGGCGGTCTTCAGGAAAGCAAAAAACAATATGAGTTCCAGCGACTACTCCCAGCTGCTGAGCGCCCTGCCGGGAATTGATTCTCTGATTGATGCGGCTCCCGCAGTTGGAGGTTTGGCAAAAAGCGCCTCATCCATGTTTGGAAGTTCCTCCGGCTCTGCCGGCGGGATGGCGGCCCTGACGGACAGTTTCAACAAGCTGGGACTATCGCCGGATATGATTAACAAATATGTGGACATTATCCTGGACTTTGCACAGTCTGAGGGCGGTCAGCAGGCGATGTCGTTTTTGAAGAATGCATTGCTGTAGACGGATGGGAAGCATTGGCGCTGACGCGTTTACTAATTCATAGCAAATGACACAGATGCGGAACGTCCGGGTTATTCTTGAAATAAACTAAAAAGCAAAAAATATCACGAAAACGCGAAAGTACCCCGGTTGAACAGAAATTAAGATTTAACACGGCAAGCGAAAACACGAAAGACATCAAAAGTTAAGACGTCTTTTTTCGTGCTTTCCATCTTTCGTGCTTTCGTGATGATAATTTTTCTCCAACTCGTATCATTACCTGGCGGATATAGCGACTCAGGTATTGTTATCAAAAGGAGGCAGCCAATGAGTCAGCGAGCCAAAGACCTGTCAACGCGAATCGAAACAATTAGAGACGAGGTAACTGCATTTGTAGAAACGTTGTCGGATGAAGAATGCAACGCTGAATGCAGCATGGAAGAATGGACGGCCCGTGTTACTGCCCGTCATATCGGCGCCGGCCATTTTGGGATTTTCGAAATGGCAAAAATGGTCCTGGAGGGCAAAGAACTTCCCAAACTGACCTTCGAGCAGATCAATGAAATGTCTGAGAAGGACTCCCGCGCCCATGCAGACTGCACAAAGCAAGATGCCCTGGAGGCTTTGAAAAAAAATGGTGCCGAATTGGCCGTATTCGTTTCCGGCCTGAGCGATGAAGAACTCGATCGTAAAGGCAGCATGCCGGCATTTGGCGGTGAAGCCAGTGTCAACCAGATTATCGATTTTGTCATTTTTAAATCGGCACAAGAGCATTTCGACAGCATTAAGAAGGCCGTAGGTAAATAGCCGGCCCCAAAAGTGGCAATAAGGGAAGCCGACCCGCCACCGCTCGGAAAAATTCCGATTCCTTTCAATTTCAAAAAAGATAAATGTCGCTGAAAAAAACCACCCGCAGACATTAGGCGTAAACTCCACAAGTTGTGGCCCGCCAGGGGATGGAGGCAAATGAGCATTTACCGGGACTTTGTGCATAACCAGCGCCAAATTTAGTGTAATGAGAAAATACGCAATAGAAATGCAGAATTCCCACCAAAGCAACTGTCGACGAAGCTAAGGCAGCCGAATAACCAGAACCGGGATCGGAGAATTTTTGACGACCCATCTAGCGGTGCTGCCGATTAGAACTTCGGCCAGGGCGCTTTGGCCGTGGGTGCCCATGACAATTAGATCACAATTCCTTTTCCTGGCTGTTTCAACGATAACTTCGGCGGGAGAACCGCTTTCGATCAATATTTCATCAGTGACAAAGGCTTGATCCAATCCACCAGCCTTGGTCTCCTCGGAAAATACTTCGAGAGCTTCTTTCAAAGCGGCATTCCCACGCCTCTTGCCGATCAACTGGTCCCGGGCCTTGGCATAATGCCGGCTTTTAATCTCCTCCCAGGTATCGGTGCTGATCATGTTCGTTACAAACTCTTCGCCGGGATATTCAGCCAGCACGTGCAGGATAGTGATGCCGGCGCCATACAAGTTGGCCAGACTGACAGCATGGGCAAAGGCGTGCACGGCACTTTCCGACAGGTCGGTTGCATACAGGATTTTTTTAATTTGGATATCGGGTAATTTCATTGGCCCCCCTAGTCTATATTTGCCTGAAGAACGGTGATAAGAACAGCTAACATCTTTGAGTATTTAAAAGAAAAGGTGAATGATTCTATTTATAGAATGAAATTAGACAGGATTTACATGATCCACAGGATTATTGCGATTTTTATAATCCCGGTTTCCGGAAGAAACCGGGAATAATCAATCCTCTTTGTAGAGTGGAAATAACTATTTCCTATTTAAATTGGACTATCGTCCGAAATATATTTGGGGCAGCCACAGGGCGATCCCGGGAAACAACATGACAATGACTAAACCGACCATCATCACCAGCACAAAGGGTATGATCGAACGGTAGATATCCGCCAGCGACACCTCGTCGGGCGCCATGGCCTTCATCAGAAACAGGTTATAGCCGAAAGGAGGTGTCATGTAGGCAATCTGGCAGGTTATGGTATATAGAACACCGTACCAGATCGGATTATAGCCCAGACTTATTACCAGCGGGACATACAGCGGTGCGACAATGATCAGCATGGCTGTGTCATCCAAAAACATGCCCATCAGTATGTAGGACAGCTGCATCATCACCAGCACGCCAAGCGGACTGAGTCCCCACCTTTCTATAAACAGGGACTTGATGGCATGCACGGCGCCCAGACCATCAAAAACCGCACCAAAGCAAAGGGCCGCCAGGATCACCCACATGAACATGCAGCTGACGCTGAGTGTATTCTTTAATGTTTCATCCAGAACCTTTTTGTTTAACCGGCCTTTGGCGATAGCGGCAATGGTCGTGGCGGTGGCACCGGCGGCCGAACATTGAACCAGACTGGTGATCCCCATCAGAAAAAGTCCGGTCATGGAAAAAATAATGACCAGGGGTATGACCCCGGCTCTGAGCAACCGCAACTTCTCACTCCAGGTGATTGTCTCTAGCTCTTCCTTTGATAATGTTGGGCCCAGGTGAGGCTGAAGCCGGCAGCGGATATAAATGTAGGCCATAAAGAGGCCTGCCAAAAGGAACCCTGGAAAAACACCGGCCAGCCACAACTGGCCCACGGGTTGGCGGGCGATCATACCGTAGAGGACCAGCACCACACTGGGCGGGACCATAATACCCAGGGAACTGCCCGCCTGGATGACACCGGTCACCATGACTTTGTCATATTTGCGCTTAAGCATTTCCGGCAAAGCCAGACTCGCACCAATGGCCATTCCGGCCACACTCAAGCCATTCATGGCGGATACGGCGACCATCAGTCCCATGGTTCCGAGGGCTAATCCACCACTGATCGACCCCATCCAGACATGGAACATTCGGTACAGGTCGCTGGCGATGCCGGATTCCGAAAACATATAGCCCATATAGATGAATAAAGGCAGGGTCAAGAGGGGATACCAGTTCAGCAAGGCAAAAGCCGCGTTAAAGGGCATCTCGGCCGCACCCTTGCCCCAAAGCAACAACGCGAAAATAGTGGCAACCCCACCGATGGCACCAAAAACCCGCTGCCCGGTGAGCAGCATCAGCATCATGGAGGAGAATATCAGTATAGCAATCATTTCGTAACTCATGTTTAAATCTCCTTCCCTCTTGCTTTTGCCAGGTCTTTAAAAAATTGTGCGATCGCCTGCATCAACATCAGCAGAACGCCGGTGCCCATGATAATCTTGATGGGAGCCATATACGGTGCCCAGGCGGATCGGTTTTTTTGCCCGTACATTACCGCATATTCAATGCTGGAATAGGCACCGTAAAGCAGAAAGACCAGGTAGAAGATCAGAAAGAGACCGGTAAAAACGTCATACGTAGCCTTTTTCTTTTCCGACCATCTGCCATAGAGCAGATCCATTCTGACATGCCCTTTGAGCATCATGGAAAACCCGCCGCCAAGCAGATAATAGGCGGCCATGGTGAACTGGGCCATCTCAACCGCCCATATGCTGGACTTGCCGAAGAGGTTTCTGGCGACCGGCTCGTATAGCAGAATCGCGATCATCATGAATACAAGATACATGGCGAAAGTGCCGACCACCTTGTTAATTGCATCAACGGCACGCACGAATTTTATTACTGCTTTAGGCATCTTTGCCCCTTTCCTTGGTATCTTCAGCTTACCCGAAAATGAACTACCCCGCTGCAAGCAACGGGGTATCAGGCAGATAATTGTAATCGCCCGAGGGGTGTGGAATAAGGCTCTTGTCCGCCTCAGGCGGATTTAATTGAGCGATTTTTTACCCGAATTGCACCGATCTATTTCATATCCTCGCCAGTGGCGGGCTATTGCATCAATATTTCAGCACATTTTCCGGTAATAAATCGCTCAACTTGAATTTGAATCTTAACTATAAAAGTTTGCCTTTCCTGACAGGTTATAGCTCGAAGCCAGGAAAGGCTATCTCTGTATTATACTATTTAATGCCCAACACGTTAGTACCGGTATGGAGGACCGGCGTCTCTCATGGTTTGAGCGTATTCCTTGAGTATTTTAACCACCTTGGCACTTCTGGGGCTCTTTTTAGCGGTATCGTCCCAGAATTTCAGTGCGGCATCTTCCACCTGCTTCCACTCTTCTGCGGGGATGGAGGTAAGTTCCAGTTTCCCGCCCTTGGTACGGTAGTGCGCTTCACCCCACCAATACCAGTGCTGTCGGTAGTAGTGTGAACTGTCCATTTGAAGTTTGAACAGTGTCTTCAGGCGATCCGGCAGGGCGTTCCATGAATCGGAGTTCGCATAATACGAACCGGCCCAGGCACCGGAAATGGGATTGGTCAGGTAATAGTTGGTGACATCGGCCCAGCCGACCGTGTAGTCCTCGGTGATACCGGACCAGGCCACCCCGTCCAGTTCACCGGTTTGAACGGCCATCTCGATATCCTCCCAAGGCAGGGCCACCGGGATGACACCGAATTGCTGCATGAATCGGCCGCCGGTGGGGAACATGAACATTCTCAGCCCCTTGAGGTCTTTCAGATGCCGGATCGGTTTGGTGGTGGCAAAGTTGCACGGATCCCAGGCCCCGGCGCTCAGCCAGGTGACACCCTTTATTTCAGCGAAGGCCTCCTCCCAGATTTCGTTCAACCCCCACCAGTGAAACAGCGCGGGAACATCCAGCGAATAGCGTGACGCAAAGGGGAAATAGGCGCCAAATATGGACACGTCCACAGGCGCAGCGATGGAGTCATCATCACTCTGGACAGCGTCAATGGTTCCCTTCTGCATGGCTCTAAACAGCTCACCCGTGGGCACCAATTGATCAGCAACATACAATTCGATCACCATCTCGCCATCGGCGACCTTGTTAAACGCGTCGATGGCCGGTTTACAGACATGCGCGGATAGAGGTGCGCCGGCATAGGTTTGCATTCTCCATTTGATGGTCGTTTTCTTGGCCGCATGCACAAAGGGCGCGTTTACCGCCGTGGCTGCCACTGCCGCAGCTCCGATACCTGCTTTTTTAATAAAATCGCGTCTTTTCATAGTACCTGGCTCCTTTCATAGTGTTTGGGTTAACAATTGTTTTAACCAGATCGACAGAATACAAATGGGTCAATTGTTTTAACAAAGAACTGCAAGGAAATGATCCCGCAACAGCGACCGGCTGTGCTACCGCTCCGGTAAATACCGACTACGACGCTTGAGCAGACTACCTGTCTATACAATTTCTATGATAAAAAATATGTCCCTTTTCTGAAGCTCGAACAAAGCTTATAGAAACAATTAAAATGGAATTATATTTTCTGACTAAATATTTGAACTTTGTCAAGAAATTTATGGGACCTTTGGGTTCAACTAATTTATCCGACCAGATAACTGAAAAAACACGCTCCCCGACTTTGAATCAGATCAATCTGGTTAAACCAAGCTGGAGAATGCCATTTTTCAGTGGAAGTCATCAAATAGTCCAATTCACTGCCTCGCCGCACGAGGTTGCATAAGTGGCTTCAACTTAAAAAAGGGATTGACTCGTTAGATACCTCCGGTATATTCATTTCGATTAACCTGACGGCAATGAATATAATCGGAGAATACCGGCGGTAGGATCACCGCGAATATCCCGCGGGCTGCCGGGCTGATATTAAAAATTTTGCAATGTTTCATACCGACTGAGAGGGAACTGACATGAGCGACGCTACACGTCTTTTGGACCAGGAATTCACAACCGAAGTATGCCATCGACTTTTACCGGAATGGAAAGGCCTCGATATCCAGATCAGTGAGCTGAGCGGCGGAATAACCAACAAGTTGTATCGGGTCCGATCGGAAAAAGGAGATTACACGGTTCGGATTTATGGGGATAAAACAGATCTGTTCATTAACCGTGAATTCGAGGCCCACACGATCGAGGAAATGGCCAAAGTCGGTGTGGCCTCCAATTTGATTAAATACATGCCCGAGATAGGGGTGACCATTGTGGAATTTATCGGTGACTCCATCGTTCTCACCAATGATCATTTTCTGGACACTTCACTCCACGCCAAAATCGTGGCGCCCATTCGAAAAATCCATACAAGCGGGGTGCGGCTAAAAAAGATTTTCAACCCGCTGGTGGAAGTGATGAAAATGTCGGCCATTTTAAAAGGTCTCGATGCTGAATACAAGGAATTTAACATAGCCGGCACGATCCAACGGCTGATCAAGCTGTCGAGCATCATAAACCTGCCGGAAAGTGAATATACCCCCTGCCACAATGACCTGCTGGCGGATAATTTTATCCTGATCAACGACGACGCCCGCGATCGGTACGCTGAACCGATGTATATCATCGACTGGGAATACGGCGGCATGGCACCCAAATACTATGATATCGCGGATATGTTCCAGGAAATCCTGGTTCCGCGTGAATCGGAAAAAAGCATTGTAACGGAATATTGTGAAGGTGCCGACTCCGACCGGACCCTGTTTTTTATCGATCTGTTCAAACCATTTCCGGATATTTACTGGTTTTTGTGGAGTCTGATTCAGCTCAACATTTCAAAAATCGAGTTCGACTACTACAATTACGGCAAAGTTAAATATGAAAATGCTTTGGGCAATCTGGAGTTTGTTGAGAAGGATTACGGGGTAGCCGTTTAATCACTGGAGTGTCGGAGTAAGGGAGTAATCCGATTACGGATTTGGGATTGCGGATTGCGGAATGCGGAGAGATGAAGTAGTGGTACTGGAAATTTGGGATCAGGTTGATGCTTTGCCCCTAATGGAATGTTGGAATGGTGAAAGATTGGAAAAGTGGGTTTTGGGATATTGGAGTGTTTAGTTAATGGTCCGAAGACGGAACAATAATATTGTAGATTGACAATATCCTTATAAAAACCCACGCTTCCGTCATTCCACGATTCCATTATTCCATGATTGAGGCATGAACTCAGATTCTAAAAAAGTATCACATATCTTTATTATATTTCAGGACATTCGATACATCAAACTAGCACTTCGGCGAGGCAATCAAATGATCCGTTCCATCCGAAAGCATGGCTTTCTTTCGAGGCTTCAGTCGGTAAGAAATCATGGGTCAGGATCAGCCGCGTGGCGGACCCCAAGGCCTCAAACTCGATGGTAATCAGGGTCTCGGCGTATAGACCGGCACTTCCCTCGCAGCCTTGCCCATCCAGAATTCCGGTAAATACCAGTTTGTTCGGCGGATCGATTTCGCGGTATTCTCCCTGATGGGTGGCGATTTGACCGTCCGGCAGCTTCAAGGCGTACTCGTATTTTCCGCCGACCCTCAAATCAATCTCGGCCGATTCAGTTGTAACTCCCTTGGGCCCAAACCATTTCATCAACATCTCCGGATCAGTCCAGGCTTGAAATACTCTTTCGCGCGGTGCGTTGAAATCACGTGTCAGTGACAAGGAATAACTTTCAATATCGGTAGCTGGTAAGCTCATTTTATATCTCCTTCATGTGTTTTTGTTAAGATAATCTGCCAAAGCATCGAATTGATCTTCCCAGAATTGCCGGTATCTGGCAATCCAGTCCGATGCGAGTTTGAGTGAATCTGACTGCAGCTGAAAACGGTGCCATTGGGCGTCTTTTTTGCGTATGATCAGATCCGCGTTTTCCAACACCTTTAAATGTTTGCTGATTGCCGGCTTGGAGATCCCGAACGGTTCGGCCAATTGACCTGCGGAAGCTTCTCCCAAAGCAAGTCTTTCAATGATGGCCCTGCGCGTCGGGTCGGCCAATGCAGCAAATATTGAAGTGAGGTCTTTAGTAATCATTAATTAACCTTTTCCTTAATTAACCTTAAGGTTAAACATATAGACCATTCTCCAATTGTCAAGGCCGGGAGGGAAAACGTTATTGGTTATTTGTTATTAGGGATTGGGTATTGGGTATTCGGTATTGGTTATTAGAGATTTATGATTTGGTATTGCCTGTTCCAGCTGTATGCGGAGAATTGAAGCTTGAAAAATAAAAATTGAAAAATATGCTGATGTCGCTTCGCTCTGTCTTTTCTGATGGTAAAAAATTTCGTGCTTTCTAAATTTCGTGCTTTCGTGATAATAAGCTTTTTCATAAAATTAATAACATTCCCAACTAAGACAGGTTGAGCAGGGTCTAATTCCATATTTCTTCCAATGGCTCGAAGAGGCCGATCCAAAAAATTGAATATAAAGTCACGCAAATCAACTTTTTAACCTTTGAACCTTGAACCCTGAACCTGGAACCTGGAGCCTATTATCTAAGCTATGATCTTAATCCACCCGCCCGTGGCCAAACCCTGCGAGCCACCCGGCGGCATTGCCAAACTTGCGGGGGCGCTTAAGCGCCACGGAGTGAAAAACGCAGTTTTAGATGCCAATCTCGAAGGCTTATTACACTTAATCCTGGGTCCGTCGACCACATCCGACCGGTGGACCATGCGGGCCTTGCGCAACCGGCATCAACACCTCGAATCGCTCAGAAAGCCGTCCATTTATCGCACGCCGGACCGCTATCGACGAGCGGTTTCAGACATTAACCGGCTGGCCGAAATGGCCGCCAGCCTCAAGTCGGTTCAGCTGAGCCTGGCAAACTACCAGCATAAAAATCTTTCTCCACTCAACAGCTCCGATCTGCGCCGGGCCTCCCGCTATCCGCAGGACAGTCCATTTTACCATTATTTTAAAGACCGCCTGGAGACGCTTTTTGAAAATGAGCAGCCACGCGTTGTCGGATTTTCAATGAATTATCTGAGCCAGGCCCTGTGCACATTTGCCATGCTGGGTTTTATTCGGTGGCAGTGGCCGGAGCTGACGTTGGTACTGGGCGGTGGGCTGCTGACGTCGTGGATGCAGCAGCCGGGTTGGCAAAACCCCTTTGAGGATTTGGTGGATCACCTAGTGACGGGACCGGGGGAAGAATTTCTACTATCTTTGATTGGGATTACCGCAACACAGGCATCCATCACGGAGCATTATCGGCCCGATTACAATCTTTTTCCCCTGGCGGATTATCTGGCGCCCGGTACGATTCTGCCCTACAGCGCATCAACGGGCTGCTACTGGAACCGGTGCGCATTTTGCCCTGAAAAGGCCGAAGGCAACCCTTATGTTGCCGTGCCGGCCGAGCGCGTCACCACGGATCTCAAATCGCTGGTGGAGCAGACCAGTCCGGTCCTGATCCATTTGCTGGACAATGCCGTCAGTCCCGCCCTGATGGATGCTCTGATTAGTCAGCCGCCGGAGGTTGACTGGTATGGATTTGCTCGAATCAGCCGCCGTCTGGCAGAATTGAGCTATTGCCGAGCGCTGAAACGATCCGGGTGTAGGATGCTAAAGGTCGGTCTGGAGTCCGGTGATCAATCCGTGTTGGATGCTGAACAAAAGGGAGTCGATCTGGAGCTGGCCTCCCGGAGTCTGCGAAATCTCAAAAAGGCCGGCATTGCCGCCTACGTCTATCTGCTTTTCGGAACGCCTTCGGAAACCATCAGCGAAGCGCGTACGACCCTGGATTTTACGGTTAAGCACGGCGATGCCATCGATTTTCTGAACCTGGCCATTTTCAATCTGCCGATATGTGCACCCCGGGCGCAGCAGCTCGATACTAAAATGCTGTATGAGGGTGATCTGTCACTTTATACCGGATTCCGTCATCCCAAAGGGTGGGACCGGGGGTCCGTCAGGAATTTTCTGGATAAAGAGTTTAAGCGGCATCCGGTCGTGCGCAAAATTTTGATAAAGGACCCGCCCCTGTTTACTTCCAATCATGCTGCATTTATGAAGGATCTGCGGTGATCAGACAATCTGCAATATTGGACTGATCCTGTTCTTAAATTACAGCTAATTTTGGATTTTCGATTTCGGATTGATGGTATCGCTTCGCTCGGTCCTTTTTATAATGGATAGAATTCCTTAAATCCGAAATCCGCATTCCAAAATCTAAAATTTATCAATAGTTCATCATCAATCCAAGATCTAGTTTCAAGCAATAATTAGGTACATTTGCGCTCAGTACCGGTCAGAACATATCCGGTTTAACATCCTGTGAATAGTCGACACCCGGCATGCCGAATCCGTGGTGTCTTAAAAATTCTTCCCTCAATCCCCGAATATCTGCAAGCTCGCTGAGGTTTTCCTGGTCGACATGCTGCCAGAGATTGCGGACTTCATTCTGAACATCCGGACGCATTTCCCAGTCGTCGAGGCGGACTCGACTGCGGGCATCCAGTTGGAGAACCTCTCCGCTGAACAAAAAATCCCGGTAAAGTCGATTAATTTGCTGGATGCAGCCTTCATGCAGTTTTTTAGCTTTCATAACCCGATACAGCAGGGCGATATACAGCGGTACCGCCGGTATGACGGCACTGGCGCGGGTGATCAGGGCCTTGTTGACGCTGATCAGCGCATGACCGTCTAACGCTGCCAGCATGCGGTTGATATCCGCGGCCTTTTGTTCCAAATCTTTTTTGGCGGCCCCGATAGTCCCGTCACGGTATAACGGACGGGTTTGCTCCGAACCGATATAGGAGAAGGCCAGGGTCTGAAAGCCCCGGCTCAGCAGATTATTGGCCAGCAAGCGGTCGATCCACAGCTTCCAATCTTCGCCCCCCATCACCTTGACGGTATGGGCAATTTCTTCCTCGGTGGCCGGCTCGGCAGTAACTTCACTGACCACACCGCTTAAAAAATCGACTGTTTTGGCCGTAAACGGACGGCCGATGGGTTTGATGACCGAAGAATAAATATCACCGGTGGTCGGATCGATCCGCCGGGGAGCGGCAATGCTGTACACTAAAAAATCAATTTTGCCCAGCCTGTCTTTGATGATCGCCATGGTTTCTGATTTCGTTTCCTCGGAAAACGCATCGCCATTTATGTTCCACGCTGACAGGCCAGCGGCTTGCGTTGCATGCCTGAAGGCCTCGATGTTGTACCATCCGGCCGTTGCCGTCCGTCTGGCACTGCCGGGCTTTTCAAACGCCAGGCCGATCGTTGCGGCATCAGAAGCAAAAGCCGATGCAATCCTGGCTGCCAGGCCATAACCGTTGGAAGCGCCGATAACCAGCACTTTCTGAGGCCCCTTGATTTTTCCACGCTTTTGGACATAATTTATCTGCGCTTTTACCTGGGCCGTACATCCCACCGGGTGTGCGTTAATGCAAATATTGCTTCGTATTCGGGGATTGATAATCATGATTATATTTGCTTCAAGTATTCGTCACACAGAGTTTAGTAAACACGCTTTGCGAAGTCCACAACTTTTCCACTATTGAAGATCGCAAATATAATAAATTTTGGATTTTAGATTTGGGATTTGGGATTTGGGATTTGGGATTTGGGATTTGGGATTTGGGATTTGGGATTTGGGATTTGGGATTTGGCGGTATCGCTTCGCTCTGTCAATTAAATGAAGCTCCCCGTCGCAAACGGACGGGGTATTCAAAAAATCATAATAAAATAGACAGAATACCTTAAATCTAAAATCCGCATTCCGAAATCTAAAATATAGGCATCGTTCATCATCGATACAAAATCTTGTTTCAAACGAAATGTATTTATGACAAATAGTCTAGAGGACAGTCCCTTTTTCCCGCATAAATTCAGTAAAGCTTTCCCGCCGTGGAATTTCGAATTCAATGTCGTCAAAGTTTTGGGAAATGGGAAGACGGCCATAGGCATGACAGGCGGCCACAGCCGCGTGAATATGTTCCGGCGCGGTATTCACGGGAATCTGATTGAGATGGATCAGGCAGCGTCCGTCGCGAGCCATCTGATCAAGATAGAGTTTGATCCGTTCCACAATAGCCTCGACCGGCCCATCCTTGAGAAGCATTGCATCGACGCCTGCCGTCACTGAGACGTTGTGTTTATTCGCAAAGGCCTTCACCCGCCCCGGACCGACTTCATAAAGGTCGGGATCGAGCACGCTTAAGGAATCGGGGCAGCATTTAAGTTTTTGAGTAAAAAACCGCTCCGGATCACGGCTTTTTGCATCACCCCAGTTGCCTCGGGTTATGACCCGGTCACCCAATTTGTCGCGCAGCCGCTCAGTGTATGCAACAACATATTCATCCATCATATCGAGCGTGACCATTGGCGGTGATGCCCAGGCATCACGCCCGTCCAGGATCAGGTCCGGCATACCGACTTCGCTCCGCATTACTACAAGGTGTGGTATGAGGACATCGTCACAAAGAAATTTAAACAGACGATGCACAAAACCCGGCCGTTCGAACATATCCGCGATCAGGTTTTCATAGCCCCTGATGTTAACCGCCAAGCTGAAGGGCGCGGTAAAAAAAGCACGTTCAAGTTTGCCCGTCATATCCCGGTAAATTTTATTGATCTGTAGGACCCAGGGCATCCGACCTGATTTATAGGGGTCGGGGGGGGCCAGACGATCCAGGTCCGCGGGAGTTTTGATCAAAGGCCGGGTACGGTCGGCGTCGGGAATCCCTCCCGGATGATAAACAACCGTTTGTCCCAGTGCTTCGGCTTCGACATTGTAGACGTCCCAGAAATTGATGGGCGCATCGACCCGGTAGTATTCGCTGACCAGCAGCTGCACCCGGGTGAAAGTATCGGCATCGGTGAAAAAACACTTTGAGGAGATTCCGGCCAGATGCGCTGAGTGGTCATTGCTCTGAGCGCTGATGACAATGTGATCGGCCTTAATGGCTGGGATCATATATTTCTTCCTTTTTATTAAGTTATTTGAAATGCCGGTTCCCGTATTGCTGCCGGTAGTGGATCCGGAAATATTGACTAAGGTGAAATAGTGACCATCCGCCATTGTCAGGCAGACCGTGATACAGATGTCTGTAAACTTGACGGCGGTTTAAGCAAGAATACCAATAATTTCACCTTCCCAGAGGGGCATGGCAAATTTTCAGGCAACGATAGCATTTTGTGTCCAAAAATCAATACCCGTTTCAGTAGAACGGTATAAAGAAGAAAATATGTTGCCAAAAACAAGTTGATGATTATCTTGAATCAATTTAGCAAGATCCTGATACTTTCAACTCCAATTGACGGAAATCAAAATGAGAAAAAGAGAGTTAAATCAAATAAAAAAATTGTTAACCCAGCAACTATCAGAGCTATTGAGTCGGGCCGACTGCAGCCTGGATGGTGTTGGGGAATCCAACGAAAACTTGTCCGATGTTCTGGATCGGGCCGCTAAAATTGCCGAACGTAATTTTTCCCACCATCTTTGCAGCCGGGAAAAACTCCTGATCAGAAAAATCGAGCGTTCCCTTCAGGATATCGAAAACGGGACTTACGGACTCTGTGAGCACTGTGAAGAAGATATTTCTATTAAGCGGCTAAAAGCCCGGCCGACGGCCCGTTATTGTATTGACTGCAAAACGCAGTTAGAAACCATGGAGAGACTGACGGGAATTGAGGCCAATTAAGCGTCAGACAGGTTAACTCCGAAAAATTGGAGTATTAGAGTTTTGGATTAATGTCCAGTGATATTATTTTCCAACACGCCAATACTCCATCACTCCAGCAATCCCGGACCGAGGCTCATTTTAAGCTTTGCCAGCCCTGGTACTACTTTATTTTGTTCATAGCGCATCTACTTCTACTTCTTTTCCCCGACTGCCGTATTATGTCAAGAAATCAATTAGACTCTTGTTTTTTTTGCCCAATATATGGCAAAGTGGCAAAATGGTCTGTAAAAGATTAAGAAGCCTGATCTCATAAAATAAGGGTCGCGGAAATAATATGATGAAATCAGTGGCCGTAATACTGGGCAGCGCTTTTCAGGATAGCATGCCCCAGGCACTGGATCTGGAACGTTTTGAAATCCAGACCGCCTGGGGCAAGCAGGAGCTCTATCACGCCAAGAATTTCCAGCATCCGGCTTATTTACTGTTTCGCCACGGTTTACCCCATCGGCTGTTGCCCAATCAAATCAACTATCGATCCCAGGCCCAGGCGCTGGAGGAGGTAGACTGCGGGGCCTTGATGATCACCAGTTCAGTTGGTGTGCTGGACTCTAACCTGCCCCTGTTCAAACCGATGTTGCTGACAGATCTGGTGATGTTGGACAACCGGCTGCCGGATGGTTCGACCTGCACCATGTTTTCACAACCATCTTTAAAACAGGAGCATCTGGTCGTAACGGAAGGATTGTTTTCTAAGGAATTAAATCAGCAAATTCACCGGCTGGCCGGCGACCTGATTCATGCTGCAAAGCAACCAATCGTTTTTGCCTATGTGGCCGGACCGCGCACCAAAACAGCGGCGGAAAATAAAATCTGGCATGCACTAGGCGTCCAGGTAAATTCGATGACCCTGGCACCTGAAGTGATTTTGGCCAATGAATTGAAAATCCCCTGTACGGGATTGGTGGTCGGTCACAAGTATTCGACGCCGGCCATTAAAAACATTGACGACCCAAAATCAATGTTCGATTCACTGAAATCTTCTAAATATGCAATGGAAACTCTGGTCTTGAAATTCCTCGAAAAGGGCTGCCCGGCTTCGTTCGATAACCAGATTTATCAGTTCAACCATGAATAATACCCGGCCGAATCGAAAAGAACTGGTGGCATTTGCCCGCGAATACGATTCCGGTGTAACCGACCGCTCTCCCATGGAAGAGTTGGAGGGAGGCAGTCTGAATTTTGTCTGGCGCATACAGAGCACATCGGGAAAATCATTTATCATTAAGCATGCCCCACCGTATATCGCATCGATGCCGGACATTGCGTTGGACAACAGCCGTATAGAATTTGAGACCTACATTCTCAAGGCATTCCAGTTTCGAAATGAGCTCAATCAATTGACAGGACTCAGTGTTCGACCGCCTGAATATCTGGGCAATGACCACCCCAGGCATCTTCTGCTAATGGAAGACGTCGGCATCTTACCGAATTTAATGCACGCCGTTGAATTAACTGATTATGACCTTGCTTCCTACGGCAGAATGCTGGGGTCATTTATTGCGCAGCTGCATTCGCAAACTTATCAAAACAAATGGTTTGCCGATAATTTTGCCAATTTGCCGGTCCAGCAATCCCGAATGCAGCTCCAGTATAATGGCTGCCTGGAATTTTGTCGCAAAGCGCATATGCCGGATGCTGAACAGATCGGAAAATTGTGTCGTCAACTCGGCGAAAAGTTGAATTCGGTGGGCAAATGTCTGATTATGGGCGATCTTTGGCCGCTTTCAATTCTGCTGGACCACAATGAAATTCGACTGATTGATTGGGAGTTGACGCACTTTGGTCGTCCGGCCCAGGATGTGGCCCATCTAGCGGCTCATTTATGGATGATGTCCCACCGGGCATCCGGACAGTCACAAAAAGAACGAATCGATCGATTCCGTCGATCTTTTATCGAGAGCTATTACAATTGGGTCGCCAGTCAAAAGCCGGAACTCATCACCGAAGAAGATCAGCGCGATTTTCAAATCCACTTTGGCGCGGAAATTTTAACGCGCACCCTGGGCAATTTTCAAAAAAATTATCTTTTCGACGAGTTGCCACCGGAACATCCGGCTATTCAGGAAGCCGCCGAAAAAGCTCGTCAATGGATACACGGAAAATATGACGCATTCAAAACAAAATCCAATGAAAAATAAAAAATTAGATGAGCTGACGCCCGTTGAATGGGAATCCCTGTGTGATCATTGTGGTCTTTGCTGTCTGCAGAAGCTTGAAGATGAAAATACGGGTCAGATAAAGTATATCGGTGTTGCTTGCGAATTTTTGGACATCGAAATGTGCCAATGCCTGGTGTATGAAAATCGACATTTCGCCAACCCGGACTGTTTGGCACTGACCCGGGACAATATCAGGCAGATAAAATGGCTGCCGGCCACCTGTGCCTACCGCCGGTTGGCTGAAGGAAGGGATTTGGAGTGGTGGCATCCACTGAAATCAGGTGACCCCGCCACAGTTCATCAGGCGGGAATATCCGTACGTGACAAAGCGATATCCGGCCAGTACCTGCACAGCGGGGAGAAGGATCTCGATATCGAGGTGTAGGTAAGCGTTGGCAGGTTCTGGGTTCACCGTTGCCTTAAAGACCGGCCGCTTGGCTAAGTTCTCGTGCTTATATGAAACTACACATAGTTGGAACAGTTAACAGACTGAACCTCTGAACCTTTAAACCACTTCTATCTATACCTCAAGCCAGATTTCAGATTCGTTGCCACACTGGCTGCAGACTCCGCGTCCTTTGGTTTTTCCTGGAACAACCTCCGGATTTATATCTTCATCAGTGGCGCATAAAACGAGAAAAATTTTTTGGATTTCTTTCAGAGTGTTTAACATTTACTCAAGTTTCGCACCCCTGAAA
>Ga0056115_1000287_pt1 | contig 24095 bp, 21 predicted proteins | sample WorMetOlspDAHAB1_FD_77007 | JGI IMG/M metagenome (GOLD analysis project Ga0056115, IMG submission 77007) | Marine gutless worms symbiont microbial communities from Max Planck institute for Marine Microbiology, Germany - Olavius sp. DAHAB.1 ...
GTTTTTCTATCACTTTTGGCCGAAAATATAGCACTTTATTATAATTTATTCAATAGTTTATCTTTATTTCAGCAGACTCTAACGTAACGGGGATCAGTACACGCCACCTTCCCATGGTTTGCCTCCTTCATTCGCTACCTTGCTCACGAAGCTGCATTTGAGTAACTAAAAAATTTGCCGGGTTTCTACACACTATTCAATTGAAAGTGAGCGGCGGTTCAAAATCCTATGTTTTGCAAGAAACGTGCAAAAGAGAGGTATTTTTTTTTCTCAATAATTCATCATCTTACAGTATCTTTACAAAACATGCCCAGATGAAATTGTGAAGCCGGATTCACAGATTTCAGATAAATGTTACATAATACGGCTTTACGTTTAAGCCCGAACGCTGGTGATATTTTATGCCTCTCAATCAGTGGTGAGCGGCGTGCCAGGAATAATCATACCTGATGTTATACTCGTCTAAATAGACAAGCCGTTCCTTACTGAAAAGGGAAAAAATGTTCTATCCTCAACCATTTTGTAAGGTTTCGCCGATAGCACATTAATCGCTGGCAAGTAGGTTGGTGAAAAACGTTGAGGGATGAAACCCAACCCCGCCATGGCGGGATTCAACCTAACCTGTGAATGACTGGATGAAAGTAAACGCCACTTTATGAGTGATTTTCATCACCTTAGATAACTTATAAGTAAATTAAAAAAAAATACAGAAAGGTTCCAAGAGCTATGGCGGTGCCGTAATAAAGTTTGGGTTGGCGATCTGGCTCTGCTGCCGGGATCGGGATGTATTGTCCGGTAAAAATAAATGTCTTAAAGATCGTGATATATCTGTGGAGGAATTCTTTAAAATATCGCGGGTGAACTAGCAGCAGGATCACCGCATAAAGGCCGCCGATTATGGCCGTACAAACGGATGCCATAAATACGCCTTTAGCACCCAGAATTGATCCCACCGCCCCCATCAATTTGGCATCACCCGCCCCCATTACTCCCATTGAATAAGGGACGATAAAAATAATTATTCCCAGGGCCAGGCCTTTGAAGCTGAAGAACACACCGTCCAATCCCATAATAATGAAATAATAGATTAAGGCTGAAGCCATGGTGGGAAAGGTTAGCAGGTTGGGGATTTTGTGTACAATCACATCGAATGTTGCAGCTACAATCAGAATAACTGTTAAAAAAATAATCAGATAGGTGTCCATAATCGAAGCGCTTTTGCTGAAACGATAGACACGGAGAATAGGTAATTTTCTGCGAATTACCGCTATATTTTCATCAGCGAAAATGGCTACACTAATAAAAAATATAATTTGAGGATAGAGCAATTGGTGCATGACTTCGATTCTTAAAGAAGTGATGCCCCGGTTGTTCTTTTAACGCATCCCGTACCAAACTATTCAGAGGCTCCACCGAGATTATCAACGACGCTTTGAAATGTTGCTACTATCTGGTCACCAACAGTAGCTGCGATTCCAGCCACGGCCACGCCGATCAACGCTGCGATCAGACCATATTCAATTGCAGTTACACCCTCTTCATCTTTCAAAAACTTAAATAGTGCTTTCATTTTTTTTCCCTCCCTCCAAGTAGTTATAATATGATGATCTTAGGTAAGCTCCCCTCTGTGATGCAGCGTAACAAGATTCCATTTCTGGAGGCGACAATTACGGAATAATTTCAGTAAAAATTAAAAAGTCATTGTGATGAGGCACCTTTCCTCCCTGACGCCATAATTGAAATAATTACAATTGTCAAGATAAAAAAATATTGATCGGTCACACCTGTCCCGCCAAATCATCTCCAGCAATCTTGCTTAAATTTTTGGCGCTTCTTTGTATCAGGTAAGATGACAGGATTAAACCCTGCGTCTGTCAGCATATGGTTACACTTACCGAAAAACTCCGCCTGGCTTATCCAAAAATTGAGCAAAAGGCATGCCAATCTGAAGATAGTTTCAATCTTTCGAGAATAAAAGGCATAACCATTAGATATGAAAGCATATCCTGGTGTTTTTTCGGGAAGGAGTATTGCGGGAGAAAAACAGCTTCGCAGATCAAACTGTAAACATTGTTTCCGTTCCACTCCACGCTGCCGGCATAAGCCTGCAGTATCTCCAACTCGGGAACGAAATTTGCCATACAGCTTTTTCTGCCGGAAAATTTGTTATTGCAGAAATTTATATATGGAATTAAATGGGTAAGTATCTAAAGACGAGTTAAGTTAAAATGCCTTAATGTTGTGAAAAAAAAGTCATAGTATTAGGAAGAAAATTACATAAATAGAAACCACACGCATTTATACTTTTGCTTGTAAAGTGTCCAAAATTGTAGAATTAAAGAAATGTTAATAGTAACAATATATATTTTACGAGTAAAAGTCAGAACCACCAAATAAAGAAAGGGGCAGAGTCAATAAAGGCTCTGCCCAGCGTTCATTTTAAGTTGGTATTCGCTACCTTGTGGAAAATTTCTTCCTGCCAGATCCCACCAATCCAGCTAAGCCAGTACTTAAAAGAAGCAGAGTGGCGGGCTCTGGAACTGGTGCTGATCCTGATGGTGGCCTTTCTGAAGATGGTGGCCTTTCTGAAGAAAATGTACCGGCTTGGATGAATACGCCTGCATCAAGTCTACCATCAGATGTGTCTGCGACTGCAAATTTCATTCTGTGGATACCATCGCTAAGGCCGATCATTTCAGCGGTGATGACTGTTGTCAGTCCATCAAAATGATTGTCAAGGCCTAACGCATCAAAGTCATCAGTGCCGTTTGTATAATTTACATTGTTGCGATAATACGCGGAATTTGTCACATCGTTTACCGTGTTAATTGTAATCGGAGTGGAAGTTCCTGGAAGAACGCCGACATTCACGCCGTCTACAAAAAACCCAAAGACATCGTTATATGTGGTATCTACAAAATTGACATATTCCTCTGAAGCAAAAGCAAAATTAAAAAATATGTCTCCACCGCTGGCCCCATCACCGAATTGAAAATCAAATTCGAGTACAGCAGCATCATAGGTATCAAAACCAGCGAGATTATTTAAGTCAGTATCTCCGTTTAGTCCCAAATCGGTATCTATATCGTCAGCAGAGTCAGGCAATGGTGCAGAAACTCCACTGGAGCGTGTTTCAAGGAATTCAGAATTTGGCCCGTCTATATCATCGACGCTGCCCGAAGTTAGCACAATTCCATTATCGAAGCCTATACCCGAGGCGTCTCCATCCGTAAATGTGCCGGATTGGTTTTCAACTCCTATATATGTAGGAGTTCCTACAAGTGTAATGCCTGTACCGGCAATTTGGTTATAAAGGGTCATGGCATCTGTTGTTCCGGTGATGTTAATAGCGTGGACAGGCAGACAACATAAAATAAATAGTAACGTTGCTCCTACAACAAAAATCATCCTTTGCTTCTTCATTAATTCCCCCTCATATTTTGATTTCATAGATACTATATCGTTACGATTTAATATATAGTATGCAAAATATGTGCAATAAATTACGATATCGATAAAAAGGTAAATAACAACTAAAATTTTAGATAGTTATATAATAATTGCGGATTTAGATCAGCTCAAATTGCGGCAAACATTACCTAAAATTGTGGTAATAACTACACAATTCTTGAGTCCGTACGGTAAGCCTGCATAGTTAAAAATTCTATTCTTCCATGTTTCAAAGAAAGATAAACTGCCAGCCATTTCTAATAAATGGTGAACTCATTTTTGAGACTTATCGGATCCTCACCAGTGATTGGATTAATCCAGCTCGGGGCAGGTGATTGACTTTTGATAGTTCCAGGGCATCCATTTATCAGAATCGAAGAATAATTCGAAAGAACAGACAATGTGTGTTGTATGTAGATTGTTGCATGTTGGAAAAAAAGAAGAAGGAGAATGAGAGATAAATTTGAAGCGATCAATATTGCCGACGGATTACAAACGACAAAACCCCGATCGAGCATTGCCACTCGATCAGGGCTTTCAATCTTTAAAGGTTAGGGTTGACTGTTATCTCATATATAACCTCATTGATAAGTATTTGTCTGCCCGGAAAAATCGCGGTTGCCCCGCTAAAAAGCAGCGGGATGCAAGCAAAAACCGCTTCCACCATCAATAATCGCACGATGAATCATGGAGGATTCTTTTTCGTTTAAACCGGCCGCCCTCCCAAGTCAGGTAAACGTTTCGGACCAACAACGGGGCTGACAACAAACGACTTACAACAAGCAACCCACAATCTACAATATCTGTTACTCAGTTCCCCATTTTTCCAGATACTCCCCGCAAAGCTCCTCCACGGTGGGGACGTACTCTTCTTTGGGGATTGACAACAGGGTGTAGTTGAGAAAGTTTTCCCAGTTGATGTTGCCGCTGAAAATATTGCCGGCCCATGATCCGCAACCAAGGGTATCGGTGGTGGGCAGGCCGGTGTTCCACCCACCGCTGTTGGCGTGGGCGTGGGGCATGTTGCAGACAACGCGTCCGACGTTGGCCCGCAGGGCCAGCTTAATCCGCCGCTCGTCGTTTTCGGAGTGGATGGATACCGAATGGCCTTCACCGGAGAATTTGAGAATTTTTTCCAGCCGGTCCAGCATTTCATCGAAATCCGTCCACTTCCAAACGGTTAGGACCGGAGAAATTTTTTCGCCCGAGAAACGGTCTTCCTCACCGATTTTTTCTCCAAATACGATTAAAAATTTGGTGTCTGCCGGGACCTTCAGGCCGGCCTGCTCGGCAATAAAAGTTGCCGGTCTGGCGACGATATCCCGGTTCAGGTGGGTTCCGTCCGGCCACATGTATTTTCGCAGTTTTTCACGCTCATCGGTGCTGCACAAATAGCCGCCTTCGTTTTTCAGGCACTCGATCATTCCATCGTGAATCCCTTCATAAAGCGCCACCGCATTTTCCGAAGAACAGGAAGCTGAATTGTTGGCGATTTTTGAAAGCCGGATCTTATGGGCCGCTTGGGCCAGATCGGCCGTGTCATCCACAAAGGATACCACGTTGCCGGCGCCCACGGTCTGGGCCGGTTTGCCGGCGCCATAGACCACTTTCACCAGGGCTGCCCCGCCAGTGGCCACTGCATAGTCACAGTTGGCCATCAGTTCGGCGGTTTTGGCATGGTTGGTTTTCCTGATGCACTGCACCAGGTCCACCGGAGCCCCGACTTTTTCAAGTGCCTTGCGCACGTGCTGCACCGTTTCATAGGATGTCTTCTGGGTGCGCGGATGGGGTGAAACGATCTGGGCGTTTCTGGTTTTCAGCGTGCTCAACGCCAGGCAACAGATGGTCGACTCCGGGTTGGTACAGGGCACGACGTTGGCGATGACGCCGATCGGTTTGGCGTATTTTCGAATGCCCAGGGCTTTGTTTTCTTCGATCACGCCGCAGGTTTTGGCATTGCGCATGTCATACAGGGTGCCCAGGGTCTTATTCTTGATTTTATTGACCTTGTCTTCGGCATTGCCGATATTGGACTCATCCACGGCCATATGTCCCAGCTTGTGGCGAACGTCTTCTTTCATCAGTTCCCAGGCCACGGCCTGGACCATCTCATCGACTTTTTCCTGGGGCCAGTATTCGATCTCCCGAAACGCCTTTCTGGCCTTGGCATACATTTCCTGAATGTTGTCTTCCATGATTTCTTTTATCCTCCTTGATTTCTAAATAAAATTTATAAGAATAAAAACGGGATAAATTTGTAAATGCTGGTTTGGCATATATTCACCACCCCAAACTCTACTTAATCGGTATCGAATACCCCATCTTCTTGAAAGCTTCCTTGGCGACCACGAAGAAATCCTCGATGTCCCCGGTGGTAATCCAGCCCAGGTTGCACAGCCGGAAAGTGGCCAGGCCGAACATTTTGCCCGGGTAGATGGTAAAGCCGCGCTCATAGCAGTAGTCGTGCAGGGTGGCAAAATCGAACTTATCATCCTCGGGCGCTTTGATAGTGACCACCAGGTGGCCCTGGATTTCCTTGTCGATCACGTAACCCAGTCCGATTTCCTCCAACCCCCGGTGGATGGCTTCCCAGCAGCCGGAAATGCGTTCATAGCGGGCCTGTTCTCCCTCTTCCCAGTATTCCTTGATGGCCTGCTGCAGGGCATAGATCACCTGAACCGGCGGGGTGAAATGCATCTCCCCCACCCGCTCGAAAAAGTCGTACTGCATGAAAAGGTTGCAGTAATAAGAACGCGTCGGGAAGTTTTTTGATTTGACGATTTCATCAGTTTTTCCCACCAGCCAGGAGATACCGGTCATACCGCACAGGCCCTTCTGGGCCGAGGACATGCAAAAATCAATATTCTCTTCTGCCATATCGATAGGCAGCAGGCCGTAGGTCGAAATCGTATCGGCGATAAAAATGCAGTCATTGTCATGGGCCAGTTTGCCGATTTCACGCACCGGATTCAAAACCCCGGTGCCGGTTTCATGATGGGTGGTGGCCACCACCGCAATGTCTTTATCTTTTTCGAGGGTTTCCCGGATGACCTCCAGATCCGGCAGCTCCGTCGTCGGAAACTCGAGATTGACACAGGCAATGTGATAATAGCCGGCAATTTCAACCATGCGGCTGGAATAAGCCCCGTTGTTGACGACACAAATTTTTTTACCTTCGGGAACCAGCGAGTTGACCAGTACATCCTGGATGATCGTGCCGGATCCGGTGAACAGCACGGCCGTGTATTTTTCCGGGTCGGCGTGGACGACCTTGACCAGATCGCGGCGGACTTGGTCCATTATTTCAACGAACTCATTTTCCCGCGGACAGATATCGGGCACCACCTGGGCATACTTAACCGCATCGGTGGTGGTGGCGGGACCCGGGTTAAGCAACACGTTGCGTTTGACAGGTTTTACGACGTCCATTGTTTGTCCTTTCTCACTTTCATTTAGCTATAAGCATGGTATCTGCAAATTCTACATCAGCAGGGGGCTGCGGTTAGGGTTGGTCCGTTGAGCCCGTTAATCCGTTGGCCCGTTGAGCACGTTAGCCGGTTGGCCGGTTAACAAATGACCAATGCGGAAGCGAAGAAGCGGGAAACGGACAAACCGGCTGACCGGCCAACCTAATTTTATAGTTTCCCTACCTTCTTGATACCCGACTTCTGACTGGGATCCTCGATCTCTTCAACGATGCGAAAGCCGCTTCCGCGCACTTTTTTCATCTCTTCAAACCGCGCTTTCCATTCTTCCGGGGTACGGCAAATAGCGGATTCAGCATAATTATTCCGATCCGATAGAGGAGGCACCGGCCGGTCAGCCGGTCCTTCGTAATCTTCTTTGGGTGTTAATTGCTGACCCAGTCGGCTGGAATCTTCCTTTTCGACTTCTTCAATGTAATGGGCGCCGGCGGCGAAGGAGCGTGTGACCGCCAGAATCGCCCAGGTGGCTTCGGGCGTAAACCCCAGGTCCATCATGGTGGCGCCGGTGGCGCCGAGCATATCCAAATCCGCCGGTTCATCAGAAGCGTTTTGCGCTGCCTTGACGACCTCCCTGGTGAAAGCTATATATTTGCCGGCCACACCGATTTTTTCAGCTCGCGCAATCATACGTTTGGCCGCCGGATCCTCGAGCATGAGACCGGAAATGCCCAGGGCTTCGTCATGAAGGTTCTCTTTAGCAAGAAGTTCGGCTGCCGCTTCCAGAGAAAATTCACCCTTGTCGACCCGATCAAGATAGTGATCGAGCCGATTGCCGAAAGCAGAATACGCGCCGAAAGCGTGACCAAAGGCCATGATGGATGCTCCGCAGGCCTGGGTCAAAAAAGTCTTGGATCTGGCCACAATTCTGGATATGGCCGCCGGTGCGGAAAGTCCGTCTTCCAATGCCATAATCATGACATAATTGAGCATCTGGCCTTCTTCAACGGTGGGGATGCGCGCCTGATAATCCACAAAAAGGACTTCAATGACACCATAGCCCTCTTCCATCAGTTCCGTGGTGTCATAGCCCCGGGCAACAATGCGGTGAACATTCTTGTATGCCACTTCGGACACCCATTGAAACGGCGCTCTTTCCGTATCGCGCGGCATCGTTCCGTATTCTCTTTCATAATAATCAAAAGGATTCTTGGGGCTGTCCAAGTTTCCGATTTGGCGGTCCCTTTTTAACTTATTCAGCTCATCCGTCTTTTTTTTATCTAGATAACCCATTTCTTGTATTCTCCTTCTTCCTTCTGCTTCCTGGCGTATTCCTGCTGCTCTTCTTTGTTGGGGACGATACGGTCTTCAGGTCCGGTATACTTGATCATGGAAAGATCGATCATTTGGACCATGGGCTCGTTCCTAGATGCTCCCCAGGCCCGGCCCCTTTTCATATTGAAAAGGGCGTGTGCTGCGCAGCTGAATCCCCGAACAACACTGCCGATACACCAACCTGCATTGGGAGAGAACCCAATTTCCATCAGGGCCGTATTCCCGGAGCCAACCACGTTAACCCCCACATAGGAGCGTCCCTCTTCTTTGCGGCGGGCATGAAAATACTTTTCAAGTGCCCTTTGAAATTCCAGGTAGACACCTTCAAGCTCAAGCTCTTCCTGTCGCAGGTGAATCGGCTCGGCCCGGGGGTCGCTGTCAATGTGCTGGGGTTGTCCCATGCCCATAACCGGTCTTCCGGCATCCATGTATTCATCGACCAGGGTTTTGGCCATTTCGTCCACTGTCTTGCCCTCTTTTTTAGCGCGCTCGAGGTACTTGTTCAACATATACCCATGAGCGGCTCCGGGGCCGTGGACACCGCCGAAGGTCGAAACCGCTGCGGCCACACAAACCGGAAGGTTGGGCCGTCCGGCACTTACGCCAATGGCACCGACGGCCGACGGCGACATGGAATGCTCCAGAAAAACTCCCATCTCGTATTTGAGCATTTTTTCCTCATTTTCGGTGGGGATTCGGTTCTGAAACAATACAAACATTGCATCATAAAAAGAATAGCCCTCTTCCGCCAAATCGCTTAAATTATATCCACGCATGACGGTTTTTTCTTCCGTCTTATACGAGATGGCGGTTTTTCTACGAATCAATGGGTCTCTATCCATCACTTCCTCCTGTTTAATTTTCAATTATTTTTTTTTTTGGCTGTAAGAAATCAGCGCCTTAAAACCGCTATGAATCAAGTTAAATATAGAATACTGGTACCTTTTTAAGTATAAGTCAAAATAATAATTTTTATGTTTTTGATGAAAATAATTCATAATTCTTTTCAATTTGATTGAGGAAGCAATCATATATTGAAATTATGTTTTTCTGTTAGATTCCAGAGTGTTTCGTATTTTGTATCTGGTGTTTGGTATTTTATACAAACCGCCAGGTACTCTTTTTTAATTCTTTTTTCCGACTTTCGATTTGACGGGCCGTTATTTTGGTTAGCGGCGACGCTGAAAGCTGACATCTTCAGTTACTTACTCAGTCCGATAAGTACCACCCCGAGTGCGATCAGCAAGGAGCCGACCATTTTCTGCGGCGCATGTGACTCCTTCAGCCAGATGATGCCCAGCATGGCTGAAATCACAATGCTGACCTCCCGTGCCGCCACCACATAGCTGACCTTGCTGAGTCGAAAGGCAAACAGGATTATCATGTAGGTGAACAGGACCAGAAAGCCGTCAATTAAAATCGGCCCCCGGTTGACCTGCCATTCCAGTTTTAAAGCGGCACGCTCTCTGGTCAGCATATAGGGTGACAACAGCAGCAGTGATATGACGAACATTAAGTAAATGTAGGCCGGTGGATAAACGAGCCCGACCCCGACCTTGTCAATCAGAGAGTAGCCGGCAATCGTCGCCCCGGTGCAGAGCGCCCAAATCGAGGCATTTCCGCGCAGGGCTCGCAGGGGTTTGAAAAAGGCGTTCATAGAAAATGATTTCAAGTGAAGCGTATAAATACCCGCCACAACCAGGATAATGCCCAATACCCCCGCCGGCGAGAGCTGTTCGTGCAGAAATGTGACTGCCAGGATCGGTACCAGCAGGGGGCCGAAGCCGCGTGAGAGGGGATACACCAGTGAAAGATCCCCTCTTTCATAAGCCCCGCCCATAAACCAGAAGTACAGAGCATGCAGCACGCCTGTGGCCAGGATACAAGCCCAGCCGGCCGGAGTTACCGTTAGCCGGGGCCAGAAAAAAAGAAACATGGGCAGATAGCCAATAGAGGCGATCAGCAGAAACCACCAGATAAAGGCCATTTTATTGCGGCTTTTTTTGGCCAGAAAATTCCAGCCGGCATGCAATAAAGCCGCAACGAGCACGAGACCCAGGGCTATTCCGCTCATAACTGTGAATTCATAAGAGTAGGATAAGTTATCAGTTATTGCACACCTTTTGATATGCCATAAAATCCTTGGACCGATCCTCGGAATTAAGCAGCTGATTGAGGTCTTGCGGGGCGACCGCCAAATCGCTGAAGATTTCATCTTCGATGACCAGGGTCTTGCCCCACAGCCAGTGAATTCGTTCCTGGAGTTCCGGCGCCTTGCCGTATTTTTCCAGGATATAGTCTAAGCGTTTGTCAAGGCCGACGATCCTGTCATGCAGCACCCGTTTGTCGGCGTAATTGATGATCTCCGCTTCCCCGAGTTCTACCGGATCCGGATATGCATCCAGCCGCACATGTTGTCGAACTAATTCGCCGACTTCGGGATAACCCTGCTCGGCAAGGAATTGACCGCCGGTAAGCGCATGATTTTCTTCGGTTTTAAAACTACGGGTTTTGGTGATGTCATGCAGTAGCGCGGCCGCCCGGATTAAATCATGGTTGAACCTGTTTCGCTCAGAGTTTAAATGCTCAGCCAAAAAGGTGGCAACCCGGCAGACCTGCATGGAATGAACCACAATATGATCCATCATCTTCATTTCGCACATCAGCAAAAAGCACTGTTCCTGGTTTGGGATTTTCATAGGGGTATTTTTCCGGTTTAACTGCAGTACAGCTAAGTACTCAATTACAGAAATACGATAACATATAGAAATCTCACCGCTGAGCACGCAGTACGCAGAGAAATTATATCATTTAACAATCATCATGACCTCTGCGTTCTCGGCGATCTTTGCGGTTAATATATTTAATATTTTATTGCATGAAACAGGAAGCAGCGGCTCAATCATTTAATTCACTTGGATATGGTTCATCACTCATTAATAAGTTCCATATTTCCGTACCGCCGCTACGGCGGCCCGGACATTGTCGGCCGGTGTGGTTGCGCCCAGGTTGCATAGATAGAGCACGAAACGGCCGTTTTCACCCCCGACGTCGATGTAGTGCCGCACACGTTCCGTCACCTCGGCCGGTGCTGCCGTCGCCAAAAATACGGCCCCGATTCCCAGAATCAAGGGCAGGCCGTGTTTTTCAGCATATTTCTTATAGAATTCAGGTCCGAGCCTCTCGACATCCGGGTCCTGGCCTTCTACAAATCCCGGACACACCTGTCGTTTGAGATCGAGCATTTCTTCAGGATTTTTCAGATGACTTTCCCCGACCCAGTTTGGCACGTAAACTTGAGATCCGCACAGGTTCCGCAACCGCCGGATATAAGGGATGATCCACTCTTTGACAATCTCCGGGGTAACAATTGGGATGGAACTTACGGCATCATCTCCGCAGATACTCCCAGCCCCGGGAAACTCCTTTAACAATCGCAGAATCCAGGGTGCCAAAAGCTCCTCGGTAATTCGATCAAAAAGGCTACGGGCAAAATCTGGATCAGATAAGGTATCGATCAAGACCTGCTCAATGCCCCGGATGTTGGCAGCCAGGCTGAATGGCGCACAGAACCTAAGAGTTGTCTCCGTTTTACCTCTAATCAGTTGGCGGAATCGTTTGTTGGCCTCAATGACGAGGGCAAACCGTCCCTGGGAATCAAAATCAGGGGTCCGAATTTTATTCAGGTCATCCCGATCACGAATCAAAGGTCTGGTCCGGTCCACATCCGGCATACCGCTGGCACTGTATTTCAGTTTTTGTCCGATAGATTCAGCCTCGATATTGTAAACATCATAATCAAGGACGGGAACATCGATGCCGTATTTTCGGTGAATCTCCAAGGTGCCCGTGGCCAGTAATTCCGCATTAGTGTAGAATTCTTTGGCAGTGACCCCAATTTCTCGCATGGCAAACTCATGCAGCTGGGCGCACACAGGAATGCGGTCCGGTATCCCCTTCATGGCGGTTTCAAAGCGCCGCAAACCTTGCTGAAACGATGAATAATCCTTCTGAATCATGATCGGCATAGTCCCGTCAAGTATTGTTGGTTTTTATCAGAAATTCATGAGAATGAGTTAACTTAAATGCTTTGGCTTGCATATAATGTCAATATTTTATTTCTGCATTGACAAAAATCCAACGACCTTTTAATTTCATCTGATTTCAGCAATCCGATTCTGAGTTTAAGAATCCCGACCCGGGTAAACCGGAAAAAATAGGAATTACAGGAGTTAAAATTGAAAGTTGCCATCAACAACGAAGAAAACGGGGCCAGCAGGAAGATACCCGCAGTCATTCTGCCGGAGGGTTACACCGGTAAGGTCCTGCTGGTTTCGGTATCCGGCGACGATCTTGTCGAAACGGTCATCCTGCGTTCCGGCGATCTCTGGCACCGTGAGATCCTCCGCAACACTGAGGCGGAAATTCGCGATCGCGGATTCCGCAACGTTCGGGTGTACCAACAAGGCGGCGCCCACCTGCGCTTCGAATCCGACGGAACCATCATCATCCACGGCACCAGCGAACAATACGGTGCCTGCGACAAAGAATATGCCGCCAAGCTGCTAAGGGGTAAATTTCCAGGCAGACGGGTAGGCATACTGTACTAACTTTTCAGAAGATGGTTATGCTTGCTCCATCAGACGATAGGAGGAAATGATTTTACGATCATCAAACTAGAGATTTATTTGGATTTCTCAATCTTAATTTTAAAGATATCGAGCAGAAGGCCAGTGTAATGTTATTTTATCTGAATTTGACATAAAGCTGAGATAATGGTATGTGACTACACTGCAAGATTTGAAAACCCTCAATTTTTCCATGATTAAGACCGCATCTGCAATTTTCCCCAATTGCATACTCCATCCTAAATCTAAAAAAAATTAGGCCTCCGCGTTTTGCATGATGCCCCCAACCACTTAATGTGGGCATTGAGATTAATTGAAAATTAATAACTCCTGGGATTGACCGAAAAGCCTTTAATCTGCATGCGTGCCAGATTCCAGAAGAGGAGTTAGCGATGAATCTTACAAAACAACCGGCAAGGGATTTCCATGGAGTCCCTTCATCACAATTTAATCGAAATAATCAGTCAACATATTGTGATTATAACGAAGATTTTATTGGCTATGATCAGTTTCGTCGGCCGCACGGATTGGAAAATATTTTAAAAATTTTGGGACAATCAAAGGTCCCGTTTGACGAACAAATTGTTTTGGAAGGTGGCTTTGGTACGGGTGCTTACCTGAACAATTTCAGACATCATGTCCAAATGATTTATGGGGTTGAAGGGTCGGATGAAGGATACCAACGGGCCCTGCAGAAAGTAAATAACTCCACAAATGTCCGGCTTCATAGAGGAAATATTCTTCAGCTTTCCTTTCCTGATAATTCATTTCACGCTTATATGGTCAACCAGGTCCTTCATCACCTCGATCATAGAAATCATTTTCAGTCGGTTAATGAATTTTTAACTGAAGCCGTTCGCGTATTAAAACCCGGAGGGCAATTAATTATAAACACATGCTCCCAGGAACAATTAGATCCCGAGTCGGGCTCATACTGGCATTTCAATTATATTTATCCTGCGGCTTATTCTATCCAAAAGCGCTATATTCCGATCCAGGAGCTTGAGAATCGTCTAGAATCACTGGGGTTTAACAATATCAATTGCACATTTTCTCCGGAAAAGATATTCTACCAAAGATACTATGAAGATCCATGTATTGCCCTCGAGCCGGAATTTAGCAGGAGTGATTCTATCTTTTCACTTTTATCCGAAGTCAAGCTTGAAGCGTCAAAACGTCGCTTAAGGAAATCGATTGAGGATGGTTCGGTTTACGAAACTATGAAACAAGCAACTGCCCGAGCAGCAGAAATTGGAGAAGCCGTAATCGTATCCGCTCGTAAATTTTGATGGAATCGTAATAAGCCAGAAATTCTATTTATGTTCATTTTAAAACATTGAAATTATAAGCTCTGAAATTTAATTTTTGTTCTTTTTACACCAAGTTGCGGCCATATCAATATTGAAAGTACCACTATCATGCCCATTCCAACGACCACTATCGGAGCTTATCCCAAACCCGAATACGTACCCATACCGGACTGGTTCCAGGAAAAAAGCACGGTTGCCAAAGATCCGACCAGAGCCCTTGACGATTGTATCGAATGTCATGACCCCCAAGTCGAGGAAGTGCTGGACAGGGCCACCCGCGAGGTAGTCCGGGAGCAGGTGCAATTGGGCATCGACATCCCCACAGACGGCGAAATTCGCCGTGAGAACTACATCCACTACCACTGCCGGAATTTGGCGGGAATCGATTTCAGTCACCTGACACCCAAAGCCATGCGTGACGGACAGTGGCAGGTCGCCGTACCCACCATCTCCGGCCCGGTTAAAGCCGGACCTGAATTTCTGGTCCGTGACTGGCGCGTGGCTCAGGCTGTCACTGAAAAGCCGGTGAAAATTACCCTGCCGGGGCCGTTGACGATCATCGATTCGACCTACAACGCATATTACGATGAAGAGCGCAGACTGGCGGCTGATTTGGCCGTCGCCATCAATCATGAAGTTCGCAGGTTGGCAGAGGCCGGCTGCCGCTGGATCCAGATCGATGAACCAATATTTGCCCGGGAACCGGAAAAGGCTCTGGCGTTTGGCATTGAAAACTTAGAACGCAGCTTTTACGGTGTACCGGCTGAAGTGAATCGCTCCATTCATATATGCTGCGGCTACCCGGACCGGCTCGACAGCGACCAGTACCTCAAAGCCCCTGCTCAAAATTACTTCCGCCTGGCGCCGGCTTTGGATGAAGCGGCTTTGAATGCGATTTCCATTGAAGACGCCCACCGCCCCAATGACCTGTCTTTGCTCGAGTTGTTCCAACGCCAAACCATCATTCTTGGGATAATCGGTATTGCCCGATCGCACATTGAAACGGTAGAAGAGATCGCTTCTCGATTACGGAAGGCCCTGAACCATATCGATAAAGAGCGCCTGGTTGCCGCACCGGACTGCGGTCTGGGCATTCTCAGCCGCCGGCAAGTTACAGCTAAGCTTGCCAATATGGCCAAGGCGGCCCAGCTTGTATAAAGAAATTGATCGGTTCCGGAAAATTACTATAAAACCTGCATTGTCAATCCAACTGGTTAAAATTGCGACACAATTTTTGCCTTGAAGGGTAATCTTGCGGCAACCGAGTGAGGATAATACCGGTAGCTCATTTAACAACAACGACTCTTATGACCACAAGCACAGCTAATAACCAATCAGACGCTTACAAGTGGCTGGTTCTTGCACTGGCGGCGTTTACATTCACCTTCGTGGTGGCAATTCCGCAGATGTCGCTGCCGGTCATGTTTGAAGAAATATCCGCAGATCTGAGCTTGAGCCTGGTACAGGTCGGCTGGATATGGGGTTTCGGCTCTGTCATGGGCATCCTGGTGGGCCTTATCGGGGGTCCGGTTGGTGATCGGTTCGGGCCGCGACGGACTCTGGCCGTTGCCTGTCTGTTAATCGGAATAGCAGGTGCGGCGAGGGGTTTATCGAACGGCTTCGCGATGCTGGCAATTACTATGCTAATTACCGGTTTTGCACTATGGCTGATTCCGATGAATATCCATAAGACCTGTGGAATCTGGTTCCCTAAAGCACAACTAGGTATGGCGAACGGCGTTGTGTCCGTCGGGATGGCGCTGGGATTTCTGTCAGGATCGATTTTGGCGGCAACTGTATTTTCGCCGCTATTGGGTGGATGGCGTAATGTGCTGTTCGTGTATGGCGCGGTGGCGATATTGTTTGGCATGATCTGGTGGTTTTCAACGGAAAATGCATGGGATGAAAGCCGGCGCGTCAATCAAACGATCACCTATCGCAAAGCCATTGGGCACGTGATGCGCCTGCGCAGTCTGTGGGTGCTCTGCATCGCAACTGCGGGAGTGTCCGGATGTGTCAACGGATTGCTGGGCTTTCTGCCGCTTTACCTGCGCGACCGGGGTTGGGAGCCGGCAATTGCCGCCGGCACGCTGGCGTCTTTCCACGCAGCCAGCATGCTCTTTGCGATCCCTATCGCGCTGTTTTCCGACCGTATCGGAAACCGCCGTGGCGTCCTGATAACGGCAATGCTAATGATTGGCATCGGAACCGGCCTCTTAGGATTTGCCGGTGGTGGCTTGATCTTTCTGGCAGTATTGCTGGCGGGCGTCACCCGCGACGGCTTCATGGCTACCTCCATGACGGCCATCATCGAGGTCAAAGGCATTGGCCCGCGCTTTGCAGGATCGGCAGCCGGGTTGGCGATGTCTGCCATGGGCGTTTCGAATGTCCTTGCACCGCCGATCGGGAATTGGCTGGCGAAATTTGGTACGGGACTTCCATTTTTGTTCTGGGCCTCGCTTGTATTTTCAGGAATCGTGGCCCATCTCCTCTTGCCGCACAGAGATCGTCAAGGTTACACTGGACAAAGGTCCTGACAAGTATTTTAGTAATAACAGCGGATCTACTGCGCTTCATCAGCGTCCCGCGAGCCGAGTTCCTTTCAGCAATCTGAAGGGTAGGGGCTACTGAGTCACGCTGATCGGAGGTGTTTGTTTTTTTAACCCTGAACGTTGAACCTTGAACCCATCAAACCAGACTATTATCTACTCCACATCCACCATCAGCAGGTTTAATGGAATCGGACGGGCCGGTGGACGGGTGGTCACCATCTTGATTTTGGCCGGGTCGGTTTCAAACTCCCGGGCCAGGATCGCGGCAATAGTCGGCTGGCAATTGGTGCCCTGGCAGTTGCCCATCCCGCAGCGGGTCCGCTTTTTGATGTCGTTGAGATCTGCGGTTCCTTCACGAACGGCCTGCCGGATTTCACGGGCAGTTATTGATTCACAGCGGCACACGATGGTTTCGTCGGTTACATTGGCATACAGATCCGGTTGGATCCGGTAGATTAGATCCATGGCGCGACGGAATTTGCCCATGGGTTCAAGCCGCCTGAGTTGGGGCAGGGAGTTCTGGACGGCCTGATCGACACTAATATTGCCGATGTGTGCGGCGGCATAGAGTCCGGCGATGGTACCCTGCATTTTGGCCACCAGCACGCCGGCGATGCCGGCGCCGTCGCCGGCCACAAAAACACCGGACTGGTCGGTCTGCATGTTTTCATCAAAAAAAGGCACCCAACCCCCCACCAGTGGATTGTAGTCATGCCGGCAGCCGAGCAGGCTGGTCAGCCAAACCGAAGGTATCAATCCATAGCCGATACACACCGTATCCACCGCATAGTTTTTTTTGTTGCCCGGGATCGGATAGCCACGTGAATCGGCCGGACCGATAACGGCGGCTTCCACTTCCCCTTCGCCTTGAATACTGCGTAGCGTGTGGGATCGCAGCAGCTGAACCCCGGCGCGTTTGAGCCTGTATATGTAATTGAGGCCCTGCTTGATTAAATCAGGCTGGCGCAGCAAACCCGGCAGATACCTCCAGGCGCCCAGCATCGATGTCGATTCAGCCAAGGCCACCACATCCATGCCGGCAGCCAGCATCTGGTTGGCCACCACCAGTTGCAGCGGGCCCGTGCCGGCCAAAAGCACCCGCTGACTTTTTAAAAGCACCTGGGCGCCGCCGGCGGTCATCACCCCTGGAAGCGTCCAGCCCTGCACCGGCACCGGCCGTTCATAAGCTCCGGTGGCGACAATGATTGCACCTGCATCCAGCAATACCAGTTCATTGCCATGGGCCACCGCCAGTTGATGGGACTCGAAAACCGACCACACCAGGGCGTCGTGCCAGATTTCGATGTTCTCAAAATGTTTGTGCACCTGGTCAAGTAGCGATTTGCCATCCGCAAAATCACTTCCCAGCAGGCCGGCATCGTTTACTTTAAAATCCCGCGGAAGCTGCCGATAGATCTGCCCGCCGGCCTGCAGGTTTTCATCGATCACAAGAACGCGCGTACCGGCCCGGGCGGCGGCAATCGCGGCACTGAGGCCGGCCGGTCCCCCGCCGACAATTACCAGCGGCACCTGCTTGCGTATCAGGCGGCCGGCCGGCGGTTCAGGTGATTCCAGGTCTATCTTGCCGTATCCTTCCTGTAGCATAATCTGCTGCCCTGCCTGAACCGGAGTAATACAGGCCCTGACGCTGGGCTGGCCCTCAACGGTGACCAGACACCCGTGACAGGTTCCCATGCAGCAATACAGCCCGCGGGGGTCCTGCAACTGCTCGGTCCGGCGCAATTCCCGAATACCTGCGGCAGTCAGGGCCGCACCGATGGTCTCACCCTCAAAAGCGTGAACCGGTTGACCGTTGACGAAGATATCAATTTCCCGGCCGCGGGTAATCCCGCTTTCAATACGAAAGTCTTTTTTGGCTTGTATCATTTTTTTACTTTACTGTGATAGTATTCAATTTACCGTCCTCGTTTCCGCCTATAGCGGCCTTGGCTCCGGCCGAGGTCGTAGGGAGGTATTTACTTGAGATTATTATAATTTTTTTTTTGGCAAGATCTACAGGATTTGCTGGATTTTTTATTCTTTGTTTCCGGAGGGATCAAAGATAATCCTGTCAATCCCGGTGATCCTGTCTAATTTAAAATAAAATAGAATCCATTTCATTTCATAGATCGCTACCGCAGAAAACCCTCTTGGTACTTCACGACAAACGGCATGTTCAATCATCGGCATTCTTGGTGAACCGCCCCGGACTGAAGGCTTCCATCGGATGCTCGGGTTGGCCGTCCACAATCATTTCACTGACGGCTTTTCCAGTACTGGCACTGAAACGCACCCCGGTGCGACCATGTCCAGACGCGACGATCAGCTTTGAACAACCGGGCAGCGGACCGATCACCGGCAAATTGTCTTCACAAATGGGTCGAAACCCGGCAAAGAACCGTAAAGCCCGTACCCTGGCCAAGACCGGTATCAACCGGGTGAAAGACCGGGTAAAGGCCGTTAATTTCTCCAGGGTAATCCGGTTTTCGAAACCAACGAACTCCGTGTGGCTCCCAAGGTAGAAATTTCCACTGGCAGTCTGCCGGGCATACAGGTGATCGACAAACAACAGAACCCGGTCGGTCATCCGCGGACAGGCTTCAGTTAAAATTACCTGCCCGCGGGCCGGGACGATCGGTATCTGGAGACCCAGTGAGGACAGGAGTTGGGGGGTATGCGCACCGCCGGCGACGACAACCCAGTCTGCCTGATAGTCCCCCCGGTTCGTGACAACCTTGTCGATCTTATCGCTTCCGACCACTAAATCCTGAACCGCCACGCCATACTCGACCATGCCGCCTTGACGCAACGCGGCATTCAGGTATGCCGCGCCCAATCGAAACGGATTGACATGAAAACATTCCGGATTGTAGATAGCAGTGGTTACTTGATCGGCCAGTATCGGTTCAAAGTCACGGGCCGCCTGACCGTCCATCATCGAGCAGTCAATTCCCATCTGGCGAAGGTCTTCATAAAGCGGGCGGATCGCTGTGGCCTCCTCCTCGCCCATGGCCACATACAGCGCACCACCCCGGATGGTCTCGATGGGCGGATCGAAATCAGGCTCGTGATCCAGGACCAGGTTATAGCTTTCGAGGCTCAGAGGCTGAAGTGGCTCTGGTGTGCTCGAGGTGCCACCGACGCTGATAATCGCCGCGGTGCAGCCGGAAGCACCGCTGGCCAGATGGCTACGATCCAGGACCGTCACCCTGGCGCCCTTGTTGGCTAGAAAAAAGGCGCAGGCTGTGCCGATAACGCCGCCACCGATAATAATGACATCTGAGTGCATAGATTTTATTCCAATAAATTGAATTGAAGTTTCAGGTGTCAGAAAATGGTCTCATGAGCCTAAATCCGGATAAAGTCCTAACAAGCAAGTTAGTCCAAGCTGCACCGTTCGATAAGCCGCTCGATGTTCTCCGGGTTGGCCACGCGTTCATAGCGGGCTATTTTCTCTTCATGCGCTTTCACAAGTTCAGGTGATGTGCGTTGATTTTTTAAGTTTGCCAGCATGGTTGCCGCCCAAAGTACCCAATGTAAAGAAATCAACGGTTCTCGAATATTGACCTTTTCCATAAGCAGGTCCGGATTTTTTCCGTTAAAGCCGGCATAAGCTTCTATGAAACGGCTGCGGTCCTCTGAATTCAGCACTTTGCGGGAATTATACAATTCCGCGGGCTCTGAAAGGAAGCAACCGAGGTCATAGGTGCTATCATCCAGTCGCGCCTTTTCCCAGTCGACCAGTCTAAGTCCATCGGTGGTTTTAACAAAATTCTCACAACACAAATCCGTATGATTTAAACAGTCGGCCTGAAAGAGATGCCGCCGTTTACTTAGCTGTACCGCAGATTTTGCCTGTACCAAATTTGCCAGGCGAATTGTTTTTTCATCAGGGTTTTTCTCCGCTTTATAACCGGCCAGGTCCTCGCGCACTAGTTCACAGTTTCCTGCCAGCGGATCCTGCCAGCTGTCAAACTGCCTGTTGTCTGCCTCAAGCGAATGAAGCCTTGTCAACAACTCAGCCACTTCCGGAAGACACTCCTTTTGCAGAGACAGCGAAGGGCCTGTCAGGTATTCTTCGATGAGGATATCGAAATCAAAATGTTTGCGGCTGTCGTCAAAATAAAAGGCCCGGGGTGCAATGCAATGGCCTTCAACAAATTTCAACACCCTGAATTCATGCTCAATCTGGTTGGCAAGGCCGCTTTGCTGCTCAATGTTGACGCGGAAGATGAAATCCTTCTGATCCAGCCTTACAAGAAAGTTCAGGTTATACGAACCCGGTATCATGTCCAGAATTTCAACCGGTCCCGCAGTCTGCAACCCTAAAACATCAGGGGAAAGATTTTTAAGATAACGAATAATATCTTCCTGCATGGCAGCGATGGTTCGAATACATTTTTAAGGTGAACTATAAAGTTTCCGGTTTGATCAGACCGGCTGCTTTTTGGGCCGGCGTCTAAGCTGGTCCGCCTTTTCAACAAATTGAGAGATAATGGTTTGCTACGCTTCAATAGCCAAAGAGATGATTAAAGTCAATTAATTCATTTTGCCTGCTAAAATCTCTTCAATTTGACAATTATGTTAAGTTAAGATAATCCCTCATCGGGTAAAAACGCAATTGGGAAGCTACTTATTAAATAAATTGTCCGCAGGAGAATTTATATGGCCAAAAAGATTGTTTGTTATTGTCAGGATTTAACCGAGTCGGACCTCATTCGGGCCATAGAAGAAGGTTATGACCATATGGAATTGTTGAAGCGCTATACCGGCGCATTTATGGGCCCCTGCCAGGGGAAGATGTGCGCCCTGAATGTTTTGAAAGTGTTTGCCGAAAAAACAGGCCAGTCCATTGAAAATCTCAGAGTACCCACCATGCGCCCCCCGGTAGAGCCCATCCCCCTGGGCTGGCTGGCGGCCGAAGACGAGTGAGGTGAAAATGCGTAAAAGTTATGATGTCGTCATAATCGGAGGCGGAATTCAAGGCCTGGCACTGGCGTATTATCTCGCCCGCGACGCAACGATGCAGGTGGCGCTTTTTGATAAAATCTATCTGGGCAGCGGGGCCAGCGGCCGCAACGGCGAGATGATTCGTTCGGCTTTCGGCTCCAGGCAATGGATCGCCCTTTGGGACAAAAGCTTCAAAATGTGGGAGGCCCTGGCGGCTGAGCTAGATTTCAACGTCATGTTCACCCGCCACGGGTACCTGATCCTGGCGACAAATGATAAAGAATTCGAAGGCCTGAAGCGAAATTGGCAGACCCAGCAGGAATTCGGCCTGGCAACGGAAATTTTGGTTGCCGCGCAAGTGCTGCGGCTGATCCCGGAAATAAATCCCAGCATGGTGGCCGGCGGACTTATGCAGACCAATGGCGGCTTTGCCCGGCACGATGCCGCTATCTGGGCCTATGCCCGGGCCGCCCGCCGCCTGAACGCCGACATCTTTCCGTTTACCGAGGTGACCGGTATCGAGGTCGAAGCCGACCGGGTGCGGGCCGTTAAAACCTCGCGCGGCGAGGTTGAGACCCCCATGGTTGTCAATGCTGCCGGGGCGCATGACCGGAGAATTGCTCAAATGGTAGGCCTCGAATTGCCCACCCAGGCCCAGCGGGTTGAAATCATGGTGACCGAACCTTTAAAGCCGTTTTTGCCGAAGGCGGTATCCGCCCCCGGACTGATGAGTTACATGCACCAGTCGGCCCGGGGCGAATTTATCGGCGGCGCAACCGAGGAGGATTATGTACCCTCCTCCAGTATGAAAAATTCCCTGGCAACAACCCGTGCCATTGCCGGCACGTACGTTCGGCTTTTTCCGCGGCTGGCCGGAGTCCGCATGATGCGGCAGTGGACGGGCCTGACCAGTTCAACGCCCGATCATGCCCCGATCATCGGTCCCGTCCCGGAAATCCAGGGTTTTCTCCTGTCCGTGGGCTGGGCCGGCTATGGATTCATGGCAGGCCCTGGCGGCGGCAAGGCGCTGTCTGAATATATTATCAGCGGGCAGCCGCCCCCTGAAATGCGTCCTTTCCACGCGCTAAGATTCAAAACAGGTGAACTGGTCCATGAGCCGGCCATCATTAAAAAGGAGCATTGAATACGATGACAACGGGATTACGAATACAGGATCATCCCCATCTCAAAATTGAACGCGGAAAGGCCGTCACGTTTGACTTCAACGGTAAACCTGTTACCGGCTATGCAGGCGAAACTATCGCCGCCGCCCTGTATGCCGGAGGTCTGCGGATATTTAGCCGCAGTTTTAAGTACCACCGGCCCCGCGGCCTGTTCTGTCTTACAGGTCATTGTTCCAACTGCCTGATGCGGGTCGACGGAATTCCCAACGTGCGCATCTGTACCACAACCGTTCAGGCAGGGCTGAAGGTCGAATCCCAAAATGCCTGGCCCTCATTGAATTTTGACGTTGCCGCCGTATCCGGTTATCTGGATTTTCTAATTCGACCAGGTTTTCAATATCGACGTTTTATTCGCCCCAGATGGCTGTACCATATCTGGGAAAGATTTCTAAGGCGCATGGCCGGCATCGGCAGGCTACCCGATAATGCAATCCCCACCCCGGCACGCAGGCAGGAAGCCAGTCCCGATGTGGTGGTTGTCGGCGCCGGAATTGCCGGAATGTCGGCGGCCCTGCATGCGAGTCAAACGGATGCAAAGGTATGGCTGGTTGAAAAAGAAGACCCACCGGGCGGCCGAATCCGCTATGACAACACAGAATGTGAAACGCCGGATTCGCCGGTCCCCCGGCGAGGGTTTGAAATTGCCGGGGACTTAACCGCTGCTGTCAGGCAGGTTGACAATTGCCGTGTTTTGACAAGCGCAACCGCATTTGCCTGGTATGATGAAGGCATCCTGGCCGTTGTGCGGGAAGGCGAACTCTGGGTGCTGAAACCCCAGCGTGTCATTGTGGCCACCGGCAGCTACGAAAATCCGATGGTATTTGAAAACAACGATCTGCCCGGAATATTTCTGGCCGGCGGTCTGCAGCGTCTGATGCACCGGGACTTTGTCCGCCCCGGTAATCGAGCGGTCGTCGCCACAAGCAACGATCGGGGCTACGGACTTGCGCACCAGTTGTTGGATGCCGGTGTTGCCGTGGCTGCTATCATCGACAATCGGCCGCATTCGCAGGCGTTGGCATCCGACGCAGCCCGTCAGGCCAAGGATGCGGCGATTCCCATTTACCCGTGCTACGATATCGATACTGCCCTGGGCCGGCGGCACCTCAAAGGCGTTCGGATTAAGCCGGTGGACACGGAAACCGGCGCTGCAACATGGCCGAAGAAAAATATCGACTGCGATGTGCTCGGCATTGCCGGTTCGCGCACCCCGGCCACCGAACTGATCTTCCAGCGCACCAGTCAGGGACAATATATTCTGGAA
>Ga0056115_1000288_pt1 | contig 24034 bp, 19 predicted proteins | sample WorMetOlspDAHAB1_FD_77007 | JGI IMG/M metagenome (GOLD analysis project Ga0056115, IMG submission 77007) | Marine gutless worms symbiont microbial communities from Max Planck institute for Marine Microbiology, Germany - Olavius sp. DAHAB.1 ...
TCCCACCTCAATATAAGTGAAAAGATCCACCTGGAATTTTTTTTCTTGACGTCCAATACTATTTCCTATAGCTAAAATATTATTTTAAATCATATTTAAATTATGATTAGAAATCATCATCTCTCTCATGATTGAAGCCCGATCAAATAAAATATTCAATACCGTTAGAAATCGGATCATCTACGGCGATTATCCGCCGGGAATGGTATTATCTGAAAAAGAACTCTGCGAGGAATTCAAAGTCAGTCGAACTCCCCTGAGAGAAGCAATTATAAAGCTCAAAGATATCAAACTGGTCAACGCTATCCCAGGATTCGGCACCCATGTCACATCAATTGATCTGGAGGAAATTCGTTCCGCTTTTCAGGTAAAAATTAAGATAGAAGAGCTGATCGGCGAATTAGCCGCTGAAAATATCAGTGACGACCAGCTAGTCAAATTGGAAAAACTTATCAATCAGACCGACAGCCTTCTTAAAAAGAACAGCTCCGGCCGACATCGCAGTCTGGTTGAAATAGACGCCCGGTTTCACAAACTTATGGGTCTGGCAGCCAACAACAGTATATTGAGCGAGATCCAGGAGAATATTCACAGTCGATGTGCAAGGCTCTGGAATTCTTCATTAAGTCAAATTGTGCCCGATCAGGAGGTCATCAATCAATTGATCGCTATCCATCATGCCGTAAAAAATAGAAACAAAGAGTTGGCCGGAAAACTTATGGCAGGACACGTACGATATTTTATAGATAAAATCAGGGAAACTCTTCTATGAATTAAAGTTATCGTTAGCAGATGAGAAGTGCAGTTGAGACTTAGGCAGTTCATAGTCGTTTGAAGTGGATCGTGACAGTTCCAATTAACCCTTATTAAACGCGTTACAGGAGGTGCTAGATGAAAAAGTTGCTGATGTTAACTGTAGTCTTTTCGTTGGTTCTGGCTCTGGGATTTGTGCCGGTTGCCATCGCCAAAAACGATGGCAAATTAATCGTCGGCCGCCCCACGGATGCGGTATCTTTGGATGCAGCCACTGAGACCACCGGCCCCGGAACTATCGTTTACGGCAATATCACCGAAACCCTGATTACCCTGGAAGCCGACGGCAGCTACAAACCCCGCCTGGCAACAAGCTACAAAATCATGGCCCCCGATCGAATTCGGTTTTCTCTGCGAAAAGATGTAAAGTTTCACGACGGCACACCGTTCAATGCCCAGGCGGTCAAGTTCACTTTCGATCGAGCAGTTAATCTACCGGCGCGCTGGTTATCGCTTTTCGGCCCGTTTAAAGAAGCCCAGGTAGTCGATGACTATACGGTGGACATTATCACCAAAGTTCCTTACGGACCCCTTTTGTCTTCCATGACCATGGTCTACACCGGCATTATCAGCCCGACAGCGGTCGAGAAATACGGCGAAGATTACGGCCGCAATCCGGTTGGCACCGGCCCGTTCAAATTCAAGAGTTGGAAAGCCAAAGACAATATGGTTCTCGTTCACAACGATGACTACTGGGGCGATAAACCGCAGCTCAAAGAGGTCGTATTCCGGGTTATCCCCGAGGCCGGCGCCCGCATGATGGCACTCAGGACCGGCGAGGTTGATATAGTGGTTAAACCCAATCCTTCGGATCTGCCGGCTTTCAGTCAGGACCCCGGCTTTGAAGTTGCCTCCGTCATGGGCAACCGTGTTTTCTTTAATGGATTTAACACTCTCCTGCCGCCAACTGACGATGTCAAGGTCAGACAGGCACTGTCCATGGCCGTGGATGTCAAAGGTATCGTTGACAATATTCTTGAAGGCGCGGCAGCCATGCCCAAAAGCTATCTGGGGCCGACGATTTTCGGTTTTTCCGACATGAAACTGCAGCAGCGATATCCTTATAACCCGGAGAAAGCCAAAGCCCTTCTGGCTGAAGCCGGCTGGAAGGACAGCGATGGTGACGGCATCCTGGACAAAGCAGGCAAAAAGCTGACAATCCGTTTTTTGGGCGCCAAAAACCGCTACCTGATGGATGCCGAGTGCTGCGAAGCAGTTCAGGCCATGTTCCAAAAAATCGGGGTAGACGCCAAACTGGACTTCTTTGAGTGGTCTGCAACCTTTAGTTTAATTCGGGGTGAAAAGCTGGACTACAATATCCTGACCGCCGGCTGGGTACTTCCCAATCCCGATGCCGACGTATCCCTGTATGCCCTGTTTCACACCAAGTCATTTCTCCCCAAAGGCTGGAATTTTTGCCGCTTCAAGAATCCACGCGTGGACGAATTGCTGGATGAAGCCCGTGCCTCCGGAGATCAGGCCAAACGTAAAACCATGTACGAGGAAATCCAGGATATTCTGGCCGACCAGGCAGTCTGGATCCCCGTATACAATACCAAGGAAACTTACGTGCTGGCCAAAAAAGTCAAGGGCTTCAAATCTCACCCGGTCGAGTATATTTTCGACCTGCAGCCCGTATCGATTGACTGATGCTAAGCGGCTAACACCGCCGGATAATCCGGCCGACTGAAAACCGAACAATACTGCGACGCTCCCGGTTCTTCAATAGGATCGGGAGCTTTCCACATGGTTCTTATGAAAGATGCTTTTTTACGTATTAAAAAGGCTGCTGGCATCTGTGGTCGTCCTATTGGGCATGATGTTTCTGGTCATGCTCATCATGGAACTGATTCCAGGGGATCCGGCAGCACTTATGCTGGGTGAAAACGCCACCCAGGAAATGGTTGATAAACTCAGGCACCAGCTGGGACTGGATCGGCCGATCCTGACTCGCTATCTGGAGTATATCTGGAGTACCGTCCACGGCGATCTCGGCCGTTCCATTCGTGAAATGGCTCCGGTCAGCACCCTGCTCAAGGAAACCTGGCCCGAAACATTGAAGCTGACAGCCGCCGCCATGCTGTTGACTTTAGGAGTGGGCTTGCCCATCGGTATTGCATCGGGCGCCAGGCCGGGTTCCATTATGGATCACGTCTCCAGGGTGGTGTCTCTTCTCGGATTGTGTATGCCGGTTTTCTGGATCGGCCTGATTTTGATCTATTTTTTCAGTGTGTCTCTGCGCTGGTTCCCGGTCGGGGGTACAGGCACCTGGCGCCATCTTGTACTCCCGGCGATAACCATGTCGGCTTACACGGTCGCCTCCCTGGCTCGCATGACGCGCTCTTCCATGATGGAGGTCTTAAACGAGGACTATGTCAGAACCGCCCGGGCCAAAGGCCTGTCATTCTGGGCCGTTGTAGTTCGCCATGGGTTCAGAAACTCCATGATACCGATTGTTACGATCTTCGGTATGCAGGTCGGACAGCTGATGGGTGGAGCCATACTTACGGAAACCGTCTTCGCATGGCCGGGCATGGGACGTCTGATGATGGGAGCCATCATGGAGAGGGATTATCCCCTTGTCCAGGGAACCGTGCTGTTGTTTGCGGCGGCTTTTATTCTTATCAATTTTCTGGTCGATCTGTCCTATGGTTTGATCAATCCGCAGGTGGCCCGCAAATGACGACAACAATGACTCAGAAATCCGAGACCGCAGGCAAGCGGGGCGCCAGAAGAAAAGCGTTGCGCCGGTTTTTCAAAAACCCTCTGTCAGTGGTGGGTCTAGTGCTCGTTGGTGTTTTAACGCTGGCAGCCGTGTTTGCTCCCCTGATCAGCCCCCAGGATCCGGCTGAACAAAGCCTTTTTGACAAACGGTCAAAGCCGTTTGGCAAATACACCTTGGGAGCCGACCAATTCGGGCGCGACATCCTGTCCAGATTGATCTATGGCGGAAGAGTCAGCTTGATCGTCGCATTCTTTTCAGTGTTGATCGCCCTGATCGGAGGCATTATTATCGGCACCCTGTGCGGCTATCTGGGCGGCCTGATCGATGTGGTCTTGATGCGTTTGATGGACCTGATGCTCTCGTTTCCCTATCTGCTGCTGGCCATTATCCTGGCGGCTGTGTTGCGTGAACGGCTGCCCAATATGATCAACACCATTCTGGCTATCGGCATCTGGGCTCTGCCGACCTTTGCCAGAATGGTCAAAGCCCTTGTGCTGACGATCAAAAATCAGGAGTATGTGACTGCCGCCCGCGCGATCGGGGCCCCTGGATTTCAGATCGTCTGGTCCCATATCATCCCCAACTTTATTTCTCCGGTGATCGTTTATGCTTCCCTGTTCATGGCCAACGCAATCATGATGGAGGCTGCCCTGTCATTTCTCGGGCTTGGCGTTCAACCGCCAACACCTTCATGGGGAGAGATGATCAGCTCCGGTCGCAACTTTTTAATGGTGGCTCCCCACGTGGCAACCATCCCGGGTCTGGCAATCATGGTGGCTGTGCTTGGCTTCAACCTATTGGGCGACGGGTTGCGGGATGCCCTGGATCCAAAAATGAACACGTTATAGAGAATGAGGCGGCGCGAAACAAAAATGAGCGATCGACTGTTGGAAGTTAAGGACCTGCACACATATTTTCGCACCGATGAGGGCGTGGTCAAAGCAGTATCCGGTGTTGATTTCGCAATCAACAAAGGTGAGACTGTCGGCCTTGTCGGAGAGTCCGGCTGCGGCAAAAGCGTGACATCCCTGTCGATCATGCGCCTCATCCCTGAACCCCAGGGCTTTATACCACGCGGTGAAATCAGGTTTGAAAACCGGGATTTGCTCAAACTCAACGAAGCACAGATGCGGCGGGTACGGGGCAACGACATATCCATGATATTTCAGGAGCCCATGACGTCCCTGAATCCGGTGCATCGAATCGGCAAACAGATCGGCGAGGTTCTGCGACTTCATCTGGGGCTCTCGGCACGAGCAACTAAAAAAAAGGTGATGGATCTTCTGGCACATGTGGGCATTCCGGATCCCGGCCAGCGGTACCAGGATTATCCGTTTCAACTGAGCGGCGGCATGCGGCAGCGGGTGGTAATCGCCATAGCCCTGGCCTGCCAGCCCAAATTGGTCATTGCCGACGAGCCCACCACCGCTCTCGATGTGACGATTCAGGCTCAAATCCTGCGTCTGATGTCCCTCCTGCAGAAAGAGGTCGGCTCCTCGATTCTGATGATCACCCATGATCTGGGCGTCATTGCGGAAACGGTTCAAAAAGTCGCCGTCATGTATGCCGGAAAAGTAGTCGAGCAGGCGGACACCGGGGATATATTTACCGATCCCAGACATCCATATACCCGGGGATTGCTGGATTCCATCCCCGAAATGGACAGGCCGGTACCCGGCGACAAAAAGTTAAAGGCCATTCCGGGAACGGTACCAAGCTTATTGAATCTGCCGGTCGGATGCTCTTTTCAGGATAGATGCGGTCACGTAATGGGTCACTGTTGCCGGGAGGAGCCCAAGCTGCTCGAAACCGGGGCGGATCATCTGGTCAGGTGTTTTTTATATGAATAACTCGCCCATACTTTCAGTCAAGGGTCTCAGGAAATATTACCCGGTATCGGTCGGAAACTGGCTGGCACGTAAAAGGGTTATGGTCAAGGCCCTCGAATACCTGAATCTGGAGGTATTGCCGGGGGAGACCTTCGGCATCGTCGGGGAATCCGGTTGCGGCAAATCAACCTTAGGACGCTGTATCCTTCGCCTGGAAGAGCCGGATCAGGGACAGGTCATCTTCAATGGCGTCGACGTCGGCCAATGTGATCCCAAACAGCTGCGGGCGCTTAGGCAGCAGATGCAGATCATCTTTCAGGATCCCTATTCCTCACTTGATCCCCGTCACCTGGTCGGTCGCATTATATCAGAACCTTTGATAGTACACCGGGTCATGAATAAAAAAGATCGCAATGCGCGCCTTGCGGATTTGATGCAGATGGTGGGGTTATTGCCGGAACACCTCGACCGCTATCCCCATGAATTTTCGGGAGGACAGCGCCAGCGAATCTGCATAGCCCGGGCCCTGGCCCTCAACCCGAAGCTGGTGATCGCAGATGAAGCGGTGTCGGCGTTGGATGTCTCCATACAGGCTCAAACGCTTAATCTGCTGGTAGACCTGCAGAATCAGCTGGGGTTAACCTATCTTTTCATATCCCATGATCTCAGTGTGGTCCGTCATATTTGCGACCGGCTCGCAGTCATGTATCTGGGTAGGATTGTCGAGCAAACGGCCAAAAACAAGCTTTACGCCAAGCCGCTGCATCCCTACACCCAGGCTTTGCTGTCCTCGGTCCCGGTGGTCAATCCCCAACACGGCAAACAACAGATGATTCTGGAGGGAGATGTCCCAAGCCCGCTCAACCCCCCTGCAGGCTGTGTTTTTCATCCGCGCTGCCCCAGAAAATATGATCGCTGCATCCATGAACCACCCCGTCTGGCGGAGATTGAACCCGGTCATTTAGCAGCCTGTCATTATCCGGGACCGGATGAAAATCCGGTAAGAAGCGCGATATAGCAGTTTAAGTGACACAACACTAACGGACTATAATGGAGGTAACCCTTATGAACAAAAACCAACAGGCAAGAATCGATCGTTTGGTCCAGGAGGCCAAAAGCCATAAGCTCGACTGGATCCTGTGCACGCTTCCGGAGAATATCTTCTACTTCTCAGGCTTCAGAACAACTTTTTACACGCGCTTTGTGGGTGTCCTGGTGCCGACGGACTCCAGCCGGGAACCGGTTCTGACGGCATCTTTCATCGATCGCCAGTTGATTGAAACCGATTTGTGGTCGCGGACCTGGTTCACGAATGCCGCCATCTGGGGCCCCGGTTCTGAGTACGCCACGCACTGGGATGTCCTGCAGGCACACCTGGGTCCCGGCATCCGACTGGGTGTCGACGCTATTCAGCTGGATTTCTACCAACAGCTCCAGGATGCTTTCTCCGGTATCGAAGTCGTCAACCTGACTGATGAAATCCTCAATGTTCGCACCGTGAAGGATGAAGATGAAATAGCCGTGATTAAAAAGGCTTTTGCCCTGGCCGAAGAAGTCATGGACCATGTGCCGAGTTGGCTGCAAAAACCGCTTACCGAGGCCGAACTGGCTGCCGAGCTGAATTACTGCGCTTGTAAATCGGGTGCGGAGGATATCTTCTATCCCACGCTGGTTTCCTGCGGGCAGAAAATGCTGGCCTTCCACTCTCCGCCCCTGGACCGGCCCATTAAAGAAAATGAACTGGTCCGCATCGCATTCGGCCTGCAAATAGACGGTTATGGATCGGATATCGTTCGACATTTCTGCATTGGAAGTATGCCGGCAGAACTTGAACCTCTGCGTAAGGCATTTTATGAGGTTCGCCAGATTATCGCGGATACCATCCGCCCGGGCCTTGACACCGCCGATCTTTTGAAGCTGGTGGGAGATTTGTATCGCGAGCGGGGAGTGGTGAATTACTGGCTGCAGAACATCGGTCACGGGATTGCACTCACCATCCACGAATTTCCGAGAATCGCCGGTGCCGACAGCACGATCCTGCGTGAAAATATGGTGCTGGCCGTCGAACCCATCCTGGCGCTGCCGCCCCATGGCGCTATCGCGCATTGCGATGGCGTCCGCATCACAGCCGACGGTTGTGAATGGCTCTCCGGAAAACTTACGGACGTGACGGTAGTTTAAAATACTCAGAAAGGAAAAAAATTGAAAGAGACAGATGTCGCCGGAGAAGTTTCCATCGATGAGTTGATGAAGCACACTGCATATCTGGCAGAAGAGGATCGGGAATCGGGCAGTCCCGGGGAAACCCGGGCGATGGAATATTTTCGTAATTTCATGGAGGATCTGGGCCTGGAGGTAAAGATCCATGAAATCGAAAATTATATCAGTCTGCCGATTCGAGCTTCGGTCCGCATAATTTCACCGATTGATAAGATGCTGGCCTGCCTGACCCCGTCGTTTTCAGCCAGCACCCCTCCCGATGGGTTCGAAGCCGATTTACTCTGGATTTCCGGCGACGAATATCCTGTCGATATGCACGGCAAAATTACTGTCGGTGAAGGCCTTGCAATGCCGGCTACCAGCTGGGAATTAGAGCAATCAGGGGCAGCCGGACAGATCTGGATCAATTGGGGTGATCTGCCGAACAATTCAATTGTCAGCACAATCTGGGGACACCCGACACCTGATACCGCGCATCGCCTCCCCAAAACACCTGTAGTCTCCATCGGCCGCAGTGAAGGCAAAATTATTAAGGACCTGTGTTCCAAAGAGCCCGTCCGGGTTTGTCTGAAGACCGAACTTAAGACGGGATTTATGAAAGTCCCTCTAGCTGTCGCAGATCTCAAGGGCAATGTTGAACCGGAGAAATTCGTTCTTTTCAACGGACATGTCGACTCCTGGCACAAAGGTGCTTCAGATAACGGCACGGCCAATGCCTGTATTCTCGAGGCCGCAAGGATCATGGCAAAATACCGTGGTCAGCTGAGACGGGGAATCCGGTTTGCCTGGTGGTCGGGACACTCCCAGGGCCGATACTCGGGATCAACCTGGTATGCTGACTACCACTGGGAAGACCTGTATCGCAACGCCATTGTGCACCTGAACGTCGACTCACTGGGCTGTGATGGGGCCACAGATTATTCCGAAGTCGAGTGCACTGCCGAATGCTATGATCTCGGCCGCACGATGATAGAGCACTTCACCGGACAGAAACCGGCGTATGACCGCATCGGCCACAGCGGAGACAATTCTTTCTGGGGCATCGGGATGCCGACTCTCTTTCAGCTGCTTTCTCACACACCACCGGATCCGTCAAACAAAAAAGTAATTGTCAAAGGCCTTGCCTGGTTCTGGCACACCGTTGCCGACACCATTGACAAGATTGATGAAGATATTTTATTGACCGATGTTAGAATATACACGGCTGTTTTGTGGCGGCTTTGCACAGACCTGGTGTTGCCCATGAATTTTGTTGATGTTGCGGACGAATTGATCAGACTGATTCAGGATCTCCAGCAAAAGGCGGCGGCGGCTTTCGATCTCAAGCCTGCCATGGAAAAAGCGAAATTGTTCCGTACCAGAGCCGAGGCACTGCACCAAAAGACGCTCGAGATTAAAGAAAACGGTGCCAATGATAACGCCGTCATTCTTGATCACTGCCTGATGAAACTCAGCCGTATTCTAATGCCGGTAAACTACACATCGGCCGGACGGTATGATTTCGACCCGGCTCTGTCCATTCCCCCCCTGCCCCGGCTGCAGCCGGTGGCGGAACTGGCGAAAATGAATCCGTCAGACGATTCCTTTAAATTTCTAGAACGAAAAATGGTGCGGGAACAAAATCGCCTCTGTCACGCGCTGGATGAGGCTTGCGAATTGATCACACAAACTCTTAAATTCTAAACTTTTAAATCAAATTATTAAGGTGTTTAGAAATAGAAAAACTTCCCGCATAGATTGAGTCTGGCCGACCTGCTGTTGGCTGAGATAATAATTATTTTCAGATATAAAGGAAAAATCGCACAGAATCAGGCGTCATTGAAGCATTGCATCATAGAATCTTTGGGTTATAATTTTATAGCCTTCATCGTTCGGATGGATGGGATCGCTCATTAATTTGCGATTTCCCATGACGCCTTCATATATATTGGGAATCAAAGTTGCGCCGGTGTCATCAGCCAAATTCTGATAAGCTCTGCCGAAACCGCGATCTCTCATCGGAAATTTAAGTCCGCCAAGGATCACTTTGGCACCGATATTTTGGATGGATTCAACAATACTTCTAAGATTTTCAAATGCCAGGTCTTTGGCAACACCGTTTTTTAAATCATTGCCGCCCAGGGTGATCAAAACTAAATCAGGAAATTTTGATAAAACATCACGCTCGAGCCGTTGCAGTGCACGGGCGGTTGTATCCCCGGATACGCCGGCATTGATCACCGGTTTGCCAATCATCCTGGACAATTGCGCCGGGTAATCCATATCTTTGCCGGCTCCGGTCCCGTATGTCAAACTGTCCCCAAAGCAAATAATCGTCTGGTTTCGAATATCACCCTTTTTTTCCGGCAAAGAAGGAAAAAAAACCGATACCCCAGAAACAGGATTACGGCGCACAGTGTCAGGTAGAGTATTTTTTTCAATTTCCAATCAATCCCTATCGAATGACGAATGATGATCGTCGATTGACGAATTGTGGATGTCGCTTCGCTCTGCTAATTTTAACAAATAAAATAGACCGTTCGACAAAAAGGCTCACGACAGGCAGAATTCCTCAATTCGACATTCGTCATTTGTCATATCCCCCGCCGGATCGGATAAGCCGGAGCCTCTTTTTTTGGTTGCCAATGAACCACTAATATACCAAAGACGATTAACGCAAGAGCCAATAAGATCTTGCTGGTTATTGGTTCCCCTAATACCAGTCCACCCAGGGCGACTCCGGCAATTGGCATGATAAAGACAAATGAATGTAAGGAAACCGCCCCGTATTTTTTGAGCATCGTGTTCCAGGCCACAAAACCAAAAGATGCCGTAATCAGGCATTGATACAGCAAAGCACCGATGACCGAAGCGTCCAATTTGAAGATCATAGCATGGTCCCAGAGTAAGGCTTCGAGAAAAAAGAACGGAACTGCAAATATGTTTGAATACAAAACCACTTGAAATGGGCTGAATTGAGAGATTATTCGTTTCAAATAGACTGTTGAGCAAGACCAGAGAATTACGGAAAGAAGAATGAGTAAATCTCCGGTTCGAAATCCGGTCTGAATAGCTTTTTCGTCTAAAAACATGAAAACCACCCCGGTAAATCCCAGAAGAATTCCGAAAAACTTGCGCCTGGTGATACGGTCGCCCGGTATAAAGAAATGAGCCAGAAATAAAATAAAAAATGGAAGCAGATTGGTCAGCAGGGTGGCACGGGAGGCATTGGATTTACTCAATCCCAGGTATAACAATGATAACTGGACCGTAAAAATAGAAGACAGGGTCAATACCTGTCGCAATTGCCCTTTTTTTAATGCGATGGTTTGTTGCATGACTCGCGCCCACAGATAAATAACCACGGAGGCAGTTCCGAAGCGAATTCCGGCGGTAGTAAAAACGCCCAGACCTGAAAAAGATAGCTTTATGGCTACTGCATTGGAGCCGAATAGAATGCACAGAAAGATCATGAATACTGTTGCGGCAATAGGAAGTTCCTGATTCGAAGGTTGTCTATCTGCCATTTAGCCCCAACTCTTTATTAAATATACAGAACGACAACAATCATTGCCCTTCCATTCACCGTGCCCGGCGTGTTTGATCCCATGAAAAAGTTCTAAAATCAAAATTTCATGGGGCGATTAGGCAGTTAATTACCTAATGTATAAGTGAGAAAAATATAAGCCCTAGCAAACTACACTACATCGTTGATCTTGGCAAGAAGATACAGCGGGATTAATTCATAAAGAGACCTTCTTCAAATCGTGACGGTCGCAAAAAAGCGGTATCCGGATTTGTCCTTGACAGAAAGCAGCAGATTATCTATGTTGGAGTCGGTTTATTTAATAAAATTTTGATAAAAGCTGAATAAAACTTTTTATTTATTTCAACCTCACCGCGTTTAACTGTCCACCTTTTACATTGCAGTTTTAATATTATTTGATTTTTCTCATGGTTTCTTAAACGTCTCAAAATTGCCTTTTTTTTATTCTGAATCCCAATATTTCATGCAGCCGGTCATTGGATTTGGGGAATTTTTGGCTTTCTTGACAACCTATTAATTCCGAAAGGAGGAAATATTATCATGACGACAAAAAAAGAGCACCCCGGTGTTGAACAAATGCGAAAATCACTTGCCGACGGCAAGTGTTCAAGAAGAGAATTTTTACGCACCGTCACCTTATTGGGCGTGTCAGCGACGGCGGCATACAGCATGGCCGGATTGCCGGACTTTATTTCATCGGTCCAGGCCGCCAGCCACAAAAAAGGTGGCGTTTTAAAATTCGGCATGCAGGTACAGGAAATGGCCGATCCGGCAACCTATTCTTGGACTCAAAAATCCATCGTTTCCCGTCACATCACCGAGTACCTGGTCGAGACCGGGCCGGATAACATTACGCGGCCCGCCCTGGCGGAGAGCTGGGAAGCATCCGACGATCTGAAAACCTGGACCTTCCATCTGCGCAAAGGCGTCAAGTGGTCAAACGGCGATGAATTCAATGCCGACGATGTGGTGTTTAACTTTACCCGCTGGCTCGATCCAAAAACCGGATCATCCAACTTGGGTCTGTTCGATGCCATGCTCGAAGAGACTGGTGAAAAAGATAAGAAAGGCAACCCGATCAAGCGCATGACCAAAAATGCGGTGCAGAAAGTGGACGATCATACGGTCAGGCTCAACCTGAATTCGCCGGTACTGTCGATTCCCGAAAACCTTTACAACTATCCCACCGGAATCGTGCACCGCAATTTCGAAAAAGAAGGCGGCGATCTCTCTAAAAACCCGGTGGGCACCGGCCCCTATACTCTGACCGAATTCAGAGTCGGTGAGCTGGCCGTCTTGAAAAAACGCAAAGAGCCCTATTGGGGGGGCGAGGTCTTTTTGGATGAGATTCGCTTTGTTGACCTGGGCGAAGATCCAGGGGCCTATCTGGCCGCCATTGCTTCAAAGCAAGTGGATGGAATCTATGGTCTAGATTTGACCACCCTGGAAGCGGCCAAAAATATTCCGGGAATCAAGGTTGTAGAAATCCCATCGACCCAGACCGGCGTGATTCGCATGAAGGTCACCGAGAAGCCGTTTGACGATATCCGCGTCCGCCAAGCAGTCCAGAAAACCTGCGATGCCAAAAGACAGCTCGACATCGCCCACCGCGGCCTTGGCATCGTCGCGGAACACCATCATGTCGCCAAGATACACCCCGAATACTTTGCCCTGCCCCCGTTCGAGCAGGACATCGAGGGCGCCAAAAAGCTGCTTGCTGAAGCCGGCTACCCCGATGGCATCGAATTATCCTGCAATGTGGGCAATACGGAAGGCGTTTGGGAGCAGGATTCCGTGGCCGTGCTCAAAGAAGATGCGGCCAAGGCCGGGATCAACATCAAAATGAACGTGATGCCGCAGGCGCAATACTGGGATGTCTGGACCAAGGCACCCTTGAGCCTGACCTCCTGGACCCACCGTCCCCTGGCCGTAATGGTCTTGGGCCTGGCGTACCGCACCGGGGTACCCTGGAATGAATCCAGCTATGCTAACGCCGAGTGGGACAAGGCCCTGACCGAAGCGGAGTCGACCCTGGATGTCGAGTCACGCCGGGCCAAGATGGAAAAGGTTGAGAAAATTCTGCAGGATGATGCCGTCATGGTTCAGCCATTTTTCCGGGCTGTATTCACCGCGGTGCGGGATAATGTCGTCGGTTTTGAAATGCATCCAACCCGGTACTACCGCTTCCACAAGGTCTCCCTGGCGTAGTTGACAACTGCGTGCGTTTTTAGGGCGCAGGGAGCGCTGCGGGGCACTCCCTGCCCTGGATTCTCCCCGAAAATTATACATAAAATCTGGAGGCGTCAAAATGGTCACCCTGGTGCTAAAGCGCATCGGATTCATGATTTTTACCATGATTGTCGTATCGCTGATTCTTTTCCTGCTGCTGGAGACCGAGCTTACAGGTGATCCGGCAATCCGGGTGCTGGGCCAATTTTCAAACGAAGAACAGCGGGAGCTCTGGCGCGAACAGCACGGGTATAATCAACCCGTCATGTGGCGTTATGTAAAGTGGCTGGGCAATTTTGCAACCGGCAACCTGGGGGAGTCCATCCGTTTCAAGGGCCCGGTCGCCGATGTCATGTTGCCGCGATTATGGAACACCGCCATATTGGGATTTTGGACATTTGCGATTATGATCCCACTGTCATTGACCTTAGGCGTCTTGTCGGGGATGAAAGAAGGGTCATTGCTGGACAGATCGATTTCGGTGTTCGGGATTTTGACGACTTCCGTGCCGGAATTTGCCAGTGCGGTAATTTTCTCGGCTCTCTTTGTGTTCGGCCTGCAATGGCTGCCGGGCACCAGCAGCATGTCGGGCGGATTCGAATTCAAGCAGTTGATTCTGCCCGCCATGGTGCTAGTCGTCTATGATTTTGGATATGTCGCCCGCATGACCCGCGCATCCATGGCTGAAGTCATGACCTCACAGTACATCAGGACGGCTGTGTTGAAGGGACTGCCGTATAAGTCGGTGATCGTCAAGCATGCCTTGCGCAATGCCCTCATCGCTCCGTTCACGGTCATCATGCTGCAAATCAACTGGCTGTTGTCCGGGGTTATTGTGGTTGAGTTCTATTTTGCCTACAAGGGATTTGGCGCGCTGATCCTGGAGGCTTCCCTGAATAACGATATCGCTCTGCTGGAAGCCTGCGCCATGGTGGCGGTTTGCGTCGCAGTTACCACCCAGACCATCGCCGATATCGGCTACACGTTTCTCAATCCCCGCATCCGATTCAAATAAGGAGACGAACGATGAATACGACGGCAGCTAAAACCCAAATGCCTTCAGCCGGATACGGTGCGGCGTTATGGCGCGGATTGAAATCTTTTGGGCTTCTGCGGGAAAGCTGGGTCGGCATGGTGGGGGCCTTCCTGGTTATATTCTGGGTGGCGGTGGCGGTTCTGGCACCGTTAATTGTGCCCTTTGATCCCAACTCGTCTATTCAGCCCTTTGCCAAACCGGGGGTGGTGGCCGCCAAAGGCGGCGGCACATTCTGGCTTGGCACCGACCATATCGGACGGGATATCATGTCACGGATTATCTGGGGTTCGCGCACGGTGCTGATCTATGCGCCCCTGGCGACCATTTCGGCTTATTTGGTGGGAATTATGATGGGCCTTGCGGCCGGGTATCGCGGCGGTTGGGTGGACGATATCCTGTCGCGCATCGCAGACATCATTCTCTCATTTCCGGTGCTGGTGCTGTATATTATCATTATTGCCACGATCGGCGCCTCCGGAATAAACATCATTATTGCCATCACATTTGCATCATCGCCCGGCATCATGCGAATAGTGCGCGGCTTGGTGCTGGATCTGCGCAATCGTGACTATGTGGCAGCAGCTCAGACCCGGGGCGAATCGGACTGGAAAGTTATGCTGGTCGAGATTTTGCCGAACGCGCGCGGACCGCTGATTGTCGATGCCTGTCTGCGACTGGGTTACGTTATTATCACCATCGGTGTACTCGGTTTTCTGGGACTGGGGCTGCCGCCGCCGGATCCGGATTGGGGTGGCATGGTCAATGAAACCCGACAGATGGCAATGGCGTTTCCGCACATGACGCTCTTTCCCTGTATTGCGATATCTTCGCTTATCCTGGGATTTAATTTACTGGCGGACGGCCTGCGCGAAATCTCATTGCGGGACTGAAACCCTTGAATGAGCGAAAGTCGAGGGTGCACCAGCTTCAAGGCGTCCAAGGTTGAAGCTGTAATAGCTTACCGCAATCCCTTGGTAACGCAGAAGATGGGGCGGCATCGGCTTTCCCGCAGGGTAAATAAAATGGGAATTAAAACGGATATTTACAACTCACCTTCAAAGTAACTATAACATTTTTTCAATATTGTGAATATGGGTTGTTAAATCAAGAAGATAAATAACTATCCCATTTTATTTACGATCAACCAGGGTAGGAGGTAATCAGCAAATGAATGAGGAGCAAGCACCGGTACTGGTCTGCAAGGATCTCTGTATCTCTTACTACACCCGGGCCGGCGAAATTCCGGCGGTGGTGGATTTTGCGCTGACGGTCAAGCCCGGGGAAACCATCGGCATTGTCGGCGAATCGGGCTGCGGCAAATCCACCGTGGCCATGGCAATCATGCAGTACATGGGCGCCAACGGCGGCATCAAAAGCGGCAGTATTACGTTTAAAGGCCGCGATTTGAATCAGATGTCGGAGCCTGAGCTGCGCCGCATTCGCGGCTCGGAAATCGCCATGATTTATCAGGAACCGTTCGCCTCTCTGAATCCGAGCCTCAAAATCAGCACCCAGCTGATGGAGGTGCCCCTGGCCCATGAAGATATATCCACGGAAGAGGCGCGCCAACGGGCGCTGCAGATGCTGACCGACGTCAAACTGCCCGACCCCGAACGGCTGATGGACTCGTACCCGCACCAGCTTTCGGGCGGACAGCAGCAGCGGGTCGTAATCGCCATGGGCCTTTTGTCGAACCCGTCTTTGCTGCTGCTGGATGAGCCGACGACGGCGCTGGATGTCACGGTCGAAGCCGGCATCGTCAAGCTGGTGGCCGACATCAGCAAGAAGTTCGGCACCTCCCAGATCTATATCTCCCATAACCTCGGGCTGATTCTGGAAACCTGTGACCGGGTATTCGTGATGTATTCCGGTGAGGTGGTCGAGGAGGGAACGATCGATTCACTGTTTACCTGGCCCAAGCATCCTTATACCCACGGCCTTTTTGCATGTATTGCATTGCCGACCACCGACAAAAACGCGGCCCCGCTTAAACCCATCCGGGGCCAGCTTCCGCTGCCCTTCGAACGGCCCCAGGGCTGCTATTATCACCCTCGCTGCGATCATTTCAAACCCGGGCTGTGTGACCAGGAGCATATTGCCATGGAACACGTTGAGGGCAGTGCGGCCGACCATCGGGTGCGATGTCTGCGTTACAAGGAAATCGACCACACCAAGGAGACGCTGGGCGGCGAAGCCCGCGAAGCGGCGGCTCTCGGCGATCAGGTCCTTGAAGTCGACAGCATGAAAAAGTACTACGAAGTTCGCGACAAATCCCTGCGGGCCCTGATCTCCGGCAAAAGGATCCGATACGTCAAAGCCAATGAAGAGTTGAACTTTACGGCCCGCGAAGGGGAAACCGTCGCTATTGTTGGTGAATCCGGCTGCGGCAAATCCACTTTTGCCAAAGTGCTGATGGGTCTGGAAAAAGGTACGAACGGCAAAGTGCGGCATCACGGCGAGGATATATCGGATACATCGGTGCGGGAGCGCAGCGCCGAACAGATCAGTTCCCTGCAGATGGTGTTTCAAAATCCGTTTGATACCCTGAATCCCAGCCACAGCATCGGCAGCCAGATATCCCGTGTAATCAAAAAATTCGGCGTTGAAAAAGATAAAACGAAAATTTTCAACCGCGTAATGAATCTGCTGGATACCGTCAAACTGCCCCGGGATTTTTATTTCAGAAAGCCCAGGCAGTTGTCGGGCGGCCAGAAACAGCGTATTGGCATTGCCCGGGCCTTTGCCGGCAATCCGAGCATGGTCATTGCCGATGAGCCGGTTTCGGCCCTGGACGTATCGGTCGCCGCGGCGGTGACCGAGCTGTTGATGGACATTCAGCGCGAGCATAAAACCACCCTGCTTTTTATCAGTCATGATCTGAGCGTGGTGCGCTACCTTTCGGATCGAATTGTCGTCATGTATCTCGGTCATATCCTTGAAAGGGGGACCACGGAACAAATTTTTGAGCCGCCCTATTCGCCCTACACCGAGGCGCTGTTGTCGGCGGTACCAATCGCCGACCCGGAGGTGACCAAGCGTGAAATCGTGCTGGAAGGCAACCTGCCCAGTGCCATGGACCCGCCTAAAGGCTGCCCGTTTTGCACCCGCTGCCATCGCAAAATCGGCGACATCTGCGACAATGAATCGCCGCCGGAGCAGATCGTGTCTGACCGCCATGTCATCAAATGCCATATTCCGCTGGCAGAGTTAAAGCAGGTGGCGCCTGTTATCAATGTGCCGGATGAATCGGAACGAATCCGGGCGCAACATTAGGAAGAATGCCGATTATCATTCATGCAACCCGTTTGAGACATGAATTTAAATCCACGATGACGCAGGCAGGTGTAGATTTTAAAAGCCCCCCTTCATTCAATATGAGACTTCTCGGTCAGATCAGCGCCGCGCCAGAGATAGAGGCTCAGCAGCGGCACATCTTCTGTTCGCATGGCATGCGTTACCCGGGGGGCGTGATATATCGGCCGGCAGGATTTGTGACAGGCCCACTTTTGATGGTCCTGCTGCCAAAGCGTCTGCCCGGTTAAGGGCACATAAACTTCTTCAGCCTCATGACTGTGCCGCGGATATTCGATTCGAGGTCCTAGAATCAAAAATCCGCAGGCGATACGGCTGCTGACAATGGGTCCACGCTGCCCGATCAACTCCGTCCAACCATACTTTTCAAGAAATCCCGAGCCGAAGTCTTCCGCTGTATAAGTTTGTGCCCAAGCAATTTGGTCCGCCAGCGATGCGAGTTTCCTGACAAGCACCTCACCATCAGGACCGGCTGCCTTGACGGCCATCGGCAGCCAGGCTAAAACGGGAAGCGCATGGGGGGTATTGGACCGCATCCGGTGGTTGTCAGCCGGAGGCCAATCCGCCAGAAATGAATTTATATGATCATCATCAAGATGTTCAAGAAATCTTTTAACGGTGTCGATCAACGAAATGATGTTACGGGCCAAATCCAACTCTCCAACAACCATGAAACCAACCCAACTTCAATTATTTAACCGAAAGCACCGGACAGGGCGCCTCAAGGATGACATACTGAGCAGTAGAGCCAAACACCAATTTGCCGACCTTGGAACGTCTTCTGACTCCGATAATGATTTCATCAACTTGGTTTTCTTTCGCAGAATTGACCAGGTCTTCTCCAGGTGACTGGTAGCTGACGGAGGCATGCGCCTCGCAGGTAATTCCTTCTCTCGCAAAAGTGTTTTTAATTTTCTCAAGCTTGCTTTCAGCCTTATCGATATCTTCTTTTTTCAGCGTTGCACTCTGTACTAACGAGTTCAAAACAATAACCTCTGCACCGAAAGCCCTTGCATGCATTTGGGCCAACTTCAAGGCCTCATCAGCGACTCGGGACTCTTCGTACCCCACGAGAATCTTCATGCTGTCCTCCTTTAGCTAAATCGTATTAAAATGCCACCAGGACCTCAATCGAATAAAAACCAATTGAGAGTTATTGGTTTGAATCTTCCGGTCCGGATAGCTGAACTTTGGCTCCATTTCTATGATACTTATACACTATTGAACGGTTTTTCAATCATTAGTTGTCGGCAGCGTCAGCAAAGTCAGGAGTTTGCTTAATTCAGGAAGTTCTTCACAATGCCAGACAGCTTGTTCCAATTTTTCTGCTCTTTCATCCGGCAACTGTTCGCCGGCTAACCGGCGAAATTTTTCTCTTAGCGCCCGATCCGAAGGCGGGCTGCTGGCTTCCCAATCGGCCTCGAAGTCACCGGAGTTAAATATGCCACCGTCTGCCGTCTCAATTTCAACCTGCGCCAATCGCTTCGCTGGAAAACGCTGATTGAATTCAGGGTCTTCAATCATTTCCACCTGCTCTACCAGTTGCACAACCGCCGGATCTGTCAGGGCGGCTCCGGTCAGCTCGGCAACTCCTATGCGACCGTGCACCAACGCCGCAGCCAGTGGAAAGGGCAAACTGTACTGGGCCTGCTCGGTGGATTGGGGAAACCGGCAGTTTAACCTGACCGCTTCATGAAAGGTCGTCACCCGGACGCGTTTCACATGGACCGGGGCTATATCATGGTTATGCTGCAACTGCAGGGCGGCTTCTATAGCAGGCTGGGCCCAGCGGCAAACGGCATGGGGTTTAAAATACTGATTGGTGATGTGCCAGCAGCTTCCCAGGTCTTGCCAGATTTTCGTAACCTCATTGGATTCCACGGTCAGAGCCGGCGCCCCGGTGAAATCGGCCTGTGCCAACAAGGCAGAACTGATTCCGGTCATGGCGCCCCAGCCGGATCCGTCTTTTAGCATCGTGGGGTGGTCGATGCAGCGCATCATCTGGGAACGCGGGCCGTGGTATTCGGAAATCCCAAGGGCATGCTTGGTTTGCCCACTGGTCAAACCGATCCGCCGGGCTGCCAGGGCTGCAACGCCAATCGCATTCCAGGCACCCGAGGTGTGATAATCACAGGCGGTGTCATGCAGGGCCAAACCGGCGCGCAGGGCAATCTCATAGCCAATGACCAATGCCGTTAAAAACTCTTTTCCGGATGGCCCGGCCGCCTCCGGCGAAGATATGGTAGCAAACAAACCGGGGACCACCGCCGCCCCGGCATGGCCTTTGGTTAAGGGGTGTCCGTCATGAATATCCAGCGCATCGATGGTCATGCCGGTGGCCAAAGCCGCCCCCGGCGGAGAGATCTCGCGGCCGTCCAGCCACAACTGGGCGCCCTGCCCCCCGAAGACCGCGGCAGCGAACTCATATACGATCCGGGATAAATCCGTCGCCCGGCCGCTGATGCCGGCACCCAATGTATCCAAAAGACAGCGGCGGGCTTGATGACGAACGTTTTGCGGCAGATCCTTCCAGGTGGTTTCATGGATGAATTGAATTACTTCCATAGATAACTATCTGACCTAGGTTGAGCGGTTCAGGGTTCAAGGTTCCGGGTTGAAAAACCCCCAACCAGCGCTTATCAAACAAAACCTGTTTCCACCATGCTTATAAAGCCGTTTCACCTATTGCCTATAGCAAAATTTTATACTTCTCTCGAATTGTTATTTCCGCATCTTTCGAAATGTGAGGCGTTTCTTCTTCAGCAAGTATTTTTTTGGCGATATCTCGTGCCCGTGTGCGGGCGTCCAGCGAACCCTTTTCAGCCCATTTTTCCCGGCTTTCCTGGTCTGAAACGCCATTGCCACCAAAATATTCCTGCCGCATGTGGGTCATGGTGTGCGGTGACATGATAAATGATCCGCCAGGACCGACTTCTTCGATCGCCTCGAGGGCCAGATGCTCGGCATCCACCGGGATCCCTTCCAGGACCTTGCAGCTCATGCCGATGATCTCATCGTCGATCACATATTGCTCATAGGCCACGGCCAGCATGGACTCAAGCATTCCGGCCGCATGATGAATGTAATTCGACCCCCCCATGGCGGCCAGGACCGTGGATAGAGCTTTTTCCCAACTGGCCTGCGCGTCCGGTATTTTTGAATCCGTCAATCCGGACGAGTTATAATTGGGCACCTTGATGTAGTGGGCCAACTGATGAATCGCGGCATTCATCATGCCGCACTCGACCGCACCGCCCATATAGGCCAGGCTGCGCATGTTGGCCCGGCCGGGAATGCCGCCATACAGCAGCGGCGCACCGGGATTGGTCAGTTGGCAAATCGTGATTCCGGCCAGTTGCTCGGCATGCAGCTGTGCCAATGTGCCGGCCATGGGGGCGGCGGAAAGGGCCACCGGAATCCGGTTTCGCCCGGCCTCCAACATGATCAGTGTCGATTGGGTGCACAACTTCAAAGGACTGATAGCAAATGAGGCGATCACCGAGATAAACGGTTTTTCGATCAATGCATCCATACTGCCGGCGACCATGGCGGCGATGTCAAGCATCTTGTGCACGCCCGCTTCGTTGGTGAGGCCGGACATCACATGTTTGGCGGTGCCCTTCAGGCAGGCAAAGATGGCATTGGCGTCATGATCGCTCACGGCGATGTCCGTGGGGGCGCAGGGTCTCACAAAAAAGTGAATGTTATCCAGACGATTGGTCAGCCTGGCAATCTGATACATATCGTTTAAGGTCGTCGAACGGGCTTTACCGGTTTCAAGATCCAGGATGATAACCGCTGCCCCGCCGGTACCGAGATAAACGTGATGTTGGGTCAGATCTAGGGCGTCGCTTCCATCCCGATTGTAAAGGATGACCTGTTCAGGTGCCGCCGCGGTCTGTGCTTCAACCAGGTCCCGGTCAAAATAGATTCTGGCTTTTCCGCGGTCAACTTTCAGGCCCTTGCCTTCAAGCATAGCGAGCGTCTCATCAAGGCCGCTTTCATAGGTCATTCCAATATTTTCGAGGATCATCAGCGACCCCTCATGAATGGTAGCGATATCATTTGTCGAAAGCGGTTTATAAAGACCGCCTGCAAGACCTTTTAGTGGCATGGTGGACTCCCCCTCCTGGATGCTGGTTTGCTAAATTCTCGATGCTGGATGCTCGATACTGGATACTGGATGCTGATTGCCGGTTACTCAATGCTCGATAGTATCAATCAAATGCCAAGTCAATAATAATTGGTCTTAAATAATCAGGAAAATACTTCACGGCAATAGCCCCCCTGGGCCCTCCCCTTTAGCCAGCCGGCCGACGCCTGTAAGGCTCTCGGCCATTGTGACACATGCAGGTTGATGCTGATTCCCGCCACCCGTCCCAGCCGGCCGGCATCCAGTTGTTCTTTGAAAACTGATAAAACTTGTTGATCGTAAACCACTAAACAATTATAGACGATACTAATATACTTTTGATTCTATTGGAACTAAATTCAGATGAAATTATATGAATACTAAAAAGGAAGTGAAAATATGCTGCTGGGACTGCACACCTACAGTTTCTATCTGCACGGCATCGGCCAGGCCTGGGCTAATTATAAACTGCCCTGGCCCAGGCAGATGAGCACATTTCAACTTTTCGAGGAAGCTGTCCGGATGGGCCTTGATGGACTCCATCTGGATGACGGCGTCCTGGAAACCCTGGATCCTGCCTACCTGCAGGAAGTAAAGACCGCCGCACTTGAACACGGACTTTACTTAGAATACAACTTTTCGATGGATCTGGGTGGTATGGGAATCGGCATCCAGCACGATCTCGATGAGGCGATTGCCACAGCCGAAAGTTTGGGAGCCGATATCGTTAAAGTCAGCATGGATTTAGTCCGCCCGCGCCCACTGGCGGGCAGCCGGTTTCACCCCAGAGTCAAGGACCAGATGAAAGCCTTTGCCGGCCAGTTAAAAACCTCGGCCCCGGCAGCCGAAGCAGCGGGGATCAAAATCGCGGTCGAAAATCATTGCGACAGCTTCTCGGAAGAAATCCTCTGGCTGCTGGATCGGGTCGGTCATCCGGCGGTCGGCGCCTGTGTCGACACCGTCAACGCCCTGATGGTCATGGAAGACCCTATGCAGGCCATTGCCAACCTGGCGCCGCGGGCATTCACCAATCACTTCCGGGATGACCGCATCGAAATGCAGCGCTACGGCTTTAAACTGACCGGCGCCGCGGTCGGTGAGGGCGACATCGACATGCAGCGCGCCTATGAAATCATAAAATCCCAGTCATCGATGGACCGCATCAATATTGAAACAGAGATGGAAATCCCACTGGACAACATGGAGCAGGCCCTGCGCCTGGAAAAAGAAACCATCAAACGCAGTATTCGATATTGCCGGGAAGTTCTGGGAATTAAGCGAGAGGACTAGATGCATCACGGATTGAGACTAAAAAACTATGGATGAACTATCCTCGATCAAGGAGGATTTAGCCTATTGGCTAAGCAAGCCGCCGGAGGAACGAGTTGCCGGAAGATATGGAGATATCGATGTACACTATCTCGGCCGAGCGCAATTTATCCAAAACAAGAGGGCTGTTGGAAGGAAAAAGGATTTAGCAGACTTAGAGGCGCTTGGTGAACCGGAATGACGTAATAAAATACCGGGTTAATAGTTTGAAAAAATTGTTCAATGGCCTCCTTGATTACTGCCCATAATTTTCTCCAAAAGATAAAGTTTCTCCATCTCTGGGGATAATCAGCCGGGGTGCCGTTATGGCTGCGGCATCGGCCATTTGAGGGAGCATTTCACGGCTTACATTGCAGTGGTCCAAAGCCTCCATATGAATTGCCACCATCGCCGCTTCGGGAGAGGCACTCAGCGTAGCAAGGGTCTGCTCGGCATCCATAATAATATATTCGTAGCCTGGAATTTTTGCGCCGCCTGAATGCGTGATGATAATATCGGGCTGAAACTTTTCGATCGTATTTTAACCGGTTCACACCAGATGCTGTCGCCCACCCAATAAACGGTTGGCTCCCCGCTGGCCTGGAATACAAATCCGGATACTTTCCCGATGAACTTGAGTACCTTGTCTGTTTTCATTCAGGAACAAGCATATTCAGATATTTGTTGAACGGATCTTCGGCAGGATTTTTATTCCAGACATATTCTGTATAATTGGCAATGTCCATGGCTTTCTTTTCGCCATACAGCGATGCAATAACTGCCAGCGACATATCGATTCCGGCCGACACCCCGGAAGAGGTGAAGACCGGGCCGTCTTCTACCCAGCGGGCTTCCGACACCCAATCCACCTGATCGCTTTGCTGAGTTGCCATTTTGAAATAGA
>Ga0056115_1000289_pt1 | contig 24018 bp, 21 predicted proteins | sample WorMetOlspDAHAB1_FD_77007 | JGI IMG/M metagenome (GOLD analysis project Ga0056115, IMG submission 77007) | Marine gutless worms symbiont microbial communities from Max Planck institute for Marine Microbiology, Germany - Olavius sp. DAHAB.1 ...
CTGCGGATCGTTTTCCAGCCGCGCGGCATGGCCGAACTGGATCTGCCGCCGGCCGTCGGGCAGTTCCTCGGCGATCATCCGGTGCCCGCCCGACCAGCCGTAATGAAAGGCATAGGCGTGCCCGCTGGCGTTGGTCGCGCCCCGGCAGGGCACGATCAGGCCCGGGAAATGCTCGTGTCCGGTGCGGCCGGTGCGATTCTCGCGGTAGCGTATGCCCGGCGACCAGGCGGTGTGGTTCATCTGGAACTCGCCGCACCATCGCCCGGCGAAATCGATCATCTCGTCGGAGAGTTGGGGGCCGGGAAAGACCGGCGCGGCGAGCCAGTGCAGATGCATGGGCCTGGTGGCTTCCAGCGTCGCCTTGGCTTCGATCACGTGGGTGACCGGATCGATCGCGAAGCGCGCGGAGTAGGTCAGCGACTTCGACTGGTCCACGTAGACCAGCGTGAGTTCGTTTTCTTTCTTCTCTTCGGCCTCGAAACAGAACTTCGGCAGGAACGGCGTGCCGTCACCGTCGCGCAGGATCAGCCCCGGCTGGCCCGGAAATGTGCGGGTCGCCTCGGGGCAGATGGAAAGCTCCGGGTTGGCGTCCAGCATGCCGCCGGTCACGTCGATGTCGTAGGCCCGGTAGACGGTCTCCAAGTCCTCGGCGTCCGGCAGCCGCGGGCCCCAATAGACGACTTCGGCCAGGCGGTCGCGCTTGGAGCCGAGCACTAGGGTCTGGCGCCCGTCATCCAGCCGCCAGCATCGGATCATTTCACCGCGCCAAGCGTCAGGCCGGCGATGAAATGCTTCTGCATCAGGAAGAACATGGCGACCGGCGGCAGGGCGGCGACGATGGAGCCCGCGCTCATCAGATGATAGGCCGCCCGGAACTGGGCGTTGAACGAGGTGATGCCCGCGGTGACCGGCTGGCTTTCCGGCCCCTGGGTGAGCACGATGGCCCAGAAATAGTCGTTCCAGATGAAGGTGAAGATCAGAACGCTGAGCGCGGCGATCGCAGGCTTCATCAGCGGCAGGACCACGAACCAGAAAATGCGCCATTCCGCGACGCCTTCGACCCGCGCCGCCTCGATCAGCGGGAAGGGCAGGGCGCGGATGAAATTGCGCATGAACAGCGTGCAGAAGCCCGACTGGAACGCGATGTGGAACAGCACCAGGCCGGTCTTGGTGTTGTAGAGGCCGAGATCCAGCGTCAGATCGCGCACCGGCACCATCAGGATCTGGAACGGCACGAAGTTGCCGGCGACGAACATGAAGAAGATGATCAGGTTGGATTTGAACCGGTAGATGCCCAGCGCAAAGCCCGCCATGCAGGACAGTGCGACCGCGCCGATCACCGTCGGGACCGTGATCAGGACGGAGTTCAAGAGATAGCGCGGCATGTCGGAGTTGAAGAAGACCTGACCGTAGTTGTGCGCGCCTTCAAACGAGCTTGGCAGCCCCCAGTAGTTGCCCTGGGTGAAGTCGACGTCCGGCTTGACGGAGAAGATCGCCACGGCGATGAGCGGCGCCAGCCACATCAACAGCGCCAACGGAAGAAGCGACTGGTAGCTGATTTGCCAGGCGCGCGGGGTCTGCTCGATCGGTCTTGGAAACATCTCAGCGGCCCCTTTCTTCTTTCCACATCGAGTAGAGGAAATACGCGATGAAGAAGAGCATGATCAGGAAAAGGACCACCGCGATCGCCGCGCCGTATCCCATGCGGAAGCCGTATTCGGACAGCGCCTTTTCGAACATGTAGAAGGACAGGACGCGGGTCCGTCCGAACGGCCCGCCGTTCGTCATGATCGAGATCAGGTCGAACGATCGCAGCGCCCCGATGATAGTGACCACGAAGGCGATGAAGGTCGCCGGCTTGAGCTGCGGGATGATGATGTACCACAGCATCCGCCAGCCCTTCGCGCCGTCAAGGCGCCCGGCTTCGATCTGCTCCGGATCGACCGCGTTGAGCCCGGTCAGGTAAAGGATCATGCAGTACGCCGTCTGCGGCCACAGGCCGGCGGCGATGATGCCGTAGGTGGCCAGCGTGGGATCGCCCAGCACGTTGACCACCGGAATGCCGAACGAGCCGAGAAAGCTGTTCAAAAGCCCGAACGTGGGATCGTAGAACCAGGTGAAGACCAGGCCGACCACGACCTGGCTGATCACGAACGGGAAGAAGAACAGCGACTTGTAGAGCCTGATCCCGACGACCGTCTGGTTGAGGAACAGCGCGATGAACAGGCCCGCGGGGATCGCCAGCAGGTAGAGGACCAACCATCTCAGATTGTTCCACAGCGACACCTCGAAGGCGCTGTCGTCGAACAGCTCTTCATAGTTGCCCAGTCCGATGAACTCGGCCTCGCCGAGGCCGTCCCAATCGTAGAGCGAGATCGAGAAGCTCTGGAAGATCGGGAAGATGACGTAGAACAGGAAGAACAGGATGGCGGGAGCCAGAAACAGCCACGGCGTGACCGCAATTTCGTTGCGCTTGTACCAACTGTGTCGCCTCGCGCTCGCTGCTTGAAGCTCGGACACTGTTGCGTCGGTCATGGGCGGTGCTCCCGGTACGTGCGGCGCATGCGAAAACTCCGAAAGGGAACTTGCGGATGCGTCGGTCTGGTCCCGTCTGCCGCGCAAAATGAAACGGCCGGGCGCCATATGGCGCCCGGCCGAACCGAACTATTTCTTGTAGACCCGCTCGGCGATTTTCTCGAGGCGGTTCAGGATGTCATCCAGGTTGTCCGGGAAGACCATGAATTCCTGCAGGCCTTTCATGGCTTCGGCAGCCATTTCCGCCGGGTAGTCGCGGTCGAAGAACTGCGCGACGCCGCCGGGGCTGTTGCTCGACAGCATGGTGAAGCCCTGCTTCAGGAACTTGTCGTCATCGACCGACGACTGGGCGTTCACGGGCAACTGTCCCAGGTTCTGACCGTTGTTGATTTTGGTCTGAACGTCAGGCGAGACGACAAAGCGCAGGAACTCGCGCGCGGTTTCCTTGTTCTGGGCGTTGACCGGGATGTGGAAGGTATCGGTCGGCGCATCTTCCGCCATTTCGACGCCATCGGTGATGGCCGGGAACTGGTAGAAGTCCAGCTTGCTGTCGTCCAGCCCGGCTTCGCGCAGCGGCGCCACCGCGAAGTTGCCGATCAGGATGCCGGCCGCATCGCCCGAGACGATGAAGGGCAGCGACTCCTGCCAGCTGTAGGTCTGGTGGTTGTCGACATAGCCGCCCATGTCGATCAGCTCGCGCCACTTGGCGAAGGTTTCGCGCACGCGGTCGTCGGTCCATTTCACTTCGCCGCGCGCCAGCGCCATGTGGAAGTCGAAGCCATGAACGCGCATGTTGACGTAGTCGAACCAGCCGCCGGCGGTCCACAGGAACTTGGTGCCGATGGTGAAGCACTTCCGGCCGGAATCCAGGATCTTCTGGCAGTTGGACTTGAACGTGTCCCAATCCGCCGGCTCGGCCAGGCCCAACTCCTCGTAGATGTCCTTACGGTAATAGACGCCCCACTGGTAATAGGTGTAGGGCACGCCCCACTGCTTGCCGTCGATCGTCATCGCGCCTTTGGTCGAGGCGAGGTTGTCGGCAATTGCCGGTTCCTGCCACAGATCCGAGACATCTTCGAACAGGCTCGCATTAACGTACGGCGCCATTCGGTTCGCGGCGTACCAGGTCGCAACGTCCGGCGCATCGGCGGTCAGGAAGTTGCGGATCTGGGTCTTGTAGGCCTCGCGGTCGATGACCGTGATCTCGATATTGAGATCCGGATGCATGGCGCCGAATTCACCGATCATCGCCTCCATCGTCGCCCGTGGCGCCGGGTTGGACGTGTCCAGGAATATCTTGAGATCGCCGGTCAGTTGTTGCGCAAAGGCGCTGCCCGAAACCAGCATCGAGGCCGCGACCGCCGCAGCCGACCATGAGTATTTGAAGTTCACGGCATCCTCCCTGTGATCCGCATGTTGAAGCGAACGTTTTGATTATTGAAAAACTAGATCGGACCGTTTTAAGCTGTCAACTCAAACTTAAGCGAAGAACGCGGGGGGATACGGCAGGGGTGTATGTCGGAACGGCGCCTAACAACAAAGAAGCAGGATGCGGACGGAGCGACGACCGTCGCCAAGGCGTTGGAAGTCTTGGATCTGGTCGGTGAAATCGGCCGGCCTGCGCGATTCACGGAACTGCAGGACCGGTCCGAGCTTCCCAAGGGAACGCTGTACCGGTTTCTGCAGACACTGACCAAGCAAGGTCTGCTGACTTACGATCCCGATCGAAAAGTCTACTTCCTGGGCATGCGCCTTGTCCGCTTGGCGCATGCGGCGTGGAAGCAGTCGTCCTTGGCCCCGGTGGCACAGCCGCATCTGGATGCGTTGGCAGGTCTCGTGCGAGAGACGATCCATCTGGCGCAGCTGGACGGCGGGCACGTTCTTTACGTCGACAAGCTTTACCCGTCGCGTCCGGTGGAGATGTTCTCCAGCGCCGGAAAGGTCGGCCCGGCCTATTGCACCGGTGTCGGCAAGGCGATGCTGGCATACCTTGCAGAGGATCAGCTTGGCCGCGCCTTGGGTCAGCAGTCGTTCTACAAGTTCACCGAAAGAACCATAACGTCGAAAGCCGCACTGCTGGACGAACTGGCCGCGATCCGAAAACGCGGTTTCGCGCGCGACGACGAGGAACACGAACGCGGCATTATTTGCGTTGCCGTCCCCATCCTGTCCGACCGCGGCCATCTGCTTGGCGGCTTGTCGGTCACCGCGTTGCGGGGCCAAAAAGACTTCGACGAATTGGAAAAGCTGGTGCCGACCATGCAGGCGACGGCCGAGCGAATCGCGGCGGATACCGAGAATTGGCGCTTTCCTGAAACCAATCAATGCATCCAACCAATGGGGGCCTGACGACCATGTCCGGAGTAACGCTAAACCACGTCATTAAGCGCTATGGCGATGCACAGGTCATTCACGGCGTAGATCTTGAGATCGAGGACGGCGAATTCTGCGTCTTCGTCGGTCCGTCCGGCTGCGGCAAGTCGACACTGATGCGCATGGTTGCGGGGCTGGAAGAGACGTCGGAAGGCAAGATCCATATCGGCGAGCGCGACGTCACCACCATGGATCCGGCGGAACGCGGCGTGGCGATGGTGTTCCAGACCTATGCGCTTTATCCGCACATGACCGTGCGGGAGAACATGGGTTTTGGCCTCAAAATGAACAAAGTGGCAAAGCCGGTGATCGAGGAGAAGGTGGCCGAGGCCAGCCGCATTCTAAAGCTGGATCCGTTCCTTGAACGCAAACCGGCGGCGCTGTCCGGCGGCCAGCGGCAACGGGTGGCGATCGGCCGCGCCATCGTGCGCGGCCCCGAAGTGTTCCTGTTCGACGAACCTCTGTCGAACCTGGATGCCGAGTTGCGCGTCGAAATGCGCGTGGAGATTGCCAGGCTGCATGGAGAAATCGGCGCGACGATGATCTATGTGACCCACGACCAGGTCGAGGCGATGACGATGGCCGACAAGATCGTGGTGCTCAGGCTGGGTAAGATCGAACAGGTGGGCGCGCCTCTGGAGCTCTATCGCAATCCCAATAACAGGTTCGTTGCCGGTTTCATCGGCTCGCCGTCGATGAACTTCCTGGCCGGGACCGTCAACGGCGGCGGAGCCATCGACGTTCCTGCCTTGAAGACGTCCGTCACGTTACCGGTGCAGATGCCGGCGTCCGGAACCAAGGTCCAGCTCGGGATCCGGCCGGAACATCTCGAAATCGTCCAGGGCGACACGCACTCGGTCGAGCTGACCGAAGCGCTTGGCGGCGTTTCCTACGACTACGTGCGGTCGGACAATGGAGAACGGCTGATCATCGAGGAACGCGGGGATGTGCGTTCCGACGCAGGCGTGCGGGTCGGCCTGAAGTTCGATCCCGCCCGCGCCTATCTGTTCGACGAAGAAACCGAACAGCGCCTGCGCTGACGACACCGTGCATAAGGCAAATCCCAAACTTGGTTCGCCGTGAGCGGGCGCGACTGCGGCATGCTGGGTGTCTGCTATTACCCCGAACACTGGCAGGAGGCTGACTGGCCGCGGGACGCCGCGCGGATGGCGGAGATCGGCATCCGCTATGTCCGCATCGCCGAGTTCGCCTGGAGCCGGATCGAGCCTTCGCGCGGCGATTTCCGCTGGGACTGGCTGGACAGGGCCATCGACACGCTGGGCGCGGCCGGCCTGAAAATCGTCATGAGCACGCCCACGGCGACGCCGCCGAAATGGCTGATCGACGCGCGGCCGGAAATCCTTCCCTTCGACACCGACGGCCGGCCCCGCCGGTTCGGCTCGCGCCGGCACTACTGCTTTTCCAGCCCCGCCTGGCTGGAGGAAACCCGGCGCATCTGCGAGGCGGTCGCGGACCGCTACGGCGAGAATCCGCATGTGGCAGGCTGGCAGCTGGACAACGAATACGGCTGCCACGACACGGTGCTGTCCTACGCGGCGCATTGCCGGCCCGCCTTCCAGGTCTGGCTGCAGACGCGATACGGCACGATCGACGTGTTGAACCGGGAATGGGGCACGGTGTTCTGGTCGAAGGAGTATGCCGGCTTCGGCGAAATCGACCTGCCGAACCAGACCGTGACCGAGGCCAACCCGGCGCATCTTCTGGATTTTCGCCGGTTCTCGTCGGACGCCGTGGTCGCCTACAACCGGCTGCAGGCCGAGATCGTGCGCGCCCGCTCGCCGGGGCGGTTTCTCAGCCACAATTATATGGGCTATTTCGACCAGTTCGATCATTACAAGGTCTCCGCCGACCTGGACGTCGCCACCTGGGATTCCTATCCCCTGGGCTTTACCGACGAACGGATGGGTTTGCCGGCGGAAACCCGCGTCCGCTGGGCCCGCAGCGGACACCCGGACGTCGCCGCGTTCCACCACGACCTTTATCGCGGCATGACCAAGGGCGGGCGCTGGTGGGTCATGGAACAGCAGCCGGGTCCGGTGAACTGGGCGCCGCACAACCCGGCCCCCGCCGACGGCATGGTGCGGCTGTGGACCTGGGAGGCGCTGGCCCACGGCGCAGAGGTCGTCTCCTACTTCCGCTGGCGCCAGGCCCCGTTCGCCCAGGAACAGATGCATTCCGGCCTGAACCTGCCGGACGGCAGGCCGGACGTCGCCTCGCGCGAGGCCGCGGAAGTCGGGCGCGAACTGGCGGTCCTGGAATTCGGTGCAACATCCGTCGCCCGGGCGCCCGTCGCGCTTGTCTTCGACTACGAGGCGGCCTGGGCAATCGGCGTGCAGCCCCAGGGGGCCGAGTTCGATTACCAGGCGCTGGTGCGGGTGTTCTACACGGCGCTCAGGCGGCTGGGACTGGATGTGGACGTCCTGCCGCCGCATGCGGACCTGGCAGGCTATGCGCTGGTCTGTGCGCCGACACTGCCGATTGTCGAGTCGGCCACGCTGGAGCGTCTGGCTGCGGTGACCGGGGACCTGGTGATCGGACCGCGCAGCGGCTCGCGCACGCCCAGTCATCGGATCCCCGACACGCTGCCGCCCGGACCTCTGCAGGATCTGATCGATCTGAAGGTGACACGGGTCGAAAGCCTGGACCCGGCAATGGTGGAGCGGTTGCGGTGGCACGACCGGGACTACCCGGTTTCGCTGTGGCTGGAACACGTGGAAAGCGCGCTGGACCCTGTGGCGAAGCTGTCGAACGGGAAGGGGGGCGCTTATCGCAGCGGCAATATCCATTACCTTTCCTTCTGGCCCGACGAACAGTTCCTGATCGACTATTTCGACATGCTGCTGACCGACCGCGGCGCCGAAACAGTGCGCCTGCCCGAGGCCCTGCGGCTGCGCAGCCATGACGGTCTTATCTTCGCGTTCAACCGTGCCGCCGCGCCGATCGCCGCGCCGGCGCCGGACGACGCGGCGTTCGTCCTCGGCGACCGGCGGGTCGCGCCTTTCGGCGTCTCGGCTTGGAGGCAGCCGTGAGCGCCGCCCTGATCGCCGTCGATTGGGGCACCACCAATTTCCGCGCCTATCTTCTGGACCGCAACGGATCGATCCTCGAGCGGGTCTCCGACCGGCGCGGGATCCTCAACGTCGCCGACGGCGATTTCGCGGCTGCCTATCTGGAACTGGTCGGGGACTGGCAGGTCTCCGCCGATGGTCCGCCGGCGGTCATGGCCGGGATGATCGGGTCGCGCAACGGCTGGGTCGAGGCGCCCTATGTGGACTGCCCGACGGATCCGGCGGCGCTGGCCGGGAACCTGACGCCGGTGCCGATGGCGGACGGCCGCGCACTGTGGGTCGTGCCGGGCCTGGCGTGCCGCAATGACGGCGTCTACGACGTGATCCGCGGCGAGGAGACCCAGATCGCCGGCGCCATCGCACGCGCCGGCGCGACCGGGGTCTCGGCCGTCTATTGCATGCCCGGTACCCACTGCAAGTGGGTGCGCGTGTGCGACGGCACGATCGCCGGGTTCCGAACCGCGATGACCGGCGAGGTGTTTTCGGTCCTGCGCGACCACTCCATCCTGGGCCGCCTGATGGCAGAGGAGACAGGCGCGTCGCTGGGACCTGCCTTCGAAAAGGGCCTGGACCGGGCCCGGGATGCCGGCGGCCTGCTGCATCACCTGTTCGGGGTGCGTGCCGAGGTGTTGAGCGGTGTGCTCGCCGACGCAGCCGTCGCCGACTATCTGTCGGGCATCCTGATCGGCCACGAGGTCCGGGACCTGGGCGCCGGCGAGGCGGTGACGCTGGTCGGCTCGGAGTCGTTGAACGAACGGTACCGGCGCGCGCTGACCCATTACGGCCATGCGGTTGACATCCTGTCCGGCGAGGATGCCGTTGTCGCGGGCCTCTGGGCCGTCGCCCGCCAGGCCGGCATCGTGGAGGAAGACGTATGAGCGAGCCAGATTTGCAATCCTGCATGGCCCGGCTGCCCCTGGTGGCCATCCTGCGCGGCGTTCGGCCGGAAGAAGCGGTCGCCATCGGCGCCGCGCTGGTCGAGCAGCGATTCGCGCTGATCGAGGTTCCGCTCAATTCGCCCGACCCCCTCAACAACATTGCGCGGCTGGCCGATGCATTCGGCGACACCGCCCTGATCGGGGCGGGAACCGTGCTGGACCCGGCCGACGTGGCGCGGATCGCCGATGCCGGCGGACGGCTGATCGTGATGCCGCACAGCGACACGGCCGTCATCCGCGCCGCCAAGCAGGCGGGCCTTGCCTGCGTGCCCGGTTTCGCAACGCCCACGGAGGCGTTCTCGGCCCTTTCGGCCGGTGCGGATGCGCTGAAGCTGTTTCCGGCCGAGGCGAATCCGCCCGCGGTCCTGAAGGCGATGCGGGCCGTGCTGCCTGCGGACGTGCCGGTGCTTCCGGTTGGCGGCATTACGCCCGACGGCATGGCGGCCTACCGCGCCGCCGGCGCCGCCGGATTCGGGTTGGGTTCGGCGCTCTATAAGCCCGGGTTGGGCGCTGCGGAAGTGGGACGCAACGCATCCGCGTTCCGGACCGCGTTCGATGCGGTAACCGGGGCATGAAGCCATCCGGCGCTGCGATGATGAGTCGCGCGTCCGGCATGTCCGTTTTGGGGCATAAGGGACCGCGAAATCAGAGACCCTTTACGTTTTCTATACGCCGCAAGACGCTATAGAACAGGTGCCGAATACGCCTTGCATGAAACCGGTGGCTCTTTATATTTCGACGCGCTGTCGGATGCGGCTGCAACGGCCCGGATTCGGCGGTCTTTGGAAGTTGCCTGAGCGAGGCTCTCGTCTCGCTGGTCCGGAGTTTTTCCGGGTTTTCCCGAAGTTGGGGGAGCGAATGGTTTGGGGAGCGGAATAGTCATGGACGACCTCCTGCGCGAATACCTGCCCATTCTCATCTTTCTGGTCATTGCCATCGGCCTGTCGCTGGTGTTCGTGTTCGCCAGCATCGTTGTGGTGCCGCAGCATCCCGACTCCGAGAAGCTGTCGCCTTACGAGTGCGGCTTCGAGGCGTTCGACGACGCGCGCTCGCGCTTCGATGTTCGGTTCTATCTTGTGACCCTGTTGTTCATCATTTTCGACCTGGAAGTGGCCTTCCTGTTCCCCTGGGCGGTCAGCCTGGGGCAAACGGGCCTGTTCGGGTTCTGGTCGATGATGATCTTCCTGGGCATTCTGACCGTCGGGTTCATCTACGAATGGCGCAAAGGGGCATTGGAATGGGAGTGACGGGCACGCCGCTGCCGCCGGGCGACGACCAGAACGCCGCCCTGAAGGCGGTCACGAACGAGCTTCAGGACAAGGGCTTTGTCATCGCCAACGTCGACAAGGTCGTGAACTGGGCCCGCACCGGGTCGATGTGGCCGATGACCTTCGGACTGGCCTGTTGCGCCGTTGAGATGATTCACGCCTATACGCCGCGCTATGACCTGGACCGGTTCGGCGTGGTCGTGCGCGCCTCGCCGCGGCAGTCCGACGTCATGATTGTCGCGGGCACGCTGACCAACAAGATGGCGCCCGCCTTGCGCAAGGTTTACGACCAGATGGCCGAGCCGCGCTGGGTGATCTCGATGGGCTCCTGCGCCAATGGCGGCGGTTACTATCACTATTCCTACTCGGTGGTCAGGGGCTGCGACCGGATCGTGCCCGTGGACATCTATGTCCCGGGATGCCCGCCAACGGCGGAGGCGCTGGTTTACGGCATCCTGCAGCTGCAGAAGAAGATCAGACGGACCGGCACGATCACCCGATGAGGCACAGATCGGCCGGACTTTTGGGGAACAACAGGCATGGATGAAAAAACCGAAGCCCTGATCGACCTTGGCGAGGTGTTCGAGGCCGCGTTCCCCGACGACGTCATCTGGCAGGGCCTTGTGAATGGCGAGTTGATCGTCGAAGTCAGGCCGGCGGAGATCGTCAAGGTCGCGAAGTTCGCACGCGACGACGCAAACTGCCTGTTCAAAACCTGCACCGACATCTGCGGCGTCGACTATCCGGAGCGGGAGCTCCGTTTCGACGTCGTCTACAACCTGCTGAGCCTGAAGCACAATCAGCGTATGCGCCTGAAGGTGGCGACCGACGAGGACAGCCCGGTTCCCAGCGTCACCGGCGTGTGGCCGTCGGCCAACTGGTACGAACGGGAATGCTGGGACCATTACGGAGTGTTCTTTTCCGACCACCCGGACCTGCGCCGGATCCTTACCGACTACGGCTTTGACGGACACCCCCAGCGCAAGGACTTCCCGCTCACCGGTTATGTGGAGGTTCGCTACGACGACGAACAGCGTCGGGTCGTCTACGAGCCTGTCAAACTGACCCAGGAATTCCGGAGTTTCGATTTCCTGAGCCCGTGGGAAGGCATGACCCGGCAGCTTCCCGGCGACGAGAAAGCCGCGGCCAAAGGCGAAGGAGAGGGCGCATGACGACCGCCACCAACAGCCTCGCCAACACCGAGCAGGATCCCACCATCAAGACCCTGACCATGAATTTCGGGCCGCAGCATCCGGCTGCGCACGGCGTCTTGCGCATGGTCATGGAAATGGATGGCGAGGTCATCGACCGGCTGGACCCGCATATCGGTCTGCTGCACCGCGGTACCGAGAAGCTGATTGAATACAAGACCTACATGCAGGCGATCCCGTATTTCGACCGGCTGGACTATGTCTCTCCGCTTTGCCAGGAACACGCCTTCGTGCTGGCGGCGGAGAAGCTTCTGGGCATCGAGGTGCCCGAGCGCGCCCAGTATATCCGGGTCCTGTTCGCCGAGATCACACGCGTCTTGAACCACATTCTTCAGATCACCGCCTATGCCATGGACGTCGGGGCGATGACGCCCCTGCTGTGGGGATACGAAGAACGCGAAAACCTGATGGAATTCTACGAGGGCGTGTCCGGCGCGCGGCTGCATGCAGCCTATTACCGCGTCGGCGGCGTGCACGCCGACATGCCGGCGGGCATGGACGAGCGGATCCTCAAGTGGGCGGAGCATTTCCCCAAATTCCTTGAAGACACCGAAACGCTGCTGGACGAGAACCGGATCTTCAAACAGCGCTCGGTCGATATCGGCGTGGTCTCCGCCGAAGACGCCATGGCATGGGGCTTCAGCGGCCCGATGCTGCGCGCGTCCGGCGTGCCCTGGGATCTGCGTAAGGCGCAGCCCTACGACGTCTACGACCGGATGGATTTCGATATTCCCATCGGCAAGAACGGCGACTGCTACGACCGCTACCTCGTGCGTATGGAGGAATTCCGGCAGAGCCTGCGCATCATCAAGCAGTGCATCGAGGAGATGCCCGAAGGGCCCGTCATGACCACCGACGGCAAGGTGGGACCGCCCAAGCGCGGCGAGATGAAACGCTCGATGGAGGCCCTGATCCATCACTTCAAGCTCTACACCGAAGGGTTCCACGTGCCGGCGGGAGAGACCTATACGGCAGTGGAGGCGCCGAAGGGCGAGTTTGGCGTCTATCTGATCAGCGACGGCACCAACAAGCCGTATCGCTGCAAGATCCGCACACCGGGCTTTGCGCATATCCAGTCCATGGATTTCTGCTGCAAAGGTCACATGCTGGCGGATTCCGTTGCCATCCTCGGCGCCATGGACATCGTTTTCGGTGAGATCGACCGTTAAAGGCAGACCATAAATGGCTTTGAACGTTCCGAAATTCGCATTCGAAGGCGCCTACGCGGAAGAGGCGCGGAAGGCGATGGACAAATACCCGCACGAGCGTCGTCAAAGCGCCGTTCTGGCGCTTCTGGACCTCTCGCAGCGCCAGTCGGGCGGGTCGGTTCCGCCCGGCGCGGTGGAGACCATCTCGGAAATGCTGGGCATGGCGCCGATCCGCGTGATCGAAGTCGCGACTTTCTTCACCATGATCAACCTGCAGCCGGTCGGTCGTTATCACCTGCAAATGTGCGGCACGACACCCTGCATGCTGTGCGGCGCCGACGAAATCGTCGAGGCGACGGAACGGCATTTGGATATCAAGCGCGGCGAGACAACCCAGGACGGTCTGTTCACCTTGTCGGTCGTCGAGTGCCTGGGCGCCTGCTGCAACGCGCCGATGGTGCAGATCAACGACGATTACTACGAGGATCTCACGCCTGAAGCCTTCGTGGGCCTGTTGGACAAGCTGAAGGCGGGCGAAACGATCACGCCAGGGTCGCAGACGGGCCGCACCTGTTCCCAGGGCAAGGACGGCCCGACAACGTTGACCACGCTGTCGTTCGGCCAGCCGGGCGGGGGAGACTGAGCGATGCTGGAAGACAAGGATCGCATCTTCACCAACCTTTACGGCCTGCACGACTGGCGCCTGCCGGCGGCGCGCCTGCGCGGCGACTGGGACGACACCAAAGGCCTGATCGAAAAGGGCCGGGACTGGCTGGTCAACGAATGCAAGGAATCCGGCCTGCGCGGCCGCGGCGGGGCCGGTTTCCCGACCGGCGTCAAATGGTCCTTCATGCCCAAGGAGAGCGACGGCCGCCCGGCCTATCTGGTGGTCAATGCCGACGAATCGGAACCAGGGACCTGCAAGGACCGGGAGATCATGCGCAACGATCCGCACAAGCTGATCGAAGGCTGTCTCCTGGCCAGCGTCGCGATGAATGCGCACACCTGCTACATCTATATCCGCGGCGAGTACGTCTTTGAGGCCAAGATCCTGGAGGCGGCGATCGAAGAGGCCTACGAGGCGGGCCTGGTCGGCAAGAACGCCTGCGGATCGGGCTATGACTTCGATCTCTACGTCCATCGCGGCGCCGGCGCCTATATCTGCGGCGAAGAAACGGCGTTGCTGGAAAGCCTTGAGGGCAAGAAGGGCCAGCCGCGCCTTAAGCCGCCGTTCCCCGCGATGGCCGGGCTTTGGGGCTGTCCGACCACCGTCAACAACGTCGAATCAATCGCCGTCACCCCGACGATCTTTCGGCGCGGCGCCGCCTGGTTTAAGAGCTTCGGCCGCGAGAACAACTACGGCACCAAGCTTTTCTGCATTTCCGGCCATGTGAACACGCCGTGCAATGTCGAAGAAGCGATGTCGATCCCGCTGAAGGAGCTGATCGAAAAGCACGCCGGCGGCGTGCGCGGCGGCTGGGACAATCTGCTGGCGATCATTCCGGGCGGCAGCTCGGTGCCCTGCATCCCGCAGCCGGTCTGCGGCGAAGTCCTGATGGATTTCGACTCCCTGAAAGAAGCCAAAACGGGGCTGGGCACCGGCGCGGTGATCGTGATGGACAAGTCCACGGACATCATCAAGGCGATCGCGCGGTTGGCGCATTTCTACAAGCATGAAAGCTGCGGGCAGTGCACGCCGTGCCGGGAGGGGACCGGCTGGATGTGGCGGGTGCTGGAACGAATGGTCAAGGGCGATGCCGCGGTCGAGGAAATCGACATGCAGCTGGACGTCACCTATCAGGTGGAGGGCCACACGATCTGCGCCCTTGGAGACGCCGCAGCCTGGCCGATCCAGGGTCTGATCCGCCATTTCCGGCACGAGATCGAGGACCGGATCATGCAGAAGCAAGGCCAGGCGGCCGCCGAGTAAGGGGATCGGAACAGCGCAATGCCGAAACTGAAATTGAACGGCAACGAGGTCGAGTTCGAGCCCGGCATGACGGTCCTGCAGGTGTGCGAGCAGGAGGGCATCGAAATCCCGCGTTTCTGCTATCACGAACGCCTGTCGATCGCCGGCAACTGCCGCATGTGCCTGGTCGAGGTGAAGCCCGGGCCGCCCAAGCCGGCGGCCTCCTGCGCGATGCCGGCCGGCGACGGCATGGAAGTCCTGACCGATTCCGACATGGTCACGAAGGCCCGCAAGGGGGTGATGGAGTTTCTGCTGATCAACCACCCGCTGGACTGTCCGATCTGCGACCAGGGCGGCGAGTGCGACCTGCAGGACCAGGCCATGGCCTACGGTTTCGAGGGCAGCCGCTACGAAGAGAACAAGCGCGCGGTCAAGGACAAGTACATGGGTCCGCTGATCAAGACGATCATGACCCGGTGCATTCACTGCACCCGCTGCGTCCGGTTCATCTCCGAAGTGGCCGGGGTCGACGATATCGGCCTGCTGAATCGTGGCGAGAATGCCGAGATTTCGTCCCTGGAAAAGGCCGTCGGCAGCGAGATGTCGGCCAACGTGATCGACCTGTGCCCGGTCGGCGCCCTGACTTCCCGGCCCTATGCGTTTAATGCCAGGCCCTGGGAACTGAAGAAGACCGAATCGATCGACGTGATGGATGCGGTGGGGTCCAATATCCGCGTCGATGTGCGCGGCAACGAGGTCCTTCGGGTGTTGCCGCGCCTGAACGAAGACGTCAACGAAGAGTGGCTGTCCGACAAGAGCCGCTATGCCTGCGACGGGCTTCGGCGTCAGCGGCTGGATCGCCCTTATGTGCGCAACGCAGACGGCATGCTGGAGGCGGCCACCTGGGACGACGCCTTCGCCGCGATTGCCGAACGGCTGAAAGGGGTTTCCGGCGACCGGGTCGCGGCGCTGGCCGGCGATCTGTGCGACGCGGAATCCATGTTCGCGCTGAAGCAGTTGATGGAAGGGCTGGGATCCGCAAACCTGGACTGCCGCCAGGACGGCGCGGCCCTGGATCCGGCGGTGCGCGCAAGCTACCTGTTCAATTCAACGATCGCCGGGATCGAACAGGCGGACGCGTGCCTGATCGTCGGTTCGAACCCGCGCTGGGAGGCGCCAATCATCAATGCGCGGATCCGCAAGCGCTGGCTGCGCGGCGGCCTGAGGGCCGGCGTTATCGGCCCGCAGGTGGATTTGACATACCCGGCGGAATATCTGGGCGCCGGACGGGATACCCTGCGGGGCATTGCCGACGGCAGCCATCCGTTCGCCGAAGTCCTGCGCCAGGCCGAACGGCCGATGCTTATCCTGGGGCAGGGGGCGCTGGCGCGCAGCGACGGCGCCGTGATGCTGGCCTTGGCGCGTCGGCTTGCCGACGGCCTGGGGCTGGTGAAGGACGGCTGGAACGGATTCAACGTGCTGCACACGGCGGCCGCACGTGTCGGCGGCCTGGACCTGGGCTTTGTTCCGGGGCCGGGCGGGCGCGACACCGCCGGCGTCCTGGAAGGCTGCGGCGCCGGCGATATTGAGGTGCTGTACCTGTTGGGCGCGGATGAGATCGACATGGCTGCCTTGGGCGAAGCGTTCGTCATCTACCAGGGCCATCACGGCGATGCCGGCGCGCACCGGGCCGACGTCATCCTGCCCGGCGCCGCCTACACCGAGAAGAGCGGCACCTACGTCAACACCGAGGGGCGGGTGCAGATGGCCAAGCGCGCCGCGTTTCCGCCCGGCGACGCGCGCGAGGATTGGACGATCCTGCGGGCCCTGTCGCCGTTCGTGGGGCAGACCTTGGCCTACGACGATCTGGGGGCGCTGCGTCGGGCGCTGCACGCGGCCTGCCCGCAATTCACCCTTCTGGACGAGGCGCCGGCGGCGGCGTGGGAGCCTTTCGGCACCGAAGGCGAGAGTTCCGCCGAGCCCTTCGTCTCGCCGATCGACAATTTCTACATGACCGACCCGATCAGCCGAGCCTCCGAAACCATGGCTGAATGCACCCAGGTCTTCCTTGATCGCGAACGCGGAACCGGCACCGATGGCTGAATTCTGGACTTTTTACGCCTGGCCGACGATCTGGATCGTCTTTCTGGTCCTGTGCATCGTCGTGCCGGTCCTGCTGGCCGTTGCCTACCTGACCTACGCGGAACGCAAGGTCATCGGCTGGATGCAGCTGCGCAAGGGCCCCAATGTGGTGGGCCCGTTCGGTCTGCTGCAGCCCTTTGCGGACGGGCTGAAGCTGTTCCTGAAGGAAACCATCGTGCCGTCCGGCGCGAACAAGGCGCTGTTCCTGTTCGCGCCGATGCTGACCCTGACCCTCGGCATGGTCGCCTGGGCGGTGATACCGTTCGACGAAGGCTGGGTGCTGGCCGACATCAATGTGGGCGTGTTGTACCTGTTCGCGATCTCGTCGCTTGGCGTTTACGGCGTCATCATCGCCGGCTGGGCCTCGAACTCGAAATACGCCTTTCTCGGGGCGATGCGGTCGGCCGCCCAGATGGTGAGCTACGAGGTTTCGATCGGTTTCGTCATCATCACGGTGCTTCTGTGCGTCGGCTCGTTGAACCTGTCGGAGATTGTCCGGGCCCAGAGCGGAGGCATTCTGAACTGGTTCTTCCTGCCGCTGTTCCCGATGTTCGTCGTCTTTTTCGTGTCCTCCCTGGCGGAAACGAACCGCGCGCCGTTCGATCTGCCCGAGGCGGAGGCCGAGCTGGTGTCCGGCTATAACGTCGAATACTCCTCGATGGCCTTCGCGCTGTTCTTCCTGGGCGAATACGGGAACATGATCCTGATGAGCGGCATGACCGTGGTTCTGTTCCTGGGCGGCTGGATGGCGCCGTTGGACATCGTGCCGTTCAACCTGGTTCCCGGGCCGATCTGGTTTGCGCTGAAGATCGCGATGGTGCTGTTCGTTTTCCTGTGGGTGCGCGCCACGTTCCCGCGTTATCGCTACGACCAGCTGATGCGGCTTGGCTGGAAGGTATTCCTGCCGTTCTCGCTGTTCTGGGTGGCGGCGACCGCCGGGTTCCTGGTGGCGTTCGACATGGTCCCCGGTTCTGGCGCCTGAGTGTCAAAGATACGCTGTAAGGGATTGAGCGAAAATGGCTTTCATTGACAGAGTGGCCCGGTCATTTCTGCTGGCGGAGCTGGTCACCGGCATGTCTCTGACGCTTCGGACCATGTTCCGGCCGAAGTTCACGATCAATTACCCTTACGAGAAGGGGCCGCTGTCGCCGCGCTTCCGCGGCGAGCATGCGCTGCGGCGCTATCCCAACGGCGAGGAGCGCTGCATCGCGTGCAAGCTGTGCGAGGCGATCTGCCCGGCCCAGGCGATCACGATCGAGGCGGAACCGCGCGACGACGGATCGCGCCGCACCACGCGCTACGACATCGACATGACGAAGTGCATCTATTGCGGTCTGTGCCAGGAGGCCTGTCCGGTTGATGCCATCGTCGAAGGGCCGAATTTCGAGTACGCCACCGAGACCCGGGAGGAACTCTTCTACAACAAGGAGAAACTGTTGGCGAACGGCGACCGCTGGGAAGCGGAGATCGCCGCCAACATTGAAATGGATGCGCCTTATCGTTAGACACGGGACAGCGCGGCGGCATCGCGTCCGCGCCGCCCGACGGTCCGTCCGGCGCGGCGAAGACCGCTGGTCATAGGGGGATTGATGATCATTCAGGGCCTGGCCTTCTACTTGTTCGCGATCATCATGATCGCGTCGGCCGTCGTCGTCATATCCGCGCGGAATCCGGTGCACTCGGTGCTCTTTCTGATCCTTGCGTTCTTCAATGCCGCCGGCCTCTTCGTGCTGCGCGGGGCCGAGTTCCTGGCGATGATCCTTGTGGTGGTCTATGTGGGCGCGATCGCCGTTCTGTTCCTGTTCGTCGTGATGATGCTGGACATCAACTTCGCCGAACTGCGCCGCGGAATCCTGCAGTATCTGCCGATCGGCGCCCTGATCGGGATTGCGCTGTTGATCGAACTGGCTTTCATCGTCGGCACCTGGGTGATCGGACCCGACGCCGGCCTGACCGCTGCAGCGCCGATGCCGGTGTTCTCCGAAGTCAGCAACACGGAGGCGCTGGGGCGGATCATCTATACCGAATATGTCTATTTGTTCCAGGCGGCGGGCATGGTGCTGCTGGTGGCGATGGTGGGGGCCATCGTGCTGACGCTGCGTCGAAGATCCGGGGTCAAGCGACAGCGGATCGCCAAACAGATCGCCAGGACGCGCGAGGAATCGGTCGAGGTGGTCAAGGTGCCCACGGGGAGCGGCATCTGATGCTTGAAATCGGGCTTGCCCACTATCTGACCATCGCGGCGATCCTGTTTACGCTGGGCCTGGTCGGCATTTTCCTGAACAAGAAGAACGTGATCGTCATCCTGATGTCGATCGAACTGATCCTGCTGTCGGTCAACATCAACCTGGTTGCGTTCGCCACCGAGCTTGGGGACCTGGTCGGCCAGATGTTCGCGATGTTCGTGCTGACCGTGGCCGCCGCGGAGGCCGCCATCGGGCTTGCCATCCTGGTGACCTATTACCGCAACCGCGGCACCATCGATGTCGAAGACATCAACATGATGAAGGGGTAGGGGCTGGCGATGGAAGCGGCAACGGTATTCCTGCCTCTGTTGGGTTTCCTGATCGCGGGGCTGTTCGGGCGCTGGATCGGCGACCGCGGCGCGCAGATCGTAACCTGCGGCCTGCTGGTGCTCAGCACCATTCTGGCCTGGATCCTGTTCTTCGACGTCGCCATGAGCGGCAACCCCCGGACGGTCCCGTTGTTCGACTGGATCGTTTCCGGCGACTTCGCCGTGGATTGGGCTTTGAAGGTGGACCAGCTCACCGCGGTGATGCTGATCGTGGTGACCACCGTGTCCGCGGTCGTGCATGTCTATTCGGTCGGCTACATGTCGCACGACAAGTCGATCCCGCGCTTCATGGCCTATCTCAGCCTGTTCACCTTCTTCATGCTGATGCTGGTGACGGCCGACAATCTGGTGCAGCTGTTCTTCGGCTGGGAAGGGGTCGAGCTGGCGTCCTACCTGCTGATCGGGTTCTGGTTCGATCGGCCGTCGGCCAACGCGGCGGCGATCAAGGCCTTCCTGATCAACCGGGTCGGCGATTTCGGGTTTGCGCTGGGCATCTTCGCCACATTCGTCCTGTTCGACACCGTCAAGCTGGACACGATCTTTTCGCTGGTGCCTGAGAACGCCGACGCCGTCATGACCTTCCTGGGCGGCGAATTCCATGCGATGACGGTGATCTGCATCCTGCTGTTCATCGGCGCCATGGGCAAGTCGGCGCAGCTTTTCCTGCACACCTGGCTGCCCGACGCCATGGAGGGTCCGACCCCGGTTTCCGCCCTGATCCATGCGGCAACGATGGTGACCGCCGGCGTCTTTATGGTCTGCCGCCTGTCGCCGATGTTCGAGTATTCCGATACGGCGCTGGCGGTGGTCACGGTGATTGGCGCGTCAACGGCGTTCTTCGCCGCCACCATCGGGCTGACCCAGAACGACATCAAGCGGGTGATCGCCTATTCGACCTGCTCGCAGCTCGGTTACATGTTTTTCGCCGCGGGCGTTTCGGCCTATCCGGCGGCCATGTTCCATCTGACGACCCATGCCTTCTTCAAGGCGCTTCTGTTCCTTGGTGCGGGGTCGGTCATCCATGCGATGTCCGACGAGCAGGACATGCGCAAGATGGGCGGGATCTGGCGCTACATCAAACAGACCTACGTCTTGATGTGGATCGGGTCGCTGGCGCTGGCCGGGATCTTCCCGTTTGCTGGCTACTATTCAAAAGACATCATCCTGGAATCCGCCTTTGCGGCCCACAGCGGCGTCGGCGCCTATGCATTCTGGCTGGGGATCGCCGCTGCAGTCATGACGGCATTCTACTCCTGGCGCCTCTTGTTCATGACCTTCAACGGCGCACCGCGCAGCGACGAGAAAACCATGGCGCATGTGCACGAATCGCCTGCCGTGATGCTGATCCCGCTTTACGTGCTGGCGGCCGGTGCGATCGCGTCGGGCTTCTTGCTGGTGCACGGTACCGGGCTGGTCGGTGAGAACTGGAAAGAGTTCTGGGGCGACTCCGTCGTGATCCTCGAGACCCACGGCGCCCTGGAGGCCGCCCATCACGTGCCTGCCTGGGTGGTCTATGCGCCCCTGGCGATGGGAATCCTGGGCATCGCCATGGCCTGGTACGTCTATATCCTCAGACCGGGCACCGCGGAGAGCCTGGCGCGGATCTTCCGACCGCTTTACCTGTTCTCCTACAACAAGTGGTATTTCGACGAACTGTACGATTTCCTGTTTGTGCGGCCGGCCTTCTATCTGGGCCGCGGGCTGTGGAAGTCGGGCGACGGCGCGGTGATCGACGGCGTCGGCCCGGACGGGATTGCGGCGACGACCCAGTCGCTGTCGCGGCGCACCAGCCTGCTGCAATCAGGCTATGTCTATCACTACGCCTTTGCCATGATGATTGGCGTCTTCGTGCTGATCAGCTGGTATGTCTTTGCAGGGTAGGGGAAACCGGTGATCGCACTCGACTGGATCCTGACCACGACGATCTTTCTGCCCCTGTTCGGGGTGGTGGCCATTCTGCTGGTCAGCCGGCGCAGCGCCTACGCCGACCGCAACGTGCGCTACGTGGCGCTGTGGACCTCGCTGGTCACCTTCCTGGTGTCGCTGCTGATCTGGTGGAACTTCGACTATTCCACGGCCGACTTCCAGATGGTTCAGCGGGCGGAGTGGATTCCCAGCCTCAGCATCAATTACTTGGTCGGCGTGGACGGAATCTCCGTCTTTTTCGTCCTGCTTTGCACATTGCTGACGCCCATCTGCATCCTGGCAAGCTGGGAAGCGATCACGGTCAGGGTGCGCGAATACATGATCGCCTTCCTGGTCCTGGAGACCATGATGGTGGGCATGTTCTGCGCCCTGGACATGGTTGTGTTCTACGTGTTCTTCGAGGGCGTGCTGATCCCGATGTTCCTGATCATCGGCGTGTGGGGCGGTCCGCGCCGGATCTATGCGGCCTTCAAGTTCTTCCTTTACACCCTGGCCGGCTCGGTCCTGATGCTGCTGGCCATCATGACCGTCTACTTCCAGTCGGGGACCACCGACATCCCCAGCCTGATGACCTTCGTCTTCGATCCCGAGCTTCAGCGCTGGCTGTGGCTGGCGTTCTTCGCGGCATTCGCGGTCAAGGTGCCGATGTGGCCGGTCCACACCTGGCTGCCGGACGCGCATGTGGAGGCGCCCACGGCGGGGTCGGTGATCCTGGCCGGGGTGCTGCTGAAAATGGGCGGTTACGGGTTCCTGCGGTTTTCGCTGCCGATGTTCCCGGACGCCAGCGCCTATTTCGCGCCGCTGATCTTCACGCTGAGTTGCATTGCGGTCATCTACACGTCGCTGGTGGCGCTGGCCCAGACCGACATGAAAAAGCTGATCGCCTATTCATCGGTCGCCCATATGGGATTGGTGACCGCCGGCATCTTCGTGGCGAACGAGCAGGGCGTGGCGGGCGCGATCATCCAGATGCTCAGCCACGGCCTGGTGTCGGCTGCGCTGTTCCTGTGCGTCGGCGTCGTCTACGACCGGATCCATTCCCGCGACATCGAACGTTATGGCGGGCTTGTCGAACGGATGCCGCGCTACGCTTTGTTTTTCATGGTGTTCATGCTGGCTTCCGTCGGATTGCCCGGGACCAGCGGATTTGTCGGCGAGGTCCTGGTCATGGTCGGTGCCTTCAAGGTTTCGACCCTTCTGGCGGCCCTGATCGCGACCGGGATGGTGCTGGGCGCCGCTTACATGCTGTATCTCTATCGTCGCGTGATCTTCGGCGTGCTGACAAAGGACGACCTCAAAGCCATCCTCGATCTCAGCCCGCGGGAGATCGCCATCTTCGCCCCGCTTCTGTTGCTGGTGTTCTGGATGGGCATCTATCCGCGGTCGTTCCTGGATCCGATCGAGGTGTCGGTCACGAACCTGGTGGAAACCTACGAAGCGCGACTGGCGGCCAGCGAAGACCCGGCCGGCGGCGCGCTGGCGGCACGGTGAAGGGAAGAGAACAGGGATGAGCGATTTGCCTGTAATGATGCCCGCCCTGCCGGAGATTTTTCTGGCCGTTGCCAGCATGGTGCTGATGATGGTCGGGGCATTCTCGCCCGAGAACCGCGCCTTCCGGTCGGTTATGGTGCTGTCCCTGGCGTCGCTGGTCGCCGCCGCGGTCCTGGTTCTGATTCCGGGGCGCGGAACGCAGCTTGCTTTTGGCGGCCTGTTCCTGGTCGACGACTATGCCGTCTACATGAAACTGCTGGTCCTGGCGGGATCGTTCCTGGCCATCGTCATGAGCTTGGGCTTCGTCAAACGCGAAGACATGGCGAAGTTCGAACTGCCGATCCTCATCATCTTCGCCACCCTCGGCATGATGATGATGATCTCGGCCAACGACCTGATCGCGCTTTATCTGGGGCTGGAGCTGCAGAGCCTGTCGCTTTACGTGGTGGCGGCGTTCAAGCGCGACACGGTGCGGTCGACCGAGGCCGGACTGAAGTACTTCGTCCTCGGGGCGCTGTCCTCGGGCATGTTGCTTTACGGCTGTTCCATGATCTACGGCTTCACGGGCACGACCCAGTTCGCCGTGATGGCCGACCACTTCATCTCGCTTGAGACGGCGCCTGTCGGACTGGTGGTCGGGCTGGTGTTCCTGGCGGCCGGACTGGCTTTCAAGATTTCCGCGGTTCCCTTTCACATGTGGACCCCCGACGTCTACGAAGGCGCGCCGACGCCGATCACCGCTTTCTTCTCCGTTGCCCCAAAGATCGCTGCGATGGCGCTGTTCGTGCGGGTGATGATCGGGCCGTTCGGCGAACTGATCGACGAATGGCGCCAGATCGTTGTCGTGGTGTCCCTGCTGTCGATGGTCCTGGGCGCGCTGGCCGCGATCGCACAGACCAACATCAAACGCCTGATGGCCTACAGCTCCATCGGCCACGTGGGATATGCGCTGGTCGGGCTCGCGGCGGGCACCGAGGAGGGCATCAAAGGCGTCATCATCTATCTGACGATCTACCTGGCGATGAACGTGGGCACCTTCGGCTGCATTCTGTCAATGCGGGTCCAGGGCCGGATGGTGGAACAGATCTCCGATCTTGGGGGGCTGGCGAAGACCAATCCGCGAATGGCGGCGGCGCTGTTGCTGTTTATGTTCTCGCTGGCCGGCATTCCGCCGCTGGCCGGGTTCTTCGGCAAGTGGTTCGTCTTTGCCGCGGCGATCAACGCGGGTCTGGTCACGTTGGCGATTATCGGCATTCTGGCCAGCGTCGTCGGGGCCTATTACTACCTGCGTATCGTCAAGGTGATGTACTTCGACGAAGCCGTCGAGCCGTTGGAAAAGCCGGACCGGTCCATGGCCGTGATCTTGACGGGCTGCGCGGTGGTCGTGACGGCGTTCTTCCTGATCCTCAGCCC
>Ga0056115_1000290_pt1 | contig 23968 bp, 21 predicted proteins | sample WorMetOlspDAHAB1_FD_77007 | JGI IMG/M metagenome (GOLD analysis project Ga0056115, IMG submission 77007) | Marine gutless worms symbiont microbial communities from Max Planck institute for Marine Microbiology, Germany - Olavius sp. DAHAB.1 ...
ACCGTAGGCGGTATGACTATTTTCAGGGCCTGGGGCAGAATAACCAATCGCATGGTCAGATAATAGCTCAATCCGATAGAGTCGGCGGCCTCATATTGCCCACGAGGTATGGCCTGCAACCCACCGCGAACGACTTCAGCGATGTATGCTGCGGTAAAGAGGATGATGGCGACCTGGGCTCTCAGAATATTGTTGATGGTAATCCCCTCGGGTAAGAATAAGGGAAAGACGACGGAAGACATGAACAGCAGACTGATAAGGGGTACGCCGCGAATCAATTCAATATAAATAATGCACAGCATCTTAACGGCCGGCATTTTCGATCTGCGTCCCAATGCCATAACAACACCTAAGGGATACGCGGCAGTCAGTCCGAAAACGGATAATAGCAAAGTTAACGGAAGCCCTCCCCATAGCGAGGTGTCAATTAACGCTAATCCGAAAAGCCCGCCTTTCATCAGGATCCCCATCACGATAAGAGCAAAAAGCCAGGCATAAAGCAGTGATTTTTTCCAGTGCTTGCGATTGCGGCTGTAAAACAGCAGGCCGATTAATATCACCATCGCCAACAAAGGGCGCCATTGCTGATCATAGGGGAAAAATCCGAAAGTTATAAATCGTATATTGGCGGGAATAATTGACCAACAGGCTCCGTCGCTCTGCTGACATTCGGCTCCGGTTGACAGCCAAAGGCTGTCGATAAAGGCCCATCGAATCAGCGGCGGTACGATGACCCACAGGCAATAAATCGTTACAATGGTCAGAAGAGAATTAAACCAGCCTTTAAAAAGATTGGTTCGAATCCATCCGATGACTCCCACACTGGTTACCGGGGGTTTAATGTCTTCGACCGGTTTTTTTCCAACGGTTGCTTCCAACGTGAATTCTTCCTTTATCATTCCTATAGTCTGCCATGCGCCGTTTGCCACACGTTCTGCGCTCTTTTCCCTATTCACCATGCTCTATGCGCTTAGCTCTTTGCTCACATACCCGCATTCCGCACCCCGCGTCATCTTTCCACCAGAGCTATTTTTTTATTATACCAGTTCATGAATGCCGACGTCGAAAGACTGAAAAACAGATAAACCAGCATGATCATTGCCACACCTTCAATCGCCTGTCCGGTTTGATTGATGGTGGTGCCGGCGACGGATACAAAATCGGGATAGCCGATGGCAACTGCCAGCGAGCTGTTCTTGGTAAGGTTCAGCATCTGACTGGTCAAGGGCGGTACAATCACCCGCAGGGCCTGGGGCAAAATTACCAATTGGAGAACCCGGTTGGGTCTGAGCCCGATAGACATGGCCGCTTCGCATTGTCCTTTGCTCACGGATTGGATACCGGCGCGGACGGCCTCAGCGACAAAGGCGGCCGTATACAGGACTAAACCAAGCAGAAGTGCACTGAATTCAGGGCTGACACTCAACCCGCCGCGAAAATTGAAACCCTTGAGTTCCGGAACACTCATGTCGGTCGGCGCTCCTCCAGCCAACCAGGCAAGCAGTGGGAGTAGGACGAGAATACCCACCGATACGCTAAAAACAGGAAAAGCCATGCCGGTTTTTGCCTGCCGCTTGCGCGCCCAACGCCTCAAAATGTATACACCCAGGCAACCGGCTAAAAAAGCAAAGGCCATGTATAAATGCGCAGGATGGGTGGCGGGGACACCAAAGATAAGTCCCCGGTTGCACATAAATACACCGGCAACCGGGTTCAATGCCTGTCTGGGTGACGGCAGCACTTCATAAAAAAAAGCATACCAGAAAAAAAGCTGCAGCAATATCGGAATATCCTGAAAGACTTCAATAAAAACTGCGGCCAGCCGGGATACCAGGAAATTAGTCGATAATCGCGCGATCCCGATAAGGGTGCCAAGAATGGTTGTCAGGACAATCCCGATAAAAGAAACCAGCAGCGTATTTAAAACGCCTACGAAAAGCGCCCGGCCATATCTGTCAGCAGCCGAATAGGGAATTAAGGATTCTCCGATTTCAAATGAGGCGTCCTTTTCGAGAAACCCAAAACCGGTTGCGATCGACTGGCGTTGAAGGTTAGCCGTCGTATTTGAAATAAGATAGTATCCTAGCAACCCCACCATCAACAAAATAAATACCTGGAAGATGATTGAGCGCTTTCGAGGATCGTACCATATAGCAACCAGGCTAGATTGGGTACTAGGTTCCATATTTTAAAACCCGATGCTTAAGGGCCTCGGATACAAATAAATCCGTCCGCCATGGCGGACTTTTCTTTTTTCCTGTCTTCAGCGTTGCACCAAAAGTCACAGATAAATAATATGCTCCCTTTGGGGCGCCTTGAAGGCGAACAAAAGCCCGGCACACTATATGCGCATTTATTTCCGCGACCCTAATTTTGAGATAAAAAAAGGTGCCACGCGATGTGGCACCTTTTAAGGTTTATTAACTATTTAAAGGGCGGAGCATACATCAAGCCACCTTGCGTCCAAAGCGCGTTGAGACCACGTTCGATACCGAGCGGGGTATTGGGGCCCACGTTGCGTTCAAATACTTCGCCGTAATTTCCAATGAATTTGACGATGTTGTAGGCCCATTTTTCATCGATACCGAGGGCTTTACCATTGCCGGGACTCACACCCAAAAAACGCTGAACCTTCGGATCTTTGCTAGTGAGCATTTGATCGACGTTTTTGGAGGTAATCCCCATTTCCTCAGCCGCGATTAAGGCAAACACGGAAAAATTAACGATATCGTACCACTGATCATCTCCGTGCCGTACGACTGGAGCCAAGGGTTCCTTTGAGATAATTTCCGGTAAAATCATGTAAGCAGCGGGGTTGGGAGCTACCGACCGGGTACTGGCGAGCTGCGAAGCATCAGAGGTGAGTACGTCGCAGCGTCCTGCAAAAAAGGCTTTGGCGAGCTCGGGAGTGCTTTCGATGACAACCGTGTTCATTTTCATTCCATTGGATCGAAAGTAGTCCGCAACATTTAATTCAGTAGTAGTTCCCGGTAGAACACACACCGTGGCACCATCTAGCCCTTTGGCGCTTTTTACGCCCAGTTTCTTAGGTATCAGAAAACCCTGCCCGTCATAATAGTTCACCTGAACAAAGTTGAGACCCAGAGCGGATTCGCGCCCCAGTGTCCGGGTACAGTTACGAGTTAGCACGTCTATTTCACCGGACTGCAACGCGGTGAAGCGGGTCTTGGCGGTCAGAGGCACGAATTTCAATTTATCCGGCATACCGAAAACCGCGACGGAAATAGCCCGAGCCGTATCGACATCGAGCCCCCCCCATTCTCCTTTTTCATCGGGTTTCGAGAAACCGACCAGGCCTTCATTGACGCCGACTGAAATATACCCCTTGGCCTTGACTTCATCTAACGTTCCGGCGACTGCAAATCCGGCCGGAACAACCACCGATAGGGCCAACACGATGACGCATAATTTTTTCAAATTCATGTGTGATACCTCCTTTGGTATAGTGGGTGATTAACATTACAGATTGCACTAACGCAACCGCTTCGGTTCCAGCAACATCGATTGGTCCGCTATTAGGCGGACGTTCAAATCAGTCTTTATTGGCAACCGGCTAATATTCGGCCGCCCCAAATTGATGAAGAAGCCTCATCAATTAAATCCAACTTAGGAAATAAAGAGCATATAACAGAAATCGCGTAGGGTTTGCAAGGGAAATCTGAACCCTAAAATCTAATTTATTGTTGACACAATTATCAAATTATCCTATAAAATCCATAACATCCACGGTAACAAGACGATGTAGACCAAACTATTAGCAGGTTTGAAATTTTTTTTGTTGTATTATATAAAAGGAAATGGGAAAAAGTGTCTATTCGATGACGTTGAAGCGTTGCGATTCATGCTGTATAATCGACTCCGGAATTGAAACTCGAAATGGAATCCAATTCAGCCCTATACCCGCAAGGAATCTGTATGGATACCTTCAATAAAAAGACGGCAAAAATTGAACATCTGCTCAATGACGATTGGCAGGAGCGCTCACCGGAAGAGCGTCGTACCGATATGGATAAACGATACTGTCAGGATAGAACGTATTTCCAAAATGGGGGCAGCGAAAGAAGAGTAACTACGGAACGAAGGCATCCGGAAGAGCGCAGGGACGGATGGTTGCGCGTCGGTCAATGGCGCAGCATATCTGTTTTTGACAATAAAGATAATGGGTAGAGTCCCGATTGAACTGAGCGGTTTGAACTCGTTAAATCCGGAATGTTGACCATTGATCCTCTCAACCTAATTCATAATTAAATAGTGAACCAGGCAGAGCTTTAAATGACTCTGCTTTTTTTTTACATGGCCATGATAAAAGAAAGGCAACCGTATATGCTAGCTACCGATAATACCGTCCTGCTGATCGTAGATGTTCAAGGTAAATTAGCTCACCTAATGCATGAAAAAGAAATTTTATTTAATAATATCAGGAACACAATCAAAGGGGCCCGGGTATTAGGCATCCCCATTTTAGTGACCGAACAATATCCCGAAGGACTCGGCCCAACGATACCGGAAGTGGCCGGTATGTTGGAAAATCCGAACACTATCAGCAAAACCAGCTTCAGTTGTTGCGGTGACGATCGATTTATGCAGATCCTTAACGATTTGCACCCTGAAAATGTTTTAGTTGCCGGAATTGAAACCCACGTTTGCGTATACCAGACTGTCAGAGATTTGTTAAAGGCAAATTATGCGGTTCAGATTATCGCTGACGCGGTGTCATCGCGAACAAAATTTAATAAAAAAATCGGATTGAAGAAGATCATCAAAGCCGGAGCCGAGATCACCAGCGTTGAGACCGTTTTATTTGAAATGCTCCGGGAAGCCGGGGGAGAGAAGTTTAAAAAAATTTTGGAGATTGTCAAATAACCTGAATGGGCTATTTTTCGAAGCGCAGTAATTGGGCGGAGTAATTGTATGTACACATTTTTAGCCGGACCTGCACTGTGGGCTACGTTTATAATTTTCATTGGAGGTCTGATTATTAGGGTTGCACACCTTTATCATCTGAGTCGCAAAAAAGATCACGTCTTCTATAACCATACCAGCTTCAAATGGGGCATAAAATCCATTTTATACTGGATATTGCCATGGGGCAGTGCGTCTTTGCGCCGACAGCCGGTTTTCAGCTTCATGGTTTTCATATTTCATATTACCTTGCTGACCGTACCGTTATTTCTCAGCGCTCATAATATCCTTTGGGATGAATCTTGGGGGATCAGTTTGTGGTCCCTGCCGGATGCGTTGAGCGACGTGATGACTGTCTTGCTGCTCATCTCGGTTATATTTCTGGGTATTCGACGTGCCGTACGCAGTGAAGTACGCATTTTAACCCAAACCTGGGATTACGTGCTGCTGGGCCTCACCGCCCTGCCCTTTGCAACCGGGTTTTTAGCCTATCATCAGATCGGTCCCTATGAGTTGCTGATGATCTTGCACTTATTGACAGCAGAAATCATCTTGATCCTGATTCCGTTTACCAAACTCGCCCATATGATCCTGTTCTTTTTTACCCGGGCATTTATTGGGTTTGAAATGGGAGGCCGGAGAGGAGCACGGTCATGGTAGAGATAAAAGAAGTATTAGAGAAAGAATTCGAAAACAACACCACGCCTGTCGATCGGGATAAAGTCCGCCGTATTCTAGCCGCCAACAATGGCGCCCGCATACGCACCTGGCTCAGTATTTGTTCGCGCTGCGGGCTGTGTGCTGAGAGTTGTTTTGTCTACCTTGCCAATGAGCGGGATCCCAGGCTCAGCCCGGCCTACAAATTTCATCACACCCTGGGAGAGATGTATCGGCGCAAAGGCAGGTTAACGAATGATTTTCTAAAACAATGCTATGCAATTTCATGGCTGCAGTGCACCATGTGCAAACGGTGTTCGATTTATTGTCCGTTTGGCATTGATATCGCAACCATGATCGCAATTTCACGCCACATATGTCATTCACAGGGATTTAAGCCGCAAAGCCTGGCGGATTTTTCGGAAAACTGCCGCACATCCGGCAATCACATGGCCATGCCCGAAGAAGAATTGATTGACACTTGCGATTGGATGGAAGAAGAAACCGAAGATGAATACAAAGGCGTCAAAATACCCGTAGACAAGCCAAAAGCAAAGTACATGTATACGATCAATCCGCGGGAGCCGGTCTATTATCCGCAGGATATATCCAACGCGGCCATTATTTTCGCAGCTGTCGAAGAAAACTGGACCATTCCCAAATTCGGTTGGGACTGTACCAACCTGCCCATGTTCTGCGGTGATCGCGACCTGGCTGGCCAGCAGGTCCGCAATGTCTATGAAAAAGCGCTCGAGCTGGGGGCTGAGAAAATATTAATCACCGAGTGCGGCCACGCGTACCGTTCCCTGGCATTTGAAGGCCCATACCTGGCCGGCTATAAAGGCGGCAAGCCGCCGGTTGAGGTAGTGCATTTTGTCAGGCTGATGTATGAATATCTGCGTGACGGCCGCCTGAAAATAGATCCCGCCAAAAAAATTAAGGAACCGATCACCTACCAGGATCCGTGCAACGTTTCAAGAAACGGCGGACTCTGGGAAGAAGCCCGCAAGATCATTCCTTATATCGCTGAAGACTTCCGCGATATGGCGCCCAATCGCGATTACAATCATTGCTGCGGCGGCGGCGGAGGCATCATGCCGATGGGTCCGCAATACAAACCGGTCCGCATGGCATCGGGACGGGTAAAAGCAGATCAAATTCGAGCGACCGGGGCCAAAATTGTTATCACCCCCTGCCATAACTGCTTTGACCAGATCAATGATCTAAGCGAGGAGTACGATCTGGGAGTAAAAGCTCTGGCACTCAAAGAAATTTTCGTGGAGTCAATGATCATACCGGATCACATGCGATTGGAAGACGCATAGTGCAAAAAGCATAGAGCAGTTCAATTGCCAATTCAGATTCTCCCTAGTACAGATATCAAACCGCAACCCAAGGGATTTTATTTTAAGGTTTTTGAAATTCGTGTCCTGCCGAAATATTGGGATATGATCGGCAGGAGTCCCGGATTAATGGTTATCGATACCTCTGCCTAGTTCGCGATTCAATCATTAAACTGCATTCTTTTAGACAGGATTTTTAAAATGCATTTTAATAATAATCCTGCAGTCGGGCGACAGACTTTATTAGCTCATTTTCCCTGCAGACTATCTCGTTTTGTTCTGAGCCTGCAATAATTGCTTTTTGAAGATTCTGACGGGCAACTCTGACATTTTGTGCGACTTCTTTTGTTAAGTTAAAATCCATCGGATCCCCTGTGTAAGCAAAAAACAGGTCGTTTTTGGTTTTTAAAAAAATTTCTTTCAAATAAAGAGGCACATCGTTAATACTCATTCCGTCATGGGTCCAATCGAAAAGGAACCCGCTCAGATTGAAAGGCTTTCGCTCGGATTCATAATATATGGGAGCCAGGGGAATTAGAATAAAAGGCGCAAAACCTATGTAAATCAACGCATTGTTGTCCGTTGGGAGCTGGTTTAAAAATTTAATCGTGTTTTCAATAGAGTCTTCATTTTCACCCGGGTATCCAATAATAAATGATGTGCGAATACTGATATCGAGCTTAGATAGCGAGCTAAAAATTTCTAAATACTTGGCGGAAGATACTTTTTTATCCATATTCGCAAGAATCCGGTCATCTCCAGACTCAACTCCAACTTGAACATCTATGCAATTTGCCTTCTTCAACAATGAAACATTATCCTTCGTCAGGTTATCAAGACGCACAAAAGTAGTCCAAGGAATATTAATCTGCTCTTCAATAAATATTTCGCAAAGGGCTTTAAGAGTGTTGGCCGGCATACTGTCATCTACAAATCTCAGCAACTTGACGCCATCTAACGAACTTATATTCCTCAATTCTTTTTTGATGTGTTCTCTGGATTTAACATAGCAATGGTTTTTGTGAAAGAAACTGCAGAATTTACAATTAAAATTGCAGCCAAAAGAAAGCTGAACCGGCAAGATTTCACCATTGTGATGAGGAGCGACTTTTTTCCATTCGATCACCTGGCTATCTAAATCTATATCCTCCGGCTGCTGAGAATTTATTTTTAATTTGCCATCAAGATAAAATGCTGTATTGTTGAACCCGTGGTAATCAATATCATGCAAGATTGCATATAATACATCCGCCAATGTTCTAAGTCCTACTCGGTCCGTGATGAAAATATCGATGTCCTCGTGAACAAGCGGATCATCATTTAAAAAGTAAAACAGGTCTTTGGCGGACGAATCGTCGAAGTCAGGATTATTTCGCTGCTGGTAGATCAGATAACTGTTAAAGATGAGAACGCCCCCCACAATGATGGGAACGCTGTTATTTAACTCTCTTACGAGCTGGGTTACTCTCTTAACTTCATGAGCTCCGAGAGTCCATGTCGTTGAAATAATAACTGCGCGAGCTCCTTTGCTTAACAAGTTTTCAAGTTCGGATTTTTTTTCCAGTACGGCAGAGATAAGAGCGCATTCAAATCCCGCATTCTTAAGATACTGAAATAAAAGAATGCCGTTTAACTTCCCACAGTTTTCTAAATTTAGTGTATTATTATCAAAAGAACTTTTTTTTTCGGGAAAGAAACGATTGATTAAATTGGGAAAGGACATTTCTTCATCATCGTATTTTAAATTGGAGATACCAAAATCAAATGCGATATTTTTAAAGGATTCCAAACTATCTATTATTATTGCGTCATATTTCATTTTAAGTGTTTTCCTTATAAAGATAGATAATGGTTTGCTTTTTCAGAACGTACCAAAGGAAAATGCTGAATTGTGCATCGGGTAGCACCGCAACAGGTGTAAATATCATCCGAATTAATAACCTGTGATATGACTGACAGATCCGCTCTTGTTCTGGATAGCCGGGTTTAATGATAGGTTCCCAAAATTGAACCAACCCTTTGTGCCATGCTCTTTACCCTCTACCCTTAGCACAATGTTATAGCATTTGAAACGTTGGCAGGAAAATCAATATCGAAACACCGTTTCTATCATTTATCCGCTTCACGATACGCTCGTTCTTTGCCCTCTGCGCCCTGCACCGTGCGCATTTTGCTATGCTCGCTGTGCCAGCAGCGCCGCCCCAATCGCTCCCGTCACCTGGCTTTGTGGAGCCACTTCTATTGATTGTCCAAGTTTTTTTTCAAGCGCTTTGACGAAACCGATGTTCTTGGCAACACCGCCGGTCATCATAATCGGAGTCCGTAGGCCTGTCCGGCCGGCCATAGCTACGACCCTCGCAGCGATGGACTCGTGTATTCCGGCAATGATATTCTCTCTTTTTTCACCCTTTGATATCAATGATATTACCTCCGACTCCGCAAATACGGTGCACAAACTGCTGATTTTCGAGGGCTGATTGGCTTTAATGGAAAAATGACCGAAATCCTCGATATGGACTTCAAGGGCCCTGGCCATAACCTCCAGGAACCGACCGGTACCTGCGGCACATTTATCGTTCATGGAGAAATCTTTGACGTTCCCGGATTCGTCTATCGCAATGGCCTTGCTGTCCTGTCCGCCGATATCGATCACCGATCGAACGGCAGGATTCAAAAAATGGGCTCCCACTGCATGACAGGTAATTTCCGTGACCGCCTTATCGGCAATCGTGACACTGCTGCGACCGTAGCCGGTTGAGATGATCCGATCAACATCAGGTCGATCGATGCCGGTTTCTTTGATGACTGTTTCAAATACCTTCTCTCCGGCATGCCTGGCATTATAACCGGTTAAAATTATTTTATCCGAAATCACCGCGCCATCTTTAACCACCGCCGCCTTGGCGGTTATCGAACCGACGTCTATACCAACTGTCAGCATTCGTCACCTTTTCCCGATTGCAGATTGCAGATTGCGGATTGGGGATTGCGGATTACTGTAGCCTTCAACATTAAACCTTCTCGCATACTTCGCTAATCCTCTGGACACCCAAACCTTGAACTCTGAACCCTTGAACTCCCAAATCCTGAACCGTGAACCGTGAACCTCGAAACCGCATTACTTCTTTTTCCCTTGACTACGATACAATGTAGCTGTATTGTAGCTTTAATAATGTTGGTTTACCGCATCCTGCAGCAATAATCAACTCAATTTTAATTTTATGAAGAGGCAAATCAAGGTGCCAGATAACAAAAATCAAAACGGCAATCAAAATTTCGCTGATGAGAAAGAAACCGCCGCCGATGTTTCCAACAGCAAAGTCAAATTCGAAATATACGGTGAGGAAATGCTCGAAAAGCGGGTAAAATCCAGTGGAAACAGCGGCAGAGTATACCTGCCCCCAAATTGGGTCGGACACAAGGTAAAAATCATCCGCACGGATTGACCCGGTTAGACACCTGAAACCCGTATAATCAATCATTTGCGAGGGCCTCATCAAACTGCCATATAAAGGGATTCATCAGTGGATAAAATACTAATAAGAAGTTTACTGAAAGAGGATGCCGACCAAATCAGCCGAATTTATGCTGCTATCACCATGCAAGATATCGATTCCGACTTCAAACGGGTCGTTGAAGATCATGCCCGGAACGAAAATGAAGCCTGTTTTGTGGCTGAAAGCAATGGGAAAGTGGTGGGATTTATGATCAGCTACATTCTCACGGCCGGCTTCGGTATGGCCAAAAGCGCCTGGATTGCGACTCTGGGAGTTGATCCGAATTGCATGGGTCAAGGAATAGGCGCCAGTTTGGCGAAAGAAATACTTAAATATTACAAGTCCCAGGGTATCGAAAACGTATATACATCGGTGCGCTGGGATTCCACCGACATGCTTTCTTTTTTTAAAACCTTGGGTTTCGACCGCAGCAATTTTATTAATCTGAGAAAAATTGTTGAATAGGAAAGGTTCAGGGATCAACGGTTCAACGGTTGATCCCGGAACCTTTGAACCCTGAACCTCCAAACCTTTTTCTATTTCTTACCCCCAAAATACTTCATAAATTGCACCCTTTCGTAAGCCGCTGGATTGCTGCTCTTGGCCTGACTCATTTTTCCCCTGAATTCAGACAGGCTGCTGTAACTTTTCTTGTCCATCCAACCTTCGAGAGTATTGAGCATATCTGCGATCTGCCCCTTACCGTTTTTATAAAGGGTGGAGGCCACCTGCACGGCATTGGCTCCGGCCAGAATCTGTTTGATAAGTGCGGTACCATCATGGACTCCGGTTGAGGCGGCCAGGTCACAGCTGACTCTTTCGGCCATAATGGCGATCCAGCGCAGGGAAATCGGCAAATCCGAGGGAGCACTAAAAATATTGGATGCCACGACTTCCATTTTATCGATATCAAAATCCGGGCTGTAAAAGCGGTTAAAAAGCACCAATCCGGCAATACCGGTTTCAGACAATTTTTGAATCATGGGTCCCAGGTTGGAAAAATAGTAGCTGATTTTCAAAGCAATCGGAATGGAGACTTCTTTTTGAACCTTTTCGATGATCTGGAAATAGGCTTTTTCTTTTTCTTCACTGGTACGGTCAAATTCTGAAGGCAGAAAAAACATGTTCAGCTCAAGTGCGTCTGCCCCGGCGGTCTGCAGCTGCTTAGCAAATGAGGTCCACTCATGCGAATAGACACAGTTGATGCTGGCAATAACGGGGATGGATACGCTTTTTTTACTTTCTTCGATCAAGGAGGTGTATTTGTCCAGTTTTTCCCCTTTAATATGAAAATCATAGTAATCGAATTGATCGAGATTGACGCCTTCCGCAGATGCTTCTTTCAAAATATCCTCATATTCAAACGCGATCTCCTCCTCGAATATAGACTTTAAAACCACAGCACCAGCGCCGCTCTTCTCAAGGTCCTGAATGCTTTTGACTGAATTGGTTAAACCCGAGCTGCCTGCGATAACAGGATTCTTCAGCTTCATCCCAAGATACTGCGTTGACAGATCCACCATTGCTTTTTCCTCCTTTTAAAATGTTTGTATCGCGATATATTAAGTCTTTCTTAACTGAAATATGATCATACAGAGTCATTTTTCCATCCCGGTTGCCAGGAGAAACCGAGGGTAATTCTCGCCGATTTTACCCCGGAACAATAAGATCTTTGTGCCAAACTGTCAATAAACTTCGTTATCATCTGTCGAATGCAAGCGCCAACCCACGGGCGGTTAAGGCTAGATTATTGCAAGTCTATTCCGTCAAAAATACCTTTGCAATTCCGCATTATTTTATGCCGCATGATAGATACATAGTCCGGTCTGATCTCGTCTTTCCAGCGCGGCATTCCGCCGCGCCAGACATAGTTAACCAATTCTTGAAATTGAGTGCTGCTGAACCGATAATTACCAACTTGAATTTCGCCGGTGGCGTTTTCAACATTAACATGAATCTCAATCGGCTCAGCATATTTTGCGATGATTTCAGAAACCTGCGATTGGGTTTGAAAGCCTTGCGGGTTTTGTTTGAAATCTTGCGCCTCTCGGGGGAAGGGAAAATTGCGGTATAGCTCGCCAATAAACCCGGTATAGCGAACCCCGTGAATCGCCCCCATCAAATCTCCGACCGCTTCTGCGGTTCGAATAAACTGAACCTGCCAGATTATTTGAACGGTTTGCCGGTCGGCTGTGGCAGCAATGTCCGCCGCATATTTGCAAAATTCATCGGCAAATAAAAAATAACGATCACAAAGCAGCATATCGGATTCGATATTGAAAAAACCAAAAGCGACACTCCCATGGCTAAGTGAATCGAAAGCTAACGGCATGAATTGCCTCCCCGACTAGGATTCAATTTTAAGAAAATTAGACCAGAAGACATAAATCATTTTTTAAATCAATCAGTTGCGGATTTTAGATTTTGGATTGGCGGTATCGCTCCGCTCTACCCAATTATTGATCAGATCGTCTGTCCTTTTCTTTGCCATCCGTCCTCAGCATCTTATACCTGAAACCTGAAACCGCGCTCCTGTCAGCTATTCACTCTATCTATCATTTCCCATCATAGTCTGATTGCTCGGCTTCAAGCATCTTTTATGGTAAACTTCCACTGGCAATGCATATCCGCTGGATGGGGATCCGGTGGTGCAAACAGGCATTCGATCCGGATGCGATCATCTATCTCTCTGGCAAAGGTGGAGAATTCAGCCCGGTGCATTTCTTTACAGTCATATTCGTCAAGTCCCCGACGCGTTCGGGCCACCTGGGTCGGACATGAAGGCACGGATATGAGTACTTTATCCCGATCGTGCCGAATCTGGTATCCCACCAGAATGCACCAGGGGAAATGCGTTAAAGCCTTGACGAATCCTGTCAAACCCTTTTCGTTGATATTGAACCGCTGAACCAGATCCTTGGCAGCCATGGCGGCAACCTTGCCCCATACCCTCTCATTCAATTGATCCGCCGTGTTTTGATCAAATTGTTCGGTGATATTCAAGTACCAGAAGGCATCCACGACACGATAATGCCACAGAAGAAATTGGATATATTTGCGAAGTTCAGGGGCATCCATATTATCAAAAATTTTTAAATCCACGGCGATCTCCTTGTTGATGGAATTGCATGCCTTTTATCACAGGGATCGGCACTTAACAAGCAATTGCGGTATTCCGCAACAATTCCGGTATCGAATCGCTTATAATGACAATACAATTGCCACTTGTGTGCAATGATTAACTGCTGCGGCTGGATGGATAATCTATATTTTTCCATTCAAGAGCGCTGATTGCCTGACCTGGCTTAATGAAGACACTTCATTTTTCGAAACCATGTCCTGCTTTCAGCAATTGAATTGAAGTCATTTTAAATAAAACAAATATTGGCCGCAATTCCAAAAAGTTGAGATGTTATACCAATAAAAATATTAATATTCATTAGTTGAATAGAAATTATTTAATATTTGAAATTATGCAATAAATTGAATTTATTATTTTATTTCAGTTTGTTATGGAATATCACTTGACTTTATGACCCCCATAATCTACTAATTCCAATGATCGACACAATAGACATGTAGATGGTTTTATATAAATTCTCATGTCATTTGCGGCACCTGTTGAGCATCATATTGCAGTTGCTCACAAACTGATACGATAACAAGACACATCAAGAATAGTCAGTCTCGTTTGAAAATCGTTACGTTTGATCCACACCAGGCTCCTTCAATCGGTAAATCATATTGAATGATGATGGCAGCATAAAGTGTAGTGCCCGCAATTTGATATGGCGGTAGGTAAATTGCTTTTTGAATTAATGCGGACTGAGGCGAATCTGGGAAAATGGGGAGAAATTAATGTCAGAACCTGCTGAGGTATTTCAAAATACATCGACAGTGCCTGCTAAGAAATCAGACTCAATTCTTAAAAAAGAAACGCCAGCATTTATTGACTTAGAAAAAGGATTGGAATTTTTTGAAGGGCAATGCACAATTCACGTTGCCAATCGGCTTTTACTTCGCCAAAATGCTTATGAACTTATTCATGGCCTTTATTCTCAAATGGGAATCGTTCAGAATAAAGGCCCGGGCTTGTGGCTGTCAATTTATGACGCCCTTCCCGATTCAGTCACATTTGTGGCTGAAGATGATCAAGGTTGCAGCGCAGGAACGCTGACCGTCGTTTTTGACTCGCCTATCGGATTGCCGGCAGACGATCTTTACAAAAAAGAAATCGATGAAGTTCGCAATTCCGGGAGAAAGGTCTGTGAATTTGTCTCACTGGGAATAAAAAATACGGCAAAAAATCCCACTAAAATTCTAGCGAGTTTGATTTATTGTGCCTACTTGCATGCCTGGTCGTCAAATAATTCAAGGGAACTTATTATAACGATTCATTCGCGCTTTGAAAAATTTTATTGCCGCAGGATTTTCTTCGAAAAGATCGGGCCGGAACGTAACTATGCCAAAGTTAACGGGGCCCCGACGGTGCTGTTAAAATTATCTCTAGGGGAAGTAATCAGATTGCGGCAAACCCACCGGATTTTTCCATTTAACATAATGCCTTTTTCAGATCAGCGAGATCTTGAATTGGCTAAAAAAATAGAAAATCAGGTACAGCCGATGTCAGATGAGGAATTTTTTACCTTCTTTATCGAAAAAACAGATACGTGGGAGAAGGCTTTACCTCAACATAAAGAATTCATAAAAAGCATTTATCCTGCCAACAATATTGATCATAATGAGGTAGCCAGGTTACTGGCTAGAGAGTTCTCCAAAAAGCATCATCTTTCTGACAGCGCTCAGGATAGTCCTCAAGCTAAATTAGCGACAGACACGCCATAATGACGTTCACAGACACGCCATCATGATGTTCACGGTATTTTCGAGACAAAACGCTCCTCATAATTACCACCCATAAATCATCCTTGATGTTTTTGATGTGTTAATGTTGGTCATTTCATAAATTTCGCAAAGTATGCGGGCCGATTAACCTGCAGAAAGCGTTATTTTTTTGACAGTATTACTTCAGCCCGATTATCCTGATAATTTGTAGAAATCAATGCATCTTCCTAATAGGCCACACTATTTAGCAACTTGAAATTAATTGGAAAAAAATATCCCATCTTATTCGCCCCTTTCCTCAACGACCACATAGCCGATCAACATATGGGCATGTTTTTTGCAGTGTTATAAAACTCTGATTCCTTGCATCTGGCTACAGCATGAGGCGTCAGTTTTGGGATGTAAAAAACTCTTTCTTGAAGCTTTATAGAAGCCTCCGATTTGGGGATTGATCTTCCCAAGTAGACAAAAGAATAAATTTCCAGACAGATGCTGAAGACTGCGGAATAGGTTTCGCTTCGATAGCTATTATTAGCATGCATAAAAAATTCACAACCTCTTTGAATTTACCTAAGCTTTTCATGGTATTATTCAATCATTTCTGGTGGAATCAATCCGGAGCTCTCGACAGTACCCTGCTTATTTGGCGCAAACGAATATTTGCCACCATTTTCCTCTGTAGTACCCTTACGGCTGCATTCCCACTTGCATCGAATGTCGAATATGCCATTTACGCCGGTCAATGGTCGAATGTTATAGTCTGTACCTTGGCTTATTTGATAGCGCTAACCATTGTAATGGTACCAACGATCCCATTTAAAACTCGTGCATGGACAGGTTTGTTTATATTCTATGGGGTCGGCATAACATCCTTAATTGCACTGGGTCCAGTCGGCAGTGGACGCATGTTTCTATTTGCTTTCTCGCTCCTGGCCAGTTTGCTGTTGGGTTTAAGGGCCGGACTCTTTGCTATTATTATAAATATTGGTACCTTTATATCTTTTGCTTGGTTGCTGTCTACAGGTCGGTTGCAATGGCCACATATAACCGTTTTCGCTTCGGAAAGATGGGCAACCAACGGCTATACTTTCTATTTTTTAAGCACAGTGGTTACGGTTTCTGTCGGTGTACTTGTCAATGTATTGGAAAAAAACCTCCAAAAGGAGCAAACCCTCAGCAAACAACTTAAATTATCCAATATAAAGCTTGCACGCGAAAATAGCGAACGCCGGCAATCCGAAAAAGCTTTGGGACAAAGTGAGGAAAAGTATAAAACGCTGACCAATAATCTCCATATCGGTATTTACCGCAATACTGTCGGAAATGAGGGTAAATTTTTAGAGGCAAACTCTGCGATAATTCAAATGTTCGGTTATGAAAACAAAAAGAAATTTTTAAATATTAGTGTCGCTGATCTGTACCAAAATTCGAACAATAGAAAAAATTTAAATCAAAAAATGCTTCAAAATGGCTTTGTCAGAAACGAAGAGCTCCTGCTGAAGAAAAAAGATGGCAGTCCCATCGTATGCTCAGTGTCGGCGGTGGCTGTAAAAGATGGAAACAACGAAGTGAAATATTATGACGGCTTTATCGAAGATATCACTGAACGTAAACTGTTGGAATCTCAGCTCCAGCAAGCCCAAAAAATGGAAGCCATTGGCACCCTTGCGGGAGGCGTGGCCCATGATCTCAATAATATCCTATCCGGCATGGTAAGCTATCCGGAGCTTTTACTGATGGACATCTCCGATGACAGTCCCCTCAAACAGCCGCTTTTAACTATTCAGCAGTCCGGGCAGAAAGCGGCTGCCATCGTACAGGATTTATTAACCCTGGCCCGAAGAGGCGTTTCTATTAGAGAAAACATCGATCTAAACCAGCTAATTGAAGAGTATCTGAACAGTCCCGAACATCAAAAAATATTGGAATATCATCCTGGCATAACGGTCGTAAGCGATCTTTATCCAGACCCGCTTAATATTGCCGGGTCTCCGGTGCATCTTTCCAAAACCGTCATGAACCTGGTTTCCAATGCGGCGGAAGCCATGCCCAATGGGGGCCGTATCCGCATCACCACCGATACTTGCTATATTGATAAATCACTCAAAGGATACGATACGGTAAAAGATGGGGCATATGTTAGGTTAAAGGTTTCCGATGACGGAGTTGGGATTTCATCCCAAGATCTAGGCAGAATTTTTGAACCTTTTTTCACTAAAAAAACCATGGGGAGAAGCGGTACCGGCTTGGGCATGGCGGTTGTGTGGGGAACCGTCAAGGACCACAGCGGATATATTGACGTACAAAGCAAATTGGGAGAAGGGACTGAATTTACCCTTTATTTTCCCATCTCCCGCAAGGAATTAGAGAAAGAGAAACCCAAGATCTCCATTGACCGGTATAAAGGCCAGGGGGAATCGATTTTAATCGTCGATGATGTTAAAGAGCAGCGGAAAATAGCATCTCAAATGCTCAAGAAATTGGGATATAATGTTACATCGGTTCCAAGCGGGGAAGAAGCGCTAACATATCTTAAAGAAAACCCAACAGATTTGCTCGTGCTGGATATGATCATGAATCCGGGAATCAACGGCCTCGAAACGTATAAAAAAATTATTCAATTCCATCCCGACCAGAAAGCAGTCATCGCCAGTGGGTACTCGGAGTCGGATCTGGTTAAAAAAGCACAACGTATGGGGGCGGGCGCTTACATAAAAAAGCCGTACTCGTTTGAAAATATTGGTATGGCGGTAAAAGGAGAGTTGGTGAAGTAGAAAAAGGTTTCAGGTGTCAAGAGCATAGATCGAAAAAGCTGTAACCCGACACCTGACACCCGAAACCATTCTTATCTATTCCCTTGTTTGATCCTGCAAATTAACAACGCCCGAAAATATGGTTCCCGTCATAATAAGCCCTCCCACCATCGCAATTCCCCAGCCAAAGGAATGAACTTCTCCGATGAACCCAATCAGCGCCGGTACGGCGCCACCGCCGATTAAAAACGCCATGGGAATCGTAAGCGAGACGGTCAGATTCCGTTCACTGGCCGAGCTCACCAGGGACAGGGCTGCAAAGCCGGCCGGAAAAAAGCAAACCGCCATAATCGGCTGCAGAAAAATTGCAGTGGCAACCCATGTCTGAGGAGCCAATCCAATAAACAGGGTCAGCATTCCGGTCAGCACAAATATAATTCTTAAAATTCGTTGCGGTCCGAAACGATCCGTCGCCCATCCACCGACCAGCGCCATGCCGACTCCGGCAATTTTGGATAATCCTATCAGCGTATTGGCCCAGTTGCGGTCCATCCCGTGATCGGTCACCAGATAAAGCGGCAACATCGTGTAAATCCCGAGGGTGCTGCTGATTCCCAGGCTGAATAAAATCACCATAATCCAAAATGCGTGATTCGTAAATATTAGCCGCAAAGAAGCAAACTTAAAGGATTCACCACGAAAATCACCGCCGTGTCCAAATCTGGCAAAAACGACCGCTAACATAAATGCGGCCAAGCCGAGTATACTGAAGACAGTGCGCCAGGAATACCAGTACAGCACTATTTCAGCGACCAGGGGCGCCAGAACGAAACTGAGGTTGGGTGCCAGTTCATGAATCGCCAGTGCTTTGCCCCAGTGACGGTATTTAAATAAAGTTGTCAGGGTCGCAAGTCCGGACGGCATATACGGGCCGGCCGCCATACCCATGGCAATTAATCCCAGACGGATCCCCCAAAGATTCGTACTGAATGAAGTAATAAACAGGGCAATACCCATCGTAATACCTGAAAACATGATCGTTTGGCGGTGGGTCAGGCGCGATGAGAGAAATCCCGATGCAAGCAAAGTGGTAAAGTATCCCAGAGAAATCAGAAGAAATAAAGACCCCGCTTCGGCGTGGCTTAAGGCCAGATCAGCTTTGACACTGGGCATCAACGGGGCCAGGACAATCCGTGCAATGAAGTTTACAAAAAATATGGAAGTGAGCAGTAAAAGCGGTGTCAGCTGGGTCAGAAATGCCTTCCGGGATATAGACTCTATATCGCCACTTTCCGGCTCGATTGAGCTATGTTTCATATTCAGAATCCGTAGTCAGGTCATAAACTTCTATGACGGGAGGCTCAAACTGTGTCTGGCCGAGAACGACACGATTCAATCCGGTTCGCTTTTTCTCTATCAGTGCGTGGGCAATATGCCGGCCGGCAGCAAGGTTGCGGGGTACATCGGCCTGGTTGCAGAAGACTGTGTGCACTGCAGCGGCAGGAGCATTTTTGAAAATCCCCTTTTCGTGCACCAATACAGCGGCAATGGCCGCTTCAGTAACCGCTGAGCCCTGTGCAAGGCCGGATAATTTTTCAAATCGTTCCGGCCTGAATACCCACTGGTCACTTAACGGTTGCCCGGCCCCATTTAAGCCGACGATTCCGACCACCTGTGTTGTACAGTCCGGTATTACCGGTTCAAGTTCGGCAGGGGCTTTTAGCGGCCTGCCGGCAGCTCCGTCAGCCTCAACGAGAATCCAGCGAAACAAATGACTGTCCGAGATAGCCTGGACAAATTCAGGCGTAAACCCGCGAAGTTTTCTCTGATCCGAAAGTTTTTCGAACGCGCCGGTGATGTGTCGGCGGTCTTTGAGTGCCGCCTGGGCCTTGACCAGCATGCCGGAAACGGATTCGGATATTATCAGATGGGTCGATTGCTCCGGTAAGGGCTCGTAGATTTTAGTCGTAGTTGTCGTCAGCACCGATTCCCCGGATATTGCCAGTTCGTGGGCCAGTTTGAACATCAAGCCGGTCTTACCACCGGCGCCCACCAGGCTGATAACGCCCCCCTCCCCCAGCATTAGACCTTCCCGTAGTGTAACCATAGATGATATTCTCTGATGTTCCGACTGGCTGAAACTGGGAATGGATTGAACATCGAACATCGAACGCCCAATGTCGAACGAACAATTTTGACAGAATACCTTATTCGAAGTTGGACGTTCAATGCTCTATTAGTTACTTTTTCAATCTAACAACGTACTTTCAGATCCGCGGCCTGGACAGACACCCTAAACCTGTAACCTGCTACCTAATTAAACGCTCGCATCAGCGCCTCCAACACCGACCCTCCGATTGCCCGAGCTTTATCGGATATTGTGAAGCAATACTGTTGCTGCCCCCGGGGATCGATATCACCCAGTTTCAATCCCTTCGTGACTAATGTGTCTGAGCGAATCAACCCCCGGATCACCCCGCCGATATTCGTATGGACCTCTATCTCCTGGACAAAGCCGACAATATCGTCTGCTTTTACACGATCACCGATGGATCGCCGGGCGATGAATTGGCCCTCAATCGGTGCCCGCAAAACCCGCTCTTCGGTGAACCCGCCGATGGAACCGGGAATTCCGGTGTTGGGTTCGGCCGAGCCGGCAGTGATTATTCGACCCAGATTGTGGCCACGGTTGGTTTCAATAACCATATGAACATCGTTGCCGGCACTAAAACCGGGACCCAGTCCGATCACCAGGTCAGCTTCCTTCTTCCGGGTACCCAGATTTCTTTTGGCCAGTATGGCATCCACAACCAGGTCGGAGTCAATTTTCTCCAACAGGTGCCATTGCGGGTCCGAAGCTACGGCGATGTTGCCCCGCTCCCAGACTTGATGGATGTCGGCAAGGCCCTGAACCTTAACAGCTTCAACATTTTCAACGGTCTTTTGACCGTCATGCACGGCTTCACAGAAAGAAACTTCACGCCGGACGGCGAGCGGGTTGTCCGTTTCCAACATTAGGATCTTTTGCATATTTGCCATATACAGACGCCAGGCCACAGCGCTGGCCATTTCCCCGGCACCTTTGATGACAATAATTAATTTTCGAATATCAATCATTTTAAAATCCTGTTTTCATCAGAAGACAGATTTTTATCAGATGACAGATTATTGAATTCGGAAGTCGGAATGGGGAAGTCGGAAAATGGATGAAATCGGAATTTTATTTTGATTTTTTCCCGGTTGTAGTGAAAATAGCAACCGACTCATCCGCTTCTAGCTCTCCTAATTTTAAGTGCAGGCTGTTTGGTTCTCTCTTTAAGATCCTTTTCCTTAGTCACTTATCCATCCAACCTTCCAATTTCGACCTTCCAGCTTCCCCATTCCGCCTTCCCACTTCAGATGACTTCTTCTCGACTAAAATCACGCCCGGAATTGCCGTCCGATTTTTCATATCCGTCCATCCATTGTTGAATGCGATCGTTACCGTACTCCGCTTTCCAGGCCGATACAATTTCTTCAACCGGGACGTCGTCGTAGGTCCCATGATCCGCGATATACTCCATAAACTGTTTATTTTCGGAATTGAAGGGATGAAATATGGAGTCCTGAAAGCCATCGAATTCCAATGGGATGACTTTGTGCCGCTTGCAGAGCTGCAGGTTAAATGCCGGGGTTGCCTTGCACCACTTGCCGTTTAGAAAAAACTCGGTGAAACCGTGATAGACAAATAAGTCGGATCCCAAAAACTCAATCAGTTGCCTGGTCGCCAGGTGATTGCGAACATCGGCAAATCCGACACGTGAAGGGATATTGCTGGCCCTTCCCAGGGCGCACAGAAGGGTCGCTTTGCCGATACAAAAAGCCCGTCCTTTTTTTAACACATTGCTGGCACGGTAATGATTCGGACGATAAAACGGTAGATAGGGATCATACCAGATAGCGTCTCTAACAGCATAGTACAGCTTAACCGCCTTTGTTACCGGGTCCTGTCCGGCATCTATTAAGGCCTCTTTTGCATAGGCAACGATAGTCTCATGATCACTGTCAATTATCGCCGTCGGCCTTAGGTAAGCGTTATATTCCGGGTCCATAGAATTCTATCCTCTAAAACTATGATTACATCATTTGGATACCGTATACCAGCAATAGTAGGCTTCGTCAAAGGATTGATGATGGATACATTCCAACGGTGCAAAAACCGGAGGATTTCAGCATCCGATTGTAGATAATATATGCTTGATGTGCTAATATTGCCCAAAATTATCTAAATGAAAGGAGCTGCGGATGGCATCAAAAGTTATGGTAATTGTATCTACGGCGGAAAAGGACAAGGCCCTGACCGGTATCATGTACGCGGTCAATGCTCAGAAAAACAAATGGGTCGACGATCTTAAGGTAATATTTTTTGGACCCTTTGAAAACCTAATATGCGAAGATGAAACAGTGGCACAGGCGGCATCCCAACTGCTGAACTACGAAACTCCGATTGCCTGCAAATTTTTGTCAGACCGCGACGGCATCAGCGACAATCTTGAAAAAATGGGCATCAATGTCGATTATGTCGGTTCACTGATTTCCGGCTACATCGAAGAAGGTTATATACCGATGGTGTTTTAACAGAACCCTGAACCCCTGAACCTTTCAACCTTGAACCTATTTCTATATGCCTCACGTAAAACAAACGGCCGGTATTATTTTAGCTGCCGGAATGTCGCAAAGATTCGGTCGACCCAAGCAATTGCTAAAACTAAAAAATAAGCATTTGCTCGAGTGGGTGCTGGACGCGGCCCTCGCATCCCGCCTTGATAAGGTTGTGCTGGTGTTAGGGCATGAGCATGAGAAAATCCTGCAAGCGCTGGGAGTCAAAACCAACTTGCCGCGTCTGCAAATCGTAATCAACCGCCGGTATCAGAAAGGTCAGAGCCACTCGCTTCAGGCCGGACTAAAAATGGTTCATAAAGCGTATTATTCGGCCATGTTTTTGCTCGGGGACCAGCCCCGGTTGCAATCAAGCACTATTGATGATTTGTTGGCTCGCTTCTGGGATTCAGAAAAAAATATATGTGCTCCAGTCCACCGGGGTATGCGGGGTAATCCGACCCTATTCAGCCGCGCTATGTATTGCAGGCTTATGGCGATCAATGGAGATTTCGGCGCCAGAAACATTATCCGTGAAAAATCTGAGCAGGTTCTCTTTGTCGAAGTGAACGATCCAACGGAATTTGTTGATATTGATACACCCGAAGATATTGCAAAAATTCAATTTGAATCGCGTCGATAATTTCAGGGTATCCGACTAACAGCCACTTATCGTCAGTCCAACAAAAGCCCCAATCGCGGCGCCGGCAATCCCACTGACTTTAAAACCGGAATATGCGCAGGCAGCCACCAAAATAAGGGCTGACAGGGATAATACGACAAATGATGTCTTTTGGTAAAACTTTTTATCTGATCTTGATTTCATAGGTCTCCATTTCCAATAGCATTAAGTTTATTATCGGCATTGTTGGACACTTACTTTAGGGGCTGAAGAACGGCCCAGTAAGGACCTATCAATATGCATTTCAATTTTTAATAGAAAATAAGGAAAATTAAAATGAAACCTTCGATTAGTATATTGGGTCTGGGGACCATGGGAAGGCCAATGGCACGCAAATTAATTGAAGCCGGCTATCATGTCCGGGGATGGAATCGCTCAACTCTTCCAGAAGACCTGACCGCAGGAATTCACCTGTGTCAAAATTTAGGGCAAACGTCCCGGGCGGATGTGTGCTTGCTGATGCTGCTGGATTCAACTGCCGTTAGTGCTGTACTCGAACAATTATCGCCGCACCTGACGGCCGGCCAAATTATTTTAGACATGGGCAGTTCAGATCCGGCCCATTCCAGAAAAATCGCCCGCAGGCTGGCAGCCGATGGTATCGGCTGGGTGGATGCGCCTGTCTCCGGC
>Ga0056115_1000291_pt1 | contig 23927 bp, 11 predicted proteins | sample WorMetOlspDAHAB1_FD_77007 | JGI IMG/M metagenome (GOLD analysis project Ga0056115, IMG submission 77007) | Marine gutless worms symbiont microbial communities from Max Planck institute for Marine Microbiology, Germany - Olavius sp. DAHAB.1 ...
ATATATTACCAAGCGATCATATTATAGTAACTGTTTAAAGTTTAAGTTGACGAAAAAAAATCTAATCTCATTCGCAGGCTTCAGTATGATTTAATACAATATACTGACAATGCCGTAGTGGCTGACTTTTTGGGCCACCCTGTATATAACATTGTAGTCGGTACCGTGCAACTGCAGCTAAATACAATATGCTCACTTGCTCGCATGTACATGAATGTATATATATGCATATACAATAAACATGATGCGCATTTTTAGCTCTTTATTGTAGGACTGCCTAAGTCAACCGCATCACAAACGAATTCTGGAATAAAGGCGGAGACAATATTAGTAGTGTCATCCCAGTACTGTGGAATCTCAGGCGATGTGGATTACATACTGATTCGTAGAAAATTTATTCACAGTATTCAGTATAACAGGGAAAAATTGGTGATATATCGAACATATGTGCTTGTATTCGAAATCATATTACACAGGTAGAAAACTAGTATTAGGTAAAATTTCATAAATTTTTGCTTTTGCGCTTTCCTGAACATTAGGCCCTAAATTCTTAAAAGGTTGTTGTAAACGTCGAACAATCTGAACACAGACGACACCTACATCTGCTAACTGTGTCACCAATCCGAGTTGGCTCTGACCAAGTCAAGACAGTTTCCGTTGTCCGCAAACATCGGCATCTACATGGACGCTGAAGTATCGATTAGGTAGCACGTAGCACGTCTCAAAGACTGTAGCTGCCCGTTTTGCGATTCCGCGTCGACTACGAAGTATTCGTCGCTCTGTTTTGCGCTCTGTTCTACAATCAGTGGTGTCTCTCGTTCTGCAGCGGTTGAACTATGGTTATGCAACGCTGGCTGGCATTCCATCCCATCTCACCAAGCGGATGCTGTCGGTGTGGAATTCTGCAGCTCGGCTTGTGTTTTAAGCATCGAGGTACGACCACATCACGCCACTCCTGACACAGTTGCACTGGCTGAAGGTGCTGGAGCGCATCAAGTTTAAGCTGGCTATTCTGGTATACAGATGCCTATACATCAGACAGCTCCGCCGTACCTCGCTCAGGAATTCCACCAGTCATCTGCTGACGAGGCTCGTCAGCGTCTTCGCTCTGCATCGACATCATCGCTTGTTGTCCGACGCACCCGTCTTTCAACCATCGGCGATCGAGCTTTTCCGGTCGCTGCTTCCCAACTGTGGAACACTCTGCCGCTGAACGTCAAGTCGGCGTCGTCAATAGCTGTTTTCAGGAAACGTTTGAAGACCCATCTCTTCAGTCATTCTTTCCCCGAGTCATTTCAGACAATATAATCGATCGTTTTACTTTTACTTTACAAATGTACATAAAATCGACCTTCTCCAGTAGACTCCATACGAGAAGCGACATTCACAGTATCGCCGAAGAGACAGTATCTTGGCATAGCGTGTCCCACCACTCCTGTATACGTAGCGCACAAACACAGGGAAATAGGCTGAACTGCTCTGTTCATTTCACATTAATATGCACTGTAGAAAGTTAGTAACTTCACAGAAAAAAACGACTGTGGCTGAACATTTGTACAGTATCCACGTGTGGGCTTAATGGTTACGTTTTTGCAAGCAATAGGATTAGGCTACTTGGGATGCATAGTCAAAAGCACCAGATAACCTAAAACTGTCAAAAGTAAATAAGGAAGAAAGTAGGCCTAAGTATAGTCGAAATCAAATCGAATCAAATTCTCATTAATGTAGCTCCAATATATCGCAGGCGAATGAGAGACGCATAGCCTATAGTGTAGTGTATAGTGTAAGTGCAGAGTAATAGTGTAGTCCTTGCAGTCGTATAGTAATATTTATAGGGCTACACGACGTAAAAGCAGCAACAGTCACTGTGCGCAAGCGTCACTATAGTCGTTGTGGTCCTAGCGTTCAGCACACGCTTTTTACATTGACGGAATCATGAATGATGACAGTCATTCAGTGAATTTTGAGGGTCGACATCGCGTAAACCTTTTTGTCGTATTTAACATAGAACGGTGAGCACAACAATATGCATGTCGTAAAATCGCCCAGATTAGTGTGTATGCATGTAGGGTATGTATTACCTGCAGCACACGGTCCGGTGTGTATTCCAATGCGTAATTTAAGTGTCTCGTTCGGACGATGACGAATCGTGAAGCATGACACTTGATCCAGGAGATCAAGAGCCATACTGCAGATCTCCTGACCGTACAAGCATACAGCCAGCTAGAGTAGTTAGAAGAGAGTGTGAAGCCCATACTGCAAATCTCCACAATGTGTCGTCCCTTGTTGGGTTTCGGCAATCCACTCACCACCATGTACGCATCTCCAATTGTTTCCACCTGAGAGAATACGACAACTCCATATTTTTAGTTAGTTCACTGTTTTATGCGTTTCATGTGTATTTTATATTTTGTGCTGTTTCCCAACTTATCAGTTTAAAAAGAAAACTGAAATTAATATTGCTATTAATATTATCACATCTCGAGTTCATATCACTTTGACGTTGTCACAAGCGCTTCAAAGCAACTTAGCGTTCGTTCTGGGTAGATAGTCCGCCCTCCAGCAAAATTACGTATTTGTCTAGATGACTATGGATTTTCACTAAAACTGAGAAACTGGCAGAAAATAGCGATGACACGAACCGATTGAATTTTGAAACGGTCCGCCTGTTACGCACCATGTCTAAAGTTGAGGAGCTTCCCATTATAAAAAGTGAGAATCTCGAGACTTGGGCGACATCATTACTAAATAAGTGAGTGCCGCTATGGGCGGTTGGTGTTCGTGTTGACTGTTGCGACGTCTTCGTTTATTCACCTGCGACGTCGGTTCGCCAAGTTCTACGAATGGGTCATAAAAGTCTATTTGGTTAATCAGTTAATAGGCACTCTGAAAGAACAGGGACGTAGCTAGGAAATTTGGCATAGGGAGGCTTTTTTCCATTGAAACCCACATTCTAGAAATGAACAGTGTTAAGGGGACACGGTCTGTGGTTGGTTTTAGGTCTAGATAACCATCAACCAGCTGTTTTTCCGTTCACAATAGCCCCAATTGCTAAACGGGCTCTGGTTCGTTGGGAGGGGGATAACTTAAGTTTAGGAGCTTAAGACCCCCCAAGCACATGCCTGGATACATCGCTGTGGACGAATCTGCTGCCGGACCTCAGACTGGTCATACAATCGATTCAGACTTTCGCTAAAGACGTTTATATTTGGTCAGTTGGACAAGAGCGCAGTGTTTCACTACCGTATGTTTAACTGCGCTGGCGAAAAATTCCTTTACTTACGACAGGGTCCTTAACGCGCGGGTTGGTGTTATCGCGCCTTTGGCATGTAATCTGGGCTTTCATTTTTTCTATAGTGCGTTATCAGGTAGCGAATGGTATCGCGTAACAAACCTTGTAGACATCGTGACGTGATATGGTGTCATCGAACATATTGTAGAGATCATTCAGCAGTTCGACGACCTGTATCGGACTGCTTTCTGAAGCTAACAATGTAAATCCAACGATATCGGAGAAGTAGATCGTTGCGTTAGGATACATCTGCGGAGCGACACTGCGTCCAGCCTTCAGTTCGTCCGCCACGAAACTTTGAAACAGAGTATTGTAGTATAAATATCATAGATATACTATTTCTGTTAAATCTTGCAGATATATTATTCATTGGCGCGGCGAAACAAACTTCTTGACTTTTTCCCCGTTAGTTACCGTTAGTTGGTTTGTGTCGACACGACAAAACATCACTGTCGCCTCGTATCTCAACAAGACGAGCTAATGGAACTTTGTCTATAAGCTCACCAATTGGTTAAATTAGTTAAATCGTAGGACTGTCCTTCAAAAATTGGGTTTTTATAATACATGAGCGCAACCAAACCCGCCAAAAATGTCCGTGCCACATGGTTATCATTTTATATAACTGTATCAGTCGGAATACATAGAGGGTGGCCGAAAAAGTAAGACACTTGCCGAACTGTCATTAAATCTTATTAAAACTGGTCATGAGACTATATTGTTCATAAAATTTGAGGGTAAAAGAAGAACAAAAAGATTATAAGTTGGCATCATTAAATATTCTATGCACGACCTAATTTGTGACGTTATCAATTAAAGGAAATGGAAAACCTGAAAAAGATGGAAATAAAATACAAATATGGTTTAGTAGTGGAATTCACAGCGTACAAAGGCGAAATTATGAAAGAAAGAACTTTGACAAATATCGCAGCTTTGCGCCTCACGCACAAAAGTTAACGTTGGAAATTAGGTCATTCACAGAATTAATATCTCATTGGCTGGCTTTAATTATTTATTGATGATTCTATAGTGGCTTACTTTTTGGGTCACCATATAGTCTATGAAGAATATTGGAACAAGTTCTCTTTTAAACTGTTGATTGTTTACGCTAAAAGTTGTCCCACATTGGAATGATACAGCTTAATACTCGCTTACAAAATGCGATTAGAAATAGGTCATTGTTGTGCATTTTTACTATTAATTAGGCAAATTGCCAAAATTTTACAATACACATCATTCAAGAAGTAGGCGAGGTTATCGAGCAACACTTACGGTGGTAGCATGCGGTTCAGTAACATGTCCGTTTTGTGTTTCTCTTCCACCAGTTCTGCAGTTCGCTGTTGAACGATGTTCTCCAAATTGTCAGCGTATTTCTCCAATTTTTGCAGCATACTGTCCATTATGTCAAACTTCCTACAACGGCCGAATGTTGAAATATTATTAAATGCCAAAAACTTACTGAAGTTTATTGATATGAACAGCAGACAAACCAATAGGACAACATCGGTAATATAAACTAATTTGTGCAATAATATTTCATGGGAAACTTGCGCATTTTAAGTTATCGTAGAAATTACATTTTCATCAAATACAAGACTAACTAACAAATGTTGACCACAGAGTAAGGCAAATAATTGCAAGTTACAACACGATGTTATGTTTCTCATGTGTGTATGGTGAGTGAGTGAGTAGAGTTTAACGCCCCACTCGACACAATATAGGTCATTTCGGAGGCGCTGCCAATACTAATACTGATACTTCTACTAATAATTAAATAATAAACATTTTTAACGAAAAGGTGTTCCTAAGTGTTTTGCAATAACAACTGTCTGGTCTAACATAATTAAATAGACGGGCATAGAGTGTCGTAGTCAGTGTCGTGAAATTAGACGAAATTTTATGGCCTGAAATATTTTACGAAATATTTCATGAAATATTAAAAAAATTTCACGGTGTCTTTTAAAGTAAGTAAGGTAAGTATCCGAACTCAGTAAATAAACCAGTTACAGTTAAGTACCTGTTGTTATGCATACTTTAATCACGTTTTCGAAAAGTTTTCAATCATCGAATAATTACACTTAAAAATTTCTTGAACTGTTTAACAGCGTCTTAAAATATTTCAAAATTTCACGATTTTTTATATTTCAAAGTGAAATATTTCACCGTACGTCTCTAGTCGTAGTGCATTGAGCAGTTGCATATTACAATCTCATGCACTGTCATCGTACGATTCGGCGAATATCCCATAACTGTACAGGGTGGCCCAAAAAGTAAGCCACTATTACATGATGAAAAATCATATTAAATCGTATTAAAGCCTGTCAGTGCGATTAGATTTATTTTCAAATTAAAGTATGAATCAAACATCATAATATTATTCGTTGGTATTAGATATTATATCCATGACCTACTTTCTCACCTATGCATGGCCCGCAATATGCGTCGAATACGGTAAATGATGTCAGTGCTTCCTCTCAATCCTCCGGCATCAGCTCGCCTTAGCAAGCTGCGCATTCTATGTCTAAACGATCTTTTAGATGGAAATTTATGTACAAATATCTTTTTGTTTTCATATTTTGTCTATTTCTGGCTTTCAAACATGATTTTATCAGAAGCGTTGATTTTGCCCGTATCGCAGCTTCGAACACAGCAAGTGACGACGTCACAAATTAGGTCACACACAGAATATTTAATATAGACTTACTATATTCTTATGCTAATTTTGTAGTCGAAATTGATGAAACATATAGCCTTAATGGCGGCTTTTAGTACGATTTAATGATGATTCGTGATAGTGGCTTACTTTTTTGGGCCAGCACAGTGCTGCTTAACAACATATTTTATGACTAAAATTCAAACAACATAACTTATGATCCGCCAAATAAATTGCCAGAATGTCTGAAAAAAATGTATGATGACCTTCCTTTGTTGATTATCTTGAGGGTCTTGACGATTTCGTCAAACGAAGGTCTTTCAGCCGCTTCTTCAGTCCAGCATTGCTTCATCAGAGTCAGAATGCCAGGATGCACCCCAGCTGATTCTGCTTGGGGAAGCTGAGGTCGATAGAAAGGTGTACGAGTGTCTTTAACTTTCTCCACGATCACTACACATACAACAGAAGTTTATTCGCTTTAAATTAAATCAGCGCGAAAATACAGCCGTATGACAGTTATGCCGGAAAAAAATAAACGATCTCCCTGATCACCATTGTTTTCGAAACTCGCAACGGCAAATGCATACATCACTATTGCAGTTGAATGCCGCTATCGAAACTCCTGTGTAACATATGCAATACATGTAAGTATATTGCCAGGGGAGTCAATCCCCCCGACAGCCATGACGCAACTCCCCCTCCCTTTTCCTTCCCCTTCTGCCCACCCCCCTTTTAACACGGGGTCCGGGGATATCACTCGGGGAAATTTTTTGAATTGAAGATGCTTGTAGGCGAGTTTTAGAGCAATTTATACATAAACAGAAACACATGTAATGCGCTTATTTTCTCTATAACCAAAAAAGGTAAATTTTGTCCCCCCTAACTTCCTTATTTTTGTCCCCCGATGATTTCCGTGATGCATTTTGCATCGCCGGGGTGCCATTTGACGCCCCTGAGTATAGTTAACTAATGTGTTCAACTGGAAGCGGGATTCTACGTCACTAGCAGTCGTGACACAACCGCATGATGGTGTGGTGCTGTATAGATCGCAATGGACTGAATATTTAGACTTAGTTGCAATAATGAAGATCCCTTATACATACGTTGTGGAGTTTCCGTGTCCATAAAGAATGGCTCAGCTCTGAAAGTGATTTCCTGCAGGATGATAGCGAAGCTGTAGACATCCCCTTTCTGAGTTCCGTTGATTGGTTGAGTGGTCTTACGCAGCAGTTCAGGTGCAGTCCACAATTGGTCACGGTAATATCCGAATTCGCCCACCTACGTTAACGCAAACGCGTTTGTTCAGTACAAATAAGTTTTACTATTGGCAAGAGATAGAAGGTAAAAAAGCTAAAGGTTCATCACTTATATAGCGCCACAAGTCGCAAACTGCAGCGGCGCTTTGCGTAACAGACAGAGCAAGCATGCAGCCTATAGGCCGTAGGCTAAGCCCCGCGTACACGGGACTTAGACTGTGCGGCAAAACAGCCACACGCAGTCCAGGTCTCCCGTTTAATGGTCTCCACCGTCGTAATCCATGTAGTAACATGGATCACTACTCATTTACCGAACCCGAGGGATGGATAGCTGAGTTGACATGGTTGGTTGACCATAGCGGATACTTTACCCACAAACTGGTCAAATGTCAACCATAGATCAGGCGTAGATCAGGGAAATTCCGCCAGGCAAATACCGACGTTCTGACCACTGAGCCACGCTGCCGACCAGAAGACGTGATGCAAATTCTTGAACTCCAAACGTCTACAAGCCGACCTCTAGTTTTTCTATCCAACATTAGGCCTATCGTGCGACGAGAAACGGCAATACCGGTTGTTCATGGTGGTAAACAAAACTAGCGAAGTGAGGCTCCTGTACAGTGAAAAGTATATGGATGTGACTGTGACACATTTGCCATAGCACACATCGCGTTTGAAATTAATGGTTTTCACAATTAGGCGTTTGCAAACCTGTTCTCTGTAGTTTTCCATTCTGAAAGCATGGAGTGCGAATCCACAGATTTTGAGAACCCATCGACTGTCGACGTGACAATTTGGACTGGACAGGTCACCGTGTGATTGGAACGCTGACTTGTGCAGGAATATCATTCCCTGACATTAGCATAAACTTCATTTAATGCAAAGAACAAAACGGACGTCAATTTTGTATAACAACTTACAAAAATAGTAGACATAATCCTGAAACGATTGATAAACTTTGAGTGCGCGACGTAGTTTCCTATTGGTGTCGATTGCAGCGTAGGGTAATAAGCCTGCCAGATTTCAATTGTTGCTTTAAGACAATGACGTTTCACAGGGTAGTGTAGCGACACATTTGAGGTGTAGTACGATCTTTATTGATAGTATTATTACTAATTTTTCCTGATTCTGTCTGTGAAATTGGCCGATATTTGACGAAATCATAAGCATACAAAAATGTGCCAAATTTTTGGGCCACCCTGTAGATACTAGTAACAATTAGTTAATCATAAGCTGTTATCGTTATCCATCCCTTTTACGACTGTGAGGCTTAGATCTATACACAATGTACGTATTGCCTACATTGTATGTTGTTAGCTCGTCGCTGCAGCGTACTCACTCGATGTCACAGAAGTCTTGCCAAGGCCTACTTGTAACCACAGCTTACCGTGTTGCAAATTCTTACATTGACAAGATCTTGAATCAGTGACGCCTTGAAAAACCAGTCAAGTTTAATTTCGTCATCTTTGATGATGTCCTACAACAAATGCCATTTTAGCAAGCAGGTAAACTAATGACGGAATGCAACCTTCAGCTACCTACACTGTATATAACAGAAAAGAGATATTGGCAACTATTGGGCGTGCGCAACTTAGATGTAGGAATGCAGCGAAAAGTAGATTATGCGATAATATTTCACATCGGCGAGCGTCAATCGATCTTCACCAGAAATTGCATCTAGAGCTAAGCATATTCTTGAACAATGAAACTAATTTTTGATCCGACCCATATGATTTCGCGTACATTTTTCATATTTTATTGATTTGTCGATGACGGATTTTAAAGATACTCTGTATCATATCGATGTCGATGCAATTTAATAGACTTCGATAATTGCGGTATGAGTTAATGCGCGAAATTTAAATATTCTGATGCCTACATATGACATATACCTGAACGGTACCGCGGCTACAAAGCTGCATAACATAGCAGATGTGTTCCGGCTCAACACACGCTCCAATAAACGACTTTATGTTGTCGTGGTTCAATTCTTTTAACTACAAATATACACATACCAGACGCAAGACACCCAACAATAGGCATCGGCCACGCCTCGCCACAAAAATTAAATACTAAAGATGTATCTGCGGTCTCCATTGTTACAGGCAATATTAAGTTGTTCAGTCATTCTTAACTGCATCAAGCTGCAGAGAGCGCTTAAAGAAAAATGATTCCATTTTACACATTTTTCACTTCATCGCATGCGACAAAACATAAGAACAAAATCATGCATACAGTTCCGTCTTCCGGTTTGTTCAACATCAAATTGCATTTTCCACCGCCTCCGATTAATGTGATCGTAACGTGATACTGTGTGCATTTTTTTCTGTATTCTTATGCTCCAAAACTAATAACTTTCATGAAGAATAGCGAATAGATACAAAGGTAAATACAAAATTCGGAATAAAAAAATATACGAACGGTGATCAGCTCCACAAGATCTCGGCGAGTGAGACTAAGTTCAGTCTTGTTAACAGGGTACACGGCAACCTTCTGTCCTTTGTAGACAGCCAGTGAATGATTTTGCGACCCAAATGGTATATCTTCAGCTACCGATAACATCGACAAGTTTCCAGAGCCCTTTGCTATCTGAATGTTACGCAACAACAATAATATCGAGAAGATGCTTGAAAGTCACAGTTACGCACTGCGATTTAAAAATAACAAAATGATGTGCATTTCACTGACACTATGTTCGCACAATTTTTTTCACACATCAGTGCACAGACATAACAGACAATTACCAAAAAATTCCACATCCTGCGAATTCTTAGACGCTGATTACTAATCTTAGTTTCCACCAGGGGCGGACTGGCTTTTCAAACCGTCTCTGGCTAAGTAGGCAGGCCGGCCTCAATAGCAGGGCGTAACTAGGAACTCATGGACCCCTATACAAATATCCAAATAGAGCCCTCCCTCCTCAGCTAAGGGTACCTGTGCCCCTCCCCGTTCAACTCCCTCCTTCACTCTCCTCCTGTTGTGAGTTGGTCCGTCGCACCTTTCTCTTCTCTCCCATCCTACACTTCCCCTGTCAACGGGGTAAGTCGTTTGACCTATTTCAATATTTGACGTGGCGGCCCACCTGAGCCGCGGACCAACCGGCCCACCTGGCAAGTGCCAGGCAGCCAGGCGACCCAGCCCGCCCATGGTAACCACTTGACTGCAGCTACAGAGTAGACTATCGGTGTTAAATGTCGGACGCTAAGAGATCAGATTCCCCACACTAATTACAATTACACAAGCAAACTAACTTTAAAACAAATAAACACAATAGACTGCAGACCGGGTTGCTGAAGATGATATCTGAGTAGTTAATTTTCCACAACATTTGCTGAATTCGAGCCTCAGAACGTCGAGCTCTATACACGATTGCGGTAGCCTGTTTGTCATTTTGACGATAAAACACGAGTTCGTTGGGAATGTAACGACGACAACAACATATTAGTTAACACAATATCGGGCGCTCAGATTCTACTGCAAGCGTCGACATGTTCAGATGCTTCTTAGACACTGAAGAAGAACATATACGCATAGACCGTGAGGGAGTTCATCCACTTTGACCTTTGAGTCGGCGAGGATTACAGCCGATTAAGTTAGCATACAATGAGCCATATGCTAGGGCCCACTGCTACGCAGAACTCGCCGTCTCTTCTCCAGCGGTGGCCGAAACAGTCGCATTGCTCCGACGCACGGAGGGATAGCCAGGCTGAGTGGCCTGGATTATATTTAAAACGTCTTTTGCTTGCCATATCGCAATACAGCAATACCGCTAGCATACTATGCATGACACTTTCAAAGACCACTACATTCATTTCTGAAGTCATTCGGTCTGTAAGTCTAATATGACCAATAACCATGAACTTGACTTGACCTTGTAGAAATATAGGTACAGTTTGGCTTTCACAGCAAGTCTACTCTCTGACACGTTCGTTCCTGTAGGTGTGTGTTCATTGTGTTGACTCTTGATGACTGGCGATGCTCGCGGTTTATAGCGTAGTTTTTATTTTTCACTTTAATATTTTTATGCACAAAATAATTTTGGTTTCAGATACTTTTTGACGCATATTGTTTGCAGTGTTGAGTGTTGCTATTTTTCCGATGATTTTATCATTTCTAACATTAGCTTTACTAGGCTGCTGCGAAATCTTCTTACCTGATGAACTGAATCACAATGACAGCGGCGACAAACGCTGTCCCTCCAAAGACTGCCGATACGGCAATTATCGTCGTGTCGTCTGCACACACGTCGTCAAAGTAATCATTAGCAACAAAGTAACAATCACGCCCAAAATTAAAAAAATATTTAACGCAACTGTATGCAGTCAATTCCACTCATTACATACGAAGTGATTATTAACTCTCGCCAACTTGATACAAATAAGTAGTTAATTATTGCTGCTTCTGGTAACGATAACTTACCCCGTTCCGACGGTGAACAAAGTTCGCCAACGAATCCGCACTCTGGAATATCTGGTGGAGGTTCGTCGTAATAACCCCACGTAAGAGGCGAATACAAGCTCACCATCTAGAGTAATTAAACATAAACACTGTTGTTATCAAGCTAATTAACTGTATCGTAGAACGTGATGAACTACAGTGACGACTATTTGTCAAACATGGTGAGAAACGTTTCAGAATGTCGCGTTTCGTTATCAACCCATGCCCCTGACACATGCACAGAAATCGTGTGACTCATTTGAAGCAATCTCTACTATAATGCTTCGAATTACCGTAAACTTTAAATTTTGTTAATTCTTCCACTGTACCTTTTCCGAAAACGCATATCATCTAAATTAACCCAATATACAACAACGGCATAATTCTCTGTACTCATTGGGCTTTTTTTGTCAAATTTCTCGGAATATTAATCTCATAATCCCAAGAACATGACCCTTCCCATATAGTACTAGAAAAATGTAGAAAAATTACTCGCCGCTAAACGTGAAATCAGCTGAGCCACCTAACCAACACCACTATATGCAGGGGCGCTGAAATCGCGAGACCTGACATCACGATACCTGACAACGTGGCACCATACTGCAAGGATGGACATTGCGAGATTGTTTCAGTGGTCGAGTAGATGTTCCCTACAAGTTTATGTTTGCTGCAGGAATTATTATATGAGCTGCTCATCGAATTAAAGTTCCTAGTTCTCTTTTTTTCTGTTTTAGTTATTCTTAAGTGGGGCAGACTAAGTTGGCCAGCTCTCTGGATAACGTTTGGGCGCACTATAAAATAGTGATTGATTGTTTGATTGATTTATCAATTTCTAGAAGTTTTCTTTGTCGATTCCGACGCCTCTGAAATTGTCGCTGCTGGCGCGGGCCTTTCCTCGTCTTCGTCCTCGCTGCTGCTGCTGCTGTTGTTGTCGTCCCGCGGCTATATGAGCGCCAACAGAATGGCTGACAGTACGAGAAACTGCAGGCGAATGTAAGCGCCGCTGTTGAATTGTGACAAACAGGATTTAATTCGCTTATCGATCAGCATGTCCGATTCAACCGTGCTCTAACACCACTGTTTGATCTGCAGTATAAGTGTAGAGGACAGTGACACCACTGTTTTATCTGGTGCCGAGTTGTCAGGTCTCGCGATGTCAGGTCTCGCGTTTTCAGTCGCACTATATGCATGATAAGCACCGCGCAGTATGAATGAAATAGTTGATTGACACTGTCATCTGTATGGCTAGTATTATACCTTCTCTCGCGATTTCTGTGTTCGTACTATACCTATTTACTTTTTACATTTTGCATATCGAACGCTATGTAACGGTACATAGACGGTCAGTGTCAAACTCTAAGAGGCGAACGAACGAACGGACGGACGGACGGACGGACAAAGAGACGCGTCTCTTTGTCTGTCCGTCCGTTCGTTCGTTCGTTTGTCTCTTTGTCCGTTGTGTCTGTAAGTGGCGTCCATCCTATGGGGGAACGAACCGCGATGCTTCATAGAAATTTAAGGTGGGGGCTAAAAATTCGAAATCAATTAATAAATACACGAAATTTGGTCAGTTGATTATCAGGAAAATCATTAAAATTATTGCCACCGGATATCACATTTTAAGGATAGAATGCACCAAATTCGATTCCCGGCGTTCGCTCATTCGTTCGTTCGTTCGTCCGTCCGTCATAGCACAACGTCGCAGGAGTGGAGTTCGAATTATATTTTTTCATCAGTATCAGCTGCGAACTACTCATTGCGATAAAATAATGATACATTGTCACCGACTTCGCCAGGAGGCTGTGTGAGATCGATCAGCATTGACTGGCTGTACGACTCGTCACCGTCCGCATAGTCCAAGACGTTGTAACTGTTGACTCGGTTAACTTCGTTGTTTATCAGCACATTGCCACTTGCACCTGCGTGACACCGTCGACACGGGGGGGTCGACTGAAAATGCAGGACCGGAATTAGGAGGACCAAATAAAACAAACGGCCGAAATGTAGGCTACGGGTGGAAAATGGAGGACCAATTCTAAATACTGGAAAATGCAGGACCGGAAAAAGGAGGACCAAAAAGAGAGCGGGTGGAAACTAAAGGACCACAGTCGTTCATATAATAAAGCAGAACACTCGTGTATACCCGACGCACAAAAGCTACAGATCATTCAATTATGTTGAGAAAAACTACGCGAAAGCATAAAAAGTCACGATGAACATTTCACGCAAACGCGTTAGTTCGTAATGTCTCACTGGTACAGCTGCATAACCATCTGTATGGGTGTCCTGCAGAGAGGACACCCACTGCCCATGGTAGACACCGTGTTTGCACAGGGCGAGCAAAAGCGTGCGTGTACACACGGAGCCAAAGCGACATCGGATCTGGGTTGCACCAAGCAGACTTCGCAGTTACCAGTGACGTCGGACGCTGCTGGTGCCGTAGCAGCGTCCGATGGATGCTGATCGCTGACGACGGCGTCATCATTGTCGGTGTCTGATGAGTTGTTGTCCACCACTTGGAAGACCTCGGCGTGCCTTACGGAGTGTCCAGCAGCTCACAGAAACTGCAGCATGCTGTAACGACCATCGTCGAACTTGCTCATACACGACAGCAGACGAGACGTTCAAAATCCAGTCCTGCATTTTCCGGTCCTGCATTTTAGAGCCCTGCAAAATGGTCCTGCATTTTCCGAAATATTGGTCCTGCAAATTCCGGTCCTGCTTTTTCCGGTCCTCCATTTTCAGAGCCCTCTATCTGAGGTGCATGCAATTCACACGAGCTGCGCAGTCAACAAGCAACGTCTCAAGAGGCTCGGTGATCATCAACAGACTCAGCGTCGACAGAATCTGCTGAACACTGGAGTCGAGGCCTCAGTGGTACAGTGAACTGCGGAAGAGGAAAAGTTGAAAACTGAATCGGCTGTCGTTCAAGCGGCGACATTTCCACCAATTCGTACTGGTAATTCCCACTGCGGCGATCAACGTTACTATGAAGATAAACTAAAGTCATTAACTAACTGCATGCTGATAATTCTGAAAAACCGTTAATTGTAATTTTCAGCAGGTGATTTCTGGGTATGTCATATAATCCAAAAAAACCGCAAGAACAACTCGAACGTGAGTAGAAATGTTATGTATATGAACACCTTCCAGATGGAAGTGGTCAGTACACAACGCGGCTCTGAACGCTTACCGGCAAAGCGTTGTCCGATAGCTCTTTTCACAATGAAACGTCCACCTCTGTAGTTTGAGTAACCCTCGGCGAGCGTCTGGTTGACAGTGAGCAGGTACAGGTAGACAGAATCATGCAGGTAACACTTCGCGGTGTTCCAGTAAGGCTGTGACAAGCGATCAGTGACCGCCAGTAAGATACATTGTTCATAATCATAATAGAGATAATACGTTACTAAGCAGGTATGATATATTATCGTAGCCTACCTAGGTAATGATACTTATCCGCTTCTTTAATTATGCTAATTTCTAACTTACTCATAGCACGATAGGCTGTAACAAGCAATATAGCCGGGATAGATCGAATCAAATGATCTTGCACTGAATTTCTTTGCTAAAATAACATCTTTCTTCACTCAGAATTTTTACTCTTGCCAGCATGCGTTCAAGAAACAATATCTATAGTTTACTTTTGCTGTAAATTCGGTAGATTCGTCAGTGGCGGTTATAGTCTACAAAAACTGGGGACATGGCGCCTTGATGACGATGTGGGATCAGGAGACCTGGGAGACGGAAGTCACCCAGTGGGGTGCAGGTGAAAAATCCCGGTAGGGGTCTGAGGAAAAAGTTTATCAAAAGTGGAAGCAAAATTTTAGATTTATCATTTATGTACACATTTTAATGTTTTCTATAGAAAATTTAGTTTTTTTTCACGGGATACGGCTGTTAAATGGGTACACACTGCTTGCTAGAAGCTAGAGGTTATATACGGCTTTAAAACAACGTATTTTAGCATATAAGTAGTAATTAAATATGCAGCTAAGTGTTATTAAAGTTTTAATTACGTTCACACCATCGGCTTTGAGTCACCGACACTCGGGTCTATGGGAGACAATCCAAGAAACTAAAGCAAGAAATCAAATAGTGTTCAACTTTTAATGTTGATGCTGGCAGCGACTGACATTACGCAACAACAGAGGGATTTCCCATTACCACACGACGTAGTCAATGGCAGTTGGTTCTAGTCAAGAAAATGTAGGGCCTGGCCCTGCCATGAGTGTATGGGACTGCGCCTCCAGTGGATCGGATCCAGGCACTTTTGAGAAAAAAATGGTCGCGTCAGAGGGTCTGGGGGACGCCGTCCTCCATAAGCTGAAGAAAATGTTAAATGGCTGTTCGCATTTTAATGTTAACCTGTAATTTTTTTTAGGATTTTACCGGGCAGAAGGGCAGGAAGCAGAGCTAACATATGCTGCGCGCCACTAACAGGGAACACGGATTGGCAAGCGCAGATCTAGCTTTATTCTTAAGTGGTAGTTAAAGCACGAACCTGTTAAGTGACGTTTATCTATTGGACATCCAACGGGCCTTGAGTCACAGACAGGCGACAACTCTGCTAATATGTCGCTTGGAACCTTCGGACGAAGTTGTCCAGTAACTGAAGCTAAATGTTAAAGTATAGTATATACAAATTTTAATGTTAGTCGTGGCTTTTCAGGATGAAGCAGTTCAAATATCGCCACAAAAGTGAAATAATCTGGGCCAGAATTGGGAACTGTGCCCTAGCTTAAAACTGTCATTAAGATTTAAAAAAAACAGAATTATACAAAAACGCAATAAATAAGGAAATGCGTAGACAGAGACATACATTGAAAGGTAAGTCTGAGAACCAAGGAGGTCCCGCAGAGGCGTTATGCACTTTCTGCATAAATTCATCAGCTTCCGGGCCCTCCGTCTTGGCCACAATAATCTACAGTGCACAGCATATGCATTTGCATATGCAATACATGAATAATGCATGAGATTATACTTTCTGTGAAATGCAGATAACGGTTCCGTAATAACCGTGGTAAGATACGATTCAGACAAATCCACTGTACTCCACGCTTAATAAAGGAAACACGCTCTATACACGGTCTCACGTTACACCACTCTGATCAAACCAGCTTCATAACTCAAAGTCACTCATCGCTCCTTCCGACATGTTTCACCTCATCGGTCCGAGTTATATGCTTGTATATACGTGTGTAAATATGTATAGTCGTCTTATATACCGTTATTGTGACTCGCCTCAGAACGTTGTACGATTAGTCGGCCTAATCGCAACCAACCACGCTTCCAACAGGAACCACTGACACCATCTACAGGGTGGCCCAAAAAGAAAGCCACTTCCAAATTATCAAAAAATCATATTAAATCGTATTAAAGTCTGTCAATGAGATTAGATTTATTCGTCAAATTAAAGTATGAATCGAGCACTATAACAGTATTCAACGGCATTAGATATTCTATGCGTGACCTACTTTCTGACCTCTATAACTATATGCCTCACCCGCTAACTAGCGATATGCATCAGATACGGTAAATGATGTCAGCGCTTCCTCTGGCGTCAGCTCGCCTTAGAAAGTTGTGAATTCCATTCCAAAACAATCTTTTACATGGAGCTTTATGTAAAAAATATCTTTTATTTCCATATTTTCTTTTTTTCTGGTTTTAGACATGATTTTATCAAATGCGTTGATTTTACCCATATCGCAGCTTCAAACACAGCAAGTGATGACGTCACAAATAAGGTCACACATAGAATATTTAATACGAACTCAATATATTCTTGCGTTGCGCTCATTTTGTAGTCGAAAGTGATGAAAAATCTAGCCATAATGGCAGGTTTTAATACGATTTAATGACGATTAGTCATAGTGACTTACTTTTTTGGGCCACCCTGTATAAACAGCCTGGTTTCCAAATGGCTCCAACTCTGATCTCATGACTTTAGAACTTTTCCGGATTTCTTTTCTCATCGGTTTGTATGTTTTGGTTTCATTGCTTTCTGATTTTAGTTATTCGTCACGGGCGGCACGATAATATATTGATTGACTAATTCAATGACAGAAACTGCGAGCGTCGCCTGTCAGACAGTCAACGCATACCGGCTGGAAATATTGTTCCATGAAATTACGACAGCTACAACTGTCCGCACAATTGAAATAAAAATTGAAATAAAACAAAAATAAAAGTTTTATTAAGCAACGCTTGAAATATTAGGCCGTCTCCATCTCCATTTATTTCGTTCAAAACCAAGTAGGATTGCACAGTCAAAAGAAAAATGAACAAAACAACCAGGCACATAACATGCTCTCACAGCTGCCCGCTGTAACGGACCTTAAAGTGAAACAGAATTACAATTGAAAAAATTACATATAAAAGCAAACTAGGCCTAATTACAAACTTGAATTCTAAGTTGTTTAACAGTGCGCTTAAAACCCGTAAAAGAACTAAAACTGATTAAAACTGATCATCAATTTTAAAACTGTTTTATTTCAGCCCAAACAAAACGCTCCAGCAAAATTTTAGCCAATCACAGTCGCTATCCGCTGTTTGCGCGCCAAACCATAGGTGGGGCAGGGCGTTGACGTGTGCGTGACGTCGCAGTAGACTTCTGTGCTGGGTAGTATAGTGCATTACTGTAATACGTTGCTTTTTGGAGCAACTACCAGAGTAAACGCGTTACATCCTAAAGTAACGCCTTCCGTAGTTATTTTTTACAGCAACTAGTAACGCATATGATTCGTTAGTCATCCCTGTGTTTATTGACTAAAGTTTGATTGACAGCATGATAGACAGCAGTTTTGCGTTAACAGCAGATACCGACTGTGATTGGCTAAAATAGCTAAAAAAAGTTTCACGGCTGTTTTAGCGTGTTTTTATTTATTAGATTACTTAGAAGTGGATCGTTCGTTGTCGCCAAGAAAATCGCCTTATTGGCGTACACTGTTCCTCACTACAGCTATAATGAAGGAAAATTTAATAAAGGAGTTTTTAAAATTAACAAATGTAGACGCTGAATCTATAGCAACCATTATGTCAGGCTTCCTTTGTAATTCCATCGGCCCCTAATGGTTTGCATCTTTTTTCATTGCGTCAGGCTTCAGTCACATCTGCTGACGGATCTCATATAGCCGGATTGTCATACGGCTGTTTCAGCAGGATATAAAAGACATTTTTACTTGGTCAGTGAGAAAAAGCGCAGTACAAATCCTCCTTTTAACTGTGATGTTGACATCGTCTTACTTACTTTATTGTTAGTACTATCAGAATCAAACACTGAGATGACTTTAAAAAGTGTGTGAAAAAAACTTATGAAACTCGTGTACTTACTCACAGATCTGATCCTTGCAGCGGCAAGTAGACACATTAGAACGAACATTACTACGAACAGAGACGACGGATCACCTGTTTAACGACATGCAATGCTCGCCGACGCCTCGGCAGCTCGGCTGGATCAAGAGAAAGGCTGTCGTAGTACCAATTCCACAGGAAGGCAGTGCGAGAAGTTTGCATTGTCCAGAACGTGAAGAAAACGAAGTCGCCGTTGGTCATGTTGCGGTCCTGGGCGTGAATCAGAAAGTGTCCCATGACCGCCGGGTTCGAATGACAAAACATCACCACTGCAGTGCACACACGGTGACGCTATAACGTTCACGATCAAATTGAAAATGATCCGGTGTAATAACACAGTGATATTCAATATAAAAGAACAGTTTCTCCACATAATTATGAAGTTAACTGCTTGTAGTTTGTAGTAAATAAATACTGCTTAACTACTAGATAGTAGTTTGATTAGGCCTATTTGTAATAAACAAAGACTAGTTAACTATTGCCATCATTGTTTCTCAGTAATTTTAATGTATTTTTCAATGAAATGGCGGTATGACCATTTTGACACGGAATGTGATACATATAACAAAATAATAAGTTAAAACATTATACGAATACAGTAACTGGTCCAAAAAAACCTCGTGTAAGTTCGCGTATTTGGTGCAGTATGTCGTCGAGTTGTTCACTAGTCGGAACAGAACCAAATCTGAGCCACGTGAACGTGTATTTTTCCTCGTCGCCGAAAACCTCCTCGAAGGACTTCGATCCGTACCAGCAGACGCTCGACGTATCGTCATTGGACAACAGCACGATGTGTGTCCATCCGTACATGTCGGCGACCACCTTGAACGCTTGGGAAATTCCGTGAAACGACCCGGCAAGGCGTACCATTGTGTCATAGGTCACGTGGTCATCCAGGACGACATTTCCGCACCATTCTGGAAAGAACGGGCGGTCCCAGTAGGACATGAGGTACCCGGCAGTGACGCAAACTGTACACAGTTGATACAAGAAGTTCAGCGATGTCCGATAGATAAACGCGATGCATGCTGGGCAGTATTCCGATTTTTTGTGTGTCCAAATTTTGCCTGTGCGCGGCCATCTAAATTTTGATTTTTCACGTTTTACACTTTTCGCGCTTAACGCAAAATCACGAGAACTGTATGATGCAATTGGACCGATCACTACATATTTTGTCCACGCGAAGATTAATAAACTAGCAAAATTTGCATTAATTCAACTCACCCAAATACTACAAAATATGACCCAACTTCAATGAAGTATAGGATCAGGATCTCGCTAAAAACAAAGTAGGCTAGACCGTGCAGTTCTCATTATTTTCATCACCATGAAAGGTCTGGATCTGAAAGTATAATTTCATTCAACTTTCCGTTTTCGCACTGATACGATAGATAGGCCTACGTCGACTGGCGCAGCTCATAAGAAACTGACGTGTTACTTTGTGAAACTTACTTGTGGAACAGATGGGTCCGAATAACACGTCGATGTCATGTGTGCGAAGCATCTCCATAGTCGCAAAAGTTCCGTTCTTTGGAGCACAGGCAACCGGCGTGTAGACGATGCTTTATCATTCAGAAGCAGCAACAGCAGCAGTGTCAACGACGACGACGACAACGACAACGGAGAACAATTCTCATTAACTCTATAACTTTGATCATTTCATTTCATTTACTATGACAAGAAATATCCGCCATGTTACGTAGTATTTTCTGAATGTAAACTTATAGGCCGACATGACTCTCCAATGTTTGTTGACAATGTGATAGTGTGGTGCAACCGATGTCGGAAAGACCATGTCCCGAAAAAAACTTTTAAAAGTTAAACGGTTTTACACTTTTTACAGCAGTTTTACACAGCAGTCCAGTCCCTGTAACAGATTTCTTACGCGCGGAAAGATTTGGCATTTCCTATGCCTGCATAGCGTGCACTTGACCTTTAATTTAAACTGGACAAATAGTTAGGCCTACCACTATATTCTTTCTATTCTTATTTATTACTAGGCCTATGACTATAACTAAAAAATAAAAGTGTAGAGTTTTAGTCTCCAAGGTAAGTTCTTTTCATTCAAATGACTGCAAACGGACGTGGCAGCGGGCAGGCTTACTAAAGGTGCATCGTCTTGTTTCAACGCTCTCGAAAAGATAAATTGTTCAACGTCGACAACAAAGGAAACGAGTTTTAACAGCTGCAACTGTACCTGAAATGGTAGTCGCGAAGGAGGTTGTCATTTCGAGCTTTTTCGATGGCAATGTTGATGGCTCCTGCCATGTCCAAGTATTGCGACAGATAACCCAGACGTATTGTTTTGTTGGCTGGCGAGGCACCGGCGTCGCTAACAACGAGAAAGATCGATGCAAGTAAAAGCCACGAAGACCAGTGTCTCCGATCCATCGTCTCAGTTAGTCGAGAAAATGTTTACCGCCTGTTATAATGTCTTCAGGTCGCGAATGAGCGGAGAGTTACTCTTATGCACGCAACTTGATTGACAGCATGTTGATGCAATACCATTGGTTGATCGGCTTTAACGGCGCTTTGAACATGACGGTGTCACGATAAGCTTCACGCCTATTTCTTCCGCCCGCGGTCTTGTTGTGATGTGGTACGCCGTGGTCGCCTATGACGTGTGACATGACCGTAACAAGTAACTCAGCTGTCTCAACACTGAGCGGATTTTCTGACACGTTAAAAAGTTCGTTGTAGATGTCCTCTGTCGGTAGTTGAAAACTTAGCATGCACTGACATCGCATTGAGTGCAGAACAAATTAGAACTGACGTCGCTGATAAAATCTTCAAGGTGCTCTTTGTCAGTGACCTTATTTCACAGAAATCAGTGCATGCCTGTGTATCTTTCTGCTTTCTTTTTATGTTTATTTCAGACCACAAGGATCCATAGCACACAACACACACATCAGTGATCTCTGTACCGCATGCTTCACTATACGACCAGAAACTTTATCGGTCTTTTAGTTTAAACTACGACCCACTAACATTTTCCCAGCAAGTTCTTTAGGTAATGTTAATTATGAACTATTATTTATTTATCATTCATAACTTTACATTAAGGCATGTTGCAGATGGCCTATAATTTTATTACCTCCAAGGTGTCTGAAGAGCGTCAAAACAAAATTGCATGGTGCGATATAGCCTAACACAGTGTCACAGTGTTTCCCAGCCTTTTTTATCTGTTACCTGTCACCCCGCCGTTGGGTCGTTAGCCCCAATTTGCACGAACAATATTTTTCACAGAAATGCCCATTTATATCAATTGCACGGCCAATTAAAACGGAACAAATGCAAAACTATGCTTATTAATTTTAATGCGACTTATCATTAATTAATGCAACGGTTGGGCTTGTTTTTCCGTGACAGTTTATGCTCAATAAATTATGTTGTGGTTAAAACACTAATACAAAAACAACCCATTACCCAAATCAAAAGGTCCATTGCCCAATTTGGGTAATTTAACCCCAGGTTAGAAACCAAATGCTAACATAAGTAGGGGCCTACATTAACACTTCCGTGACTTCCTAGTTTTTTTTCATTATCGGCACTCATTTCTCAGACTGAATACCTCAACCGTTCATTCCGTTTCAGTGGTTAACATCATCGTTCACACGATCTTCCACTAAGCGCTATCAGTAAGCGTGTAGGCCTATTAGTGTAGCGGTGTTCTCACATTTCCCGACGTATCAAATATTGAATAGGTGAAAGACAAAGAAAAATAAACTTTTAGGCCTAATTAGAGGACATTTTGTTCCTTAGTGGACCAAAAATGCAAAAACACTGATGCGTGCTGTAATCATACACCTGTAGTTTAAGACGTCAGACGGTGTCCGGAAATATGAAAAGATGAAGTTGCATGTTTCCCTCTAAAGGATAAGATGACCGACCATTCAGTATAGTCCACGAGTATATTTCTTCTTCGAGACTGTCTATTTCCGCGACGCGGTGGTCTCGGAAATGAAATCTTATAATTAATGTGATTAATATGCGTACTACTGGTTTCTAACGTGACGTGCGATCGTCACGCCAACATGTCTGATAAACTTCAACAATTACGATGGCTCCCTGAAGGCTGCAGAATGTAAACAGTGTCGCGGAAAACACAATATGCTGCAACTCCTTACGATGTGTATTCACAATTGAAATAGAACTGAAATAAAGGAAAAATAAATCAAGTACTTTATTTCAGCCGTCGCATACTTGAAACAAAAGACTAAAACAAAAACGCTAAAACATCCGTTAAATGTTTCATCGATTTCAGACGAAGTTTTGCATATAGACTCACGCCTGCTACAGAAACAGTTGCAGTGTTTCATCGAACGTATTATGCGAGGGCTGAAATAAAACCAATTTTCGTCGACTCGAAAAAATGTATTATGGGTTTTGTTTTCAATTGTGCGGGAACTATTAGTCCTTTATCGTATTTATACCATATTTATACCATATTCACATGGTACTAGTATCCTAAAAATCCAACTACCTCGGTTGTCAGAATATTTGCTATAAATTTAATATTTACAATGCATTTTGCTCTTTCGATAACACGCGATTCAATGTACATTCACATAATCAATGCATTCCATCTTTAGCGGCATTTTTACTTTTAGCGTTTCTCTCAAGACTTCTTTACTGTATTGGTAACTTTACAACAGAAGTTCAACGTCACATGTCGTCGATCTTTATTTTCAGTCAGCAATGATAAGAAAAGGTGAACTAGAACACTGTACACGAATATTTTTAGTTACCTTTACTGACTACAAGCTGTGAGAATGCATACAATCACCTTCTCGAGCAATGAGTCTGATACGTTACACAGTTGAATATTGAATTTTAGACCTTTTTTAGTAAAAACTAATACCTAGTTGCCAGTCATCAGTAGATATATTTTAGTGCAGATTAAAAGAACTAGGGACTACTTTTCATTTAATCGGTTTAAGCG